>Ga0315273_10001004_pt1 | contig 31134 bp, 33 predicted proteins | sample YL17G02_0_MG_FD_205753 | JGI IMG/M metagenome (GOLD analysis project Ga0315273, IMG submission 205753) | Sediment microbial communities from Yellowstone Lake, YNP, Wyoming, USA - YL17G02_0 | ecosystem: Environmental > Aquatic > Freshwater > Lake > Sediment | place: USA: Wyoming | collected... | reverse complement strand
ACAATAAAATCAAACTGCGTGCGGCCACCCCACTCTAAAGGGATGGGGTATGCTTCGGGCCGCACGCACGGCCGGTTAGCTGGAGATCTGGATCCAGCAAGAACCAAGCCCCAGGCTCTGACCGGCAAGCTGCAGGATTATGGAGGCAATGGAGCAGTCTTCCCCCCAGACATCCGACTCTCCTTTTGCGGCGCAGATAACCACACAAAGGCTTGCTCCTTTCAGGAAACTTGAGCCGCTCTCTTTAGCTCTTGAGAACTCCTCCAGCTTAGATTTTTCCGTGACAAAAAGAAATCGCCAGGGGTTGATGCCGCGAGAGGACGGAGATCGTAAAGCGGCCTCCTTAAGAAGTTCTATCTTCTCGGTTTCTATCTCACGATCCTTGTATTTTCGGATTCTGCGCCTCTCTCTTAAAATGTCGAGCATAATGATCCTCTTTTTTTGCCGCTAATTGCTTTATTCAACTCCTTTCATTCCTCTAAACCGGGCTTGTCGAGTAGCATGAGACGGGCCGGTTGAATACGGTATTGATGATAATATTGCGCGTTGGATTTTTGGAAAAGTCGTTTGTCAGCGTTTTATACTGATTGGTTGCACCAACTTCAACGGCCTTGGGCCGCAGCGGAGCATAAACTGCAGTGCCGTTTATATTGCCTTGCGGACTGTAGTCGCAGACCAAAATTTCGTATCCACTGGAGTTGGCCTTTGCGCATCCCACCTCTGCCGTTTCCTGCCATATAATTTGCGTGTAATGGCTGACGGCACCTGGCGATCCTGTGGCGCTGACGGAAGGATACTCTCCATTGATGAAACTCCTTTTTTCTTCGCCCCATTGATCGACCATTTGGCTGAGGGTTCTATGCATGCTCAAGGTCGCAAGAGCTATATTTTGCCCAAATCCGGATTTCGGACAGTGCTTTTGCCTTCCCAGGGGCAATAAGTTTGCAGCATTATAATCAGCGCACTCCTGGGCCTGATGGGAGAGGTTCTCGGACCAGGTTAAAGCAGTGACATTTACCTCGGCGCGATATCGATTTTGCGCGGCGAGAATCTCCTGCTTTTCATTGGATTTTAGCTCTGCTTCCACCGTGGCAACCAGCATAGCTGATAGTATGAATAGAAGAATGAGGATCTTTTTCTTATGCATTTCATCACCTTATTGGGATTGCCCCAGGGACAGGACTATTTTAGTGGGAGGATATGTAAGCAGCGGTTACTACGGTGATACAAAATTGCTCTTGATGCTCCTGGCAGCCAGCATTCCAGTAGAAAATGCCGCTTGCAGGTTATAACCTCCTGTATCCCCGTCCACATCCAAAACCTCGCCCACCAGATACAGTCCTTTAACCAGCCGAGACTGCATGGTTTTGGGATTGACCTCAATCGTATCCACTCCGCCTCTGGTGACCATGGCCATGCTAAAGCCACAAAGATCGGATACGACCAGAGAAATACCTGTCAGATTATCAATCAGGCAATTGCGCATCTCTCGGGTCAATTGAGCCATTTGAAGGCGGGAGGCAATCCCTGAGATCTCCAGAATTCTCTTTATCAACCGGGGAGAGAGTGGCACGCAAGGAGGCATAAAGTGAGGCAGATCCGCCAGCACAGACAATAAGCTCCTTCCTCCATCCAGTCGCGCCTTGTCTACTAGCCATCCCTCCAGTGCCTCTTTTTTGTCCTCAGGCACAAAAGAGAGCTTTAAAACGTCTCCTGCCCCAATATATCTGGATAGGTCGAGAATTCCCGGCCCGGAGAGCCCCCGATGGGTAAATAGAATATCACCCCGGTGCTCTCTGATTTTTGCATGACGATAGAGCGAGATCTTCATATCCGGAAATGAGAGACCGGCCAGCTCGGAGAACGGATAATCCTTTATGAGAAGGGGAGTTAGAGCCGGCCCAATCTCGGCCATGCGGTGACCGAGAATGCTGGCAAACCTGTAGCCGTCTCCGCTCGAGCCGGTGGCTGGATAGGAGCATCCCCCCGTGGCTATTACCAGCAGTCTGCTGCGATAGCTGCCACCTTCATAGCCGACTAAAAAACCTTCCTCATTCCTGGTTATAGACTTGACAGCCTGGTTGCACTTGATGACTACCCCCTTTTCCCTGCATTGTTCAATCAAGATATTCAGAACATCTCTAGCCCTCATAGTCTCTGGGAATATTTTATTCCCCTTTTCTTTGACCATGCCCAGCCCCAAGCCTTTAAAGAAGGAGATGAGATCTCTATTTGTGAAGCCGAGAAGAGCCGGGCGCAGGAATCTGCCGTGATCTCCATAATGATCAAGAAAGTCCAGAATATCGCCATCGTGAGTTATATTGCATTGGCCGGTGCCCGAGATCAGGAGTTTATGCCCTGGGGAGTTCTTTTTTTCAAGAATCAGGATCTTTTTACCCTTTTGCATGGAGTTTATGGCGCTAAAAAGGCCGGAAGGCCCGGCACCGATGATAATCAGATCGTAATGGCAATGGCTATCTTTGGATCCAGGTAAAAGCTCATCTGTCCCGCCGGCTTTCGGCACATCATCCAGCTTGCTGCAAGTTTTTTTATGAAGCTTTGCCAAAGGAACCTCAATACACTGCATTATTTCGACTTTCATTTTCTTTCTCTCTTAGTGCTGCTCGCGCCGCCAACCTGGCAAGGCGCACCGGCTCGGGCACCCGGCCGTCTCGCGTGAATTTATTGAGCAGAATTCTTGCCTCCTCGATCGAGGCTCCCCGGGCCCGGACGAAGACCTCATAGCCCGTCTTGAGCAGCACAGGCTGGCGTGCTCCCAGGCCCTGGTAGCGGCGAAGCTTCTCCTCCGGGCTTGGAAAATACTCCCGAATATATTTTTCAAGTCCGGGAGATTCTTCGTAGGTCAGGCAGATCAAAGGCCTTTGAACTTTATTGAAGACCTCCTGCAGATCGATGATGTTAAACCAGCTTATGGCCGCGCCGCTTAAAAGCAGGGCGTTCACATCAGCCCTGTCCAGTTGCCGATAAAGGCTTAGCACGGCCTCTGTGCCATCGTCTCCGCCTATTGTGGCATGGGCATAGGCCAGGCCGTCCACGCATAGGTCGGCGCGCATGACCACACCTGCTAAAATGGAGGTGGTTCGAGAGCGTACAAAGCTCTCCGCAATCCCCAAAGCTCGCAGAGCAGGCTTGTTGAGATGAAGGGGCATGCTAATCTACCCTTATCTTGGCAGATTCTCGCGCTTTTTCCAGGGCATCTCTCAGGGGTGCGGCCAGCTCTAAAATGGCCTCGATGGTCATCGGCTCTCCATCAAAGGATACTGCATATTGTCTTCCCGGTTCTATGATGAGCATAGCGATAGGTGTGATCTGGATTGCCAGGATCCTGTCCTCAAAGGTCTTTACAATAGAGATCCTCATCACGGGCCAGATGGTTCTATCGCCCGCATTTACCTCCTTGCCCACCCGCACCTTTATATCCATCTCGTAAAGCCTGATCTTCTCCAAAGTCATGCCCATCCCATCATCTCTCTTAAGAGCAACCTTATCTCCCTCTCCCGCAGGGCCTGGATCACTGCAAAGACTGCCCACAGCATTCTAGCCTCTATCTCTGCCATGAGTTCACCTTCCAGCCGCTCTCCCTCAAACCAGGGCTCAAAGCAGATCTTGGCCGGAAAGAGGCCGAGCGCTGATGCCAAAGACCAGAGGTAGCCGCTGATAATTGCAGTTTGGGCAGGATCGTCCAGGCCAAAGCATACGCGGCAGGAGAATTTTTTAAAGAGGATTGATTTAAACAGATCCAACAGGATATTTGCCAGGGCTGGAGCGGCATTGATCAGAGAGTGAATACTGGGAGGCCGAACGGTATCTCTTTCCGCCTTCGTTCCACTTCTCCCCTCTTGCTCTTCCTTCCCGGGGTCCCTTTTCCAGATAGACCCCAGCAAATCCCCAGCTGATTGTGACGAAATCTCCGCCTTCCCTAGAGTCCGCCCAAGCCAGGCAAATCTATAGCCACCCTGCAGCAGTGGTCCCTTCTTGCGAATATTCAGGGAGAGATGAAAGGGAGCGACAAGAAGAAAAGCGAAAAGAATTATCAAAAGCACGATAAATATGGCTAGATAAGAAAACTGCATCCCTGAGCCTCAGCAGACAGCTACTCTACCTTGATGGCGGCCATATTTTTAGCTCTTTTTTCCTGGCTCTCCTCATTGCCCATTATTTTCTCCACAACAATATGAGCAATGCTGGATACCGATTCAACCGGCGGCGACAAGGCAACAACCTTCACGCCCCCCGGCCCGGAGATTCCTTTGAAGACAACAACCACGGCAACAGGAAAAATCCCCACTCCTCCGCTCGCTTTGCATCCAGTCAGGTCTTCTTGGCCCGAATCCAGGCCTCTTTGGTCAATATCGATGCCAAAGCCCATGCCCATCTTTGTGATGGGAATGATGATCTTGTCCTCAATCTCTATCGGCTCGCCGATTATGCTCTTGGCCAAGAGAGCCATAAGATGTTCATCGAGAGTGGTTTTTATGGCATCAGCGCCGGGCATCTATATCTCCTTTAATAACTATAGTCTCTGTATATATACATTTTTCTGCTCGGAAAATGAGTTGTGTAGTCCTGAAATCACTTCGGGTCTCTACAAAAAAACAGTATCAAGTGGGGCCACGGCGATTTGAACGCCGGTCACAGGACCCCCAGTCCTGTAGGATACCAGGCTACCCTATGGCCCCGCACGGCGCACCCTAGGATGTAGAGGTGGCATATAAGGATTTCCCACCTCCAGGGGACAAAGCTTCGCTTCCTCCCCGTGCCCAAGTGCCACCGGACTGTGATATGCTTTTGCGGACAGGTGACCAAAGATGCAGCGCATATGTGCTAAAGAGGGGAATATGAAAACCCTGAACAATAGGGTCTTCGTTCGCCCTTCTTCCCACCACATCTACTTATTATTAATACTTGGGTTTGGGCGGTTCAGGCTGAGGATTCAATTGGTTAATTGTCTTCTTTACCATCCCTTGAGTATTCTTTCCTATGACATTTTCTGAAGGCATCACTTCTGGGTTTATGATGCCGGATGCATCTGATAATATCCCAGTCATAGCGCTGAATGCCCGAAGTCCTACATCTGAGATCCAGGTGTGTCCAGGCTGAGACCTGATGACTGTATCGATCAACGTTGAGAGGTCCAAGCGATGGATCTCATTGCCCCAATTGGCATAGTAAATGCTTCCATCCCGGTAGGCCATGCCGGTTATTGGGGCGGTATCGCTGGTGTAGATCCTACTGACTATTCCGCCAGATACTCGATAGATAGAGGCAGGTATTTGGTTTCCTGAACTGAGGTAAAGATTCCCATCCGAGTCATGGATGAAATCTCCCGCCCAAAAACCATCGACATCTGAGAGCCTCACGGTATAATAGGGAGTTGCAGCTCCCCCGGATAATAGGTAGATCTGACCATCTCCCCCAGCTCCGCTGGACTCGCTGAAGTAGATCTGGAGTCCGCCCGAAGCGCTTGGGTAGTATTCCAAGTCCCTGATATAAGTGCTATGTGTGTAGACCACCTGATCCGTGGTAGTCCAAGTCCCAGCTGAGGTCCTTATGGCCAGGTAGATCTTATTATCATTGGCATTGACATAATATAGTTTCTCTGGCACATAAGGATGGAATGCAAAGGTATAGATATTTCCTGACGGGCGAGCGAAATAGACGTTCTCACTTCCGCTCGCATCAGATGAGTAAACCTTTCCCGGGTTCTCCATAGCATCTGTGAAGTAGATGGTGGTCAGACCCTGTCCCAAAGCCGGAATTGATATCAGTGCTATAAATAAAATGAGCAATATCAGTATTTTCGCCGAAGTTGAAATTCGATTCATATTAAAATCCCTTCTGATTCATATCCTCATTGTAAATTATGATATATAAATTTTCTCTAAACCCTGTTTTTGGTGAAACATAAACGACAATATCAGATGGCTGTAATCTCCATTTGTAATATTATTATCCATTCTTCACTCCCACATACACCATCCACCCCCCTACCAGCACGGTTATGCCGAAAAGCACCAGGCTCTGCAGTCCCATGCCGTTGGGCAGATCGAATATGACCACCGCGCCCATGATAACGCTGCCGGCGCCCATAAGAACCACACCAAGCCTGGCCGAGAAGAGATAGGTAATGAAGCCTAGGGCGATTAGGGCAGCAGCAATCAATAGCGGTGTCGAAAATAGTGGGATGGACAGATTCATATTTTCCCGTCCTTTTCCTGCATACTTATAGTTTCTCATAAGTTCGCCATCTATTTACCCTAGCATCTCCCAATAGGCGGCGATGAAGCGCATTTATATGGACCACTCCGCCACCACTCCAGTGGCGCCCGAGGTCTTGCAGGCCATGCAGCCCTACTATTCCGATATGTTCGGCAACGCCTCCAGCCTGCACAGCTTTGGCCAGGAGGCAAAAGAGGCTCTCGAAGATTCCAGGGAGAAGGTGGCAAAGCTCCTGGGAGCAAATCCGGAGGAGATAGTCTTCACCTCCGGGGGCACGGAGTCCGACAATTTAGCCTTGAAGGGCATAGCCCGCCGCAATAAAGACAAGGGAAAGCACATCATTACCACCAGCGTTGAACATCCTGCCATCCTGGAGACCTGCAAAAAGCTGGGAAAGGAGGGATTTGTCGTCACCTACCTGCCCGTGACTGGCGAGGGGCTTGTGGACCTGGCCGTCCTGCAGGCGGCTATTCGCCCCGACACCATCCTCATCTCCGTCATGCATGCCAATAACGAGATAGGGACCATCCAGCCGCTGGAAGAGATCGGCAGGCTGGCCGCGGAGAGAGACATCTACCTGCATACCGATGCCGTGCAGAGCGTAGGCAAGATTCCCACAGACGTAAACGCCCTGGGGGTCGATTCTCTATCCCTTTCCGCCCACAAGCTCTATGGGCCCAAGGGCGTGGGAGCACTCTACATTCGCCGGGGCACTAAACTGGAGAGCATTGTAGAGGGCGGCGGGCACGAAAGAGGCCTGCGCTCGGGAACGGAGAACGTGGCGGGCATTGTCGGCCTGGCCAGAGCAGCGGAGATAAGCAGCGAGAGCATGGCCGCAGAAGGGCAGAGGCTGACAGAGCTACGCGATGAGCTGGCCGGGCTTGTTCTGGAAAAGGTCAAAGATGCCTGGATCAACGGAACTATGAAGGAAAGACTTCCAGGAAGCCTGAATTTCGGCTTTTCTTATGTGGAGGGCGAATCGCTGCTGCTCTTTCTAGACTCCAAGGGAATAGCCGTGTCCACGGGATCTGCCTGCTCCTCTCACAAGCTGCAGCCCTCCCACGTGCTGCTCTCTTTGGGCCTGCAGCCAGAGCAGTGCCATGGCTCCCTGAGGATCACCATGGGCCGCTCGAACACTAAGGAAGAGGTGGACTATGTGGCAGAGTGCATAGCGGAAGCTGTGGCGAGGTTAAGAGGCATATCTGCTCTGGGCAGGGAATAAAATCAGTGCTCGGCAGCCTTTCTGGCAGCCACCGCGATGCCGCGCTTGATCTGCAGCATCTCCTCAGGCGCGAGCACGGCGGTTCCCGTGGCCAGTAGCCCGTCCTGGGAGTCCACAACCAGCACCTCTTCCCCGGCTCGAATCTCCTCATCCACGCTTAAAACGTGCTTGGCAAAGAGGTTGCCGCCTTTGGCCACGAAGGGCGCTGCGTCGTCCGAGGCCACAACACGGAGTTGCGGGCTTTCGAACAGGGCGTGCAGTCGCCTCGCGCCCATCATGCTGAGCGTTAAGAGGTTGTCGCTGGCCCGAACGGTAGCAATCCTCTCCTTTCCCGAGTAAAGGTACCTCAGCCGGCGCGTTTTGGAGAGGCTGTAGGTTGTTTCATCGGGAAAGAGGGCCTCGCCTGCACCTCTACCAAACTGATAATCGGCAATAATCCTGGCACGCTTTAGCATCTCATGTCCTTCCTGGTAGACCTTTCAAACGGCAGCTAATAAAGAGTTATGGTTTCGACAAAACGGTGTCATCACCATAATCTATTTTGCTCTCCTCATTGCATCTCCTCCAATCCTGATAGCATGATATACTGGTGATTTGATTGAAGCCTTTAAGCGTTGAAGATCCCGAAATAGCAGCCGCGATCCAGGCTGAGCTGGAGCGGCAGCGAAATAACATAATTCTGATCGCCTCTGAGAACTTCGCAAGTAGAGCGGTCATGGAGGCCCAGGGCTGTGTCATGACCAACAAGTATGCAGAAGGCTACCCAGGCAAACGCTACTACCGCGGCACGGCTAATGTGGATGTAGCCGAGGAACTGGCTCGCGAGCGCTGCAAGAAACTCTTTGCCGGCGCAGAGCATGTCAATGTGCAGCCGGTCAGCGGCACCCAGGCCAATATGGCAGCCTACTTCGCCGTGCTCAAGCATGGCGATACAATCATGGGGATGAACCTGGCTCACGGCGGCCACCTCTCGCACGGCAGCCCGGTCAACTTCTCGGGCAAGATGTACAAGATCGTACCCTACAGCGTCTCCAAAGAGACGGAGATGCTCGACTACTCGGAGATGTCGGAAGTTGCTCGAAAGAATAAGCCCCAGCTCATAGTTGTAGGCGCCTCCAGCTATGCCAGAACCATCAACTTCAAGGCCGTCCGCGAGATTGCCGACGAGGTCGAGGCATTGGTCATGGCCGACATCGCCCACATTGCTGGCCTTTGTGCCGTGGGCGCGCATCCCTCACCCGTGCCTTATTCGGATATCGTTACCACTACCACACATAAAACCCTGCGAGGGCCGAGGGGCGCTCTGATCATCTGCAAAGAGGAGCTTGCTTCCGCCATTGATCGCTCCGTCTTCCCTGGCACTCAGGGCGGGCCTTTTATGCATGCTATCGCCGCAAAAGCGGTGGCCTTCAAGGAGGCACTGGCACCCGAGTTCAAGGAGTACCAGTTCCAGGTGGTCAAGAACGCCCGCGCCCTGGCGGAAAGGCTACTGGAAAGCAAATTCGACCTGGTCTCAGGCGGCACGGACAATCATCTCATGATGGTCAAGCTGCTCAAAGAGGGCATCACCGGCAAGGTTGCCGATGAAACCCTGGAGCGGGCGGGAATCACTCTCAACAAGAACATGATACCCTTCGATCCGGCAACACCCTTCGTCACCAGCGGCATTCGTATCGGCACTCCCGCCATGACCACGCGAGGCATGTTGGAGAAAGAGATGGTGCAAATCGCCGACCTGATTACCGCAGTGCTGCGCGACATCAAGAACGAGGAGACGATAGCCAAAGTGCGCTCGCAGGCCAGAGAGCTGTGCGGAAAGTTCCCGCTCTATCCGGATCTGACATGATGGATTGACATGATAATCGATGGAAAAGCCCTGGCGGCAGACGTTGAGGTCGAGACCGCAGAGAGAGCAAAAAAGCTAGTCGAGAGAGGCATTGTGCCGGGACTGGCCACGGTAATGGTAGGAGAGAATCCCGCTTCGCAGATGTACATCCGGCTCAAGCATTCCGCCTGCACCCGAGTAGGCATTCGATCCGAGAACGTGGTGCTTCCCGAGAATAGCTCGGAGGAAGAGCTCATAGCCAGGGTCCTGGAGCTGAACGGCCGCCCGGACATAAACGGCATTCTCCTGCAACTGCCGCTGCCCAAAGGGCTGAGCCCCCTGAGAGCCATGATGAGCATTTTGCCGGAGAAGGATGTGGATGGATTTCATCCCGTGAATATGGGCGCTCTTCTCCTGGGAGCGGAGCGGCTGGTGCCCTGCACCCCGAGGGGTATCATCTATGCCCTGGAGCGGCTGGGCAAGAAGCTTGAAGGGGCGGAGGCTGTAATTGTGGGCCACAGCAACGTGGTTGGAAAGCCTCTGGCGGCCATGCTGCTCAGCCGCAATGCTACGGTGCAGGTTTGCCACGTCTTCACCAAAGATCTGGCCAGCCACACCAGGAAAGCTGAGATATTAGTTGTAGCTGCCGGGGTTCCGGCTCTCATAAAGAAAGAGATGGTCCGGCCCGGGGCCATTGTATTTGATGTAGGCATTAACCAGGTAGGAGATAAGACCGTAGGCGATGTGGACTTTGAGGCGGTAAGGGACATTGCATCGGCTATAACCCCCGTTCCGGGCGGGGTAGGGCCGCTCACTGTGGCCATGCTGCTCTCCCAGACGATCTTTGCGGCAGAGAGCCAGATGATTTGATATGTCCCTGGTCATTGCACTGGCAGCCAGCCGGGAGGCAGTAATTGGAGCCGACCGGCGGGCCATCGCTTTTTTAGGCCCTTGTCCCAAACTGGAAGAGGAGCTGTATTCCGGGCAGATTAAAAATGATCAGGAGCTGGCAGACAGAGCCAGAGAGCTTGGTGCAACTTTGCAGATCACTGACGGCAGGGAGAAGGTCTGGAGGCGCGGAGATCTGCTGGTGGGTGAGGTCACTGAGATCTCGCTCAAGCTTTGCAGGCGCAGGAGGATTTACCTTGCTCCCGGGGCCAGTCTGCAGGTGGACATCACGACCGGCGACGCCGCAGAAGTAGGTGAAACCGGCGGCGACGGAGCGGATACCGAAGAAACAAGTTGCAAAGAAGCAAGCGGCGAGGCGAGGATCAGAGCCTGGGACGGCGTAGGATGCATAGTCTTTGGTAACCGCTTCACTCAGAAGCTGGCCTACGAAGAGGTGGGCCGCGCGAGGGGAAGAGTAAACGAGGCCCTCATCAAGAACATCCTGGAAAAAGCCGGGGATAGGACGGCATCAGTGAGCCGGGAACACATCGTTTTGCGTAGCGCAGCCAAAAAAGCCGATTCTAAGGCTTTTCTCTTGAGTGCGCTGGAGGAGGACTGCAAAGAGAGCGGCTGGAGGTTATGCGCTCCGCAGTGATCCTGGCCGGCGGAAACAGCCGCCGCCTGGGCGTGGAAAAGTCGCTCCTGGAGTTTGAGGGCAGGCCTCTCATCTGCTGGACGGCCGAGAAGCTCTCCCTTGCAGCGGATGAAATAGTAGTAGTGGCCCGCGATGAGGCTCATGCCAGGCGCCTGAAAGAGATTATCTCGGATTTTGCTATTTTGCCTGAGCCAAAAGTCACCTTCACCTGGGACAGGGTGGCGGGATTTGGGCCAGTGGCGGGCCTCTCTGCCGGGATGAAGCGGGCACGAGGGGGTTTTGCCTTTGCTACGGGATGCGATCTGCCGTTTCTGAATCCTCAGGTTATCGAGAGGATCTTTGAGCTGGCCGATGAAGAGGGCTATGATGCGGCGGTTCCCGCGCAGCCCAATGGATTTTTCGAGCCGCTTCATTCTGTTTACCACCGGGAGAATATGCTGCTCGCCTGCGAGCGGGCTATTGAAAAGGCTGAGCGAAGAATTCATGCGCCCTTGCAAGAGCTTTGCGTCAAACGCATCTCTGTGGATCTGCTTCGCCCCCTGGATCTGGATCTTCTCACCTTCTTTAATCTGAATACCAGAGAAGACCTGGATAGGGCTAGAGCACTATGGCCGGATGGCAGGAAGCATCCCGGGCCGTAGCAAACAGGCCAAAAGTCTGCACGCTCGTCAGCTATGTTCAGAAATAGTGCTTTAAGACCTGATAAATTGTATAAACTACAACTATGAAGAGCACAATGCGCATCAGCCACCAGAAAGTGTTCCAGAGAAGCACCGCTGTTAAAACGGCCAGCAGTATCAGGACCAGGTTCTTCTCGCGGCTTAAGGCAGGGCGCGGCAGGCTAAAATTACGCCTATGCATGCCTGGTCATCAACACCGGTAGTATTAATTGTTTTTCCTATGAACCAAAAGCATTATACATCCCCGTTCCTCTGTGAGGGTGGTGAATGTGCATTGGATAAGCTTGAGCTGGTGATGAGGAATACTGAAGAGATAGTGACGGTAGACGAACTCAAGGGCCTTTTGGATCTAAGCCGACGGCCTCGGGCCTACGTGGGCTACGAGACGAGCGGCAAGGTGCATCTGGGCCACATGCTCACGGCCAACAAGCTCTTAGACCTGCAGAAGGCGGGCTTTGACGTCGTGGTCCTGCTAGCCGATCTGCATGCCTTCCTCAACGAGAAGGGCACTTTGGAGGAGGTGCGAAAAATCGCCGACTACAACCGGGACTGCTTCATGGCCCTGGGCATGGACCCGGACAGGACGGAGTTTGTCTACGGAACCAACTATCAGCTCAAGCCGGAATACATGCTCAAGATCTTGCAGATGGCCAGAAACACAACGCTCAACCGAGCGAAGCGAAGCATGGACGAGGTCTCTCGCAATGCGGAAAACCCCATGGTCTCGCAGATGATCTATCCTCTCATGCAAGCCATCGACATCGCCGACCTGCGAATCGACTTGGCGGTAGGCGGCATAGATCAGAGAAAGATTCATATGCTGGCTCGTGAGGAACTGCCCCGGCTTGGCCTGCACGCGCCGGTATGCATGCACACGCCCCTGATCCCTGGTCTCAACGGAGAGAAGATGTCCTCCTCCAAAGGAAACAACATCGCCGTGGACGAGCCGGCTGCAGATGTGGAAAAGAAGATCAAGAGCGCCTTTTGCCCCGCCAAGGTGGTGGAAAATAATCCCGTGCTGGCCATATGCAAGTACCACATCTTCCCCAGGATTGAGGCAGGCATGACCATCAAGAGGCCGGAGAAGTTTGGCGGGGATGTTTCTTATCAGGACTACGAGGCTTTGGAGGCGGACTATGTTAGCGGGGCCATGCACCCCATGGATCTCAAGAAAGCCTGCGCAGAGTGCATGAACGAGATACTTGCGCCAGTGAGGGAGATGATGAATGGGTGAAGAGCCCCATTCAAGAAGGTCAGGATGTTGCATGGTAAGATGAAACCTCTAGAAATCGCTCGAATGCTTGAGGTGAGCGAGAGGATCAATCCTAATCACCTCTCCATTACCGGAGAGATCTTTTTCAAATAGCGCATGAGTCGCTCTTCGCACTCCACCCAGGTAACATCCACATTCAGGCCCGTCAGAATCTCCTGCATTTGCACTTTTACCTCTTCCCACGAGTATTTGTTCTTGGACTGGCAGAGATCGGTCATGAGACGAAGTGTGGTCACAAAGACCTTCTTGAACTCGGCGCGAATGAACCTCATAAACGGCTCAGCCGGATCCCTTGAGACGTAAGATCTAAGCTCATCCAGAATCATGTATTGAGATTTGCACGGGTCCTTGTAGGGATCGGCAACTTCTTTGCCGGTCGCCGCGGAGAGGGTATGATAGGCCTTTGCGAAGAGCTGGTCGATATACTTCCTGGTGTAGGCTTCTTCATTCATCTCTGCCGCCAGGCTGTAGCCGACCAGCCTGCACCTGAGAAGCTGTATTCTCGCCTCTTCTGCAGGCAGATAAAAGTTGATTTTGCTTATATAGTCCTCAAGGTGCTCCAGCCTTATATGAGGTTCGAAAGTTACGGGCATATAGACACATCCATCAAATTATGGGCTATTAAAGGTTCTCAAAATAGTTATCCTTTTCTACGCGGCAAAGCAATATGGTCTTACCCGATATGAATTTTTGAAATAAAGAAAAATAATTTAAAAATATTCTCATTCAATCCCTTCCTAGAAAGGCTGCGTGCGCCTCACTCCGCCCGCAGCGCCTCAATGGGATCAAGCTTTGCTGCCTGGTTGGCCGGATAGACCCCGGCGATGGTGGTGGTAACCACCCCGAAGAGCAGCCCCAGCAGAATGGACTGAGCGGTTATGGCCGAGGGCAGAGATGCCAGCGATCCTATTAGATAGGAGACCGTCACCCCCATAACAATGCCGATGATGCTGGAGACCACCCCCAGCACTCCCGCTTCCAGCAGATACTGCATGCGAATGTCCCTGGTAGTCGCGCCCAAGGCTTTCATGACGCCAATCTCCCGAATCCTCTCTTTCACCGTGAGCATCATGACATTGGCTATGCCGATTCCCCCTACAAGAAGCGAAATGGCGCCGATGCCCGCCAGGGCGTATTTGATCATGGAAAGAACGCTCATGAGCGTCGCGAGCATATCGCGAGCAGTGGTGGCATCATAGGCCTCGTCTTTGTGATACCGTTTCAGGTCGTTCTTGATCCTCTCAATGATGCCCTCCACCTGCTTCGCATCGTAAACAGTTACCTGAAAGGAGCCGTAGTAGTAATTGTCCTCGCCCATCAGCTCCTTCATGGCTTTATGTGTGATGTACATCTGATTGTTCTCACTGCTGCCCGGGCCGCCAAAGGATGTCTGCTTCGCTTCTCTTAGCAAGCCCACCACCTTGAAATCCATGTAGCGGTCTTTGAGGTAAAGCCGGATCTTGTTTCCCGGCGTGACCTTCATGCGGAAGAGCTCCTGCGAGACGCCGTTTCCGATGACTATTGACTTATAATCCGAGCCGATGAGAAACCTGCCTTCTGCCACATCGCCCTTGAGGGTCTCCTCTTTGTCCGGGTCCACACCGGTGAGACTGGCCGAAGCATTGGTTTTGCGGAAGGAGACTACAACACCTGAAGAGGTCCGAGGTGCAACATTCTTCACACCCACCACATTCTCCAGGACCTTGCTGTCCTTCTCGGTGAACTTGGCCGGCTCGGCCGGATTTCTATTGGCCTGGTCGCTGCCGGGGCCGCCGAAGTGGGCGCTTCCCGGGATGACACGAATCATATCCAGGTTGAGATTTGAGAACTGAGAGGACACTCCTGTGTAAAGTCCCTCGCCCACGGAGAGCATGACCACTATGGCCATGACACCGATGATTATGCCCAGGGAGGACATGAGCGTCTTGAAGCGGTCGGCCCGAAAGCCGACGGCAATAAACTCCAGTATGTCAGGAAGATTCATCTGCCACCATTTGAGAGCTTTCGTCTGCGGTACAGATAGCTGCCTACGATGAGGACAATTAGAGCTGCCGCGCCGCCTGGCAGAAGGTAACTGCTCTGCTTGCTGTTATTCTGAGGCGGGGTATAAGTGGTGACGTAGGCTTTGGACATATGCCAATTGTCTCCATTCTTGAACTTAGCCGAAAAGGTCAGGTTGGCCGTACCTTGAAGGGTTTTTGCCGCATCTTCCGACTGAATGCCAAAGCTTATGGTAAAGACCTCATCCGGGTCCATGGTGCCTATATAATACTCATCAGGCGAGAATACAATTCCGCTGGCCGAGGGCACAATGGTGACCGCATTGATGGTGTTCTCTCTGGGATTGGCTACATTGAGGTTGAAGATTGATGCGGCCGTCTCGGCGCGGGCCAGGCCCACCGGTGTATCATCCACTTTGATGGGAATCTCGCGGTTGATGGTGGTCATGTCATATCCGCCAATAACCTGGAAATCAAGGAGATACGTCCCGCTGGAGATGTTGTCCGCCGCTCGAATCTTGTAGTAGACCGTGATCTTATCATTGGGGCCGATCATGCCCAGATCCCGGCGGTCTTCTGTGAGCACCTGCAGCTGCAGTGTGCTCTTTAGTGTGGTTCTGTTAAGGGGCGTGGAGAGAAGAGTGCCCTGCGCAGAGCTGCCCGCCCCGGCGTCTTTGCCTACCCCGTATGATGCGGCCCCGTTGGCCAGCTCGATGGCCAGCACGGCCTCGTCTCCGGGCAGGAGCACGGCGGGAGTCATTTTGGATTGTATGTTCACAGGCATGTGATACTCATAAGCGGCTGCGTAGCCTGATGCCAGCAGGAGCAGGAATAAAATTGGAATGAATCGTTTCATGATGCGCTCTCCAGAATGCGCCCGTCTCTGAGCTTTATGACGCGACTGCAGTTCTCGGTGATCTCCGGGTTGTGGGTGACCATGATTATGGTTCTGCCCTCCTGGTTCAAATTACTTAGAATTTTCATGACCTCACTGCTGTTTTTAAGATCCAGGTTTCCCGTGGGCTCATCGGCTATTATTATCGTGGGATCATTGGCTAAAGCTCTGGCAATGGCCACCCTCTGCTTCTCCCCTCCCGAGATGTTCTGAGGGCTGAATTCAGAGCGATGAGCAATGCCCACGTCCTGGAGTAGCTTTAAAGCACGCTCCCTTCGCTTCTGGCGCATGACTCCGCTGAGCATCATGGGAACCTCCACGTTCTTATGCACACTGATGCGACCGATGAGGTTGAAGGTCTGAAAGATGAATCCCAGCTCCTCTCTTCTTAAGCGAGCCAGCTCATCATCCGAGGTCAGACTGATGTCCTGGCCTAAGAGCATGAAACGGCCGCTAGAGGGCCTGTCCAGGCAGCCCACGATGTTCAGGAGGGTGGATTTGCCGCTGCCGGATGGGCCCATAAGAGCGATGAATTCGCCCTCTTCTATCTGCAGGTCAATGCCCTTGAGAACGGCAAACTCGTTCTCACCGATGCGATAATTTTTTTGGATATCTTTTAACTCGATAGCTTTTGAAATGATATTCACCTTCACCTTCCAGTCTCTTCCAGATCGTCAGGCCATGATTGTTCCGGGTCAATATGAATCCCAACTCTTTTAGCTCCAATCTGGCTTGTTGAGGGCTCAGTCCACAGGCTCTAGCTACACGCTTCAGCTCTTTGCGATCAAGGATCTGACCCCGTAAACATGGCTTATGTTTTAAGTATTCTCTGATTGCTGACATGCCGCAAACCTGTCCTGGTCCAACCGTGCATGGAACGATATATAAAAACTGAGCCGAACGAACTGCAAAATACCCGAGAGCAAGCGGCCGAAAAACCTTTGAGATGGTTTCGTTTGCACTGAAAACGGAATTAAAGGTTCAATTTAGGTCTTCTCTATCATTACAAATTTCCGTCCGATTTTATAATATCCAGGAACTCCAAAACTGAGTATGCCGACCGATTGACTCCAGCACTTCTCTTCGTGGTATCGGTTCCCACGCAGTATAGATTTTGTATAGGTGTTCTAACATCTCCAAAGCCGCAATTTATGCCCCATGATGCTTTTTCAGGTATCAGCTCCTGATAATGTATCATGTCGATGTGCTTTTCGATATCCGGCAAATTATCGACTATTGTTTGAAATGCCTTTTTCTTTATTGTCGATGCATCATATTCGCCGGGCAAAGTAAATGCAAAACCTACCAGCTGATTTCCTTTGGGTGCCAGGTCGGGGTCGTAATTTGAGGTAGGAACCACCCAGGCATATGGATCGGAGTCAATCCACATCTCCGAGCCGTAGTTGTTAAATATTTTTTTAGTCAGGCCCAGCCATATGGTGAGGGAATTGACTCTTTTTATGGATGTCAAATTCTTGCTGTATGCAACTGGCAGGTTATCGATCAGAAGGGGCAGGTCGGAGGAAAATCCAGAATAAACAACGCTTTCGCAGTCAAAGCAGTCCTCCGAGGTTATCACACCTTCCACTCGCTCGCTGCATTCTATCTTTTTCACAGCAACATTGGTTTTGATCTCAACACTATCCTTAGGAAATGATTCCACTATAGAGCTCACAATGGATTGCAGACCGCCTTTGGGGTATCCCTGGTCTGTAGCGCCTTCAGTTATGAACAGGTCATATAATTTTCCTACATAGGGAACCGTTCTGTGATGATGGGTCTTATTGTCCACGAATCGAGAAATGGGCGCATTCTCTATGGATGTTCCCACCATGAAATAGCATAGCCAGTCCAGAAATCTTCTCGTCGTCATTGAGACCTTATCCGGAAGGATCTCAGAGAGAGTGATATTGGAAAAATCCTTGCCGGCATTTTTCATATACAGAATATTGAACAGCGCCCTCATCAAGAGCAATCTGTCCGTCATAGGAAGCAAGCCAAAAGTCAGCCAGGCATTGATGCTCCAGGGAAACGGCTTTATCTCGCTGCCTATTTTTACATAGTATTTTCCGAAGGGAATAAACTGAGGAACTCTAATGAAATATCTATCCATCAGTTGCTTGAGCGGGCCGTTTTCCAGCCTGGTTATGGCATGAGGGCCTGTATCGACACGATAGCCGTTTACATCATAAGAGCGGCAGACTCCGCCAATATAACTCTCTTTTTCCAAAATCACTACCTTTTTGCCCTCTCTAGAAAGCGCTAGGGCGGACAATAAGCCACTGATTCCTGAACCAATCACAATGACATCATTCTTCTTCATGATCTAGAAAGCACCCCAACTGGTTATCCTATTGCCCAAATCCCTTTCGCGTATTCTTTCGCTAGAATTATTAAGGCTTTTGGCTTTGCAGGACTCCATTTCAGTTTAGCAGATTGGCCGGCATGCATGTGAAACACAATAACAAAAACACCCACCGGCTAAAAAAAACCTGCGCTCGATTGGAAGGCGCCCAGAACGACTGACCGAAAAGAGCCTTTATATCTGATAAGGTGATCCTTGCGCCTTGCAGATGGTTTTATGCGTGGGATGACATGATCACCAGGGAAGATGTTGAGCACATCAGCTGGCTTGCCAGCATCAAAATCGAGGATGAGGAGAAAGAGGAGTTAGTGGAGCATTTCAACTCCATTCTGGAATACTTCCACCAGCTTGATGAGGTGGATACAGAGGGAGTGGCGCCCACCTACCGTGTGGTGGACCTGGCCAATATCTTTCGAGAGGATGCGGCCTACCAGTCCCTATCCCAGGACCAAGCGCTCAAGAATGCGCCGCGCACGGAAAATGGCTACTTTAAGAGTCCCAGGATTGTGTGATCATGCTCTCGGAATTAAAGGCCAGGCAAAAAGCCGATTCATGCGAGGAGTATCTTTTCCGGCTCTTTGAGAGGATCGAAAAGAGCTCGCTCAATGCCTTCACCACTTTGGCTAAAGAGAGCGCATTAAACGAGGCCAGGCAGTTCGACAAAAATCCAGGCCAGGGTCTTTTAGCGGGGGTGCCAATAGCCATCAAAGAGTGCATATCAACCGAGGGAATTGAGACCAACTGCAGTTCCCGAATACTGCGCGGCTATATCCCGCCTTATGATGCCCATGTCATCGAACGCCTCAAGGCGGAAGGGGCTATCATCATGGGCAAGACCAACATGGACGAGTTTGCCATGGGCACCTCCACGGAGACGAGTTGCTTTGGGCCGACAAAAAATCCCTGGGATCTTACTCGCGTTCCGGGCGGCTCCAGCGGCGGCAGCGCAGCTGTTGTGGCCGGAGGCGAAGCGCCCTGCTCTTTAGGCTCGGATACGGGCGGCTCAGTGCGCTGTCCGGCATCCTTTTGCGGCATTGTGGGTCTCAAGCCCACCTACGGCCTGGTTTCACGCTATGGCCTGGTAGCCTATGCCAACTCCCTGGAACAGATCGGCCCGCTTACCCATACTGTGGAGGATACAGCTCTTCTCATGGAGGTCATATCCGGGCACGACGTGCGGGATTCCACTTCAGCGAAACAGGAACGCCACAGTTATTTGCCGGGCCTAAATGATGGGATTTTGGGATTGAAGATCGGCATTCCCAGGGAGTACTTCGGCGAGGGAGTGAATAAAGATGTGGAAAAGGCGGTCTGGGAGGGCATTCATACCCTGGAATCACTGGGCGCATCCTGGCAAGAGATCAGCCTGCCCCATACCCGCTATGCTCTGGCCGCCTACTACGTCATTGCCATGAGCGAGGCCTCATCCAACTTAGCCCGCTTCGACGGCCTGCGCTACGGGCTGCGGCAGGGGGAGGACAGGGACTGGCATACTACTTTTTCAGAAATCCGCTCCCAGGGCTTTGGGCGGGAGGTAAAGAGGCGCATAATGCTGGGAACCTATGCCCTCTCCGCCGGCTATTACGGCCGCTACTACCTCAAAGCTCTCAAAGTGAGAACGCTCATAAAAGAGGACTTCCTATGCGCCTTCAAGGAGGTTGATCTTCTGGCTTCGCCGACGATGCCTATTCCCGCCTTCAAGATCGGCGAGCGCATCAACGATCCGCTCTCCCTCTACATGGCGGATGTCTTCACCGTGCCCATCAATCTGGCAGGCGTGCCCGCCATATCCGTGCCATGCGGCTTTGCCGGACATCTGCCCATCGGCCTGCAGCTCATCGGCCCGCATTTCGGCGAGGCGACTGTCCTGAAGGCCGCCCAGGCCTTCGAGGCGGCGACGCCTTTCCATGAAGCCAAGCCGGAGGTGATCTAGAAATGGAGGACGTCATCATTGGCCTTGAGATTCACGTGCAGCTCAACCGTTTGCAGTCCAAGATGTTCTGCGGCTGCTCCACGGCCTATCACAGCTCCCGGCCCAACACCCACACCTGTCCCGTCTGCCTGGGACTGCCCGGCTCTCTGCCTGTGATCAATCGCAATGCAGTGGAGTACGGCATAAAGGTGGGTCTGGCCTTGAACTGTAATATTGAGGAGAAGACGCTCTTCTACCGGAAGAACTACTACTACCCTGACCTGCCCAAGGGCTTTCAGATCAGCCAGTACGATTTTCCCCTGGCTACCCAAGGCCACATCATGATCCTGGGCGACGACGGAGCAGAACGAAATATTCGCATAAACCGGGCGCATATGGAGGAGGACCCCGGTCGGCTGGTGCATGCCGGCACCATTGACAGGGCCAAGTACACCATGGTGGACTACAACCGCTGCGGCATGCCGCTACTGGAAGTTGTGACCGAGCCGGACCTCTGCTCGCCCAAAGAAGCGCGCGTCTTCCTGGACAAGCTCAAAAGCATTCTAGATTATCTGGATGTCTTCGACGGCTCACAGGAAGGGTCCATGCGCATAGACGCCAATATCTCTCTCAAAGGAGGAGACAGATCCGAGGTCAAGAACATCACCGGCTTCAAGGGCGTGGAAAAAGCCCTCTCCTACGAGATAACCCGGCAGAAGAATATGCAGCGCAGGAACATCAAAGTGGTGCAGGAGACGCGCCACTTTGATGAGCTAAGAAACATCACCGTCTCCATAAGAAGCAAAGTGGGCGCTCATGACTACCGCTACTTCCCGGAGTGCGACCTGGCGGTCATGCGCATCGCCTCCTGGGTGCCGACAATCCGGGCGGCGCTGCCGGAGCTGCCCGATGTCAAGCGGGAGAGGTTTGTCAAGCAGTACGGTCTGGCGGATGATCATGCCAAATCCTTAACCTCGGAGATCAAGCTGGCCAACTTCTACGAAGCTGTTGCCGCGCGAGCTTCGCCCAAGCTGGCCGCGGTCTGGATCGCGGATGTGCTCAAGGGCGAGTTGAACTATCGCGATCTGGCCATCGAAAGCTTCCGAGAGGAGCACATGGCCGAGATTGTGCAAATGCTGGAGAAGAGCATGATCAGCGAGGACGGAGCAGTGCAGATCATACGCGACCTGCTGGACAGGAAGGGCGGCACGCCTCGGGAAATCGTCCTGGCTCTGGGTCTTTGCAAGGCAGAGGACGATGCCGTACAAAAAGCAGTGCGAGAGGCGGTGGCGGAGAGCACGGCAGCCGTGGCCGACTACCGGGCGGGAAGCGAGAGGGCCCTGAACTTCATTGTGGGCCTGGTCATGAAGAAGACGCGCGGGAAGGCCGATGCAGGAGAGGTGCACAGGCTGGTCAAGGCTGAGGTGGAGAAAGCCTAGAGTTTTAGCCCTCCAGAGGAAGGAAAAACGTGATGATAGAACCTTCATGTAGCCAATCGTAGCAGGCTAACCACTAGCTATAAGCCAAGGACTTTAGGCCGTAGTAGTTAACCTACAAGTAAGAACATATTCTGCGCAGCACAGGAGTCCTGCCGCAGTCTAACGCCATTTTGCAGGCATCTTCGCCCTTTTAGAGATAAAAATCCTGCTGTATCTCTTGCTATCTGGATAAAATTAATATAATGGTATTCTGTATAACAATTATCCAATAGCATTCTGAATGATTGAGAAGCATGGAGGGAATTTGATGGCTGAGACAAGAAATTTCGCACTCAGGGATGCGAAGGGCAACGAGATTGGAGTCTTTACAGGAAAGCAGCCAAGACAAGCAGCCTTAAAAGCGGCCAACCGAGGCATCACAGACATACGGCTTAGGGAGCGCGGCACAAAGAAGGTGCATATTTTCACAGGGGAAAGAGTTCAGGTAACAAAGCCCAAAGGTGCGCCGGCCTGGATGCCGGATAAGATCTGGAAGCCGAGAGTAAAGAAGATGGGCGTCGAGAAGCTGGAAGAGCTATAGAAACGAACAAAGAGTTTTGTCCGGTCTGGTCTATCAGGCAAAACATCTCATTTTTCCCTTTTTTTGCACGATACGCTTTATTTTATTTAAGTTCCAGCTGGAATCATTCGCCAAACCTGCGTGTGAACCAGTTCTTCACTACCTGGGTCAGAATTACATAGCACACCAACATAACCGCAAGTATCAGCCAATACAGGGGCGGCAGCGGGACAAAACCGAGCGCGTCGGCCAAGGGCGAAACCGTTAGCCATGCGCCTACCGCGACTATGATCAGTGAAGAGGCGATTAGCGGTAAGCTCGCCCGGCTTTCAATGAATGGAATCTTATTGGTACGGATAACATGAATGATCAACGTCTGGGTAAAAAGCGACTCAACGAACCAGCCGGTGTGGAACAGAGCTGGATCAGTCCACGCATTGAACAGGTAGATCATAATGAAGAACGTCAGGTAATCGAAGATCGAGCTGATGGGTCCGATAAACAGAATGAAACGCTGGATTTCGTCAATCGCCCACTTGCGCGGGCGGGTCAGCCATTCGGCATCAACTTCGTCGGTGGGGATAGTGGTCTGCGAAAAATCGTATAGCAGATTGTTTGTCAGCACCTGGATGGGCAGCATGGGCAGGAACGGCAGGAAGGCACTTGCTCCTACAACGCTGAACATGTTGCCGAAGTTGGAAGAAGCCGCCATCTTGATGTACTTGATGATGTTGCCGAATACGCGTCGTCCTTCCATCACACCTTGCTCCAGGATCAACAGACTGTTCTCCAACAGAATGATGTCGGATGACTCCTTGGCGATATCTACCGCGCTATCGACCGAAATGCCCACATCGGCAGCCTTTAAAGCTGGGGCGTCGTTGATGCCGTCGCCCATAAAGCCGACGACGTGACCGATGCTTTGTAGCGCACGGATGACGCGCGCCTTGTGCGCTGGTACGAGTCTTGCAAAGACGCTTGTCAAGCTGACCGCTTCGGCGAGTTGAGCCTCGTCCATAACCTCGATTTGAGAGCCAAGCAGAAGATTCTCCACCGGCATGCCCACTTGCTTGCAGATGTAGGCAGTGATGATTTCATTATCGCCGGTCAGGATCTTTACATCCACATTCAGTCCATGAAGCCTTCTTAATGCCTCAGAGGCGGTGTCTTTGGGCGGGTCGAGGAAGGCCAGGAAACCCAGAAGAATCAGGTCCGATTCATCCTTGACCGAGTATTCCGGTTCATCCGTCGCCCCAGGCATTTGCTTGTAACCCAGGGCGATCACTCGGAAGCCCTCTTTATTCAGTTTGCCCACCATCAGTCGGCTTTTGGCGTCGTATTCGAGAGACTTGCCGACGACCTCGCCGTTGATTTCCACCCGGCTGCATTGGCTTATCACCTCATCCATTGCGCCTTTGCAGATGAGCGTGTTCAATCCGGTTTCATCTTCGATCACCACCGACATCCTGCGCCGAACAAAATCGAAGGGGATCTCGTCGATCTTGCGGTACTTCTCTTTGGCTTTCAGGCGTTCTTCCAGCTCCTCGTGGTCGAGAATCGCCTCATCGAGCAGGTTTCGTAGCCCCGTATGGTGGTAGCTGTTAAGGTAGCCATAGTGCAGCACCTTATCGCTGGGTTCGCCACGCACGTCCAGGTGCTTTTCCAGCACGATTTTTCCCTGCGTAATGGTGCCTGTTTTATCTGTGCACAAGACATCCATCGCGCCAAAATTTTGAATAGCGTTCAGGCGTTTAACGATCACTTTCTTACGTGCCATCGTGAGCGCGCCCTGTGATAGATTAACGGTCACGATCATTGGCAACATCTCGGGGGTTAGCCCAACTGCCACAGCCATGGCAAACAGGAAAGCTTCCAGCCAGTTGTGCCTGGTCAGTCCGTTGATAAGGAAGACGACCGGCACCATCACGGCCATAAAGCGGATCATAAACCAGGTGAATTTATTTATGCCCTTGTCGAAGCTGGTGAGCACGCGCTCCCCGATGATACTGGTAGCAAGCGATCCAAAATAAGTCTGGTCGCCGGTGTGGACGACCACAGCCGTCGCGGATCCGCTCTCAACATTTGAACCAAGGAAGCAGATACTGGGCAGCTCCAGAGGGTTCTGAATATCGGCAGACGCGATTTCGGCTTTTTTCTCCACAGGCAAGGATTCACCGGTGAGGGTCGATTGATTCAGGAACAGGTCCTTGGCAGAAAGCACCCGTACATCGGCTGGCACCATATCACCGGCAGCCATCCGAATGATATCGCCAGGTACTAACATCTTGAGAGATACTTCAGCTTCCAAGCCATCGCGCACTACCGTTGCCGTGTTGCTGACCATCGCTTTGAGCTTTTCAGCCGCATTGTCGGCACGCATCTCCTGATAAAAACGCAGCACCACTCCCAGCAGTACCATAAAAAAAATGACTACTGTCGCTCGCAGGTCACCGGTCAGATAGGAAAGCACACCCAGAGCCGTAAGTAGGATGACCAGTGGATTCTTGATGTTATTCAACAAACGCATCATGACGCCTTGACGCTTTTCTCGGGCAATCTCGTTTAGACCGTACTGTTTTAAACGAGAATCAGCATCCACCTGGCTCAAGCCATCCAACCGCGATTCCAGTTCCTTCAGGACGGTATCAGTATCAACGCGCCCCTTTTCCAGTAATTGAGCGGAAACTTTTGTCTCGTTTCCGCCAGCTAGATCAACTGGCCGCTTAGATAAATTCGGGTTTATCTTTGCAGGTTCCATAAAACTCCTCATGGGCGCGAAAATGCTCTCGAATTTTCGCCGCAAGCTAAGGTGATCCATCATATCATGACTGATTTGAATATTTCCTCGATTCCCTCCAAAGCCTATTTCTTCTCCACTGCTGGGCCGGTAGCCGCAATCTATATCAATTTTGACATTGACGGTTGGCGTGGTAACTATGGCAAGAGACAAAAAGACGAGCAAGGGTCCCCAAGATCGCAACAGCAATTATCAGATGAAAAACGGCAATTCCGTCTCCAAGAAAAAGGATAAGAAATCCAATGCTGCTAAGTCCACAGAGACGAAATCTGCCGCACAGGCAAAGCCTGCTGAGCAAAAGAGCTTAATCTCAGGCATTTCCAGCACCATTTCCAATGCCACAAACAGCATAAGCAAGATGTTAAAACACTAACAAATATTCAGGAGATATCGGTCCGGCGCGAGAGGGCAGCAGTGCGCCGGAAATACGTTTTTTTTATAGCGATTGGATTAAAGCCTATCTCTGTTCCTTGGTTCTGCTCTGAAACTCCTGCTGCACATCGCATCCCAGTCGTCCAATGGCATCAGAGCGACATTGCCGGCAATGCTTCATCTGCTTGATGATCTTGGAGAGATCCTCCTGGATCTTTCTTTTCTCCTCGGGCGAGGGGGGCTTGATATGGGCAAACTTGTACTGGGGAATGAGGGGCATGACATTATGGATATAGACCCCCATGGACTTTATCTTGTGAGCTATATCGAAGACATGTTTGTCGTTGATGCCAGGAATTAGGACTGTATTTACCTTCACGATCTTTTTTAGCAACAGGGCCTCTTCGATGCCTTTGAGCTGGTGGTCGCGCAAGATGGTTGCCGCCTCCAGGCCCTCGTATCTCTTGCCCTGATAAGTCACATATTCGTAGATCTGCTGACCGATCTCCGGGTCTATTGCATTCATAGTAACCGTGATGTTAGAGACGCCTAAGGAATCCAGTTCCTTGATCCTGTCAGGCAGAAGCAGTCCATTGGTACTGATGCAGAGTATGATGCCCGGATACTTTTCTCCCACCAGGCGCAGCGTCTCAAATGTCTCCTCATTGGCCAAAGGCTCACCTGGACCGGCTACTGCGACCACTTTAATGTAGTGATACTTCTCCAGCACCTCGTCAACGCGCTCTATTGCCTCCTTTGGTTTCAGAACCTGAGACGTCACACCTGGCCGGGACTCATTAACGCAGTCGAAGTCACGCACACAGTACTTGCACTGGATGTTGCACTTGGGGGCTACAGCCAGGTGCATTCTTCCAAAGGCATGGCAAGCCTTCTCACTGAAGCATGGGTGCTCCTGGATCCGTCTGAGCTGATCCGGGTCGTATGGGATATCTTTTCCACCGACATTGGCTACTGGAAAAGTCTCTTGGCTCATTATTTGAAACTCCAATCAATTATGGCCGAACATGGCTAAAAGACTTTTCGTGCCGGAGAATACTTTAAGGATGCTGAGCAATATAAGGGTCTATGCCCGAGAAGGACAAGCTTGTCATATGGCCCATCTACTTCGACATAGCCCGCACCAGGTCTGAAGGCAGAATGGTTTCCCATCAAGATGCCGTCAATGAGCCTAACCTGGATATGGTGATAACAGCCTCACAAAAATCCGGTTTCAAGCCGGAGATTGAACGCGAGAAGAAGCACCCCAAGACCTGGCACCAGGAAGAAGCTTCAGGGAGAATACTGGTTGCCAAAACAATCTCCAAATCAGCCGTCTTAAAGAGGATCGCCGGCTCCATGAAGTCAAAATACAAGAAGAAGAGCCACTGATATGATCGATCTGCATACTCATACCACCTTCAGTGATGGCGAGCTCATTCCTTCTGAGCTGGTACGCCGGGCGGAGGTATTAGGATACACGGCCATCGGCATAACCGATCACGCTGACTATACCAATATCGAGCACATCTTATCCTGCGTCTCTAAAGTAAAATATTTGGAAGATGTATTGGATATCAAAATCCTGGTGGGAGCTGAGCTGACTCATGTGCCCCCCCAGAAGATAGGGCCGCTGGCCATTCTCGCCCGCAAGCTGGGGGCAGAGATCGTGGTTGTACACGGCGAGACGCCCGTAGAGCCCGTCCGGGCGGGCACAAACCGGGCGGCTATTGAGGCGAGAGTGGACATCCTGGCTCACCCTGGCTTCATCACCCTGGAGGAGGCAGAGCTGGCTTTAGAGAACAATGTCTGCCTGGAGATCACATCCCGATCGGGCCATAATATCACCAACGGTCATGTGGTACGCATGGCAAAGCTGGCCGGGGCTAGAATGGTGGTGGACACAGACAGCCACGCCCCCCGAGATCTCATAAACAGCGAGCGCGCCATAGAGATTGCTATGGGAGCGGGCCTGGCCCGGGAAGAGGCTACATCTATCGTAAAGCAGCATGCCATTATCAGAAGGGGTTGAATAGATAGACATTGTGGCAATTGATATTTCGGGCCGTCATGCTGTAGCGGGCAGATACAAGATGGTATGCGCTGTCGTCTCCGCCCGCATATCGCCCAATTTTATTGAAAGAATTCACACTGTGAGGCTGATACCTCGCGTGGCCAAGGCACTGGACCTTATTGTTGTGGCCGACTTCATAGGCGAGGCGTGCATGTGCCTTCCCGGAACAATCGTCGCCGAATCCGGAGACTTTTACAACCTGGAGATCTGGAGGGTGAAAAGCATATTGGGCAGGGATTTCAAGTATCCAGAAACCATAGCGGAAAGGACGGCGATTGAAATGGCCCATCATGTCTCAGTGGCGGGACGAAAGCTTATCACTGATGCACGAGAAGATAACACCGATGAATGAAGAAAAGACCGCCGTCCTGCTTATGCGGGAGAACCCGAGCAAGTCCCCGGACCCTTACAAGATACAAGAGTTGCGGGGCCTGGCTGGCGCAGCCGGATATCAGGTTTTGGCGGAGATTATCCAGCGCAAGGACCGGGACAACCGTTTCCAGATGGGAAGAGGAAAGATCGAACAGGCCTTGAGCTACAATCCAAAAAAGCTGATTTTTTACAATGCACTCAGTCCCAACCAGGTCTTCAATATAAGAAGCGAGTTTTCCGTCCAGGTGCAAGACAGGTTCAACCTCATTTTAGAGATCTTCTCCACCCGTGCCTTCACCCGCGAGGCCAAGCTGCAGGTGGAGCTGGCAAAGCTTAGCTATGAAGCGCCCCAGGTAAAAAGTGCCCTCGCCCTGAAAAAGCGAGGCGAGCAACCGGGCTTTCGCGGCGCCGGCGCTTATGAGCAGTCCATGTACCACGACATCCGGGGAAGAATGGCCAAGATCCGGGCTGAGCTGAAGGATGTGGAGAGTCAGGGCGAGGACAGACGACAGAGGCGCAGAGAGCAGGGCTTTGATCTGGTGGCCCTGGCCGGTTACACCAACGCCGGCAAGTCCACGTTGCTCAACGCCCTTACCGGCTCCGGAGTAGAAGTTAAGGATCAGCCGTTTACCACTCTTTCGCCCACCACCCGGGCGCTTGAGGTTTTGGGCAGAAAGGTCCTTCTCACAGACACGGTAGGCTTCATAGACGATCTGCCCCACTTCCTCATCAAAGCCTTCCACTCCACTCTTTCCGAAATCGTCGAGGCCGATCTGGTGCTCCTCGTGGCCGACATGAGTGATCCGCCACAGCTATTGCGACGCAAATTGGCGGCCTCTCACAAGGCACTTTGGGACTGCGAGGTCTCTATGCCCATAGTGACCGTGCTGAACAAGGCGGACCGGCTGGAAGAGGGCAAGGCTGAAGAGTTGGTGGAGCAAATCATTGATCTGGCCCCAAATCCTGTTTTGGCCTCGGCTCTTACCGGCCAGGGGCTGGGGGTGCTGGAAGAGTGCATATCTCAGCGTTTGCAGCCTTTGCAGGAGTATCAGCTTCGTCTGCCTTACACGGCGCAGGGTCTACGCGAGCTTTCCCGGCTCTACGAGACGACCGAGTTGTTGGCTGTAAGCTATGAGGAGGAGTTGATAGTCCGGCTGCGCGCAAGGGAGGAGACGGTAGCCAGGGCCGGGCTGTCGGGGGCACGCATACTATAAATTGCCATGGCTGAAATTTTGCAAGAGCATTTCCAGCTCAAAGAGACCATTGTCACCATTTTTGCCAGGGAGGGCAGGCACATAGATGCGGCCCGAGAATCCATAAGAGAGCAGCGCGCGAATCTAGAGAATTTTATACGAAAAGATCCCTTCTTCCAGGTAACCTTAGAGCCTTACGATCTTGCGCCGGATGACGCCCCGCGAATCGTCAAGCAGATGATAGATTGCAGCGCCGTCTTTGGCATCGGCCCCATGGCGGCTGTAGCTGGTGCCATTGCCGGATTTGCTGTAAAAACCATGATGGATGAAGGAGCAACTTACGCCGTGGTAGATAACGGCGGAGATATCTGCATCTTAAATGATCAGCCCATAGTAGTAGGAATATATGCGGGAAGCTCGCCCATTCGGAACCTTGCCTTCCAGCTCGCAGCGCGACACAGGCCTTTGGGCATCTGCACCAGCTCGGGCACTGTGGGGCCTTCCATCTCCTTTGGCTGTGCTGATGCGGCGGCGGTGATATCCCAGGATGTGGCTCTGGCAGACGCGGCGGCCACGGCGTTGGGAAATGCCGTGACGGCAGATGGGCCGCTGCAGGAGTGCTTCCAGGTGATTGATCGGCCGGGGATAGATGGCGCTTTAGTGATTCGGGGAGATAAAATGGCTTTGTGGAAGGAGCTGCCTTTGCTGCGGCGCGCTCGGGTGGGAGCAGAAAGGATAACCAAATTCGAGATAAACTATTAGTAGTTATAAGAAGGGCAAAAAATGATGAGACAAAAGTTAAAGCAAAAAAGGCCTTTTCACGTCATGATCATCCCCACCCTGGGCTGTCCTTCCAAATGCGCTTACTGCTGGAGTTCAGAGGTGGATTCCCCCATCATGAGCATAGAGACCGTTAAGGATATCGTGGCCTGGCTCAAAGATTTTCGCAGCGATCCCGTCACCTTCACATTTCATGGGGGCGAGCCGCTCTTAGCTGGGGCCGATTTCTACAGGCAGGCTCTTCCCCTGCTCTTGCATGAGCTCCAGCATATCGAGCCCAACTTTGCTTTGCAGACCAACCTATGGAAGCTGACTCCAGAATTGGCCAAGGTCCTGGCGGAGCATAATATTCCCATCGGCTCCAGCCTGGACGGGCCCCAGGAGCTAAATGACCTGCAAAGATCGGAGGGCTACTACGAGAAAACCATGAGAGGGTATGAGCTGGCCAAGCAGCACGGCCTGCAGGTGCAGTTCATATGCACTTTTACATCTTACTCAGTGCAGTTCAAAGAAAATATATTCAATTTTTTCCTGGAAAACGGCCTGACTCTTAAGCTTCATCCCGCATTACCGTCCCTGCGAAGCGACGAGCCGGACAAATGGGCGCTATCTCCGGAAAAGTACGGAGAGCTGCTGGTCTATCTGCTGGACAAGTACCTGGAAAACATGAACCAGATAGAGGTTCGCAATATCAACGACTACTGTAGATGCGTCTTCACCGGGCGGGGCACTGTCTGCACCTTCGTGGACTGCATGGAGAATACCTTTGCCGTGGGCCCGGATGGCAGCATCTATCCCTGCTATCGCTTCGTTGGCATGCCTGAATATGTCATGGGCCACGTCCGCGATCACCCTAGCCAGAAGGATCTGGCAGAATCTGCGGCTGGACTTCGCATGCGCCGTTTCAAGGAGTATGTGGACAGGGAATGCAAAGGCTGCAAACATATCCGCTACTGCCGGGGGGGCTGCCCCTATAACGCCATAGCGCCAACGAACGGCGAGATTAAAGGCGTTGATCCTCATTGCATTGCCTATCAGAGGATCTTCGATGAGATAACAGACCGCTTCAATCAGGAGATGATGGGATCCTTCGGCCTGGAGATGGGCCTATCTGCCGGGCCGGCCACGCTGGCAAAGGGCACCAGGCCGTCAATCATGCCTCTTGTCCGAAAGCTGGCCTCGAATTAAAATCATTAGACGAGTTTATCAGAAAATGCCCCTGATCAACCTTTTTTCCAGTCGATCATAGCGCAATCTATATGGGAATCGAAATGAATTATATCTAAGAGGTTTCAGGAGGTACTTCAGATGATCGCCAATCTCCAAATTAATAATTTTAAGTCAATAAAACAAATGAAGTTAGAATGTAATAAAATAAATTTGTTCATAGGCGAACCAAATGCGGGAAAATCCAACATATTAGAAGCGCTAGGGCTTTTCTCATTTATTAGATTTGGGCGTGTTGAAGACTTTGTGCGACTTGAATCCATGACTAATTTGTTTCACGACGAAAATTTAGATGAGATCTTATTGATAGATGCAGATAGCAAAGCCTTGGAAATTGTTTTTAGAGATGATATATTTCAAGGTCGATGC
>Ga0315273_10001003_pt1 | contig 31141 bp, 21 predicted proteins | sample YL17G02_0_MG_FD_205753 | JGI IMG/M metagenome (GOLD analysis project Ga0315273, IMG submission 205753) | Sediment microbial communities from Yellowstone Lake, YNP, Wyoming, USA - YL17G02_0 | ecosystem: Environmental > Aquatic > Freshwater > Lake > Sediment | place: USA: Wyoming | collected... | reverse complement strand
GCCCCTCGAGGGCGACGTCGCGACCCACGCGGTTCCGGAACTTGAAGCAGTCGGCGACGGTCTTGGCGGCGCCGTACACCGGCACGCGGAGGCCGCCCACGTCGTGCCGCTCGACCCCGGCGGTGTACGACCGACCGGAGAAGCGGAAGACCCGGCTCGGGGGATAACGGACGTGCGGCGCACGGGCGCCGGGTGGCAGGGCGATCTGTACCTGGCCGGGCACCTGGGTGGTGAGACCGTGCCACTCGAGGGCGGAGGTCAGGCAGACCACGGCGCGCGGGTGGCGGAGCGCGACGACGGCGGCGTCCACGTGTTCCGAGACGGGGACGTCCACGAGGTGCCACACGCCGCGGCCCAGCGTCTCGATGCGACCGGCGTCGCGCAGGGCATACAGGGTTTCGGGATGCAGGCCCAGTCGCAGCGCGTCGCGGGTGCGGAGGATGCCGCCGCTGCGGCGGAAGACGCGCTCGGCGCGTGCGAGGGCGGAGGGAGAGGCCACGACGCTAAATATGTCATTACTTGTGCATAAGTCAATACATATTTATCGGCCGAGGGACACCAATACCCCCTTCGTGCCACCGAGGCGTTGCCCTGCTCGCGGCGTCGATGAGCCGGCTGACTGGGATACCGAAGGCGGCGAGCACGGTGCGACGATAGCACCGGCGATCGGGAACCCAGCACCGAAATCACTCGCGACCGGCGCCACACATTGCGCTCTTGCTGACGGCTGACGGCTGATGGCTGACGGCTTGTTCCGAAGCTCCAGTACCTCGGCGACAGCCGGGACGCCTTCAAGTGGGACCTGCTCCACTGGCTCTGCACGCGGGCGGAGCCGGCGTTCGCCCGGCTGGTCTTCAGTTCCCTTCTGACGGCTGACGGCCGACGGCTGACGGCTGCTGATGGCTGACGGCCGACGGCTGACGGCCGTGTTCCGGGGCTGGCAGCCGCGCCGCGGTCGCTGGAGCGCATCGCGGCGTTGGGCGGGCTCGAGGACGGCCACCCGCTGGCGGCGACGAAGAAGCAGATGGAGGCTTTCGTCGAGGAAGGCGGGCGGTGGGCTGCTGACGGCTGATGGCTGACGGCTGACGGCCGCTTGTGGACACGCTCGTCTTCCTCGATCCCGAGAACGGCTTCGAGACGCGGACCCAGCGCGGGCCCAAGTCGGTGCGGCACGCCGAGGTGAAGTGGCTGTTGGAGCGGCTGCCGGAGAGCGCGGCGGTGGCGGTCTACCAGCACCGGCGGCGGCGTTGGGGAGGGGTGGCGGGGCCCTGACGGCTGACGGCTGAGGGCTGACGGCTGACCGAGGCGAACCTGGCGTTCCTGGTGTGGAGCGAACGCCGAGTGGACTGCGTGGCCTTCACCCAGAAGCGGTGCGAGAAGGTCGCGATGAAGTGCGGCGGGGACGAAGCTCGGTGAGGCGGTCCTACAGCTTGGTCATCGCCAGGATGGCGCCGACCGTGCCGACCCAGAAGGCCAGCATCCAGCGGAGCATCTCGGACTTGAGGCGCTCCAGCTTCGCGTCAGTTCGAGGCTCCATCGCCTGGAACTTGTCGCCGACACTCGCGAACCCTATCCGCATCTCGCTGCGGAGCTCCCCGATCTCCTGCCGCAGCTCCGCTCGGAGCTGCCCCATCTGCGCGTCGATGCGCGCCGACTGGGCATCGGCGATGGCGCGAACGTCGGATCGGTAGGTGGCATCCACCGCGTTGAACCACTCCACGAGTTCGGTAGCGATATCGTCGCCGAGGCGCTGATAGAACTTCTGCGACAGTTTGGCGGTGACCGGCATAGAGGCTCCCCTCGAGGTTCGGTCACACGGTAAGCCTACGCTCGGCGAGCCGAGTAACGCAATCGCTGCGGGGCGGTGCAAGACATTGCGCTCTTGGCTTCCGGCTATCGGCTATCGGCTTACGGCTATCGGCTTGTGCCGAAGCTCCAGTACCTCGGCGACAGCCGGGACGCCTTCAAGTGGGATCTGCTCCACTGGCTCTGCACGCGGGCGGAGCCGGCGTTCGCGCGGCTGCTCTTCGTGCCCCTGCTGGCGGCTGACGGCTGACGGCCGACGGCTGACGGCCGCTTCTCGTGCCGGCCGCTGATCCGGCCGTTCGTGGCGGGGCTGGCCGCCGCGCCGCAGTCGCTGGAGCGCATCGCGGCGTTGGGCGGGATCGAGGACGGTCACCCGCAACACGCTCGTCTTCCTCGATCGGACACTCGTTTCGGTCGATGTCGGACACTTGAGCCGGGGCCGGGCTTCCTGACTGCAGGCCACTGCACTCGTGAAGCCTGAATTCCCCCTCCGAAGCATCGCCGGCAACCCACGATGCGTACGGTCGCCACACCCCGTCCGAGTCGCAGTGCAGGTAGATCATCCGGCCGCAGTCGTAACACTCCTTGAGGTAGCCCTGGCAATTGGCAGACATGTGGAGTCCTTCCTCCTTTCGGGTAGGCCCGGCGCCTTCGCACAGTTGGTGGGCGGGTCGGATAGGCCCGGACATTTCGCGTATGTGTCGGCGGGCGGGCAAGAAAAGCCCGCCCATGCTGTAGCCGGGCGGGCATAGCCAATTGGTGGTAGGTGGTGGGGCGGCAGGAAAGGAAAGAAGCGGGTCTCCCCGCTTCCCCACTCCTCTAATTTAGGAGACCCGTCAACCCCTCCCACGCACCTAGTGTCTGCTCATAAGAGCACACCACTGCGCTCTCCGCTGGTCGCCGCCCGCCCAGAAGGGCAATCGGAGCCGAAGCGGCTGACGGCCGTTGTCTCACCCCCCTGGCACATTGCCTCCGCCGTCGGACCGACTCGATCCGCCAATGGCGAGTGGTCCACTCCTCATTTCACGACAGAGGTGGCAGATGCGGTACGGCTGGCTGGTGTTTCTCGGCCTGGCTGGATGCGTGAGCGTGCAGACGCAGCTGCTCGTTCCAGCCAACCGACTTGCGCCGGTGCCCGAGGACTCGGTGCGGGTGTTTCTCTCGGTGCAGGAGCTGCGGGACCGGGGCTACGAGTGGGAGTCGGTCGCGCTGCTGTTCGGGAGCGGGTCGTCGATGTACACGACCGACCGGGGAATGGTGCAGACGATCCGGCGGGAGGCGGGGAAGCTGGGGGCGAACGGCATCATCCTGGCGGACGCGCGGGAGCCGAGCAGCGCGGAGCGGTGGCTGATGGGCGCGGGGGCGCAGCGGAAGAGCACGATGACGGCGATCCGGTGGCGAGCGCGGCCGGCGCCGGCGGATTCGGCGAGGACGGCTAGGCCGTAGGGACGGGCGGCACGGAGGCTGACGTCGCGAAACCAAGGCGCCCTGTGACGACGGACGAGGTGCATGAGGCCGATGGATGCGTGCCCGTCCTCGCCGTGGCTGCCCTGATGAGCCTCGGTCCGCTGGCGGTCCCGGTCGTGCTCTTCATCCTGCTTGGCGCCGGGGTGGTCGGGTTGGTGCTGGCCGGGTATGAGATGCTGCGCAACGCGTTTCGCCCGCCGACTGACCAGGCAGCGCACTCGTCCAAGCTGCGAGGCGCTCGAGGCAAGTAGGGCAGGAACGGAGCGCACCGACATACCCACTCGAGGGAGGAGATTCGCGATGCGTGACCGCGACCGCGTGCTGCTTCGGGTCGACAACTGGGAGGACCTGCTCACGATGGGCGACCCGCTCGCCGAGAGGCCGGCGTTCGCCACGGCAGAGAACCCGCTCAACATATACCTCACGGTCAAGGCGCTGCGGAAGGCGCTCAAGGACTCCCTGAGCAGCATCAGCCAGAACCGGGGCAAGTTGGACAAGACGCCGGAGCTGACCGCGGAAACGGACGCGCTCGTCGTCCAGCGCAAGGCCGCGCTCGACTGGCTGAAGCAGCAGACCGCCGAGCGCGTGTACATCGCGCTCTACCCGGAGACCGAGTGGCAGATCGGCCCCGTGGCCGGGGCGGATGACGCGGAAGATGGTGACGACGAGCGATAGCTCCCCGAAGTCGGCCTGGATTCCGTCCGCCCCGAGCCTTAGACTCGCTCGACAGTCCCCGATCCGCGCGATCGAGCCAAACCGAGGGCAAACGAGCAATGGTGAGAGTCGTTCGTGGTCCCGATGGCAGCATCCGCAATGCGATGGCGTTGACCGTCACCGACGTCGTGCACCAGCGCGTGGTTTGCCCGCTGTGCAGCGACAAGGTGTTCGAGATGTGGCCGGAGGGTTGGGATGCCCACGCCGCCCACCGCTGCCGAGGCGTCTCGGGGGCGACGGAGAATGAGCGAAAGGCCGATTTCAAGCGGCAGGCCGCGCACCTGTTCCGCTGAGGTAGGATGCTCCATGCCAGACCTCAACTCGTCACGCACCAGGGTTGTGCCGGTCTTCAATGCTCTCTTCGACGCGGACCCCTCCGGGCGAACTTGGCTCGGGCCGCTGCTGGGACTCACCAACCCGCAAGCACCGGTGGACGTCGGGACCGTCGCGCCAGATGCTATGCGATTCCTGGGGGATGACGAGAGGCCTTTGCCTGCCCCGAAGTCGCTTCTGCGGTGGCTCATCACGCGCTTGGACGTCAGGCCGGACCCGAACGCCCGGGACGCCAACGAGACGTCGCGGAGGCGCGGTCGGCTGGCAGATCGGGATCCGGGCACCATCGCTGAGGCGCTTCGGCTGCTCGACGGAGATCCGACAGGACCCGCGTGGTACGTCCTGGAGGGACCGTCGTACCCCGACGTGTACATCGAGACCGATCGCGCTGTCATCGTGGTGGAGGGGAAGCGCACGGAGCCTGCGCCTACGACCTCGACGACCTGGATGGCGGAGCGGCACCAGATGCTCCGGCACATCGATGCCGCGTGGGATGAGCGCGGGGGCCGCGGCGTCTACGGGATCCTGATCGTGGAGGGTGTGGACGACGGCTCTGTGCCGGAGCCGTGGCTCTCCTATCCGATGGCGCTTCGGGACGAGACCGTTCTCGCCGCGAGCCTCCCGCACCGGACCGATGCCGAGCGGGCCGCGATCGCGCGTGCGTTCCTCGGCGTGACGACGTGGCAACGGGTCTGCGGACGGTTCGGGCTTGCGTGGCCCGCGTGGGACGCCGCATCCTGACCGGCCACTGGGCGTAGCCCCGTGAAGCTCCAGTACCTCGGCGACAGCCCCGACGCCTTCAAGTGGGACCTGCTCCACTGGCTGTGCACGCGGGCGGAGCCGGCGTTCGCGCGGCTGGTCTTCAGTTCCCTTCTGATGGCTGACGGCTGACGGCTGACGGCCGTCTTCCGTGCCGGCCGCTGATCCGGCCGTTCGTGGCGGGGCTGGCCACCGCGCCGCGGTCGCTGGAGCGCATCGCGGCGTTGGGCGGGCTCGAGGACGGTCACCCGCTGGAGGTGACCGTGGCGCAGGCGGACGCGTTCGTCGAGGAGGGCGCCCGGTGGGCTGCTGACGGCTGACGGCTGACGGCTGCTTGTGGACACGCTCGTCTTTCTCGATCCCGACGACGGCTTTGAGACGCGGACCCAGCGCGGGCCCAAGTGGGTGCGGCACGCCGAGGTGAAGTGGCTATTGGAGCGACTGCCGGAGAACGCGGCGGTGGCGGTGTACCAGCACCGGCCGCGGCGGCGATGGGAAGAGCTGTTCGCGGACCTGGCGGCACGGCTGGACTACGCGCCGCATGTGCAGGCGGTGTACGAGGCGAACCTCGCGTTCTTGGTGCTATCTCGAGCGCGGGGCACGGCCGAGCGGCTGGCGCGCGCGGCGATCGGATACTGCGAGGGTAACCCGGGCGTCCGAACCGCCGTCCTCAGTTGCGGCGAGCGCGGCGATCAGCCCACAGGGGAGCCCGGCGAGACGACGCGCGGCCGCGAGATCCGCGATACGGCTTGAGCGCGAGAGAGCCGGGAGGGGGGCGCCTGACTGCGGCCCGGGAAGGGGCGTCGGTGCAACCTGGGGCCGCCGCTGGGACACTAGCGATTCTCTGGATGGTCACAAGGGTTCGCTGCCGAAGGCGGTCCTGCTCCGGCCACTCTACGAGCATTGACCTAGACTACGGGCGCAGATTCCGGTCTTGCCTTCGAGCCGCGAGAGTAGTGACGCTTGACGGTGAAGCCGCGCACGAGCGCTACCGTGTATCCGGCAAGCACAAAGCTGACGGCTGGAAACCCCGACGTAAGGAAGAGCCGCTCCATCTCATGGCCGAGCTCTGCGAGCGGAAAGAGAAACGCTGCGTATGCGGCCAAGTAACCTAGTGAGGAAAGAAGGAAGAGGCGCTCACGTTGGCGTCTCCAATGGAGTGAACAGACTATGTGAGCCCCGGCAAAGAAGGCCGCGACACTGAGGCCGGCCCGGGCTAGCGCGGAGCTGGTCGAAAACGGCCAGTATCGGGCAAGCTCATGCCAAAACCTCCATCCCTCGTGGGGAGCGCTGCCGGTCGCCACGGTCCAGACGAAGGCGGCGATCTCGGTCGAAACGGAGAACACGACTGCGCTGGCCAGAGCCGCGGCCCAACTCCCGTATCTCTCGCTCAACAGCCAACCCTGGAACGCAGTCCAGGTGCTGCGCCAGTAACGGCGCCGTAGCCCGGTCAGCTCCCATAACTTGCCAGCGTCGATTCCTCGAGGCTCGTCCCAGTACGTGCCTTCGACCTTCCTGGCCGCCCGCGAGTGGGCAACGAGATGCAGTAGCGCCACGAGCACTGTGGCGAAGGAGAACACCAGCAGGCCTCTTCCAAGCCCTGCCCGTCGAATGTCAAAGTGACCGTTCAGATTCAAGAGGTTGAAGCCAAGCACGGAGAACAGCATCCCGTTGGCCAAGGCCACCGTACCAGCTTCGTAGAAGTAGTCCGCCCCCAAGCGGAACAGCGAAGGCACCCGTGGATCTTTCGGGAGGACGAAGTACCTGTCCCTGCCCGACGCCGCTACCGCCGCCTCACTGCCCGCTGCCCGAAGCGCATTCAATGCCCTGATGTACAGCAGGCGCTTCAGGTGATGCTCTACGACCATTCGGTATATCAGGATGCAGAAGGCTAGTACACCTGCAACCAGCACGAGCGTGTTCTGGTCGAGGCCAAAGACGTCCGGCACATGCACACCGACCGTCCCGGTTCGAACTTCGAGCGACAGCGCTAGGGCAGGCACCGACACCAGCAGAACATACAACCGAAACAGCCGGTCCACGCCGGAGTAGTGGATGGAAATCATGTGGCGAAGCAGTTCCCGCTCGTGCCCTATGTGGGTAACGAGCTCCTCGCGGCGAGATATCCATTCCGGAGTCGTCACGGCCCCGCACCTCGGGCTCCCTCGCCCGCGGTGATGCTGGCCCAGCGGCCAAGTAGAGCTTGCGCCTCCGGAGGGCGGTGGTGGCGCCGGAGGTACGAGCCGATTTCCCGGTCAGCAGCCGGAGACTTGGCGGTCCGCATCACCTTGACGGCCTGCTCCGAAAACTGGAAGCCAAGTCGACTCTCTAGCTCAAGCGCCTTCGCGATTTGAGAGTGAGTACGGTAGAGCCGATCTTGGAAGTCAATCTGCCGCGCGGCGACTGCATGCCCGCAACCCCCGTCGATGATCTCGCCGTTCTCAATCCCGTAGGCGATCGCCCCAAGAGGCATTCCAGCCCGAGCGACGACCTCCTCAATGCGGGCTGGGACGTTGAGAGCACGGACCTGATAGGAGTCTGCGAGTCTCCAGACGTCAAAATCGGGGAACCTCTCGTCGTCCATCGGACTCGCATGCGCCGAATACTCCGCGTGCACGCCACCGAAACTGGTCCTCTTGCACTCGTACCTGCGTTCCGCAGCCAAGGCGACTCTGCCAACGAGTTCGACAATGGCCTCATTCGGCGCTTGGGTGTCAACTACAATGTCCACGTCGTGAGTCGGTGACTGCGTCCCATGCAGCACTTCGATCAGGATGTCGCGAATGGCCCCCCCAACCACATAGACCGACCCCACAATCGGATTCCAGGCGAGCAAGTCTGCAAGAAAGGGATACGGTGTGGTCTCTTGAGCGAACCGCTGTCGACACAAGTCCAGCACCTTCTGCCACTCACTGGCGCCAGTGAACTTAGGAGCCGAGGGCACAAGACGTACCTTCCCGGCGAGGAGCTCGTTCGGCCGAAGGGTCATCTCGAACTGCCCAGGCGTGCTGGCCACAATGAGTGCCTCTTGCGTCGACGCAGGTGCCAGACACACCAGCGCTCAAGAACGCCTTCCACATGCTCGCCGTTGGGCGCGGGACTGACCCTCGTATGCAACGCGGGGCGGTTCGAACGCCGTCAGCGAGATCCGCCAGAGGTAGTATCGGTCTTCTGCTTCTCCATCTTGGCGCTCCGGTGGCGGGGCCGCAAGACCCGCCTCTTCACCGCCCCCGTCTGGTACGTCCAGGCCGGGTTCCTCGCGCGCCGCGCGCGCTCGGCGCACGACAGCCGCCACGCCGTGGCCGCCGTCACCGTCCGCCTCCAGGTCCTCATCGGCTGCGGCTCTTTGTGCTGCTGCAGCGCGAGGGTTGGCCGGTGAACCACAAGCGCGTGGAACGACTCTATGGTGAGGAAGGGCTGCAACTCCGGCGGAAGCGGCGGCGCCAGCGGCGCAGCGCGGTGGCCCGCGGCCCCCTGCTGACCGCGCAGCGTGGCGACGAAGCGGCGGACGGTGGCGTACCGGGCGGGGAAGCCATGATCGTCGACCAGGTCGCGCCAGATCACCATGGCGTTGCGGCCGAGGGCCACCGCGCTTTCGATCAGCTCCCGGTAGGGCGCGCAGGCACTGGCGGTCGGAGCGCGCTGGGGGCGCGGCTCCCACCCGGGCGGGCTGGGCTCCGCCGCCGCGGCGGGCAGCCCCGGGTCGGTGGACACCCCTATGGCCGGTTTTGCCGGCGGGTGGCCCCAGCGCCCCGGCGGCCGCACGGCGAGCCCGGCGGCCTTGAGGTAGGCGCTGGCCGTCTCGCGCCGCACGCCGGTCGCCGCTTCGATGTGGCGCAGCGTCCAGCCGAGACGGCTCAGGGCAATGACTTGCTGTTTCGTCGCGTCGCTCAAGATGTTGACCATGCGGCGCAGGGAGCACTGCTCCCACCACCGCGTCAACGTCCTGAGCGCCTACCTGCTATGGCGGGTTTTCAGCTGTCGATGCATGGCCGGTTTTGGGTGTCCACCGAGGCCAATTCCGGACATCAGAGCGTAGCGAGAAGTCACGCTACACGCTCGGCTACTCCACCCCCACCGTGCTTCGAAGCCCCGCGCACATGGCCGACAGCCCGCTTCAGTCCGTCCACGGCACACTCGATGTCGTCCGGCATGGTGAACCGCCCTACTCCGATGCGCAGCGTTTGGAACGCCTGCTGTCGAGTCAGTCCGATCGCTTGGAGCACGTAGGACGGCTCGATCGCTCCACTCGAACACGCCGATCCGGTGCTGACGGCAAGCTCAGGTGCATTGGCAATGATCGCCTCCGCGTCTGCCCCTTCAAAGGTCAACGAAGAATTGCCGCACAGCCGCTTGTCCCGATCTCCGTTCACCGAAGTCCCTGGCAACGCTGCGAGTAGGCGCTCCTCAAGTCGGTCGCGCATCCTGCGAATGCGGTCGGTCTCCTGGGGTAGCCGATTTGTCGCAAGATCCGCCGCGACGCCGAACCCCACGATTCCTGGCACATTAAGCGTTCCAGACCGCAGTCCCGACTCCTGACCACCACCTAGCAGCAGGGGCGCAAGCGGCGCCGATCTCGCACCGCCACGGATGTAGAGAGCCCCGATGCCTTTGGGACCGTAGGCCTTGTGCCCACTCAGCGAGAGCAAATCGACGTCCCAATCCCGAACATCAATGGGAATGCGACCAAGCGCCTGCGCTGCGTCACAGTGGAATGCCGCTCCTACACGATGAACGACCTGAGCAATCTCCGCGACCGCCTGGATGGTGCCGATGTCGTTGTTCGCCGCCTGAATGCTCACGAGGGCGGTCGAGTCGCCAATGTGGTCAATCAACCAGCCAAGGTCGACAACTCCCCGAGCATCGACAGGGGCGACGAGGACCTCGAACCCAGCCGTCCGGAGTGACTCGGCGGCGGCAAGCACGCACTTGTGCTCTATCGCAGAGACGACGATTTCCCTGCGCTCACTTGCATTCGCCCTAGCGAAGCCAAGGACCGCGAGATTGTTGCTCTCCGTTGCCCCACTCGTGAAGACGATTTCCTGAGACGCCGCGCCGATCGCGACTCCCAACTTCTCTCGACCGATTGCCACCGCAGCAGCCGCATCCCGGCCATGCCTGTGCTGCGAACTACTGGGATTGGCGTAGTGCTCGACGAAGTACGGGAGCATCGCCTCGACGACAAGGGGATCGCATGGTGTGGACGCGTGGTAGTCGAGGTACACGCGACGGTCGGCCGCCGCTCGAGCTCGCTTCACAGGTGGCAGATGAGGCAACCGACCGACTCGTCATCCTCCGAATCCATAGCGCCGAACGCTTCGGCAAGGGTGCGCGGCTTCCGGCGCCCCGCGTCGCGTTGCCGTCTCACAGCGTCTTTCCGTTTGATCTCCTCTACCCGGGCCGGACATTCAAGCTCCGTTAGGCTCTCATTCTGGGCCCAGGTGTACCCCTGTTCCGGCTTCTCGTACTGCTTGGAGATCTCGAATAGGTCCGGGTGTCGTTCCTTCAACCCAACCCACTCGGACTTTCGCTGGAAGAAGCAGAAGTAGCAGCCAGACCGCGTACGCCACTCGTAGTACTTCGGCAGCCCCACGCCGCTCTGCTCAAGAATCCGGAGTACGTCCGCTCTAGCGATTCCTGCTTCCTTGAACGGAAAGACAGGCGTGATGTTCGGCTTCGTCGAGACGTAGCCTTCACGCTTCTCGTCTGCTCGGATGCCCACGTAGAGGGAAACGGGGTCATCCCCCACATAGTCCTCGAAGGGTTCGATCTTCAGGCGTCGCGTACACCAACGCATGTTCGGCGAAGGTAGAAAACTTCCGTAGAGCTTCAGGAAATGATCGAAGCCTGGCTCGCCCAGGCCGGACGAGAGCCGAGTAACGGACTTGCCAAGATAGGCCTCGATGCGGGCGAGATACTCGTAGGTTTCCGGCAGCTCCTTGTGGGTATCACAGAACACGTACTCAACATCCAGATCCGGGTTCTTGTCCCGCATGTAGAGAGCTAGCGCCGTACTGTCCTTGCCGCCCGAGATGAGAAGGATATGCCGATGGGTCGTTGTCATCGCTCGGCCTCCTTGCGAGTGCCCGACAGAAGGTCCGCGGCCACCCGGCCCAGGGCTTCAAGTCGCACTGTCCTGGCGTCCGCGCTGTCTTCAGCACTTTGCCACAGCGCACTCACGATCCCCCTCACGAGACCCTCTACCTCTGCGTCCGTGCCGTCGCGCAACGCGATTACCTCGTTCACCTCCGCCCCTGCACCCTCCAGAACGCTGAGCCGAACGACACGCGGCGCTCCCGTGACTCGCATCTCCTGAGCCAGTGCACCTAGGCGCGAGATGTCGCCCCGAAGTTCGCTTAGCCGTACCTGGAAGGACGCGACATCAGCGTCCCTCCAATGCGTGGGAGGAAGGCCATCGTTGACGGCTCTCCCGATCGCCTCTCGCCAGTCCCTGCCTCCCTGTTCTTGAATCGCGACACGGAGAAACACTTGAAGGCGGGGGTCCGAAGCTACCGCCAGGAGCGGCTGGGCAATCTGCCGAAGCTGGCGTTCAGCGAGACCGGGCTCGCTGGCTAGCCCAAAGGCGTTACGAACAGCCGCCTCGATCTCATCCAAGAGCGAGCGATAGGCTGAAGTGATCTCCTTCATGCATTCCGTAAGGGCATCGACGAAGCGATCGACAGACCGCGCGTGAAGCTCGACTCCACACGCCGTCGGGAGGTCCTCAAACAGAAGCTTCGCCGGGTCCGTGGCGCCCATCAGCTGCTCTCGCACTCGAACGGCTTCCGGAGACAGGCGCCGCCGAGTCTGACGGGCATACGGCGGCATCCCTGCCGCAGATACGACGAGTCGTCGAACGAGCTCCACCGCACTGCCACTATCAGAGCCTGCGGGCTGCGCCACAGCCGCCTCCGCCAGAGCGCGCCGAAGTGTGCGAACCATCTTCATCTGCACGCCAGAGAACTCATGACACCGAATGTCAAAGCTCTCCGGGCGGCGAAGCAGCCGCTCGAACACTTCGATGCGAAGGTCGGGCACGAAGAGCGCGTCTTCGTAGAGAGCAACCTCATCGCCCATCGCGAGCAGTATCGCTGCAAGCAGTACGGGCAGCGGTCCGTCCTTCAGTCCGTATGGCGGTGCTCTGAGCGTCTGGAACAGCTCGGAGATAGGTCGCCGGTTGCTCTGTGCCGAGCGGACAAACCCGAGGCACGCGTCCCAGGCCGGTGCCCACGCGCCCTTGGGGCGGTCAAACACCCAGCCAGAGTCGCGTTCCTGATGGATGCCCGACTCACTGAGCATCGACTCGTACATCGCCGCTTCGGGGGGCCAACCCTCGATGCCGAGCCGTGGGGTCGAGCCCTGCTGGAGCATGTGCTCGATCAGTGTGCGCCGCCCCGCCGCAGATGCTGACGAGAGCACTGAGCGATTCAGTAGCTCGTTGTTGAGAACCGGCGCCAAGTGGAAGAGACGATCGCACACGCTCGTCAACCACTTCTGCAGCGCCAGAGCTGTGTCGATCTTCGCGACTGATCCATCACAGATCCATCGGGATCGGGACGGGTCTATGGACAAGCCGGCCAGGCCAAGCACCGGTCCGATGATCGACTCCAAGTGGTCTCGAGCGGCTGACACCCGAGCACGCACTTCCTGACGCGCGACCGCGTCACTAGCGAGCTCAGGGCTATAGCTAGCGACCCACTGCCACGCCTCAAGGTCGTCCAGGGCACTCTCGATGCCAGCCAGGTCTCTTGGGAACACCAGCACCACAGGCCGGCCGGTATCCACGCGCTTCCGGACTAGCGCTTCGAGTTCTTCGGCGCTGGTCAGGGAGTCGGGGCTCGCGAGCACGAACGCCGCTCTTCCGTCCGCCGAACTCTGTCGATCCAACGCGGTGGCGAGTTCCTCCGCGCTGGACACCAAGTCAACCTCGAACCACCGAAGCGTACCCTTCCGGACGTAGTGTGCACGCGGGACAAGCGCCGGAACGCGAAGAGCTCGCTCCAGACGCTGAGCCAGCGACCCTGCACCACGAATGCGGAGCCGCGCGCTCTCGTGCGCTGACTCCAAGTCGAAGTCCGAGCCTTCCCACAGCGCGAAGCTTCCCGAGTGCTTTCGGAACACCAGAAGCGAAGTACTAGTGAGGTGCTCGCAGGCATTCTTGGCTTCCGCCGCGTCGCCTACGGCAAGAGCGATGGCTTGAGGCGATGCGCGAAGCCCAACCTGATCCCCATAGAGGCTCAAGAGGGCTACGGTCTTGATCACATCGGCGCACGCGCGTGGTGACTCCGCAGAGAGGCGAGTGAGCGCCTGGTCTGCCAAGGCCCAACGGCGGGCATGGTCACCGCGGAATGCTCCGAGCCCCAGACAAGTCGCGATGTAGTCGAAAAGGTGAGCGGGCCTGAACATCTGCGCGCTCGCAGAATCAGCTGGGGTGGCCGACAGATACTCGCGCAACCCATATGGCTCGCGACTCGTCAGGAACGCGAACAACGACCGCTCGTTCTGCGCACCCTTGCTCCGGAAGAGAGGCCACAGTAAGAGCGCAGTGATTGGATGGAGCGGCAGGCAGCGCTCGAGAACGCGAGACAGGCACTTACCACCACGTCGCTCCAGCAGCCGCGTTACCACCGCATCGAGTTCTGTCCGCCAACGTGACGCCAGCGAGGTTGGGAGCCTGGAGTCGAGGGCGCTTGCGACGAGCTGCAGTACCTGATCCGGCGGCAACTGAAAGGGCACGTCGCGGTATCGGCCTTGGACCTTTTGCCATTCAGCCCGACGTACTTCTTCGGTCGCTGGCAAGTAGTCCGCGAATCCACTGTGCAGAATCGTCAAGAGCACAATGGGCACGGCTGAGCGCGTAGCTGCTTCCGCGACCTGCTGTAGGAGAAACACGTCTGCATCCTGCGGATGTAGCGCAGCGTATTCGAGGAACTTCCCCAGCTCGTCCACTACTAGCACGAGCCCTGAGCAGCGGCGTCGGCGTGCGCGGACAACCGCCTGCTCGAGCGCCGCCACCACTCGTGCCCCGTCGAGCTGAGGAGAGCTCTTCCCCGCTGTGCGCCCGGAAGGGTGGAGGGCCCGCGCCAGTACCGGCGCCAGGGGGCCCCGCTCGGCACTAACCAACACCGGAAGGAAGCGGCGTACGCCCATTCTGTGCAGCCGCCGCAATGCCCCGGCAGCCGGGTGCGCAGAGCGGGCTTTCGCTAGCACCTCGCATAGGAACAGCCCGAACGCTGACTTGCCCGAGCCGTACGGTCCCGTGATCGACCACGCCCTCGCGCCGAGCCGGCTATCTAGTTCCTCAAGGATACCGCCTGCGAGTTCCACCACCGTGTCAGTCGCCAAGTACTCGCGCAGTGGCTCATCCATCCCCCAGTCGGCCGCGAGGCTGACCGAGCGGTGGAAACGCCCGCGCACCGAGACGAACTGCTCGAGCGTTGTACTCACGCTGCGGCTCCGTCATAGTATGCCTTGAGCAACTCAAGCAGACTCGCATCGCCCGCTTTCTGGCGTACAAGCCTACGCATGCCGGCACTCTCATCGAACGCGAGGCGCGCCTTGCGTGGAAGTCGCGAGAGGAGCTCCACCATCCCCGCCTCGGACAGCTGGAACGCTCCGCCGGGGCTTCCCGCCCCGTACATCACCCTCTCGAAGCTGAGGGTCTGCTGCTCTGGGGCAGACCTTCTCCAGTAGTCCCACAGCGCAACGGCCAAGATCGTGGGTGGCAGTGACAACCGAGCCGCGCGCTGGAATTGATAGACTCCTGATTCGACTTCCCTAATCAGGCCTAGTTCACTGAGAGGGCAGTCGAACGAGTCCTCGGGAGCGCGCTTCGGACTGAGCCTGGAAGGAACGTAGGTACGCAGAAACACATCGACGTCTCGCTTCAGCGAGGCACGGGACGTCTTCGCGTCTCCAGTATCCTCAGCCACCTTGAGCAGCCACGTCACGAGATCGTCGCGGGAGAAGACGGACTTGTTCCAGCGGGTGAATGCGTAGTGCCAGGTTGATGCACCGTGTGCTCTACGACACAACTGCCACTGCAGGAGCCACAGTGTTCCGTGGTGCTCCAGGAATGGATCGAAGCCATCGCCGCCAAACAACGCAGTGCCTAGCGGCTTGACCCCTCCGTTCTTCAGCCTGCCGTCCACACCAATGAGTCCGAGCGTTTGGCACCAGTGGCGCACCGAGGAGACCATGTTCTTCCCCACACCCAGTCGCCTGACCGCATCGTCACGGAAGAACGCGGCGGGGTCTTCGGCAGCAAGCTGGACACCCTTGCGCAGCCATCCGTACCGGAAGGCGAAAGTCTCGTGACCTGAGAACGAGAGCCTCTTGGTGTCCACGGGGTCGAACATCGCCGCCTGGTCGACGGAGGGCACCATCAATTGCTTGCGACGAGTGGCCATTTCAGCGCGTATCTGCAGGGGGTTCGAAGAGCGGCCCGAACTCCGAGCCACCGGGCCGTTGGCCAAGCTGTTCATAGACCTCCCACTCACTGCAACCGGAGAGTTGCGCAAGCAGTCTCGCCCAATCGCCTGACAGCGGGTTCGCCCTCAGTACCTGGCTCACCCGCCCACTGGACACGCCAGCCTCCTTGGCAACCGACTTGATGCCTCCAGGGATAGCCGCAAGGATGATTCGCGGCCCGCCAAGTCGCTCTAACGCCTTTATTGCCAAACGAGTGACAGGAGGCATAAAACCTCTTTAGCTGTTGCCGTCAACTACTTTAGTAGACCGGCCTAGTCCTGTCAAACAGCAGCCGAAGAGACTGCGCTCCGGCGCTCGACGCAGAGGTCCGACGGGTTGGCGATGGAGAGACGCTGGAGCTGTAACGAGAGCGGAAGCGGCTCACGTTATCGCGCGGCCTTGCGGCCGATCCACGTGCATGAAGCACTCCGGATGGTCGGACGCGTAAGCCTAGTCTTCACTTGCAGCCAACCCTAGGAATCTCTTACGCAGTTGCGGTGGTAGCTCCCTGAACTTCTCCAACAGCCAATCGATCTTCAGCGCGTCGAGGCGGGTCCCGATGTCGTCTAGTGTCTTCGTGAGGCGTGCAGTGTCCGGCGCGGTCAGAACCGATGGTGGATTGCTCGCGCGCACGTGGAGCCGGTTAGCGTCGGCGGCCGCCATCGAGGCGATGCCAACAGCGTCAGCTTCGAGCGAGGAGATCCACTCGGCGCTTACGTCCCTCCTCTGCTTCGATACTGTCTCGACAAATGCCGCGATGGTGTCGCTCGGAGTCCACGGCAGTTCGCTGTCTCCGAACGTGGCGATGGCATCCTGCCGGCAGCGATCAGCTAGATTCTCGAACTCTGGCCAGGTCAACCGATTATCGGTGAGCTCCTGGTAGACTGCCCGGAAGCGCCGCAAAGCCCTCTGCATCAGAAGGAAGTACTTTTCGTCGTTTGGTACGTTTGCGAAAGCGTGAAGCAGCTTTTCGACCTCAGCTTGCAGGCGTTCGATATCATCCTCCGAGCGCACCTTGGCCTGGCAGAGCTGCGTTGCGCGATTCATGACCTCCTTCTCCGCCGCTTGCAGCGTGGCCTCGAATGTAGATAGCTGCCTGCGGGCGGCCTCAATCTCAGCCAATGCGATGCGTTTGGACATTTCCTGGAGCTTGGCGGCATACTCCTTCGCAGCGTTCCGCATGGCACGCAGATCCGAAACTCGTGGATCTCCCACGGGATCGCGACGAGCCGTCAACGATTCGACATCGCGCACCAGCTGATGGGCATCTGTAATCGTCTCTGCTCTCTTGACGACTTGTTGGGTATGGGTCTCGAGCTGCTGCCTTTGCACATCCAACCCCAAGCTCTTCAGGCTTCCTCCTACCAGGTGCAGCATCTTGTGACAGAAGTTGCCGACGTGTTGCGGCGAGTCACTCAACGGGGTCTGCTGGCGCAGCCACTCGGGCACAAGCTGGATGACAGCTTGGCGAGCACGCTCGTAGTGGGGTTGAACCTCCTCGATCTGCGAGTCGGTCCAGAGCGGCCTCGCAGCGCGCATCTGGTCGATGAGCTTCTTAAGGTCGGCGGCACCCCAACTCAGCAACGACACGTCCAAACGTTGAATACCCTGCTCGGTCTTGTCGATGGCCTCGCCTTGATCGTGGTCCATGCTCGCTAGGGCGCTGATGGCTCCACCTGCTTGCTCGCGCAGATGCATCTCGCGATACGCGTCAGCCGGAGGGATAGGGATACGGTTCCTGAGCGCCGTTGCCCTCTGAAGACAGTCCCGGCGTGCCAAGTGGCTATCGGCCTGCTCCCATTCGTCTAGGAGCGTCTTCCATTCCGACGACGCCTCCCCGATCGACACGAGGTCAACGCCGTGGAGGCTGGCCAGATCAATGAACTTGCCTCGGAACAGGCCGTCTTGAACCCATTGTGTCACTGCCAGTTGCTCACCGTTACGCAGGACAACCAACTTGCCAGCTCTTGGCGCAACGAACACCCCCAGCAAGAGTCCCGCGGAGGCAATGTTCGCCCCGTGCGGCGGTAGGCATACCTGCCTGACTGCACCCTCAACCTGCAGTCGTTGCTCCCCAGTCGCCAGGAGGTCATCCCACTTCTGCATGATCGAACGCAAGACCGGATGCGATGGTCGCCTAGAGACATCCCCCTTCGTCGAGAAGACCCCCCATGTATCCTTCAGCACCGTCAGTGCCCGGTTCTTCGCTTTGACGGGTTTCGCAATGACACTGTCGAAAATCAGCCGTCCCGTTAGCAGTTCTGCCGTCAGCTCCTGACATGTGTCAGCCGCGTTCCCCTTGGCCGTGCTGAATCCGTCAAACGGAAACTGAATCGGGCTCTCATACGCCTTGTTAAAGAGCTCCGTGCCGGCGTCGCTCAACCGGCGAGACTCGAGCGCTTCCTTCAGTCCCGTAACGTACCGTCGCTCCCTGATTCTGCGTTCGATCAGGTCCCGGATCACCTGTCGAAGCTTGTCTTGGTGCGCCACAATCAGGTTCCCGAAGCGTACTTTGTCCTCGCTACTGACGGATTCCTCGAGAACTGCGAACTCCGCAAGAGCTTGACCTAGCGCGCCGTCGGCGTCGCACACAAGCACCACCGCCATCGGTATCAGGGGAACCCCAGCCTCTCGCGCAGCCATACGAAGAAGCTTCGCCGCATCGGACGCGACGAGAGCGACGTCCCGACTAGGTTCTACGTAGCAGTAGATGATCGTTCCGCGCGGCTCGTCTACACCTAGCGACTCTCTCCACTGGTCGGCGGCTAGCGTGATGTGTGGTGCCAACTGATCGAGGTTGGCGGTGACGCTCTGGAAGCGCCACTCCCTGGTCGCAATCCGGTGTCTTTCCGCGAAGTCGCATTCCAGGTCGCCCAGCAGGTCGCACCAGCCACCCGCCTTGCTGGCGAAGAGTCTCGCCTTGCCTGCCTCGTCGTAGCTGCTTGCCACGCGCTGCCTGACGAAGGACAAGAACTGGGTGCGAGGTACCGCATCGCCCAGAATGCCAAACTCCTTGAATGCCTCATCCCATTCAAGGACGTTGTACTCGTCACTAAGCAGGCGTACCGCTGCTTCGGCCGCACCCAATGTGATTCCTGCAAGTTCCGCCAGGGCCTTCGTCGCATCGTCACGATCAGTCGACTGCAACCCCAGCTTGGATGCCAGGACAACCGCGCGCAGGAATTGCAGCCCGTCGCTCGTTAGGCGTGCTCCATGGCGGGCGGTCACAGATGCGAAGGCGTGCGCGACGGACCCCTGTTGGCCGCTTTCCTCAGAGCTGAGGAGTTCCTGCTGAAGGGCGTCCGACCACAAGTCTGTAGGCGCCAGATCCCACGCTCTTCTGTCCGGAACGTCCGTTTCTTCCTGCCGGGCAAAGGCATCGCCGAGCAAGGCCAGCGCTGACCGTTCCTGCAGATGCTTGCCTGCGGAGGCCAGGTAGAACAGAAACCACGTCGAGAACGCCGATAGTGGCCAGCAGCCTTTGCGGATCACAGTGTGAAACTGATTCAAGTCACGCCACAGGCGGTGATTACAGGCCTCGGGGAACCATCGAGCGAGAGTCTCCATGATCTCTTGGGACTCCCGGTGAGCTTGGACGCTGTCGAATCTGTCATCCAGTGCTTGGGGGCGACGCTTCTCCAATAGGCTGGCGATCAGGGTCTCAAGGTTGATCGACAGGTAGATGCGCTTTGCCGTCTGATAGCGGGCTACATACCGGAGGATCTCGTTGCGGTATTCAGGCGCAATGCGTTGAACGTAGGCGTTCAGTTCGAACTGGATGAACCCTACGAAACAGGCGCTGCCTTCGTGCGCCTGAATTGCCTCGAACAGATCCTGCAGAGCGCCGCTGCCCGCAATCTGGCTGCGGTAGGTCGCGAACTCTGTGTAACGGCCGAACTCATCAAACAGGACTACCAGGCTCCGATACGGCCGCCCCCTGCCGCAGTACTCCCGCACAGCGACCTTGATGACATCACTAAGGGATTCGCCCGCAAGCGCCCGGATTGTCATTCCGCGCGAGGCGAAGAAATCATGCACTTTCGCGTAAGTGCTCTCCTCCTGTTGGCCGAGCCCGTTCAAGATGTCTTGGACGCCGTCCGCATCGCAGACGGTCACCAACTCCTGAACCACTTCTGCGTTGGACATCCGGATCAGAGTCGCCGCCTGTGCAAACCGAGGACGTAGTTCGTCGAGCGGCTTGGGATCAAGGCCGCGCGCCTTGAGGTCGCGCACAATCTGGCGGGTGATCTCCGCTGTCAGGTCGAGGTTCTGCATCCCGTTCAGCGCTAAGACGAGGCAGGGCTGACCTGCTTCCTCAAGGAGCGCCCGAACTTCCCTGCCGATAGCCTCGTCGACTGACGTCAGAGCCGAGAGAATGGGCTCCGCGCCCTCTCCAAGCGGGTCACTCAGGAGCCTGGCCAAGGTCAGTGCAAGGTGGGACTTCCCAGTTCCGTAGCCGGCGATGGCCAACGTGAATGGCGGATCCTCGCTTCCATAGCACTGTCGAACGACGTTCCGGGCGAGGGTCGCCGTATCCATGAGATTGTGCTGATGGCCTGTTCCGACGTCCTCCTGATGCACACCGTGATAGCGTGGACCATGGAACACGAACGCCGCGCTCGCTGCTCGAGACCTGGCATCGTCGGTGCCGAACCAATCCAGGTTGACCGCACCATTGAACAGGCGATCGCCACGAAAGGCGACAATGTCGCCAAGCCGTTGTGACATTGCTCTACCCTCTTACATCAAGTCCTCGTAGATGCTCTGCCACGCCTGGTCGGCAACTGCGGCCGGGGCAATCAGCCATGGCTCCATGTGTCGATCGACATCGAGAATGCCCTTACGAACTAACAGCTCAAGAGCACGCTGCAGTTGCGAGACATCCCAGCCGGGTATGGTGCGCCATCCGGCAACCGAGTCCAACTCGGTAATTGGAATCTGCCGGGCCCGCGGAAAGTGCTTGGCCATGAGGTCGAGGAGCCAAGCCCCGTACCCCCGTGCCATTTCCTCCGACAAGGGGGCCGATTTCCGCCGAATAGTACCCGATGTCTCCGTCAGAGCCCCGCAGACCTTGAACGCTGCCTCATCTTCGTAGGTGCTCACTAACGGGCCGATGAGTCCGGCCTTCTCGACTCCATAGACAACTCGCATGAAAGACTCGAGTGTCGTCCGCTCGAACGTCATGCCGAGAGACTGTGTGCCGCCAAAGAACGTCTGGTACCAGACATCGGCCCCTGTGAGCGGGCTGCAAAGATTGAGGTGTGCGATCCACTGGCTGACACCCAGTTTCAGGTAGGGGTCCTCCAGCAGGACCACCCGCCCAAACGACGTCAAGTCGGGCTTCTTCACGGATGATCGGTGGGGTCCTGTCAGACGGACTAGACCCATTCCCCGGCAGTAATCCAGGATGGCCGGGACCTTTCCGCTCGATGCCCCCGTCGGGATGCCCGTGACTTCGGCTATCTCCTGGAAGGTCCCCTCGCGCCCGGAAGCCGCGAACCGGAGCATCGCATGTATGTACTGGCGCTCAGGCTTGAACGTGCGGTGGAAGTTCCGGAGGAGGCGGCCATGCTGCGCAGCTTCACGCATGGAATCCGCGGTCTTCCAACGCAGCGATCCGAATCCGTTGTGCTTGGAAGGCCAAGTTCCCTGTGGCCTCGTTCAGGCTCCGCCCCAGGGACCAGCACTCGCCAATCTGCAGTGAGGCCAACCTGCTAGCCCAATCCTGCACGCTGATACTGCTGATGGCGTTGTGGAGGAGCTGCGCATGCTCGCGCATTTCGTTTTCCGTTGGCTTGAAGAACAGCTTGTGCTCTGCCTGAAACAGGCGACTCATCCGTGGATCGTTGACGCCGCCAATACCGCGGATGCTCTGAGTAGCCGTGATCAGACTCAATCCGAACTTGCGGCCTTCGGTCAGGTACTTCGCCACCGGCGCATCACCGCCGAGGTCCAGATTCTGGACTTCGTCGAGCACTACGACTCTCGGCGTGTTCGGGTTGCCGAAGCGCCGCACGAACGCATAGAGATCCCAGAGCACGAACTCGATGAGGGCACGCGAAGTGTGTCGATCAACAGACAAGAACTGAAATATGTGGCAGCGCCGTTCCGTATCTGAGAACATCGTACGCCAGCCCTCATCCGCCGTGCCGGCGACAAAGGGATGCTCATCGACGAACGGACGCAGCTTGCTGATCGTACCCTGCACCCTGGCTTTGTTGCGTATGGGATCATCGATGAACGCCTCAAGAACCTTGGTGAGGCCCTCCATCGTGAAGGCGTCGCCCAGGTGTCTCACGCCTTCCGTTATGGCGTCAATCACCACCGAGAACTGCTGATCGCCAAGGTCGTAGACGCTCTTGAAGATCGCGCCAACGCGCTTCGCGATGATGTTTGGGCTCTCGGGGAACTCAAGGCCCTCCTCTACGCTGACCTGTCGCTTGAACGGGTTGATCGGGAGGGGCTCTTTGCGGATGTAGTGTTGCACCGGCTTCAGATAGGCCTTGGCGGCCCGCTCGATCCGGCTGTCAACAAAGCCATCTGTGTAATCGAGAATCAGGGAGTTCTGGCCCGCACGGGCAAACTCGCATAGCGCGCACTGGATGGCGTAGGTCTTCCCCATGCCAGATGTTCCAAACACCAGCATGTGCCGATTGCCGAGTTCGCGATGCCCAAACTCCCAGTAAACGGGCCTTCCGCCGCCGACGGTTCTTCCCAACAGGACGCGAGCCGGAATTGCCGGCACCGCGCTGAAGGCCACTTGAGCCTCCGCCTCGCGGCTCAGCGCAGGCGCAATAGCTATACCAGTCGCTGACTCAGGCGCCTTGGAGAAATCAACAGCCGGAGGTGCGGGGACGGACGGCGGCCGCGGTTCATCGGCTGGTGGTTCGATGGACTCTACCTTGTGCTCCCTTTCAGACAGCTCGCGTTCTGCGACGTCATCCTCGTCCGCGTCCTTTTCCTGCTGGTCATCCCAAAGCGGTGCGTCCTCGTCGTCATCCTCACCGGGCGGTAGTTCGACGTCGTCGAGGGTATCGCAGATGTTGCTGACCGCCTCTCGAGCCCCAGCTTCCCACTCGGCCCATGTCTTGGGGTAGCCTGCACCAGCGGTAGCTAGTTCCTGCACGAAGCCGCTGCCCATCACGTAGATGTCGGCCGTCACATTCTCCGCGTTACCGACGGTCCATCTGCCTATGCGTTTGGCCTCCATCGACTTGTCGTCACTCCAGAAGGCGAACACCGTGGCGCCCCACTCAATTGCATAGTCGCCTTCGGCAAGACGTTCCAGCGCAGACAATACATCGGCCTGACGGCTGCTTTCGATTTCCGCCTTGCTCGTGACCAAACGGTGAAGCTGCAGCCACCAATACCGCTGATCGGGACGGTTGTCCTCGGTTAGCGTGGGATCAGTGCTGTTACGAGGGGTAAAGGCCGGAGCCAATACGTGCAGCCCGTTGGTGATCTGTGCCCGGGCCTTGAGTAGATGCACGTCGGACTGTTGTGCCACCTTACACTCGATCAGGTGGGCCTTCAGGCAGACACGGTTGTTGTCGTCCAGCCATGCTGTCAACCACAGCAGGTCTGGGCGGCGTTCGTTGTCGGCGAGATCGAACCAGTGCCGGTAGGCATCGAGGGACACCAGGTTATCGCACAGCACGGGCCGCTTCTCTCGCAACATCTTGCGAGCTAGCGCGTAGGCCATGAAGTCCCGGATATAGTGACCGACGCCGGTTGCCCTCACGAGCGACAGCCCTGACAGTTCGCGCGCCTCGCGCAGAACGCCCCTCGCCACCAACTGACACTTCTCGTCAGACCAGCCGGTGCCTGCGTAGACCTCCTGAATGGAGGCGGCCAGCCTCACTTGCACGTCTGCCAGCGAAAACTGCTCAGTGGAAATGGTGTAGTTGGCCTCGCCATGGTCACCGACACCTGACCCAAAGCCGATGATCTCGCGTTCCTGGCCCGCCTGGCCTGCCGGAATCTTGATGAGCCGCTCATCCATACTCGGATCGATGCAGATCACCCATTCTGTCTTGGCGTGGAGGGCATCTATCACCCCGCGCCAGGGCGCGAAGTCGCCAACGCCAAGGACCACGAATTCCTTGCCGGGCTGCACCCCCTGGTTCTTGAGACGGTGCATGACCTGCGCGTGCAACGTGCCCAGCAGGAACTGTCTGTTGCTGATTACTCTGGATCGCCTGTAGCTGTCGGTCGGGTGCCGGACAGCGCAGCAGGACTTCTCGAGAATGGGGAACTTCAGCGTCCGTCCCGTGACGTCAAACGGCGTCACCTCGGCGAACCGGTTGCCTCCCTGGCCGGCGAAGACGAAGTCGTACAGCACGGCGATGTCTGCCTCGAGACTGTCGTTGATCAGTCGCTGGAATGCGCCGAGTTGACGCGCCTCGACCATCCGGTGTGCGACGGAGAAACGGCAGCTCCGATACGCCTGGAACTTGCTCTCGGTCTCCGCGACTTCCCAACGCTCCCTCCATTGTTCGATCCATCGCGCCACCCCAACGTCGTCCCCCGACGCGGTGAACACAGTCACCCCTATTGCGTAGGGCTTCCGTCTCTGAGGCGTCAGCACGTAGTAGCGGCGGTCCTTCTCATCGGCGAGCTTATTCACGTACTGGTGCACCGCCGCGATGATCGGCTGGATGTCCTGATTGCGGAACACGGCGAGGTTCAGCCCGTCTCGGGCGTGAGGGTGGAGCCGGAAGTAGTCTGTCATCAGGCGGAACAGCAGCTTCGATTCGCGGCTTTCGCGGAACATCTCGGCGTCCGCAACCTCCTCATCGTCAGTGCCGCTGTCATAGCGTACAAGCAGTCGCGTGGACAGCGTCGCCTCCGCCTCGGCCGGAGATCCGATGCGATAGATTAGCTCCTGGCCCCGAACGTCTGTGTCGAGGTTCTGATCCTGGTTGTACAGTAGCCCCACAACTGGAGCCTGAATGGAGGCGAGATCCACATAGCCAGTCCAGATGCTCTCCGCAAACGCACTCCGGCGATCCTCTCGCCCCAGTTCCTTTCCACACATCGCATTGAAACAGGAGAAGAGGAACAGAACCTGAGCCTCAAGCATTTCCAGTACTGATGGATGTAGCACGGTGGCCACACCCGAAGGTTCGAAGGGCTCCGTGCCCCATCCCCCGCCGGTGCCCGGGCCACGACGGTGGACCACCAAGAAGCACCGCAGCAACATGGCTGCCATCTGCGACTCCGCCGCCGCAGGGCCATCAACTACAAGCCGGCAGGCTGCTGCGTACGCTTGACGCAGTTCTGTCCATTGGTCGCCGAACAGGGCCCCGTGCAGTCCTTTCTCGTACGCCGCCCGCACGAACAGCGCATACTTCTCCGCCAGGGCTTTGAGGGAAGCCAGCAGGATGTCGTTACTCGCCAGCCATTCCCTGTTGAGTAGGTTGGTCAGTTTGGAGTCGCTTGGGCGCACGTCGCGAATGCACTGGAGCATGACGCGCCGCGTCTCCTCGTCGTCTGTAGCCCGAAGCAGCTCCTCGTAGTAAGGCAGGTGAAACGCCGGCAGCTTCCACGTGAACGGATCGCTATCCAGCCCGTCCTTGGCCCAGTGGATCATGGTCTCTGCCAGACAGTAGGACTGAATCTCCGGCAGTCGCCATGCGAACTTCCGTCGGAACGCCTCCCCACCGCCATCTAGCGCCAAACGCACCGAGAACTCCAGTTGAGGCTCCGACATCCTCCCGTACACGCATGCCACTTGATCGTCGGCGAGCGCGCACGTTACGGGCAGGTTCTCGCCCCCTTTGCGCGGCACCGTCAACCGCGTCTTCACCAACTCGTCTACTCCGCCTACAAGCCGCATTAGGTGCCGCCGCGCCAACTCCGTACGATCCACCACTGCGTCAATCGGCTCGTCAGCGTTCTCGTAATCGTGCCTGAAACGGTCGGCTGTGATCTCGATCCCTCGCACCTCGGCTTCTGGAAAGCGCTTGTCACGAGTGAGCTCGCGGAACGTCTGCCACACCGCGTGCAGCACCACCTCCACTGGACTGCCCGAAAGCCTATGCAGAGTCTCCTTCGGCTTTGGCGGTTCCTTCTTCCGGAACTTGAGCACCTTATCGATGATTGTGACAAAGTCGCACCCCATAAGCCGGTCGCGGTCTGCGCCGTCTTCGCTCTGGATGTAGTTTCGCAATCCGGCGAGGAACGTCCTCCCGTTTGCATAGGGGCCGCGAACAGCTTCTTCATCGAGACGAAGACCGGTATCTCCCTCCGTACCCATGACCTCGATGATCTTGTCGATTGCCTTTGTTGCCTTCTCCCTCTCCCGCGCATCGAGGAACATCGTGTAGGAGAAGAACGAGTTCGCCTTCCCGATGTACGGGCTCAGCGAAACGCACTTTCTCTCGAGCGGAAACCCTGTGAATTTCGGAAGCTGGAACCTACCAAACTGGTCAAGCATGATTCTCTGCACATCGCGCACGCTGCTGGCCGCGCTCAGTTCAAGTGCCGCAAGCCAATCGCCGATGTCTAGAAGGTCAGCTTTGCCATGATCGAGTAGCGGCACTAGAAGGCGGTCGAACTCCCGCAGATCCGCCGCCTCGTCTCCAATCCCCACGGTATTCAATTTCCGCGCGACCCAAGTCCGGCAGCTTCCCTCCATTTGCGCCTGCCACACCGTATCCAGGTCACAACGATGGAAATCCGCTAGGCCCCCAGCATCGGTCACACGGTCGGCGCCGCACAAGACGACCAAGCTTGTCTTGCCTAGTTCCGGCGCGAGGTTTCGCCACGAGGTGAGGCTGCCCTTGTCGTCCAGCCAGCCCTGCCGGTCCGCTTTGCCCCTCCCTTCGGAGGACCACGTCCTCCACACGACATCGGCTACCTTGAACGTCAGCGCCACGTCGGCAGCGATGCACCTGGTGGCAATTGTATCCGCCAGCGCTAGCGTCGCCTCTTCGTGCAACCGTGGCACCGTCACGAGCAACCGCCTGCTCACGCCGTCTTGACGCGACCCGTCGATCTTCTTCGCGAGGTAGTCCCACACCGAGTCCGCGAAGTAGCTCATGATTCAACGCCTCTCTTCGCCGCAGGGTTCACCACGAGCGCGCAGGCATCAGACAGGTGAATCAGCAGTCCTGCGGCCGCTAGCATGTCCTGCAGCCACGTGTCTATACTGTTGCCGAGGAAGATCCGTTCGATACCATCTGCCCACTTGCTGGCGCGAGCGAAACCATCAGTGTCGAACACCAGGCCGTGCCGCGACTCCACAAGCAACTTGAACCGGTCGTAGGTCAAGCGCCCCCCCACCGGCACGGTGGTGACTACCAGTAGGCGCAATAGTCGCTCGTTCAGAGTGAAGCGGACTGCGGCGCCGCGTCTCGGCACCAACAGTCCGATGCGCTTGGCCATACCAGTGAACAGCTTGCCTCCATAGCGCCTGTCTGCCTCCCTCAGCAGCTTGTCTCGTTCCGGCAGAGCGACGTCGACGGAGCGGATGGCATGGTAGATGAGCTTCTCCGCCACCTTGGCCGTATGTCGGGAGATCCTCTTCACTGCCGAGTTGTCCTCGTCTGGAGCCGAAACAGCGAGACGGTAACCGGGCCACGTGACTTCGCGTTCCGATGACGAGTGACGGGCGCTTTGCGCCGCGAGGCTGCGGAGCACCTGCATGCCGCAGGCCGCTTCAAGGAGAAGCAGCCGTTCGATGACGTCCAGGTCTGCGGTGCACAGGCGCAGCAGGTCTACGGCGAAGAGGTAGCCTTCCTGCCAACTCTCCTCGGCACACCATTCCGCCGTGACGTAGCGCGGATCTCCGTCGGCGTCAGTATCGGTCTTACCTGAGGTGTCCGGGTCGACACCGCTATCCACGAAGTCCGCAAGCTCGCTGACGGTCCGCGGACACTGATCTAGCAGTCGTGTCAGTGCACGCTGGAGTTCCGCATGCAGCCGAACCGGGTCTTGCTCCGTCGGCTCGATAGACACGTCACTCTCTTCGATCCACCGCTTGATCGTGGCTGGCTTCTGGCGGAGAGCGTTACACAGTTGCAGGTAGAGCAACTCGCCGCCGCGAGCGAGAAACAGGTGTTTGTTGGAGGCGAAACAGTCGGATTTATCAAGCATCAGATCGGACCAGTCCGTGGGGGCCGTCCGTCGCGCAACCGATTCGCTCCAGATCGTTTCCCCCGCCAGAAGGCCGGGACAAATCGGCAGGAAGCTCTGGGCACACCATGTGCGTCCGCTTCCGGCGCCCTGGAAGCCAAGGAATAGGTTACCCAGAGTACGTAGCGCCTCGTTCTCGCTCCCGATTTCCGCTACGCGAATGGTGGCCTGCAACTTCTCCAACAGTTCCTTGTAATGTTCCCGGTGTGTCTGGTGGCGGGAATCCAACCGCGAAGCCCCCATGAAGGCGAACAACTTGAGGTTGAGGCGTGCCTTCGGCGCGTAGTGCAACTTTTCGTCGTGCGGCCAGTCTAGTAGCGCCTTGACTTCGGGCAGGGGAGAAGCGAGCGGCGCGCCGGTCTTCCCAATCCGCTTCCGCGAGTTGATGACGAGTAGCAGCTCGACTAAGAGCTCCGTCGCAGATTGGTCATTGAATAGGCGATTACCAAACAGCAAGATCGCGGGGTTCTCCTCGCGGTCCGGCGTGACAGGGAAGGTCTCACAGAACATCGTTCACCTCGATCCTGCCATCACTTACCGCATATTGTTGGCGACGGAATGTGTGGTCGGTCTTGAGCCTCACTAGCGTCACGTGGTCACGGCTCTCGCTTGCTAGATCCTGGACTTGGGCCTTGAAGCGCTCAAGCCGTTCGACATAGGAGGCCTGGAGGGTCTCGCCTACTTCGCCAAAATGGCGCATCAGCACGTAGTCGAGGAACGGCAACGTCAATGCCAGCGAGGCATCCTTGATACGCCCCCGCCCCTGCAGTACGAGGTCGGTGCGACTTCCGCCCGCAGCATTCGTCCGGCATACGAGTTCGAGCAAAGTCTCGTTGCTCCAGTCGACTTGAGCGACAACCACCTGCGCGCTCTGCCGGATGTCTCTCTTGCTGCGACTCAGTGTGATATAGAGCCGGCGGTCGTGACCTCTGGCCCCTTCTGGCAGGCGGACACCGGTGAAATGCTCCTGCAGCACGTGATAGATGCGCTGCTCGAGGACGTTCTTCTCCGTCATCTGGAGGCGAGTGCCCTCTCGCTGCCACTCCGACCAGCGCAAGATGGTCGGAGAATTCAGGAAGTGCTCTAGAAAGGAATTGTCCTCACTTGAGAAGTCGTAGAGGAAATACAGCATTCGGCGAACCTGTTCGCGCGCCTGGTCTGGCGTCATCCCTGGCAGGCTATCGTCGCCAGGGCCCGAGCCCCGCTCGCGCAGTAGGTTGAATTCCCGATCGCAGTCCTCCACGCCCAGCCGGAAGTTCTCCTCGCGCAGCTTCAGCCAGAGTCTCCGCTCCCAAGTTGGACACGGCCGCTCGCCGAAACCTTGGCGCCGCACCTCTTGCACCGCTCGCATTTGGAGAGCCCCGGCGTGATCGGCCTTCCCATCGTCGCCGAAGAACCGGTTGAAGAACATGAACTCAGCCTTGAGTGGTTTCACACCCTTCGCACGCATCTCGGCAATATCGACTTCTTCGAGACCTGAGGTCACCAGATAGGCCAGGTGCTCGGTAATCTGCCGCAAGGTGAGTCGTGTTCCGTACTCGTACATCCGGCTGTATGCGAGGAACAGCCGATCAAAGACCCTGTCACGGCAGTGGTTGATGAGATCCACATTGAGGCAGATCGGGCAGGTGGCGCGGCAAGGGCGTCCTTCGCACTCTGCCCAGCGGGCCGGAGCGATCATGCGTTCGAATATCTTGCGCGCAATCTCCAGATTGTCGATACGCGCCAAGTTGATGACGAGAAAGCAGGTCTTGCCCACCATCATGTTATCCTGGCCACCATCAGCCCCAATGGCGGTTAAGACGTCACTCTCGATCTGCGTCGATGAAACGCCGTGCACCGCAGATTGACCCCTGAAGAAGTCAAGAAGAGCCCCCGTGTTCGAAACGATTAGGAAGCGCCTGCTGCCGCCGAGAATCTCCTGCATCAGGGCGGCATCCCGGTCCTTCGGCCTTTCGCTCAGGTCTTTGATGATCGAAATCCCACCGGGCAGATCCTCACGTGGCAGCAGTGGCTTGGGCAGCGGCTCACTGTCCCTCTGTTCCGTCAACAGGCGGTGCACATCGAGCGCGATCGTCGACTTACCATCTCCGGCATGGCCCGTTAGGATCACCTGATGACCGTGAGGACGCCGAAGTTCGTGGAGGACCTTCTCCGTGAGCGGATGCGGCACATGAATCTGCGCGAAGAGCGCGCAACACGCCTGAAACTCCGCCAAGGCGTTCTCGTTGCCAGCTGATAGCCGCATCAGAGAGTTTAGGTAGCCCACAAAGTGGTTGGTCACAATGCTCCAAGTGTGTCCCGCGTTTGGTTGATACTCCGGTGGAGGCTCGTTACCAGAGTCCGGTGATCCGGCAAAGGTCGTATCGCCACCACAAATGTCGGAGCCGAGTCCCACAGCGGGCTCCCCGCCGGCAACCTCAGATACACCGCCCGCGCCACGCCCAGCGTCGTCTCCGGATGCCTCGGCCAGCGCTCCGCCGCCGCGACCTCCGGCACCGCCGGCGACTCCATCCGCTCCCGCCACCGCCGCACGTGCCGCGCCGACGCCAGGAAGTCGCGCTTCGCGCCGTTGCACCCCCGGTCCGCCAGCACCAGGTTGTCCAGCCCATCGTCCGGATAGCGCGACCACGGGATGAAGTGGTCCACTTCCCCCGAGCCGCTCAGTCGGTCGCCGCAGTAGAAGCAGCGCCCATCCTGCAGCTCCCGCAGCGCCGGTCGCAGCGGCACCAGCGCGATCCGCTCCCGGCCGAACAGGAAGTCCTCCAGCGCGCTCTCCTCCAGCTCGTTGAGCCGCGCGACCATCGCCGTCCAGCTCCGCATCACCATCGGCCGCAACAGCCCATTGAGCTGCTGGAGGTAGAGCCCCACGTTCAGCAGCAGCAGGATGCGGTTGTCGAAGTCGCTCGCCTGCCCCGCCTGGTACCGCGCCACCGGCCCCCTTCGCTGCCCCTCGTCCCACCCGATCCGGTAGATGAACTCATCCACCGTCCGCCCGAACCGCTGCAGCCGCGGCAAGGGCATCTGGATCAGCGTCCACTCCACGCGGCCCAGGAGCGCCTCGTACCCGGCCCTTCTTGATGATCGCGCGCGCGTGAGCGGCGCCCCCCCTCCGGGGTCGCCCGGGTCCGCCTCCCGGAACTCCCGGATCATCCCCAGGATGTCCCGCTTCCCCGTCGTGATCTGGCGCAGCACCCGCGGCGCCCCGCCAACCCCAAACGCGTCCGCCTGCGGCCAGTACAGCTCCGTCACCTTCTCCGCCAGCTCGCGCGTCGTCACGACGCTCGGCGGCTCCCCCTTCGCCGAGGTGCGCTCCATTACCACGTCGAGCAGGCCGAGCAGCACCGCGTACTTGTACGTCGCGGTGAAGGCGCCTTCGTCCAGCAGCGCCACCACCCGCTCGGCGAAGCCGATCGCGTCGGTCACGGGGGCGCGCGTCTTCACAGGGAACCGT
>Ga0315273_10001001_pt1 | contig 31170 bp, 25 predicted proteins | sample YL17G02_0_MG_FD_205753 | JGI IMG/M metagenome (GOLD analysis project Ga0315273, IMG submission 205753) | Sediment microbial communities from Yellowstone Lake, YNP, Wyoming, USA - YL17G02_0 | ecosystem: Environmental > Aquatic > Freshwater > Lake > Sediment | place: USA: Wyoming | collected... | reverse complement strand
GAAAAGCTAATGCTAGTCGATCATTTTATTTCGCAATTATACAGAATGGTATCTCTTATAGTAATTTGGGGTTCGAGCAAACTATTAACCTTACAACCAGCTGGCAACTTTTTGAGTACACGTTTCAGGCCAATGCTTCTGAATCCGATGTACGGTGGTATTTTGGTATAGACGCAAATGGCCAAACCGGCGATGATTTTTATTTTGATAACTTACTACTATGCGCACAATAACAAAACTAATATTCGCTCTATTTTTACTGACTTCGTCAGTGTACTCCCAAGTTTCCAACGTCTGGGCCGTCGACGACGGAGAATACATTAGTTGGAAGAAACGCAACAGTCTTGCCCGAAACAATGACTCGAATAAAGTCTGGCAGGGCAATTCCATCAAACTATTTGGAGGTCGCAACGAGGTTGTCGCCTTTCAACTGGTTCTTGAAAATGGCGCTACTAGAACTGATAGTGTTAATGTGCGACTTGACTCGTTAAGTGGCACCTCTTTTACACTTAAGAACACGAGTGACGCTTGTACTACATATACCGGTCGTTATATTGAGTTGTTTAGAGAGCATTTTTTATGGCTACCTCTTGCCAGCAGGTCTAGCGAATCTCCCTGGAACGGCGGAGCCAGTGGATCCTCTGGATGGACTAATTCTTTCCCCAAACCGGATTCATTGTATTCCGATATATGGGTACCAGAACAATTAATTCCATTGGAAGCACCAAGAGCCTTTTTTTCACATTCCAATGGCACAGACACGCTGCAGGGCGGAGCAGGCGGAAAAACTGGACCAGGATTTAGACTGTATCCAAATACAAACGAAGTAATCTGGTTCGATATCTTTATACCCAAGACTATGCCATCCGGCGTGTATACTGGCAACGTTATTGTTTGGAAGACAAATGGTGCCACTCTTTATACTATTCCCATAGAACTTCGAGTGTATTCGTTTACGCTGAGCGATACCACGCACATTCCAAATATGTGGGCATATGGACGACAGAGCATATATGACGTTGTAGGAGAAACTGGAACTTCTAATGCGTTTTGGAACACCTGGATGAAGCGTTGGTATTTTATGTTGCATCGCCATCGTATGAGTCCAGTCACGGTAATGCCCAAAGATACACTTAAAAACAGAATGATGGGGTTTTATAGCGGATGGAAATATAATACGCAGTTCGGATACGAAGGCCCTAGCATGGGTAAGGGCACGCAAATATACAGTGTAAACCAATATGGCACGTCTAATACTTATTGGCCAAGAAAGTGGGGCGACGGAGATGCCAATGTCGCTGGTGCGGGCATCTATTATTCTTTAGGAAACGCCGGAAATTATGGCGACACCCCAACCGGTTGGCGCGCCATGGCGGACGATCACGAACAACTGTTTTTAGATAGTGCATCATCTGTTTTACGATTTGTATACATGATTGACGAACCCTATAGGCGTAACTATGACCCAAACAATAGAGACGGATATAGCTATCAGTTACAAATGGAGGGTGAAGACGAGCGCGCCGGCTGGGTTCGCACTGGTACTGGTGTAGGAAAAAACATACATATATTTGGAGATCCTTCCTGGTTCGACGTTACTTCTATGAACGCTATTCCAGCCAGTGGGTATCGATCGACGTATTCTATTTGGATGGCTGGAGTAGCTCCTGGTAATACGTTTTGGTATATGCACACTAATAGATATCAAAATAATTATCCTCCATATTATGGAGCCGAACAGATTGCAAATCAAGTAATAATAAATAACTCACCTAAGGGATTAGTTGGCGTATATAATTCATATGCGGGCGGTTTTACTCCCACTGAGAAGCTTGATTGTCCTTTAAGTTGGTCTCGTATACCAGGATGGATTTTGTGGGAATACAGGGACTGTGTAAATTTATACTATATGTGGGATCTTACATTCTGGCAAGAAGCTAGCTGGAACGAGTGGGAAAAATTGGGCTATACAAATGATCCGGGGCTGGGCTATGGATCCTTTATGTATCTGGGACAAGATGTAAATCATTCCGGTAAATACGACCTCAACATCGACATGCCCATTGCCGGAATGCGCATGAAGGCGTATCGTAGAGGATTTCAGGATTACGAATATTTGACGATTGCCAACCAACAAGGTAAACTTGATACAAACTGGGTAAACAATGCATCGGTAACACAGGCATTCGATGATTTTCGTGTCGTTGCGTCATACAGAAGTATACCAGATTCTGCCCTACCGTATCATAAAAGAGGGTATAGAATTGAAGCTATTCGCCAACTCATAGCCGATGCCATAGGCACAGTGTCATCGGCAAAAACTTATCACGTTAAAACAACAGGCAACGATAACAGCGGTGATGGTACGTCCGGCAATCCTTATTTGACGATCAGCAAGGCCACATCTATGGCAGCATCGCACGACTCTATTCGTATATATCAAGGCGTATATACCGGTACAAATAACATTATACAAGGAAAATCCGATATAACGTATTACGTGGCGAGCCCAGACACTGTGCAGCTGTCGTCGATGGCATATGGGATTCTCATGACTGGCACGCATGGTGTCAAAGTAGATGGTGGCAGCCATTATGGATTACGATTACGAGATATAACATCAAGAGCTTTTAAGATTTCTAATCAGGCGTATCACGATACTATTAAAGGCGTCATTATATCAGTTTCAAGTAAAAGTATCGGCCACAATGATTATTGTGCCGTAACCAACGACTCCACTGGAAATTACGCAACTGATCCGGCTGGAAATGTTCATGGTATCTGGCTCGAGCGTATTCGATTCAGAGGCGAGTTCAATGCCCCAGATTCATTAGGCGCAACTCCTGGCGGAACTTTTGGTCCAGATCCATCAGCACAAGGTACCCGAGATATGCTAGTTGCTGGCGATGTTGATACACTTATTCTGAAGGATTGCTATGGTACTGGAGTCAATCACTACCTATTTGCAATTAACTACAAGATTGATCATTTTTATGCTAAACGCGATACCGCATATTATAATCACGGTGGCTGGGGAGCTGGAGGTCTTACGTCCAACTATGTGATCGAAGATTGTTGGACCATGGGCGGAGCCTATAATACTGAACGACACGGATCACTCGGGCAGTGGGCAACATCAGACATGATCATGCGCTTCAATAAGTTTATGCAAGATACGGTTTCGCGCGGACTAATTTTGAATGCTGGAGCCAATATTTCCATTATTGATCAGTATGATGACAAACTTCCACGTAAACAATACTGGTACAACAACACAATTACGTATGCCAGGCAAACGCCAGTGAGTGGCAATGCATATCCTAATCCTGATACGTTAACGGCAGTATTTGGTATGGCGGAAGATGGCGGAGCTGGCTTTAATCGGATGAATAGCAACGTTGTTAAAAACAACATCATGTACAGCGGCTCCAAACAGAATCTTATCATGCATCGCAATGAAACAGAATCAGGATGGGATGCTGATTCTAATTATTATGCTGGCAATGCTTTCTATAATTATCGAACAAGCCCGGTGTATAGAGGCTATGCGGGAGATGGTGGCTTTGGTGCCGACACGTCTCACGTCGAGTCTATATTTAGTGGCACGGCTAATGATAAGATGTGGAATGTAACAACATTACATACACTGTACCCGCGCGTGTGGGGACTAAGAAATAAGTGGATCTACCCTAATTTTCTTGATACCTTGAATCATATATGGGCGTTGCACAGCTCAAGTAAACTAATTGATTCGGCCGTGGCTTTAACACAGGCGAACGGTGGTGGAACAAACATTACCAGCCTGACCGTATTTGATTCCCGATACTTTACAGATGGATGGAATGGCTGGTTCCCTGCCGATTCTATAAAAATTGGAACGTCCGCGGCAGTTGGCATAGTTTCTGTTAATCGTTCCACGCATGCTATCGTTCTTAATGCCCCACGTTCATGGGCGACGAATAATAACGTGTATCTGTGGCGTAATGGTCAAATAGTCAATGATGTTGGTGCGGAACAATTTGCTGGAACGCCTTCCACTGGAAAACGTTATTATATTGACGTAGGCGGCAATAATAACAATGATGGGCTGAGTTATGCCACACGTTGGCTTGATATTAGCAAAGCCAATTCCACTTTACAAGCTGGTGACACGGTCTTTATTTACGATGGAAAAACATATTCCAGCGATCCTATAGATCCCGCTAATTCTGGAACTGCGGAAGCTTGGATAACATATTGCAGCCCTCTTGGCGAACATCCAGTCATCACCGGATGCAGCCCCGCGATTAAAATCTATGGCCGCGACTACATTTCGGTAACAGGGCAGGATACTGTAAAAGGCAGTGGGTTTAGACTTACAAACAATGGTACTGGTTTCGAGGTATATGGCTATGATAATGGCTCAGCATTTCCAAATTACTTTGCTCTTCGCAATCTGTATATAGATATTCCTGGGGCAACGAGTTTTTATCATTCGATGGTCATAAGTTATCAACCATCGAAGACCCCAGAAACGTATTACAACGTTCAAAATACCGGCCCCGGTGAATTAGCTTACATCCAGGGCGCAAATACTGATACAACCGGTCAATCCGATAACGGACCGCCCGAAGATTTTATAATAGTTCGGCAAACAACGAATGTATGGGTGCATGATTGTGTATTTCCACCCGCGTACCATACTTCCGGTGTTGCGCCCATGAACAATCAGTGGTATGTAGAACAGCGCACATCGGTGTGGGGACCGACCCATGGATATTTAGGTTCGGCGGCTAATAACGATAATGCGTTATTCGAATATAACTTTATGCGCGATGGTGGCCAGTGGCCAGCACCTGTTTCAGGAGGGTCGACAACTCAAAATTCGAACATGAGCATGAACATATTTAGATTTAATCGACTCGTTAATGACACAGTGGATAACAATGGCGGTGGCTATGGTTTTAATATTATGGGATTATATGAACCAACTCAGGGCGTACGTAAGAATGGTTTCTACAACAACGTTTTTTGGGGACGCACAACTAAATCTAACAGCATTAGATCTACTTTTGTAGTAGCAAAAGATTTCGCCGGCTATCCTTATTTTGATAATCGTATTTATAACAACGTGATGACATTTGGCGGAGAAACACAGGCTACCATCATGCTAGCTAATAGCGGCGCTGATTCGGATTCTCCTCCATGGGCCACGTTTGATGGTAATAATGTTTGGCGTCCGTGGCAAACATCTCACGAAGTGTATATAACTGGTCCAGGATATATGTCTTTGTCTAGTGCCATGACAAACTACAGCAGCAGATTTAAAGCCGGTAATTTTACGGGAAATCCGCTGTTTCTTGACACGACTAAAGCAGGTGGGTATCCTTTTGCTATAAACGCTAGCAGCCCATTATTTGGCACAGCTGTTCCATTGTCAAAAGTTACTGCCAACGGCACAAACGTTACAACAGTATACGTTGATGCGCCATGGATGTTTTGGCCAGGCAGTTATTATACATCCGGCGATTCTATAAAAATTGGCGGTACTAGTCCAGTTAAAGTAACTGGAAGGGATACAACTGCTGGGACTATAACCATTGGAGCGGCCCGTACGGTTGTTAATAATGACAATATATATCTATGGAAAAATGGTGTAGTTGTTAATGATGTTGGCGTGTATCAGCTGGAAAGTGGCGGGCAGACACCTACTGTAACAGCATCAACCACTAGCTTAGCTGATTTCGGAAACATTGAAGTCGGAACGAACTCTGCCTCTGCAAGTTATACTGTGTCCGGAACTAATTTGATATCAACTCTAGATGTATATGCACCCACAAATTTTAAGGTATCGTTGGATAATACAGTTTTTGCAGATCAGGTATCAATATCTCCAACTAGTGGCACCGTCAGTACCACGACAATTTATGCGCGATTTTATCCGTTGTCCACCGGCATCAAAAGCGGAAGTATAACAAATACTAGCGCTAATGCTGACGATAAATATACATCGGTATCTGGAACAGGTACTACTTCGGCGACCATCAATGTAGAAAGTACAGTGAGCGCAGAACATGCTGATAATGTGGCTTCATCACTGTCCATGGATATTAATGTACAAGGAGCACATAATGCAGTGTTTGTGTATTTTGAACTATGGACTCCCAATGGTGGCGATAATGCGACATCAGTAACTGTGGGAGGATCGAACGCCACTCTGATTACGAGGCATGTGGGCACCGGATGGAATATAGATGAATTATGGTACATTAAAAACGTGCCAACTGGAACAAGAACAATTGTCATAAATAAGCCTCTTGCGGACGAGTGTGTGGCTGCAGCAGCGTGTCTTAGTAACGTCGATCAGGTTACTACAATTGGAACTCCGGCAGCATCAATTGGTGCGGACACACCCCCGCCTTCGTTGACGCTAAATTCGGCAGCAGGAGAAATGAGTCTAGTGGGGCTAATGACATACAATGTGTCAGTGTCGCCCGGTAGTGGAGAATCAATAATTATCGACAACAATAACGGAGATGTTATAGCATCGGTTACGTTGATACGGAAAAACGGTGAGCCGCAGGTACAAATAGCTCCAACGATTACTGGATACTTAGGTTATTGGGTCATGTGCGGAGTTTCAGTAAAACCTTATGTCGGTACAAATCCAACAATTAACGTATCCACAACGTCATTAACAGATTTTGGAAGCGTTGAAGTTGGTACGGCGTCTACTGCCCAAAGTTACACTGTTTCTGGTACGGACTTATCCGCGAATGTTGTTATAACGGCACCGTCACAATTTAAGATTTCTACTGATAATGTTAATTATTATTCGTCGCTGTCTTTGACTCCAAGCAATGGAACCTTGATTACGACTACAATTTTTACTAAATTCTATCCAACAAGTGCAGGAGCTGCATCTGGCAACATAACACATACAAGTACTGATGCCACAACTAAAAACGTATCGGTGAGTGGCACCGGAGTAACGCTATCTTACCGATCCGTTATCTTAGTGCGGTAATGAATGTACGGACAGTTTCCATTTGGTGGAACGACATATGGCGGACGAATACAATCGGGCCAATCGTCCACGACAACGCCACAAACTCTAACAGGTCGATCCCGGATCACTGTTCATACAACACGAACATTAACTGGTAAAGGTCGTGTTGGTAGTGGTAGCTCTAGTTCGATATATGGCATCGCTAGAATAAAGCGCATCGTTACTTCGACAATAACCGGCAAGAGCCGTATAAGCAAGGGTCAAAATATATATGGAAAGGCTAGTATAACCGGACACGTTACGAGAACCATTTATGGAAAGGCATTTGTTATAACAAGCCAAACAAGAAAACTGATAATACCGATACAATATGGATATGCGCGGCATAATTAATAGGAGAAAAAATGGCAACATATAATGAAATTTATAATATGCGATATCATGATTCAGACTTTAAAAATCGAGTTGTAGTGGCTTGCGTAAACGCAGCAAAAGATATATTTAACGAAGATGCAGGAACTGCTAATCACGCGAATCGTGTGACTTGGGCAACAAAAGTATTAGATGGAGCTCCCGCCCAAGCTGAACATATGTTATGGGGCATAGTATCAGATGCCACTATTCAGGCGAATGGCGATAGTTCGTCTGATACACAAATACAAACAGCGGTAAATAGTCTTGTAAACTTTATGGCGAGTGTGTAATCATGGCTAATGAAATACTAATAAAAGAAAAAACTACTTTAACGTATGATAGTACAACCAATCCGGCCATAACTCTTACTAGTTTGGGCTCAGCGGCCGGCCGAGTAGGAACTCTTAAAGATCTCGGAGCTGCTACATATCCACGACGTTATACTTGGAGTATGAAAACGAAATTTGGCTCTTCTCCCACCGAAGGACGGACAGTAGAGTTATATGTGGCATATGGATCCGGCATACAAGACGGAGCTGTAGGGGGCCTTGACTCGGCACTTGCAAGCGCTAATTCACGGTATCAATGCCAGCTTATTGGCCATCTATACTGCCGTAATGTCACTACGACACAGCAGAGTTCTGGGGTGTTTGAAATGCGCGATCGTTATTTTACTCCAGTTGTGTACAATGATACGGATCAAGCGTTTTCTGGAACAGCTGGCGATCATCAAATTATATTTAAACCATTGGCTGAGGAATTACAGTAATGGCGATAAAGCCTTCTGGACTATATAAAATAGATCCCAATCATCCGTTGGGCCGTCACTGTATTTTTGCACTACCCTTTACCGAAGGAAAGGGAACGTCTGTGCGGAGTACGTCAGCTGCAGGAAATTATAGTCGTCGGGGACAGTTCAAGACCGATGCTTCGACGTTGCCTCAATGGAAGGATAATGGTAATGGCCCATTCATTCATTTTGGTTTCGCGGAGAACGCGTGGATCGAATTTCCAACCAGTACAGACTTTGGGCCATTGTTAAATCATACCACAGGAACATCGACATGGTCTATACGGGCGCGTGTTCGACTTACTGCGGATGAACCGTCCGAAGGCCTGATGATCATGACATTCTGGAACTCTGATCCGGCGTTAGGAAACTGGCAATTTACCCGACGCCCCGATTCATTTTTTGACGGTTGCTATTCTCTTTATTTTCATGACGCATATGACAGTGCCCAGGCCTGGAACTCGCCATTCTCGGACTATTCCAGTGCTGGCGTCTGGTATGATATAATATTTGTCTGTGAAGCGCAAGTTTCACCCGGACATTTTGCTTTTTATGTGGACGGCGCCTTATCTTCACAGGGGCATGTAGAGACTTATGCCAGTATTTATAAAAGCAATGGAGCTAGTATCTACGTCAGCCGTAATCCAGAATATGCTGGATACTTCAATGGTGACATAGATTTCATTGAGGTATTTGATATACCACTGAGCGAGGGTGATATAAAGTATCTTGTTGCACATCCGTATGAAGAATTCATCCCTGATACACAGGCCCCTTCGTCGGGTGGTAAAGTCTGGGTCTGGACATATCCCAATGCCGACGTAACGTCCGGGCTATGGTTACCTATAACTTCGGGAGCTTCGTTGTATTCTATGATCGATGAAACAGTGTTAAGCGACACGGACTATATATTTAGCTCAACGACGCCAATTAACGATATGTGCGAAGTAAAACTCAGCGGGCTATCGGATCCAGTGATGTCATCGGATCATGTGGTCGTATATCGATATTGGAATGAAGGCGGAGGATCCTGTAGTCTAACGGTGTCGTTATATCAGGGCGCTTCATTGATTACTGAAACAGTTCATGATAACGTTGGCACAGACCCAATAACAAGCTCATTCACACTGACATCTGGACAAGCAGATTCTATTACTGACTACACAGATTTACGACTAAGGTTTAAGGCGAACGCATAATGGCAGACACATATATTCAACTACCGGCGGATAGCACTGGTAAAAAAACTCGAACCTATAATCAAACAATAGGATCCGATGACGTTCATTCGCAGGTTACACTTATAGGCAATACCACCTTGTCAGGATTACACGATGCGGTATCACACGATTTTCCTGATACTGGTGCGTCGTTAAAATTAGGTGCTCGAGCTATAGCACTGCTCAGTGGGATTACAGCTGTATCCGCAGCTGATAGAACCGATCTGTATGCCGATCTCGACGGTCGTCTGGTCGTTAGCCCATATACAACGGCTGGATGTGCTGTATACGAACGTGTATCAGATACGGCAGGAAACTCTACTGCATCCAGCGTATTCACCGGAGTTGCTGGACTTCGTAACTGTATTACAACCATAGCTGTATATAATGCCAACACTACAACTGCAGGATACGTCGATATTCGTGACGGCACCGGTGGCCCTATAATGATAACGCTGCCGCTTCCAGCAGGTGGAGGCGCAGTAGTTAATTTTCCAGTACCGTTAACAACTACAACCGGCACTGCGTTGGCGTATGATGTGAACACAGCCATTACAACTGTGTATCTTTCGTTTATAGGATTTAGGACAAAGGCGTAATGGCTACAATATCACAAACGACAGCGGGTACATATAACTATCGTTTGCCTCTTGGCGTGTTGGACTTAAAAGTCGAACTGTGGGGCGGGGGCGGCTCGGGCGGAGGTTTAACTACAAACCTAACGATATGCCGCGGCGGCGGCGGTGCAGGAGGCCAATACGCAACTACAAGCGGACTTTCGCTTTCTCTTACGCCTGGCGTTACGTATTCATACACTGTTGCTGCTGCCGCTGGTACAAGTACGGGTGACGGTAGTATAGGAAATGATTCCACATTTAACACCACTACCGTTCATGCAAAGGGCGGCTGGTATGGACGCTCGTATGAAAATGGATTTGCCCAAGGTATCGGTACTACTGCGAGCGGCATAGGCACTGTTGTGAGTGCTGGGGGTTCTGGTATCGTGGGCGGTACTGGTACTACAGGCGGCGCAGGAGGTGGCGGCGCTGGTTCTGGCGGTACTGGTGGTACAGGAAGTGGTAATACAGCTGGAACTGGGACAGCGACTGGCGGCGGTGGTGGAGGAGCCGGTCGTTCTTCTAACGGCGCTGGAAATCCAGGAACTGCTGCTGGCGGCGGCGGAGGTAGTGGTGGCCATACTACTGCTGCTTCTTCTACTGACCGTGCAGGAGGTGCAGGTGCTGCTGGAAGAGCGGATCTTACGTGGACTGATCCGCAAGTAACTATATTTCTATTAGGCATGGTGTAACAAAAATACAATTTTAAGTTTCTTAATTCAATAAGAGTAATGAATGCTTCATCCGTTAATTGACCGCGCTTTTGGATGGGGCGCTGGTACAAAAATCAAAGTCTCCTGGGCTCAATTCGGTATCCCTCAGAGCCCGACTAAACAGAAAACAATCGCTGGTAAGGCTAACATTGTTTCGTCGTTTACGACACAAACAAAGACCCTTACTGGTAAAGCCAGCATTTTAAAAACTGTATCAACAACTCTTAATGGTCAGGCGCGACTACAAAAAACTGTTTCACAGACATTAAGCGGCAAAGCAGATATCAAGGTTCTATCTGTTCCCCAAACACTTCTCGGTAAATCTGATATAAAGATTCTAGCCGTAACAAAGACTCTTAACGGCCAATCTCGTATTATCAAAACAGTTTCACAAACACAGCTAGGTACAGCAGACGTCAAAGTTCTGTCTGTTCCAAGAGCCCTAACTGGTCAATCACGTGTTCAAGCTACTTCTACACAAAATTTACTTGGTAGGGCGGATATTAAAGTTCTTGCTGTTACGAAGACTTTGAACGGGCAGTCTCGCCTTACCAGTACTGCTACACAGTTACAACTTGGTAAAGCGTATCTCATTGTTACCGGTACTTCTATAAAAACGTTAACAGGTGTGGCTGATATAAAGGTCACCGGCGTTACTCGCACACTTAATGGTGTAGCCGACATAAAGACTCTTGCTGTTACAAAGACTCTAAATGGGCAGTCTCGTGTCACTAAAACAGTTTCGCAAACGTTGCTTGGCAAAGCCGATGTTAAGATCCTAGGAGTACTTAAAACTTTAGCCGGCCAATCTCGTATACAGAAATCCGTTTCTCAGACACTTACTGGTAAAGCTGATATAAAAGTTACGGCCACGGCACCGTTAACTGGACAAGCACGTATACAGAAATCCGTTTCTCAGGCACTTACTGGTAAAGCTGACATAAAGATCTTTGCCGTTACACGAACTTTATTCGGTCAATCTCGGTTGTCGAAGTCCGTGTCTCAGACACTTTCGGGACTTGCCGACATAAAGAAAACTACTTCTCAGACTTTGCTTGGCAAAGCAGATATCCTTTATACAACCACTCGAACTTTAAACGGCCAATCGAGAATAACGGTAAGTACATCTCGTACGCAATCAGGTAAAGCCGACATAAAAGTTTTTAGTACTCAGCAAACTATTTCTGGTCGCGGGAAGATCATTTCTGGGGTGGCACGCGTTACTGTGTCCTGGACACGTTTTGGCATACCCATAAGCCCAACATCATTAAAAACTATTCTTGGGCGAGCTCGAATAACCAGTACTGCTACACAAAATTTAGCTGGTAAATCTGATATCAAAGTTCTTGCAGTTACAAAGACTTTAAACGGCCAATCGCGTGTACAAAAATCTGTTACGCAAACGCAGCTAGGTAAAGCTGATATTAAGGTGCTTTCAACGACTCAACCACAACTGGGTCGTGCTAGAATACAAAAATCTGTTTCTGCTACATTAGACGGTAAGGCAAAAATAACAGCTACAACAACTCGTACACAGTTGGGTAAAGCTGACATCAAGGTCACTGCCGTAACGAAGACTCTGAGTGGTACTGCAAAAATTCAGGCATCTACTACACAGACGTTGAATGGTCGTGCCAGAATACAAAAAACTGCTACTCAAACGTTATTTGGTATAGCCGATATCAAGGTCATATCTGTAACAAAGGCTCTTAACGGCCAATCTCGTATCAGCAAATCTGTCTCTCAGATTCAATCTGGTAAAGCTGACATTAAAGTTTTGTCTGTCACGCAACTCCAGTTAGGTCGTGCTAGAATACAAAAGTCTGCGTCATATACTCTTGATGGTAGATCCAGAATACAAAAATCTGTTACACAGACGTTATCTGGAAAAGCCGACATAAAGGTACTGTCGGTAACCAAGACGCTCAACGGCCAGTCTCGGATCAATAAGTCAGTTTCTCAAACGCAGTCTGGAAAAGCTGATATCAAGGTTCTTTCTGTAACACAGTCGCAATTAGGTCGTGCGAGAGTACAGAAGTCTGCTTCCTACACGTTAGACGGTAAGTCTCGTATACAAAAATCCGTGCCTCAAACGCTGCTTGGTACCGCTGATATCAAGAGTACTACAACACAGCTTCAGTACGGTCGCGGTCGTGTAGGAGGCGGTGGTTCGTATAGTTTATACGGCAAAGCTGCCATTAAAGTTTTTGGTACCACACAAGCACTGAATGGTAAGGCGCGTATACAGAAATCGGCCTCTTATACACTTGATGGCCGGTCACGTATACAAAAGTCTGTTACACAGTTATTGTATGGTACCGCAGATATTAAAGTTCTTAATGTCCAAAGAACTCTTGATGGTAAAGCTCGCATACAAAAATCTGTTGTCCAGACCCTTTCCGGTAAAGCCGATGTCAAAGTACTGGCAGTTACCAGAACGCTTGACGGAAAAGCCAGGATCCAGAAATCTGTAACCCAGTCGTTGTATGGCATTGCCAAGATCACCGCTACAACAATACGTACGCAACTTGGTATTGCGGATATCAAGGTATTTGCGGTTACTCGGACATTGGATGGCAAAGCAAATATACAGTCATCCAAGACCAAAACATTATCCGGTGTAGCTGATATTAAAGTTCTTAATGTCCAAAGAACTCTTGATGGCAAGGCAAGAATCCAAAAATCTGCGACATATACTTTAAATGGTCGCGCACGCATACAAAAATCTGTATCTCAAACGTTATTCGGTGCTGCTGATATTAAAGTCACGTCTGTTTTAAAGACGCAGAGCGGCCAGGCAAGGCTACAAAAATCAGTGCCCCAAACCTTGTCTGGAAGGGCTGATATCAAGAGCGTTGGTACAACTAAGACACTTGATGGTCGCGCACGTATACAAAAATCCGTTACGCAGACCTTATCTGGTGTCGCGGATGTATTAAAAACAACTACACAAACTCTTAACGGTAAATCACGTATTGGCCTAGTCACGCCTCGCACAATATTAGGTAAAGCGGCCATTCAAGTATATGGCACGCAACAAGCAATCTATGGACGTTTTCGCATAGTTTCAGGTACCGCTAACATTAGTGTTTCATGGGCTCGTTTCGGCATACCGTTAAGTCCGACATCACTAAAGTATCTAGCTGGTCGTGCTCGCATACAAAAATCTGTATCACAGACAATCAACGGTATTTCCAAGATTCAGGCTGCTACAAAGACCTGGGATCTTTATGGACGTTCACGAATACAGAAGACTGCGACATCAAATCAATTAGGTCGTGCAGATATAAAGGCTACTACGTTACGTACGTTAGATGGACGCGCACGTATACAAAAGTCAGCTAGCCAAACCTTGTCCGGTAAAGCCGATATCAAAGTGTTGTCGGTTACTCAGACATTAAGCGGTAAAGGCTTTATACAAAAGTCTGTTACTCAGTCGTTACTCGGTAAAGCTGCTATCAAAGTTTTTGGCGTATTAAAAACTCAGTCTGGACAATCACGTATACAGAAATCTGTATCGTCGACTCTTTCTGGAAAAGCCGACATACGAAAAACTGCATCACAAACTCTTGATGGCCGGAGTCGTATTCTTGGGTCTACGCAACAAACGATCTACGGTAAAGCTGCTATCAAAGTTTTGGGAGTTCTACGAACATTAGATGGACGCTCTCGTATAAAGAAATCTTCTTCTCCAACACAACTTGGTAGAGCACGTATCACCGTTACCACGTTACGTACGTTAAATGGTAAGAGTAGAATAACTGCTACTACTACCAGGACGCAATCTGGTAAAGCTGACATAAAAGTTTTTGGAGTTACACGAACTCAATTAGGTAAAGCTAGTATTCGAAGCGGCGGTAATAAGACATTGACCGGTATCGCCGATATCAAAGTTCTTGGCGTACAACAGACATTAAGCGGTCAAGCGAGGGTACAAAAATCAGCTACGTATTCACTGAACGGACGAGCGCGTATAGAACTCATAACGACTCGGACATTATACGGTATCGCTGATATCAAAGTACCTAATGTACAACGTACGCAAGATGGTATCTCTAGAATAACTCAACATGTAACAGCCCCACTATCAGGAAAAGCAGACATTTTTGTATCAGCTGTCGCACGGACCTTGAATGGCCGGTCTCGTATACAGCGTGCAGAATCAAGTTCGTTATATGGTACTGCTGATATTAAAGTACTATCTGTTCAGCGTGTTCTACAAGGTACGTCTCGTATACAGAAATCGGTTACAGCTGCGTTATCTGGTAAAGCCGATATATATAAAACGACATCAAGGACCTTGGATGGTAAAGCTCGGCTAACTACCAGTGGAAACTATCAAACGATACTTGGTACCGCGGATATAAAGAGGTTCGGTACTGTACAGACTATTCTTGGTAAATCTGATATTCTAGTAACTACATTACGCACCTTAACGGGTAAAAGTAGAATACGGGTAACCGTAAGTACGTCGTTGTTTGGTACATCTGACATCAAGAAAACAGCCGCACAAACACTTGACGGTAGAGCACGAATAACAACGTCGCCGGTAAAAACACTTGCTGGTAAAGCGGATATCAAGAGAACTACTGAAAGACCGTTTACGGGTATTGCCGATATTAAACAGTTAGGCATTTATCGCGTATTAACTGGGATATCGGATATAAAGCGCACTACGACTAGAACAATTCTTGGTAAAGCGAAGGTATTTTTACGCATTCAAGAATCGATATATGGTAAAGCTGCGATCAAACATTTTGGTACCACTCAAAATATTGTCGGTAGATTTTGGGTTCTTAATCTCGAGCAAGATAAACGAGAGGCTCCTGGATTTGGTAAGGATGTGAGAGATGTAGAAATCCCTGATCCTAATGTGGCCGTAGTATACCTACCGCCAGCAGAAGGCAAGAAAGATTATCTACCTCCACCAATTATTATGATAGGATGAACCTCTTGTTTTTAAATGATGAAATCTATATATTGATTGTAGACTACAAGTTTGGCCTAACGGCCATATTAGAAGGAATATAAAATGGCGATAATTGATGATTTTTCTGTATCCGTAGGTGGCGATATTCGTTACACAGGTGTATCGGGTATCAACTATACGGTAATTGACTTCCATAGATGGCTAGGCGACCTTATGGACGACGCTCAAGCTTCAGGTAACGATATCCTGGACATCACTGATGCTACAGCATCAGAACGTTCTACGGATAATATTATCACACTTAATTCGCCTTTTAATATTGATGATACTGCCGCGCAACATTTATACGATGGCTCTATAATTCAAAGCGGTGGTAACGCAATTTATGATGGTATTCTCGTGTTTGCTGCTCCAGGAACATATCTGGATATCATTCAAAATAGTGGTATTGCTACGCCAAATTACTGGACCACTGGATTGAATGCGAACGCTGCTGCGGGTATTTCACATCGATTTATGTTAAAGGTTCGCACCGGGGGCAACGACATTGATGGCCGTCGATTAATTGGACAAACAAGAGAATTCGGATATACATATTCTGAGTTCAAGATTAATGGAACGTCTCGAGGTAATAACGTTCTTGCTTTAACTTATGCTACAGATTTGAACAACACCACTGCGTCTGGAGTTGTTGCCACATGGAACGAAATAACAAACACCGAAGGCTATCGAGCCATAGATGTTAACAACGATACTACGCCAGAATACTATTTCTCCGAATGGAATAAAACACCTTATACCATCAATCAGTTCTATGAAAGAATGAAGTACATTACGTGCAGAGGATCTACCACCACAGTATATGGAATGAGTGGCCAAATACTGCGCGGTATAACGCATGAACTGGATGTTAATACCCCTACTGGCACATTTGCTGCTACTGGTTCTGCAACGTGGTCCGGAGGAGCGGGACGAATGTTGGCCATTAATCATGCCACAACGCCGACAAAAATGTGGATTCAGTTATTGACTGGAGCAGCTCCCACAAATAGTCAGACTATAACGGTTGGTGCGGCTACATGTGTAATGAATGGTTCTCCAACAGAACGTGCACTATCATTTCCATGGTGCGGGGCTTCCACAGGATCAGCCCTTATCGGATCATATGGATTTGGAATAGAAGCGCTTGATTTAGCTTCTACAGATAAAGTATTCGATCTTACCAATACACAACGTAATCCGCCAAACTATGCTACGTTTACAGTGGCCGGTCTCGTTAACCAACAAGATAGAGTGCTCGTGGGTCCAGGATCTGGAAACGCTTTACAGACAAATCAATTTGCCCTGGCAAGCGGCTTAACGGGCGCTGTTGAAACAACAGTTAAGGTACAGGCATTAATTCCATCTGATACTCCAGCAGCCGGCACAGTTCGCGTGAAACTTAACAGCGGTATTTATCGTCGCATACCGTACACGTCGTACGCAAATTCAGTATTTACGATATCTGGATTAAGCTTTGTCAGTGACAACGCGACCGCAGGCAATGACGTGTATATAAGTTACGTTGATACATTGGCTTCTGGTACTTCGGCATCGTTTACAAGCGTATATAGCACCGATCGTAGTTTATTTATTCGTGTACGCGACGGTGGCGTGACGCCGATTAAGACATTTGAAACGACCGGTACACTTGGTTCTGCAGGCGGATCGGCCACAGCCATCCGTACGAGTGACTTATAACGGAGGCCTAAATGGCTGCGGCTAGTTATACAACAGATATCTCCGGAATCACGACGGCGGATACTGGCACGTTTATAGAGCCCACTGCTACTAACTGGGGACAAGGTGCTACTCCGTCGAATGATACTGATAACTATATTCAGGGGACTTCTTCCCAATCCAAAGCTTTTAACGCTACGGGCGTAGGAGGTATAATATTTGATCGTGGGACTCCTGTAACCATTCCTTCGCCTGGCGGGTTTTCAGCGTGGGTATATTGGGCTTCTCCACAAACGTTGGAAAATGAATCTGCTGGTGGCATACGTTTGATATGCGGTAGTGCTGCAAATGCGTTTAGAGCGTGGACACTTGGTGGAAAAGACACTTATGCGTACGGTGGATGGACTAACTTTGTTGCGGACCCCACAGTTTCTGGTACGTATACGGCTGGTGCGGTAACGGCGAACAAACAATTTTTTGGTATGGCCGTGAATAACACAGTTTCCATCATCAAGGGCAGCCCCTGTCTACTGGACATGATGTATACTGGTCGCTTTGAATCTCGTTTTAGTGGTGGCGATCTTGCTAACGGGTATGCAACATTTCCAGGATTTTCGACTATCAATGATACATCTACAAATCGTTGGGGATTGATTCAGGAACTTAACGGCACTTACCAGATAAAGGGACTTGTAGTCTTTGGCTATGGAAGTGCCGTTGATTTTCGAGATGCGAATAGATCAATATTTATTCAGAATACAAAACAAGTAACGTCGACTTTTAACGGATTTGAAGTTCGACAAGCAACGAGTCGTGTGGACTTGACTGCTATTTCTGTAACTTCGCTAGGTACTGTAAGTCGTGGCTATTGGACAAATACGGATAACGCCACAGTAAATTTAGCCAACTGTTCGTTTACTGATATGGATACGTTTACATTTCAATCCAATACTACGTCTACTGGCACGACTTTTAGACGTTGTAACATAGTTACTCAGGGCAACTCTCAATTTACATCCTGCACTTTCGACTCATCGCGTAGCACACTAGGCGCATTAGTTACAGATAATCCTGATAAATTAGACTATTGTACGTTTACTGCTGCGAGTGGTATTACTTCTCATGGTATTATTTTGGCGTCCGGTTGCGCTGGCGGTAGCTATACATTGACCGGCGACATATTTACTGGCTATGCTGGAGTTGATGGTAGTACTGGTAGCGAAGCGGTTTATAATAATAGCGGTGGCGCGGTAACTCTTGCTATTGCTGGTGGCGGTACGGTGCCGTCTGTACGTAACGGTAGTGGAGCTAGTACCAATGTTACCTCTAATTCAGTTAGCGTGTCTGTGCTGGTAAAGGATGTTGACAACAATAATATTAATGGCGCTAGAGCTTTATTGTTGGCCAACACTGGCGGCCCTATGCCGTATAACGTGACGGTTAGTGGTATATCTAATTCTGGCACAACCGCGACAGTAACCCATTTAACCGCTCACGGATTATTAACAAACGATAAGGTACAAATAAAGGGAGCCAGTTTATGGCAGAATAATGGCGTGTTCACAATAACTGTATCTGGCACTAATAATTATACGTATACATTACCGGCGGCCCCGGGCAGCAATCCCACTGGTACAATCAAGTGTACATTTGCTCCTTTATATGGTACCACGGCATCCGATGGAACTCTTACAACATCTAGAGTTTATTCTTCTCTACAGCCTATAACGGGAAAAGTACGGAAAAGTAGTTCTGCACCTTTTTATAAAACTACAACACTTACCGGCGGTATCAACAGCAGTACGGGATATTCCGCAACTATACAATTGATAAGCGATGAATGACGACATAAAAGAACTTAACCGCAGGAACACAGTTACTGTGGAACAAGCTTTACGAGATTACGATCAAAAATTTAGCGCGCAGCAAGCTCAGATAGAAAATTTACAGCAAGGACTTGCCGCCGCTTCTGGGCGTATTACCTCGTTAGAAACTACGTTAGGTATTCTTAGAGCAAAAATAACGGGAACAGGACCTACCGCCTAATGGCCATTTACATAGAATGGGGACCTCGTATTATTCATGTGCCGCGCGTGGACATGACGTTATTACAGAGCAGCCCAGAAATACGAGAACTCAATCTAGATGTATTCCGCCTTGCTCTAAAAGATCTCGAAGATTCTGATGATGGGATGGCCGCCCCTACCACACATAACCATGTAACAACTACTACGGTAGGGGGTGTTACACTTGCTAGAGTTATTGAACTTATTAATAATTATACAGTAACTTTTGAGGATGGGCAGTACGCGGTTAACTTAGTAGGAGCCAATTCAAATGTTGGCGACGTTACTAACGTTAATCAGGTTTCCGTGCGATCGTCAAACTCTGCCGGCCTTATTGTAACAACAGGCGGCGAAACTCTAACAACAAGTGAAATTGTTTCAGGATTGTGGAACGCGGTTTCGTCGTTATACAACAGTCCCGGGACCATGGGAGCAAAACTTAATTCTTCTGCGAGCGCGGGAGATCCATGGGGCACAAATTTACCCGGACCTTATCCAGATGGAAGTGCTGGATATATAGTAGCTAAGATAGGCACTGAGTATGTCTTATCATCCGGACTTACAGCAAAAATTAACCTCGTAGGTACCGACTCTGTTCTTTCGGCAGCACAACAAGTGTTAATTAATAAAATCGGTACGGATGCCATATTATCAACGTATCAAAATCTACAGCTTGGTCTTATTGGCACAAGCGGCATTATGCCCGCCGATCTCCAGGCGCACATTCATCTGATAGGAACTAGCGGCGTTCTTTCGACCGTACAAAATACTCAGATCAACAAGATAGGTACCGATAGCGTACTATCAACTGCGCACGATACGCAACTAGATAAAATAGGAACTGATGCCGTATTATCAACAACACAGCAAGCTAAGATCAATCAAATAGGTACGGATAACGTGCTATCGGCTGCACAACAAATAATGCTTCTAGAGATATACAAAATATTTGGGCTGGATCCTACCAAACCTTTAATTGTGAGTCCTAGTGCCAGAACTGCGGGCGCCGAAATACAGCAAGTTATTTCTGGAGACCCGACTATCTCCGTGACGGTTCAGAGGGTATAATGAACGCATTTCAAATAGCAACCGAAGGCATACTTAGCAAAAATCCTTTGGCTATTGCGTCTGATGGGTTTTTATACGTCAGTACAGAAGTCGCTATCATTTATTACAAACGACGTCCTGGGCCTTATTTTATGGTCATGGCGCCAGAACCGTTTTCTGCAAACGCTACTCTCGGCGGCTATAGCACTGAACTTGACTACATATTGGCCAATGAAGCCGTATTAGCACTAACTAACGTCAATGAAAAATCTACGTCAATAGTAACAAATGAAGCGTCTATTACTTTACCAGGCGTCAACGAGCAAAGTTCTATAACGGTGATCAATCGAAAAGGCGGAGCTCTGCCTGGTACAAATAGAAAATAAACTTGAATTTTACACGAAAATTATTTAGGATAAAGCATGGTTACGTATCGATACATTGAAGATTTTGCGCCTGGCAAATCGTATAGGCTAGTTCGTGATATTGACCCTCAAGCTGATGGCAGTGCTTTGACCGAAGCCTGGTTCACGGTAAAATCGGACTTGGCGTTGTCCGACGCCATGGCAAGTTTTTCTTTGCACGTTACGCAATCCGGGACAATCTACGGTGGTTGTTATAACTATACTGACGGGGCGATGGCAGTAGATTTTACTGTGCCGTACACTACTAGCAAAACCATGCTTCCCAATTCAACGTATTTATACGACATTCAAGTGCGCATGGATACTGGTTCTATTTACACAATTGAAACAGGGCGGTTATTTACACTGAATGTTGTTACACAATTACCTTAAGGATATAAAATGGCCTTCGCAACATGGAAAGATGCGGTTGATAGATTTCGTCGATACGTTGGAGACATACCCCAACTAAATACGTTGGACAAAGAGATAGAAAACACAGACGACGAAATTACGGATTATATCAAAGACGCTATGATTGAGATCAACAGTAATTATGAACCGCGTACCGGATGGAGTCTTGCGGAAATAATTGTGGAGCCTAATGACCCCGGCCAAATAGCATGGTCCACAGTAAAGCTTGGCGCATTGTTACAAATGCTCACCTCTAAGGGCGTATTATCTGCACGTAATGCCATTACATATTCCGATGCCGGCGGCGTTACGGTATCGGAAATGGACAAATGGGGAAGATATATAAACTATTTTAACACGCTCGCTAATAAATATGAGCGATCAGTATTACAGGCTAAGATGCGTTTCAACATACAACAAGCCTACGGCGGAACCGCTTCTCCTATGGGTTATGACTATTATTACGGATAATATGGGATATATTCGATCTAATCTTGTCGGACAAAAATTTGGTCATTTACAAGTTATTGAGTCGGCTGGCCTATGGAAAAATCAGTGGTCGGCATGGAAAGTACGCTGTGATTGCGGAAAAGAAAAAATTGTTGTTGGCTACGGATTGACTAGAAAAACCAGCCCCTACAGATCATGTGGTTGCCAAGTTAAACAACGATGCTCTATTTTAGGCAAACAAATGTGGCGTAAAAATAGTTTAGGCATATCGGAATCCGCAACTTTTTTTCTTGATCGCCTTGAAGCCATATTTAAAATTCCCATTCAGCGTGAATTTGAAGTGTCTTCATATTTGTACGATGGCCGAATTGAGAATATTCTTATAGAAGTTGATGGGGCTTATTGGCATCGCACGCCCTATCAAAAAATTAGAGACATTGAAAAAACGAGATCGGCTGTACAAAATGGCTTTAAATTATATCGATTCGACTTGCGTCGAAAAAATGACGTACAAAAAGCTTTAGAAAAATATGCTGCGACAATAGCTGATATAGCACAAATAATATGCTCGTCATAACACGATTAGAATCATATCAAACTGTTCCAGACCATATAACGCTATCCTGGATTATACAATCAACGTCGGAGAATCTCAGTAGTTATAGATTGTCCATATATCGTTGTGAGGAACCTTCTACAAATTTATCCGATTATACGTTATTAGTTTCTAACATCGATCCATATTCCACATCGTTCTATGACGATGCGTCGGTGCGCGGAGTTACTCATAAGTTCTTAGATGTTTTTTATAGGGTACAAATAAGCGGTCTTTCTGGACAAGGCGTTTCTATAACGGATCCATACGGACAGACTGTGCAAGATGATAAATACGCTAGAGAAATAGTTCGTCGCCGTAACATAGTGCTCAGATTACATAGTGGCCAGCATTTTGACTTCTTGCGAAGAAAAACCTTTGGAACGTTCTGCCCTACATGCTACGATGATGTACTTCAGCGTACAACCAAATCTAAATGTACAACATGCTACGATACTGGTTACGTAGGAGGCTACTACGGTGCTCTGGAAGTCTTCGGCCAACTTAGCGAACGTCCTGTACGAGAAATGCACCAACTGTTCGGGCAATGGCAGGATCAAGATGCCGTGCTCTACGTTGACGCAACACCGCCTATAAACCCAAAAGACATTATCGTAGATCGCATAGCACGTCGCTGGATAGCGCTTAATGTGGGTAGTGCTGGAAAAGCTATGCATACTATCGGCCAAATTATTCAGCTGCGTCAGATAGAAAAAGATGACATAGCCTACGCTGTACCTGTTTAACCAATACATCATCAATGAAAAAAGCTCTTATAACAGGCATAACCGGAATGGACGGCAGCCACCTGGCTGACCTTTTATTATCCAAAGGTTATGAAGTATACGGATTAGAACGCCACAAAGCCGTACCCAACCGAACCAATGTGGCGCACATCGAAAATAAAATAAACTTCGTAAAGGGAGATCTCGCCGATCTAGGGTCTCTCATATCTGTTATATCGCAAGTACGTCCGGATGAAATATACAATTTTGCTTCACAATCGTTTGTAGTGGATAGCTGGATCGTTCCAGAAATGTCCTGCGATATAACCGCAATAGGTGTACTGAGGCTGCTCGAAGCTGTTCGAATGGTGGATAAAAAAATACGTTTTCTGCAGGCCTCTTCATCCGAAATGTTTGGTACCAATGGAAACGTAGCTAACGAAAAAACACCTTTCCATCCGCGTAGTCCTTATGCCGTATCTAAAGTATTTGGACACCTTATAACGCAAAACTATAGAGAAGCACACGGTATTTTTGCCTGCTCTTCGATGTCTTTCAACCATGAGTCCGAACGACGTGGTTTTGAATTTGTTACACGTAAAATCACCGATGGTGTTGCAAAAATATATCAAGGCACGCAATCATCTATAAAACTTGGTAATGTATATAGCAAGCGTGACTGGGGTTATGCTCCAGATTATGTCGATGCCATGTACCGAATGTTGCAGCAGGAAACTCCTGACGATTTCGTCTTGTCAACTGGCGTGGTTCATTCTGTAGAAGATTTTTTAACGGAAGCTTTCTCACAGATCGGTATAAACGATTGGAAGCCTTATGTTGAAATCGACCAGACTAATATGCGCGTATCCGAAGTTCCATATCTACAGGGCGATTCGAGAAAAGCCAAAGAAATACTGTCTTGGGAACCTTTGGTCATGTTCAAAGAACTCGTACATCGAATGGTAAAAAACGATATCGAAAGAGTGTCGAGATCGTGGTCTTAAAAGCTGATTGTAGACATTTCCCGGGCGATCGTCCTTGCGTGTACAACAAACAGTTTGGTATGCTATGTGATCACTGTGTGTTTTACAAAACTCCCAAGTCTCGCATTCTTATAATAAAATTGGACGCCGCTGGCGACGTGTTACGTACAACATGTATACTTCAACCTCTTAGAGAAGCATATCCCGAATGCGAGATCACGTGGGTTACAAGAAGAATATCGTTGCCATTACTTGAAAATAATCCTCTGATAGATCGCCTACTAACGTATGAAGACTCTGACATCGCAATGTATATGCTGGCAGAACATTTTGATGTTGTAATAAGTCCAGATAATTCTAAAGAAACTGCGCTGCTATCATCGACGACTGCTGCAGAAAAACGGTACGGATTTACCTACACGCCGCAGGGCAAGATTAAGGCGCTCAGTACTGCGGCTGAGCACTGGATGGAGTTAGGAGCGTTTGATCAGCGAAAACGCCAGAACATAACTTCGTACCAGGATATATTGCTGGCCATATGTGATCTGCCCTCATATAACAAGAATCTAGTTCTGGAACTTACGCCCGAAGAACTAAAGTATGCGCATTTGCGTATACCAAACAACGGAAAACGTGTTGTGGGAATAAATACTGGTGCTAGCTATAGATGGCAATTAAAGCAGTGGACGATAGAGGGATGGAAATCGCTTATCGCCAAACTTTATAAAGATGACGTATATATTGCTCTTTATGGGGGCCCCCAAGAATCCGAGCGTAATGAAGAACTTCTACACTTCTTTCCGAATATGTTCGATATGGGCACAAACAATACTTTACGACAGTTCTTTGCGTTACTAACTTTAAGCGATGTCATTGTTACTGGCGACACGCTTGCCATGCACGCCGCTACTGCGTTAGGTAAGAAAATCGTAGCATATTTTGGGCCTACGTCGTCGGCCGAGATATACGACTATCACGGTCAAATTCTGAAAGTGACGTCAGATATGCCATGCTTGGTCTGCTATAAACAAAAATGCGATTTCGATCCTAACTGTATGAACACGCTATCAGCGACAAAAATGTACGATGCCATAACTAAACAACTAAACAAACTATGAAACGCGCACTTATAACCGGAATCACCGGAATGGACGGTTCTCATATGGCCGATCTTTTATTATCGAAAGGCTATGAAGTGTATGGCATGGAACGTCATAAATCCGTTCCAAATCGTACAAATATAAAGCACATAGAGGAGCAAATTCATTTTGTAAAAGGCGATCTAACGGATTTTAATTCGCTCGTATCTGTGCTCGAAGAGTCCGAACCCGATGAAGTGTATAATTTTGCGGCGCAGGCTTTTGATGGCGACAGCTGGAAACTGGCAGAAATGACTAGTAATGTTACCGGTCTTGGAGTACTAAGGTTACTCGACGCCATTAGAACAGTTAACAAAAAAATAAAAATACAACAGGCGTCTTCTTCTGGTATGTACGGTAAAACAGCCGGCGGCATTATAAACGAGTCACATCCATTCAAACCCCATAGCCCATATGCCAGTGCCAAGGTATTTGCTCACCACGCCATACAGAATTTTCGGGATACGTACGGTATATTTGCCTGTGCTTCTATATGTTTTACACATGAATCCGAACGACGCGGGTTTGAATTTGTAACAAGAAAAATCAGCAGTGCTGCAGCGCGTATCAGTTTGGGCCTTCAAAAGCAGTTGAAGCTTGGAACTATTACGACAGAACGCGATTGGGGTTATGCTCCGGATTATTGTGAAGGATTCTGGCTTATGCTGCAACAGCCACAACCCGAGGACTATATATTCGCCACCGGAGAAGCATACTCCGTGGAAGATTTTCTAGACGAGGCATTCTTTAACGTAGGTATACCGGACTGGGATTCATGCGTAGTATTTGACAAGAGCCTTGTACGTCTGGCAGAAATACCGTGTCTTCTTGGCGACGCTACAAAAGCCAAGACCAGCCTAGGTTGGAAACCAAAAGTAAAGTTTGAAGAACTAGTCGCTAGAATGGTACAAAACGATATTAGACTAAACCAAAACAAAAACAATGATTTACACTGAACGAAAAAACTGCCGTATTTGTGACGGAGAGTTCGAGATCGTTCTAGATCTCGGAAATATAGCTGTCAATGATTTTGTAGACAATGAGCAGGACGTTGTTTATTCTCCATTGACGCTAGTACGATGCAAAAAATGCAGCCTTGTCCAACTTAAGCACACAACAAATCAGGACAAGCTGTACAGCTATTATTGGTATTTATCAGGTATCAATAAGAGTATGATCGATTCTCTGCAGGACGTCGTCGACAATATAGAAAAAAGAATAGTTCTAGAAGACGGCGATACGGTCATAGATATTGGATGTAATGATGGTACCATGCTTGGTCAATATCATAATAAAAAACTCTACCGTATAGGATTTGATCCCGCGCAAAATCTTGCTGAGCAGGCAAAGAAAAATTGTGAAGTCTTCCACAACACGTATTTCGGTACGCCTGATATACTGGTGCCAAAGGCTAAAGCGATCACAAGTATAGCTATGTTTTATGATCTCGAGGATCCACGTAATTTTATCGAGCGCATAAAAGAAGCCCTTCGTAAAGATGGTATTTGGGTCGTACAGTTTACAGATCTACAATCAATGTTCAAGATAAATGCTTACGACAATATTACGCACGAACATCTGGAATATTATTCGTTTGGTGTACTGAAAACACTTATGGAAGACCATGGTCTTGAAATCATTGATGTTTCTACTAACAACGTTAACGGACATTCAGTACGTATGTATGTTGGATGGAAAAATGAATACATAGTTCAAGATAGTGTTGTACAACATTTGAACGCTGAACGCGCGTATATGGAACAATTCGACAATCCTTTTAAAGCCTTTGCTGATCGTTGTGAAACGCTTCGTGTGGAAACACGGAAATTTATAACGGACAAAATACTAGAAGGAAAAACGATCGCAGCAATGGGAGCGTCATCAAAAGGCAACACTCTTCTTCAATATCTGGGACTTTCAAACAAAGTCATTTCGTACGCCGGAGAAGTATCGCCTGAAAAATTCGGTCGTAAGACCGTAGCTACAAACATTCCGATTATCCCCGAATTGGAGGCGATCGATAGAAAGCCGGACTATTTTCTAGTACTGCCGTGGCATTTTAAGAACGTACTAGTAGAAAAACATAGGGCATACCTAGGAAATGGTGGGCACTTTATCATACCATGCCCGGAGCTTGAAATTATATGAAAGTAATGATAGCAACGCACGATCAGCAGATGTGTGGGATTTTTCAATATGGCACGACGCTCATGATGCCGCTGTCAAAATCCAAAGTACACGAGTATATTTGGGCTCCATGTGGCAACCCATATGAGTTCATGCGTATGTATGATTCTATACGGCCGGAGGTTGTTATCTACAACTATCATCCGTCACCGTTAGGTTGGGCTCACGCGATCTCCCCATCCTTGGTAGGGCGATCCAAACAACTGGCCATCATTCATGAGCACGTATTACCTCCGCCGCCTAATATGGATGGGTATATTAGTCTGGACCCGTCGACGCCGGAAACTGAAAGTATGTTTAGCCCAGGATGGTTCATCTTGGACTATGAAAATAAGTATCCCGAACCAGAAACACCGACGTTCGGTAGTTTTGGATTTGGCCTTCCTGGAAAAGGATTTGAGCGTATGGTCGAACTCGTACAAAATGAATATGATGAAGCGATCATTCGTTTAGGCATCGCGTACGCATATTATGGCGACGCTGACGGTAGCCAGGCAAGGGCTGTAGCTCAACGCTGCCGGGACATCATAAAGAAACCGGGCATTGTACTGGATATCCATCATGAGCTGCTAGAAGTGCCACAGCTGCTCGATTGGCTGGCACAAAACAGCATGAATGTGTTTCTTTACGACTTTTTTGGCGGTCGCGGATTATCAAGCGTTCCTATATATTCCGTATCATCGCGTCGGCCAATAGCAATGACCAAGTCCTTCATGTTCCGTCATGTATATGAAGGATCTGATCCGTCATGTTTTATAGAAGATCGACCGTTCAAAGATATACTACAGTCCGGTACAAAGGCTCTGGACAGCTTCTATACACAGCGCTGGTCAGAAGAAGAGATGGCAAGACGTTACGATAACATAATCAACAGGATAACAGGAACATGAAAGTAAGCGTAGTTATACCAATTAGAAACGATAATTTCAGCGGTAATTTATTAGGACTAGCTACCTATAGTCTTAATACAATGACGCGTACATTCGACGAAGTTATACTTGTAGAATTTGGATCGCCAGAATATCTGTACCCAAAGATCGAAGAGCAGATGTCGGCAAAACGAGGAAATCTTCGCGTCATTAAGGTGCCTATCGAATGGACCAATACCGTTATTCCTCCAGACGTAACTTTTGCAGACGTTCTGGCCAGGAACATAGGAATTCGTAGAGCAAAAAATAATGTAATTGTGTCGTCAAATATAGATATTGTGCCATCTAAATTTGATCGATTCGACTTAACACAGTTCAACGAAGAATCATTTTATTCCTCCAACAAATTCATGATTGAACATTCGTTAGTTGTTTCTTTACGAGCTACTGGGATGTCGTGGGAAGATATACAGGAGCACTTATTTGAAAACAAAGACAAGTTCTATCGCCAGCCAATGTACGGCGGGGATCCCTGGTCCAAAGTCAGCGGATGCGGAGATTTTCAAATAGGACATCGTAATATTTGGTTTGATGACGGTGTGCGCGGATTTGAAGAATCATTGATATATAAAGACTACACTGATTCGAATCTACAGAAAAAAATTATAGAGAACGCACGTCGCGAAGTATTGCCTGGAACATTCTTTTATATGTTCCACCAGTCGCATAACAATATACGTGGTATAGTTCGAAGTAATGACGTACATGCGTCGTTATGGAATTTTGGTCCTACAACGAATCCTGAAACATGGGGATTCTCGGACATAACCTTTGAAGAATATATAATATGAAAACAATATTAATAGCAGGAGCCGGCGGTTTTATAGGCGGACATTTGACGCAACATTTGGTGGATATGGGGCATCATGTACGCGCAGTAGATATCAAACCTTTGTCTTCTTGGTTCCAGGTGTCTTCGGACGCTGAAAATATATCCATGGATTTACGAGTTGCAGACAATTGTCATGCTGTAAGTTACGGATGCTATGAAGTGTACAATCTTGCGGCAAATATGGGAGGTATGGGGTTCATAGAAAACAACAAAGCCCTATGTATGTTAAACGTGTTGGTTAACACCAACTTGTTAAAAGCTTCCTATGAATCCAGAGTACGGCGTTATTTTTTTTCATCTTCTGCATGTGTGTACGCTGCTAATAAACAAATAGACGTTAATAATCCTGGATTAAAAGAAGAAGACGCGTATCCAGCTATGCCCGAAGATGGGTATGGTTGGGAAAAACTATTTAGCGAACGTATGTGCCGACATTTTTACGAAGACTACGGGCTTCCTACCAGAGTAGCTCGTTTTCACAATGTGTACGGTCCCTATGGAACCTATGACGGTGGAAGAGAAAAAGCACCGGCTGCAATATGTCGCAAAGTTATCGACGCTAAAATTCATGGCAAGGACACTATACAGATATGGGGCGACGGTCTACAGACGCGTAGCTTTATGTATATTGACGATTGTGTCGAAGGCATAGAAAAAATAATGGAGAGCAACATTGAAGAGCCCATCAATCTGGGAAGTTCTGAAATGGTGTCTATCAATCAATTAGTAGACATGGTCGAACAAATAGCGGAAGTAAAGTTAAAACGAGAGTATCAGTTAGGCGCACCTAAAGGGGTCCGCGGCCGGAGTAGCGACAATACCCTTATAAAAAGATATTTGAACTGGGAACCCTCCATTTCTCTGTACAAGGGCATGGAAAAAACGTACGAATGGATCGACGAACAAATGAGGAAATCACATGGTTGAGGCTAAAGCATTTGCTTATCTAAACACGTTACCTGTTGATAAACTAACGATTGTAGACGTAGGTTGTCATATGGGGCACTTTCAGGATGGTGCTATTGGGTCTCTCGCTAAACCAGCGTTCTGGGTCGGAATTGACCCGCTGGACATGGGGATAGGATATAAATATAACGTGTTCATAAAGAAGGCCATAACTAACATCGAGGCGGAAACAATTATGCCTTTCTACGACTATAATTATGCTCCATGTAGTTCGCTCATGAGGATGACTGACAATGTAACGCACGATCCTGCAGAATATAACGATAAATGGTATGCGCCATTTGTCTTCGAAGGACTGAAACAGGTAGTAGGAGTTCACGCTTGTTCCTTAAAAGACGCTCTTGCAGGAATACCAGAAACCAGCGTCGTTCATTATTTAAAGATTGATGCGCAGGGAATGGATATCCATGTTGTGGAAAGTTTTGGCGATCGCATAAAAGATGTTTATTTTGTACAGCTGGAATGCGTTATATCCAAGAACAAGTCGGTGGTACTCTATGAAAATCAGACACATTATACAGAGGATGTTGCAAAGATGGAAGAACTGGGATTCGGCGTCTACAATCAAATTGATTACACGTCATCACCTGAAGCTGATGTCGTATTTTATAACAAGGCCTTGGTAAAAAATGAATGAACTTGTGCTGTTTATAGAAAAGAAACTTCGTATTGACAAGATTGGAATACTCTATCTTTCCAGCGTTCTAAAAGAAGCTGGTTATGATGTCGATATGATACAGGATGACGTGGATAATGCCGAAGAATACATCTTAAAATACAACCCCAAATACATAATGTATTCCGTGATGTCGGGCGAACATATGTGGTACATTAACCGAAATCGCGAGCTAAAACAAAAGTTTAACTTTGTCTCTGTTATGGGTGGGCCACATTTTACTTTCTTCCCCGAACAAGGCATTGAAGATCCGGCAGTCGATTACGTGGTACAGGGCCCGGGAGAAAATGTCATCCTTGATATTGTTAGGGGCACAGCTAAGGAAAAGTTCTTGATCGGCAATCTACCCAACGTAGAAAGCATACC
>Ga0315273_10000999_pt1 | contig 31176 bp, 60 predicted proteins | sample YL17G02_0_MG_FD_205753 | JGI IMG/M metagenome (GOLD analysis project Ga0315273, IMG submission 205753) | Sediment microbial communities from Yellowstone Lake, YNP, Wyoming, USA - YL17G02_0 | ecosystem: Environmental > Aquatic > Freshwater > Lake > Sediment | place: USA: Wyoming | collected... | reverse complement strand
TACATAAGTGTTTTAAGTTAGTAACTTAACTAACTTTATGTAAATGTAATGGTATTTTTATAAGATATGGATACCAAAATATATTTACATTTACAGTATACCTCTACATGCCCAGTATATAAAGGGGGAGAGACCGTCGTTATGTAAGTGTATTATGGAAAAGTGTCCATAGAACACGTTACATGGGTCGTTATGTAAGTGTAAATGACTAAGAAACGATAGATAACTACTGACTTGCCATAGTATCCACTAAGTAGAACTATCCTTTGCGACCAGGGTATGTCTTTCCGCTCAGTAACGTCTAAGTCATTTGAGAACAAGCCATTATTTTGCGTTGCTGGTTTTACAGTGTTACGGGAGAGGATGCTCCCTTTGGTGTTCTCATTGTTAGGGTACCTTGCAGAGAGATAGAGACCATGCCAGGGTTAATGGCAGGACAGTTCCCGCTACCCGATAGTATACGTAACGACATTATGTAATAAATATCTTTCTACATCATGCACACGTAATATTTATTAACTAGAGGAGCCCTTAGCCGATGTGGGAAAACACCCAGCTAGCTGGATGCGGTTTTTCCAATAGAAGTATACGCACGCGTGAGCCTTATGGGTGAACTTTCACAGCGAGGAATGGAACGCTACCGGATTATGAGGGTGATATTCGGTGGACCATGCCGGTTTAAAGAGCTTGCCAACGACACGGACCTGACAGACCTTGAACTCATGCGTGGATTAGGGACGCTACTTGAAGAGGGGCTTATTAAGAAAGTCTCAAGTGCGGTGTCCCTGACGACAGAAGAAATACTGCAAGGGAAAAAGCCAAAAGAACTCAGTGAGTATTCACTCACTCCACATGGGCAATGTAAGTTGGCGTATCTTGAATATCGTGACTCCCTTTACAAAACATGGTCACCTGTGTCTCAAAGTCTCTCAAAACCATACATTCAGGAAATCAATAAAATCGTTATTGAAAAAGGATACTTCGGGCATCCCCCTTAGTTACACTTACATAACTACCCGGCCCCTTGCAGGAACCCCTGTTATGTAAGTGTATTCAATGGAGTACCACTTAGGCACCCGCCATAGTTGTTACACTTACATACTTGTGATGTGTATCAAAGTCTCACTCTATCTGCCCTTTTTTTCATAAGTTCTTGTAACGCCGATGTTGTCTCCTTACGTCTCTCTTGCTTCATAGCCTCCCTTTGTCGACGTTTCTGAAGAACCCATGCTTTTTTATCTTTGTTTTTCATTGGGCATCGATGCCCTCATTGTGGTCTGCTTTTATAATACTGACGAAAAAGTATCATGGTGCGCTCACAAACGCCTCACAAACGCCTCTAACGCCTCACAATCTCACAGTCTCACGATTTAATCAATTGGAGAACTGTTTGCTTCTCAGTGTATGCCTTTTTGTAGCAAATTATAAAACATTACAACTGATGTTTCTATTGTGACTAAGATGCCAAAAGAAAAAAACGAAAAGGTTTTAACTTGCAACGTCGCTGAAAACGGCTCATTCGATTGCGACCTTAATGGGGATAAAATAGAAATAAATTCTATAAAAATTCACAACAAGATGAGCACTTGGGAATGGATGAAAATGCCCGAGGAAGCACAAAAATCATATCTTCGCGAAAAGGGTGCAATGAAGGCGCATGAAAAATGACCGCGATAATGGGATGGGTATGTATCACAGTCTCACGATTTAGTTAAAAAAATTATCAACAGGAGGCGGGCAGTCTCACACAAACAATAATAAACTTATTTTAGATATGTCAAATGGGATACAAATGTCAATAACATCATCAACATCTGGAAACATAGATATTGAAGACCTTGAAAAAATGAAAAAGACACTCCCTGTGGGAAAATGCCTTGTCGCAGACATGACTGTCGATGGTGAGCCAATGGGGATGAAGGTCTGTCGCACCGCTGAAGATGTCTTTGAGATGGAAGGCAGTGGGATGCTGCCAATCAAAGGTTCAATCCGTGTTGTTGATTACAAAAAAGGCGAAGAAGAGCCGTAAGTCTCAACCGAAAGGCATTTAAAAAAAAACAAAAAACAGGAACGGTCAGCGGAACTTTGAATGAACCCCACAGAACAGTTCCTGTTGGAATGGCATAAATCTCACGACTCAAACAAACTTCTTTCTTTTGTATACCGGTGTTGTAACAACATTTATAATACTATCAACTCATTTATATTCCCATATGAATAAGTTTGATGATGCTTACATAAAAAAGTTCCAGCCGATGGGGTGTCCGAAAGGGACGGTACTGTTTGATGGTTTTCAGAGAGAGTGTGTGAACAAAGAACAGTTGGTCGATATATTCGATGGTTGGCTTGGTGACGTGTTCTCTGATTTACAGCGTGGTGCAAGATTTGAGCGGTATGAGCCTGATACAGGGTATGGCGGTGGATGGGCGTTGGAAAACATCGATAAGGTTCAGGATAGATTCACGAAGGACGTGATGAAGTATCTGCATTTCGAAGAGAATGCTCTTGATGATGTGAAATCCACTGTGGCATCTGCATTCGATGACATTGAAAGTAAATATGAATCTCAAGACGATGAGGGCCCTGAGCTACTAAATCCTGACAGGAAAAAGATAGCGGAGAAACTCGGTGGAACATTGTTTGCGTATAAAATTCAGGATGAATGATTGTACGATATGGAGTCATGCATGATATGAAGTTTGACCCATGTGGTTGCGATAAAGCAAAACCTGCAAAGGATTTACAGGAATATTTCAATTGTTTTTGGTATGCAAGTTTAACTGGAACTTGGGAACTTTTCGATATTGATGAAGCGATAAAGTATGCGACTGACATGACAGAGGCAGCGGTTCAGGAAACTGGTGGCAATTCATGTGAGGAACTTATCGATGAAAGAGATAAACTTGCTGAATATATGGAGGAACATAAAGCCGTGCCAGACGAATATGTTTCTTGTGCCGCTGATGAAAAGTTAAATGCTGATGATGTACTGGCAGATAAGTACGGCATATATCATAGAGACCTTGAGGCTTGCGCTAACTATATCGATATGAGGAACTGCCAGAATAAGACCAAAAAGGAAAAAATACTTTGTTTTGATAGGGCCATACATTTTACTCACAGCACTGGGGGATACTGGGATGGGTTAGATAATACTAGAACTGATGCCGATGTTGAGGAATGGCGTAAGAAATTTGATGACTGGTGGGAAGCAAAGAAATGAAGAAGCCCAGATGTTCAGAGGTGGATTAGCAAATGCTGGTGAGACGAAAAGATATTTGCAAAATGGCGAAGGAATACTGGATGAGTGCGAAAGACCTTTCAGATTCTCTTAGTTCATTTATACTCAGGGACGGGAAGGTTCTCGAAATGAGCAAAAACGGGGAGGGGTACTCTCACGCAGCTGTTGGGATGGCTTGGGATAGCCATAACGCTCGATGCGATGATGACGATACCTATTTTGATGATATGGATATGTTTATGAATGTTTGTGGAGCAATGAGGTTCACTCAGATGGATATGCATAGACAGATGGTAATTGAAACAACTTTGAAACCAACGGAAAAGCAGATATTGACTTTAGTTAAAGATATACGGGAAAAAAAACCAGAATCATTAGACTTATATGATGATGAGGGAGATGGGACGTATTGCGAATACATTTCTAAAAATCCTCGCCCACTTGATATTCAGAGGTGGATTAGCAAATGCTGGTGAGATGGAGTAGTTGTATACGCCTCACAAACGCCTCAAACGCCTCAATCTCACAGTCTCACGATTTAATTAAAAAAAATTATCAACAACCAAACTGGGGTGGAACTGGTTGAACTTTTCAGTGTATACTTATTTGTAGCAACGTATAAAACATTACAAAAGATGTTTCTATTGTGACTTAACAAATGCATATCTCCGTGAGAAGGGGCATGAAAACTGAGTGCGATAAGATGAAAAAATAATTAACCCGTAGTCTGGTCTCCACTTGGCAGTATTTCATCCCTTGGTTTCTGAAGTCAATGAGTTTCTCCTTCGTTTCCTTTACTTTTATTCTCCAGTCTTTTTCCATCTTCAATCCTCCTGTTATTCACACCCTATTAATCAAATGGTCCTCTAAAAGGACGGCTTTCCTTCGCCTCAAGCATGATGTCATGAGTGCTTTCATACTCCTCGAATTTCCTGTTATATTCATCCCATTCTTTCTCATCCATGATGTCCACTGGTCTTTTAACATCAGGCGTCTTCTGCTTATCCCATTTCACTTTCACTTTCACATCACGGGCAATACCGACAATCTTCCCACGGTTATCACCATGCAGTTCAATGACACGCTGACCTACTTTAAGATTCTCACCATATTTCTGGTTGAATTCATCACGAAGGTTCTGCAATGATTCCTCTCCACCACAACGTTCAGCATCCACATTCATCCTCAAATCATTTATCCGCTCTTCTCTGATTTCTTCAGCAAACATGAACATCCGCAACTCTTCCTCATACGGTTTCCCCTCTTTATCTTGCACCTCAACAGAAGCACCATGTTTACCACCGAAGACTTTCCTAACAGTGACTTCACCACCGAAAATACCAACACTTGGGTCACCAGGCGCATACGCGGTTTCCCCCTCGCAGACAATAATCGACGATTTCTGTTTCTGACTACGTTTCACACGCCAGCATTTAATCGGTTCAGCCGATGCTTTATCTTCTTGCATACTAGAACATCACCCTGTAATTTTTTTTCTTAATATTCATTTTTTTATTTTCCGATATCCACAGAAGTCTTATTTGCTTGATGTTCTTCTATCCTTTTATAGTTTAGGACAAAAAGGGATACACCTGTTTTAATCGTAGTGGTCGCTATCGTATAGTGTTAATGTTCTTTCGACTGGTCTTTCGTAGATAATTGGCTTTCTGGTCACTGATGGTTCTTTTTCGCCTTCTTTCACCATCGGTCTTTCTCCGCTGTCGAACACGTCAGGAAACTCAAGACTGTACCAGTCATCATCCTTTGTTTTACATAACAGACGATAGCCATGGAATGTTTCATCCAATCTCTTTATCTTACACCCCACGGCACCTACAACCTTTTCCATGCATTCAAGATGTTCTTCCCACCGATGTTCGCGGACGCTTCTCAGTCGTGCTGTGTAGGAGCTGTCGGTCTCATGTACATGCACATCATTCATGATATATGATTCACGTTCGGGCATGGGGGTTAATTCACATCCGCATAGGAAACAGCAGTCCCATTTGCACGGGCTGAGTGCCCGTAAGTCAATGCCTTTTTTTGTGTTAAGTTCTGTTGCTGTGTTTGCGCAGACCGTCAAACGTGATTCTTGTCTGCGGCTTCTTTCTTCTGTTTCCATCTCATTTTCTTCGGTCCACTTGTCATACGGTAAATGTCTTTTCCATTTGAGGTAATCAAGCCACTCTGAAAATTCTTCGTCGCTGGGTAGCGCCCTGGGCAAAGTTCGTCTCATTTTATATGAAATAGATTGACATTGTTAAATAGTTTAGGACAAAATGTGGATACTAAAAAACAAACCTTTATTATCACATTCATATTACATACCCTGAATATGGGCTTGTAAATAGAGAGGTGAGACCATCCCAGAAAAAAAAATAATGACCATCGACAATTTTTTTCAGAAGTCTGACGTGTTCCAGGACGCAAATGTTTTTAATGAGGGATATATCCCTGATATTTTTTTATATCGTGATGATGAGATAAAGACCGTCGGCACAGAGTTTGCATATCTATATAACGGTACTTCGGGTCAGCATTTGTGGATTAATGGACCGCCATCAACCGGAAAGACACAGGTGGTGAAGCGACTTGTGCAAGAATTCAATGCACACGCAAACAATGAGAACCGAAAAGTGTTTTTTGCTTACACAAACGCAAGGGAAAAAACATTGCCACCCGTCTACGCTGAATTGCTTTCAAAATTCAATCCTGAACTGGCACTTCAGCGCGGCATATCAACAACGGAAATAATTCATAAAATAAAGAAAATTGCTAAATCACGTTATAAATATGTGAATTTTATTTTTGATGAAATAGATAAGATTGTACCCACACCGTCTCATAAGAACCCCATTAATGAGATAATAGGGACATTTACCCGCCTGCATGAAGACGGTGATTTTGAATTGTCGGACATAGGGTACATGACGACAATCATCAGCAACGACATGCATCTTCACAAGCATCTTTCACAATCGACACAATCGACGTTTGTTGCACATAACGTAAAATTCAATGAATATGATGCCCGGCAGTTTGGCACAATTTTTCAAGAGAGGTGCAAACTTGGTTTTTTACCAAACATAGTAAAAGATGAGGATGTCCTTCACTTCTCCGCAAGTCTTTGTAAAGGGGTGAAAGACGTTCGCACTGGTCTGCGGGTGCTTCATAGAGCAGGTCAACTGGTTGACAGACGGGACGGGGTAAAAAAGATATCATGGGATGATATACAAAGGGCATTTAAGCTAGTGGAAAAGGACAAACTCTTTGAAACCATAATAAAATTGGATGAGCCGCAACTTGCGTTCCTTGTTTCTGTAGCAAGAGCACAACAGAGAAAAGAGGTGGCGACGACAAGCCTTGTTTATAGGATTTACACGCAGATTGCCCATCAGCATTGCTTTGAGGTCCTTAAACCACGTTACATGATGGAGTTCATCGCACCTAAATTAGATGGCACGGGATTAATCACGACCGCCGTCAAAGGTCTTGGTCGCGGTAAAGGTATCTCAAAAACCTTCGAAGTCTTAGATGAAGAACTAAAAGACATCCTTGATATGGGGGAGAGCGAATTGGAGAAACGGTCTGAGCATTAATCGCGGAGGAAAAGATGAAACATGGTTCTGAAATACTTAGCATCATAGAAGGCGGTTTAGAAGGAAACGAAAAAAAAGTCAGGGCATATACCGAACTTCTTGTCAGTAAAATGCCGGATGGGGATGACCATATGAAAACAGCAATCAAAAGACGACTTGATGGAACGTATAAAAACGACCCGATACTGGAGGCGTTATAACGAAAACACTGTATCAATGTCCTATCTGTAAAACTGTGGAGATTTTTGAAAAAAAACCAAAATCAAACCACAAGTTCTGTGGTGGCAGTTGGACAAAAGTAGGCGAATTGCTTTGATGAAAACCCATGAGGAAAAACAAGAGATTATTGAACTGAGTAAACGATTAGTTGTTAAGGTGAAAACCCGTAAATCGTTTCTTGATGTCAATATTAACGAAAGAGAAGATAAATGCAACTGCGATTACCTGTTTTGGTTGACCTTCGATGGAAACGCAAATATAAATGTTGTTGAAAATCAATTCAACTACTGCCCTCATTGTGGGGGAAAATTAGTGAAAAAGGATGGATTGAAATGATAACTAGAGTTGAAAAAATAAAATATCGTAACAAATTAATCGAAGAACAAAACAAAAAGGAAAGAGAAGAACGAGAATATGCAATGGAAAGAAATAATGATTACAAAGATGAACCACATTGTTAAAGGTGATTTAAAATGACTCCAGAAAAACAATTCAACTATTGTCCTCATTGTGGGGGTAGATTATGACAAATGCAGCAAACTATATCGATATACGAAAAAGGAAATCATATTCGCAACAAGCCCTTTTTGAAGAAGAGCCGGAAGAACCACCTGTCGCTCATCAGCCAGAACCTGTAGAATTGAAACCCGAACCGCCCATCATCGAAAAAAAAGAAGAAGATGCGGTCATCGAAGAACCAAAACCTATCGAAGAACTACCCATCACAGAGAAAATAGAACCATGTGAAAAATGCAAACAACCAATCACCTACCGTTCTGATGATTTTCACCCCGGTATCCTTTGCCCTCATTGTAAGAATGGTCAAAAAAACCCTAATTTGAAACAGAGGGGTATATTCTGATGGATGAAGTTATATATGAAGGAGATAAGAGCAAGCAGGGAACCGACCGATGCCCTAATTGTGGCAGAACCATAAAAAGACATTTTCCATATGTGGGTGACCCGCCTAAATGCCCAAAGTGCGGTTCGTTTTATAAACCCATTCATAGGAAACCATTGTATTGGTGAGGGGTGAAGATGAAGTGGAAAATAGGTTTGTATCTGTTCAGTCAATGGCTTTTTCTAATATCTGTGCTTTGGTTTTCTATCGGGCTTATCATTGTTGGTTCTAAAGATTGGTGGCTTTTATGTGCCGTTCCTCTTCTTGGATTAACCGCAATTGGTTATACACATGAATTGAAACAGAAGGTATAAAAAAATGAAATATTGTTGGTGTACTATCTGTGGTAAATATGAGGAAGACCATAATGATAAAAATTGTTCTAATCCTGATTGGGAATATTGTTGAGGGATAAAAAAATGTCGGAAATTGAGTGCCCGTATTGCGGAGAAGGTTGTGGCCATCCAGATGAAAACACAAATGAAAATATATACGTTCAAATGGAATGCAACAAATGCCATAAGAATTTTGTTTACTGTTGCGAATATTCAGTTGATTATTCGTCTTATCAAGCACCTTGTTTGAATGGTGGTGAACACCAATGGGAACCGATGTGTGGTGCTCCAGAAGAGTTCTTCAAAGACCTGTATCGCTGTAAGTTCTGTCAGGAAGAAAATAAAATAGAGCATTTCAAAAAGGAGAATGGAATAAAATGAGAAAACAATCTATCAAATGGCATGAGGATTGTCTACATAATTCAGAACTTAGTTTAGAATCCGATAAGAAAGGAATGGATGAAGCAATAAATAAATATAATCAATCGTTAAAAAGAGTCCAGTTTTATGCTTATCAGATTATACAAGCAAAGAGATTGGGTAAAATAGATTTCGATTCAGACAGATTCTGTGTGAAAAAGGAGAACAAAATATGAAGAATGAAGAGACAGAAATTGACCCAGTTCATTCTTTAATATCAAATCAAGTAAAAATGTGGAAAGCGATATTTGAACTTGATGAACGAATTAAAGTATTAGAGAAACAGAAGGGATAAAAAAATGGAAATAAGAATAGAGTATTGTTATTCATGTGTCAACAAAGAACATTGCAGTTTGTATCATCTTATGGTAATGCAAAAAGTCAAAGTTCTTAATTGCCAAAGGAAGGGATAAAAAATGTATTGGATAAGCAACCAAAAAATCTATTGGTATAATCCGCTCACCTATGAAGTATCCGTATTGACGGGATAATGGTAGATGAAACGATTTTGCTTTTGTGGTCTTGAATTGATATGCGATTCAAAATTGGATGCGTGGGCTTGTGAGAATTGCGGGTATGTTGATGACTATGAAATCAAAGAGGACGACTGATGGTTGATGGTTCAGAAATTCATCGAAGGAAAAACACTGTATGCCGCGGGGGAGCATGCACTCAGAGTAGGGATGCGTGTACCATCATACTGTGAAGTCTGCAAATGTCAACGTATCCATGTCTGCACAGGTGAAAAAGAGGGGTTATATAGGTTTCAATGTATGCATTGTCAAGACCGGTTGAACGGGAGGATACGATGAGCAAATGGCGGTGGCAATGCCCAAAAGAAGGATGTACTGGTCACAGCATCAAGTTGGTGAGGTGTAGCAAAGCGAACCACAACGGAAGAAAACACTTACGGGATTTTCATAATGATTCAACATCGTATCCGATTTTGATAAAGGTAGAATGATGAGAAAAATTAATAACTGGTGGAAAAACCAATATATTGGAATTCTATTTCATGCTGGTGAGATGAGTTGCCTGATGATGCTGTAACTTGGTTTTTTGCCATTGTAGGTGCCGGTGCTGTCGCAGGTGTGATAAACTCAGTGATAAATGTTTTCATCCAAAGGTTTGTCGCTAAGCCGTTGGATAGGCGGTTGGAAGAACTGTCAACTTCACTGAAAGAAACATTGAAAGAAGTAATCAAAACAGAGAAAAAAGATTTTTCCAAAGTCGAAAAAGAGATACTTGAGCTGAAAGAGAACAAACCGCCATGATTGAACAATCTGCAATCTTTGTGTATTGTACTACACGATTTTGTACACTTTTTTGTGTGGTGTACTACACAATTTTATTGTATCTCACAGCGACCTCTTTTTCTTAGCCCAATATTGGAACCTTTCCTGGCATACTTCTTTGCTGAGGGGTTTATGTGTTTTTCTCATCAATGGACATTTCTCATCATGTGGGACGCCATACACGGCATGTAATATCTCATGGTATACTATCGGTCTCAGGTTAAATTCAGTGACTGCTCTTCTGCTAATCCAGATGATGTTTTGGTTCATTCTTCCCTGACCAAGTATTTCTTTGTCATCCTCTGTTATGCGTACCTCTATCCTTGGCAGGTCGTCTAACTCTTTTGCCTCATAAATCAATTCAATGACTTTTCTGCGAAGCGCATAGACGTCATCGTTCATCTGAAGGTTCTTGAGTTGCGGTGATATCAGTTTCGCTCTACGTGAGCCAATGGTGGCTTCTACGGGCTTTTTAACTCTTCTTTTGTAAGGCACACATTCTCCTTTTGCATCATCGTAGTACCCATCTTCACAGACAAGACGTTTTTTTTTCATAAGTATCCAGTATTTTTTCGTTTCATGCGGGCTTGTTGCGGGAGTCCGTCCAACATAAATTCAAGGAACTTTTTTCCTTCTTCTTTTTTTATTTTATTCGCTAAACTCACTGCTTTCTCCGGCTCTGTTTCAAGGAGAAAACGGTATTTTATCCTTAATCGTTCGATTTCATTTGATATGTGTTCCTCTACCTTTGGGGGATGTGTTTCACGCCACTTCTTCCTCTGAGCCTCATTAAGACTCCTTTTTTCGTCAGGTGTAAGAGAAGCATACTGTTTCCTCTGGTACTCCTTGCGTCTTTCTTTTTCTTCAGGAGTAAGCGAGGCATACCGCTGTCTCTGATACTCATTGTATCTTTCTTTTTCTTCAGGAGTAAGAGATGCATACCACTGCCTCTGATACTCATTGTATCTTTCTTTTTCTTCAGGAGTGAAAGAAGCATACCGCTGCCTCTGATACTCCTTGCGTTTCTCTTTTTTAAGCGTAATGAAATCATCCATGGTGATATTTCCCAATGAATTCAACGAAAACATACAATATTCATCGTCATCTTTTTTTGTGACTTCACCATGAAGGTCGGTGCAAGTAATTGATGATGCCTTCAAAAAAGAGTTTATAACGGAGCATTTCTCTTCGTTTTCATCGTATTTACCTATTTGGTTGCAGGAAAGTATATATTTTTTTTTGCGTTGCATGAAACTTAAATCTTCAGAGGGTTGTTTAGCCATCGTTAAACTCCTAACACAACATCAAAATCCTTGTTGTGAAGCATATCAAGTACACCTGATTCAACGCATTTTTCTTTATTCTTCTGCCCCTTGCACGTTTTTGATAATTTTATTATTTTTTCACAGATGTGTTTTGTTTCTTCTTTGCAACACCTGTATTCACCGAATTCTTTCTCAAGTTCAGGGGTGTATTCCAATGCCAATGCATCTAAAAATCTTTCATAAAGGAACTGGTGGGCCTTCTCTCTTCTATCAAACATCAATCCATGTTCAAATCTTTCAATATAGTCTTTAGGCAATTCAGTTATCGGGAAGTAACTAAATTTTTCTTTTTCGTATTTCTCATGCAGTAGCTCATGGACTATCACATGGTCACCTATTTTTTTGTCTACGTTGTTACCAAATACGATGATGCTCGGAAGGGCGGGTGAATCATCCTCATCCATCCCAAATGGGAAATGGACCGACCTTTTTTTTGTCGGCTCATACTCTATCTTAATTCTTTTCCGTGAGACTCCTAAAATATCAGCCCACTTGTAGACCTTTTCTGTTAATTCCTGTTCGTTCATCTCATCGCCTCTTTCGTGACACGCATGACGTCATCAAGACGACACCCACCAACGCTTTTTGCATGCAGGTAGCATATCGCTGGTGTCTCCGGCTCCATCGGCTCATAGTCGTGGGGAACGAACTCATGGGCATGTACCCATTCTCTTATTTCGTTTTTATCGGTGACGCACCCTATCCGCTCAAATCTCTTGAATGTCTTATTGATTAGTTTACTGTCCATGCCCTCATCAATTATGCTTTCCTTCATGAAATGGTTGCAGGCGATTGGTAATGCTGCCTCCATGACGATAAGGTTCCTTGGCCAGAACCGTACTGAACCCGTGGATACAGTGTCAACCTTTTCGTGGCAGCCCTCCACGCACCATCTTAATTCTTCATCCCGTTCTTTTTCACTAATATCAACATATTCGCTATCTACATATTCTTCGCATTTTCGTTCACATTCAACCGCATCACCGACTTCTCTTTTAACCTGTTCGTCGGTGCACATCCCATGGTGTTCCTCATCGCGTTTCACCCTAAGACCTTTGATGCCTTTTGTACTGGCAGTGAAAACAGCTTCGCATTCACCCATGGTCAAGCCTTCTTTTTTCTATAAAAACTCTTCAAAAACAATGCTCCCTCATCTGTCGAAAATCCCATGTTGATTACATGGCCCTTCTGTTCTGCTTTCTGAAGTAATCTGGTCGCTATTCCCGTGCGTTTGCAGGTCTCTCTGACCTCTATCATCTTGACATTCAGTTCCTGTTGAAAAATAGAATAATCCAAATAACCTATCAGTAGTTTTTCTTTGTTGTATGCAAGAATGCTACAGAACGATTCTCCGCCATGCGAATCGTAGCAGTCATCGTCTATGTTATCGATATCGCAGCTAACCGGTTTTTGTATATCCATTGATAATCACCTTTTAACCAAGCGGGTGTCGTATCTGTGAAGTGGCAGTCGTTGAACATAGTGGACCGCTCTTTCTTCAACACCGGTTGGTATCATCTCTTTTCCTACATACTTCCAGGGTTCTGGAGTTTTTTTTGGGTATTCTTCAGGAACGCATGTATGATACACATATTTTTTATCTTCGCTTAAAAAGCGGCTTTCACCGCATTTACTGGCTTTAAAATCACCATATTTCTTTTCAAGGGCGACAGCTTCCTTGCAATGCGCAACCTCATGCAGAAGGGTTCCAACATCAAAATCATCATAAGAGGTGATGAACAATCGAATGATGCGGCGGTGCCCCTCCGTCTTTATAGTGGGTCCATCGCCCCTTTTTTTCCATAATATGTCTTTGCTCCGCTTATTACTCACACTGTACTGCCTTATGAGTTCATCGGATTTTATATCAGGTGGTCTTGCGTCTATCGGGAATGACTCAGTTGCACAAATCTTACGCCATACTATAGAATGACAATTTGCTTCGCCCGATTTGTTGTTATCTATGAATCCGGGTTCATATGACAAACTCACATCGTTATCCACTAAAAAATCAATGGTGCCCCCCCTCATCTTCTCAGCTTCATCGACTATTTTCATTATAGAGAGGCGCTCATCAGGGCACATTTCTTTGAATACATCGGGTTCCATGACTATTTTTGTTTTCGGGTAATAATGAATTATCTTCAGGTCTTTGGTAGAATACATTGATACTGAAATAGAGTGGCATTGTTAAATAAGTTAGTGCAAAAAAGGTATACCTATTCTTTTAAACCCATACAGCCAACAACATGGTTTTTGCCGTCAATCATCTGCCACGCTGGCACTAAAAAATCTTTTCTTTCCGGGTAACATGCTTTAACTTTGCTGGAAACGACATAGCACGTATCCGGCAATTTTGGTGGCAACTCTATTTTATTTAATTCATTATCAACAGCAAAACATTCCGACGTGTAAACAGCTATTTCAGGAAAGTCAATGTTGTCTGGGTGTATTTCCCCTATTTCTGTAAAAACTTCCCTCACTCTTAAAACACCGGCATTCGGCAATACTCGCTCTTCATCTGGGTGGTAGCCCTTCACAAACCGTATGGCGTGCGGTGTTAAATTAATCAACTTTTTACAGTTTATCTTTGATACATGGTTTTCGGCTCTGAATTGGTTTATCTCACGGTCTATCTGGCTTTCAAACGGCAACGCTGATTTCTTGAATTCATCATCAGTCGGCATTTCAGAACCCTTCTTTTTTCTTTCTCCATTCATCGACACAAACCCCGAAGTCTTTCCCTTCGGTTCTGCAAGCACCTATAAATTGATTATATTCTGAGGGTTTCCTTTTCTTTTTATTATTGAGACCTTTCCGCTCAATGGTCTCTTCAACAATAGCAATGATTTCTTCCCTGGTTAAACAGTCGCCCATTAAAAATCAAATCCGCTTACCTACGAACAAACCGCATCTTACGTCCGTGTCTGTGATTTCACAATGTGCGCCTTCCTCTAAGTGTATCGCCACCCTTTTCTCCCTTGCTACTGTTTCATCTACAACACGAACAACATCAGTGGCAGAAAATAAGTGGGTGCTTCGTTTAACGCTTTGCGTGGGTTCTGTTTTTGACATGAACCTTATTTCATCCGGGTACACGCCGATTACATACACGTTTTCTATTTCTTTCATTTCAATCAATTCCTTCTAAATTAAAGCGGAGTTTTAGGTATCTTTTTGTTCTTCTGAACGTCTTTCACAGATAATGAGAGGTTCGGGTTCTTTTTCTTATCAAAAAGGTCTTTAGAATTGACCGTGAATGCTTTTGGTCTACCCATGTAATTATCATAAAATTGTTTGAAGTCTTTTCTTTTGTTGAGCGTGTCAACGATGTAATGGGCCATGGCATCGGCTTCCGTGGGTGAACACGACGGTTCTCTGCTAATCCCAAATAGTTCAGTGTCGCCGCATGCTATTATTCTTCCAGCAATTAGCGTATATTTATCACAGTTTTGAATTCCTTTTTTGTTTTCCATTTCAATCACCTATAGTAATCCTTTTCGTTTCAGGCACCCTTCAAAGTCAGTGTCATCTTTACATGAGACGACCTCATTTTTGAACATTGTCACTATATCTGATGCTTTCGCACTGCAATAACCCTGTAAATCACTTGTGGTCATGTTGTTATATAGGTCCTCTTTGACCTGTTCATGTACCAACCCAAGTAATATGTCCTGGATGCCGAATTCTAACAAGATTTGTTCTTTTGTCTTCATTTTTAACCACCATGCTCCGCATCCCACCTTTCTCTGTCTTGGCCCGTCATATCCTGGTCCAATTCTTTCTGGAATGCCTTAGCGTCTTTTTCTTTCCATTGGTTACGTTTCGCCTCATCTTTTGAATCACAATTCATGGTGTCACCTGTGTGCGGGTTTATCCAGCATGTGAGAGGTTCAACAGGCATGAAGATGGTTCGGTCCGGCTCAATTTTTATCATCACAGGCATCTTATGGCCGGGTCTGATGTTGATGCTGACATCATCCAAATCATATGATTTCCCTGGTTTGTTTTTAAGGTGGTCTCTATAGGTTGTGATTATTGTATCATCTTTTTTGTATTCTATTTCTACGACATCTTCTATAACGGTCATCGCAGTTCTTCCTTGAATTTCTTTTTCATCTCTTTGACGAAATCTTCCCCTTCTGCCCACACTACTCTATCGGAGTTGTGCTCCTTGACAAACGCCAGTTGGGATTCCGCCTCTGCAACAAGCATTTTCATGTTGGGGCAGTCAATCTGGTCGACATCGCCTTCTGTGTAGTTGACGATGCGTTTCTTTTCGGTGTTGATGGTGCCCCAATAATATGGTGCAGAATAGTAAAGTTCCTTGAAACCTTTATCCCTCAGACTGAGGAAAAAACCCATGTCTTCTCCATCTGGACTGGACATGAAATTACGCTTTATGTTACAGCCAACGCGTGTTAATTTAGGCATGTCGGTCATATCATATACATTGGTCAAAACAGTTTTAAAGGTTGCTACAAGAACGGTATACAAATCTTGTCAAAATCCTTAAAAGCATCAACGGGTATTGCTAAATCAAGGCAAATGGAGACAGAATGTGGCTAAACCATTGACTACGCAATACCGAAAAATCAAAGAACTTCAATGCGAGTCAGAGTCAGGTAATCTTAGATTTATCCATGGTGACGGCGAAAGTTCTTTTATCCCAATGGGGTATCTGGAATTGAATACAGACAACGTCAATATAGACGTGCTTCACATAGGGAAAAAACTTGTCAGCATAGTATTTGAAAAGACCATCGTTTGCAATGTCGATGAGCGACCCTTTTTGACTACAAAAATAGATTGCGGCGTTGAGGCGGTTGGCGAACGCTTGCACGAGTCTGTCGAAAGAATAGGCGGAGAAAAAACATCACCGTTGTGGAGAGCGTTGCATGACTGAACAAGAGACAACACAGTTCAGAAAAGTCTCAAAGATGGTTTATTCCCTTAATTCAGGTGAGCTGGGGATGATTATAGATGGATATGGTCGTCATTCATCTAAATTGGATTCAATGGATATCGACCCTAAAAAGATAGCTATCGATGAATTATCCATCAGTACGACATCAGTCTCCATGCAGTTTAAAAACCCCATCACCTGCAATTTGAAGTCGGATGGATTTATGACGACCATGGATTGCGGAGTGATGCTGGAAGGGGTATCCCCCAGCGAATTCATTGAGAAGATATCTGTTGTAAAAAAATCTACGGATTGGGATAAAAAAGTCGATGAGTTTCGTACGTCGCTCCAGCAAAGATGGAAGATTTCACAACAGCGGTGAAAAAAAATGGAGACAGGGCTATGAATCAAGGTATTAAAATGACCACGCCATCTGTCTGTGAACAAGGAGAAGAAGAACTTTACCATGGGACAACCGCAGAAGCAGCGAAACAGATACTGAAAGAAGGTTTCGTCCCAGATAAAAAATACAACTGGCAGGTCAAATCAAAAAAAGGATTCGTCTATCTTTCCAAGGCATACGCCCCATTCTACGCGATGAACGCCAAGAGCAGGTCGAAATATCGGGCGATAGTCCAAACCTGTGTGCCTGAAGATAACCTCTATCCTGAAGACGATTTCCTTCTTATCGCATTGAAAAAACCGATGACACAAAAAGGACTTGATACAATCGACCTTACGGATTACAAAGAATTATACAGGAACAGCCTGGATTATCTTGGTAATGCAAGTGCAAAACCGGAAGATATCAGAATCATCGGCATACGAGAGTTCGACGCCTCTCATTTGATAATGACCTGTGACCCGTCCATCACCCCTATGAACTACAAAATATGCGGGGAGTATTACAAGGGACTCACCAAATGGATTTATGATGGAAAAGACCATGAGAAGTTCCCACGGATGCACGAATGGATGTCTAAACAATAACCTTCTGATGTATACCTTGTGTATCCCTCTTTTGTAGCAAGTTTTAAACCTTGTCCCCCATTATCATTAATCAGAGGCGAACTTATGAAATTAGCCGGATATGATGTAAAAGATGGTGATGACCCCCATCAAATCATTGTTTTCAGAAGGGAACGTATTGAAGAAAGCGGCAAGAAAGACATCCGTTTCCTTGTCTGGGATAAAGACAACCCTAAGTTCGGTATATCAAACTCAGATTTTTCGCAACGTGCGGGCGTGCCACTTCGTGAAAAGAAGCCAATCGTCCTGAAGTTCTTGAACGAAATCATCGAAAAAGGTGAGGTAAAAACCTGTTATCACTACATCGGTGCCACTGAAGAAGCACCTGGCGGTTATCTCACAGAAACCATACCCCCAATATGTGAGATGAAGAAGTATGACAGCCATACCATATCTGAAGTCAAAAAGATAAAAGAATTCATTGACGCGCTGTGATTTACACTTACATAAACAAACCCTTATATACCTCTTTTTAGAAAAACCAACAGGAGAGCAACACTGTTGACGGTTAGTATGTAAGTGTAAGGAGAAGTATCACTATCTCATCGTGAAACGCATTGATACTTAAACTATTAAGTATACTTTTTTTGTCGCTATTTTTAAGTATCGACAACAGCTACATATCCTTGATGAGCGGATGGGGAATATGGGCTAAGAAACCATGCAAATGCAAGATATGTTTTGACCAGGGCATAGAATCTAAGTTTGCGACGCTCACCGACGGCAAACGGCATGTTTTCCTGTTTCACAGCATCCCTTTGCCGAAAGCACGGGAATATCTCATCACAAAAAAATGATGTATCCTTATTTTGTACTTAACTATTTAACATTGAAAATCATATTATTTCTAAAAGGTAATGCTTGTGCGAATAACTGAGAATTTAGAACCAGACAGATATGAATCGGTATTGTGTAAATATTCAGAAAAAGATAAATTATACGAATGCCATCTCTACCAATTGCAATTTGAACCTTCAACAGATGGTACAAAAGATGGTGATGCTTTAAACAATTTAGAATTACTGAGAAAATTCACTGAATTGGAACTGGTAATACTCTCCCATGAGCCATTTCCGAAGATACCACCAGATGTTGCCAAAGAAAAAATAGTTTTTGTTGAAGAGGTATTTGGTGACGACATACATGTTGATATGAGGCCACCAGGAACTACAGAAATATCGGGTTGGCATAAAAACCAGATGATATTGATTTGTCGTGTAGAAGATGACTGCCTCAGATGTGAACCTTTGACTAAAAAAATGAGATTGGACCGGTGATTAATCTTTGATGACATGGCAACGTGAAAAAGACGGATATGAAATGGTCGTATGCAGCAATGCGCTTAAAAGGAAGCCGTACGAATGTCATCTCTATCAGATAGAGCAGTCACCTAACGAAAGTTTTACAATCGAAGAATCTGATTCCGACAGGCGTATGAAGGACGAATTATTTCAGCATATGACCGGGAGAAAAGCACCTAACAAAAATCACTTGAAATCTGAGATTAAATTCATTGACCTTGAGCTTGCAATACTGCGTAATGAACCGATACCCCCTGGTATAAAAGATACGACCGTATTTGTTAAACGCACCCTGTTTTTTAATGTCCCATCTGTTGTTATGAACGCTGATGGTAAAACAGAAGCAACATCAGGCGATAGAAGAAACATGTTATTGATATGTGGCGTTAAAGACTTCGATTTGACTTGCGACCCGCTTATCTTCCCATCGAACGCCTCCGCAAAAATTGAAGATTAGTATACCTGTTTTGTAGCAACTTTTAAATGTCTTACAGGTGCTTTTCTTATTGAGGTAACTAATATGAAAAAACAAAGCATGTTCATGATTGTAGGTGCAGCAATACTTGTCGGGATACTCCTTGTCGCATCAAACACGATATCTATGCAGAGTATAATCCCGCAGGCCACCGCCCCCGTAAGCACAGCCCCCGGGAGACCAACCATCACACTGGATAAAACAACCTATGCTGAAGGCAGTACGGTCACATTGAAGATTGTTTGCAATGCGAACCCTAACGCAACCCTAAAATCATCGGCCATCACTAACTTCAGGGTATCCACATCCGGCAATGGCTTCTTCGCGTCTAATCTTGTTGTCAAAGCAACTAAGACAACCGGAACCAACACATATACAGGTACGGCTCAGGTCAGAATACCACTTGGAAGCAACACCATGGTGTTCTCTGTTACAGCGATAGATGCAGCAGGGAGAGCTGGGGCATCGGCACAAAGAATATTGACACGAACAAGTACGTTCACTGTAAAACCCATCTAAAGATGCGTATTTTCTATGAGGCATTATGGTTGACTGCGATAAAATAATTAAATCATTAAATCAAAACGAATTAGAGGCATTCGTAAAAATAAACCAAGATATAGAAAAACGCACATCCTATGGTATGCGCAATGAACTCACACCATCAAAAAACTCTGCTTTTTTAATCTGGTCTAACGCATCAAAAGGATGGTATGCCGCACATCCAGATAGCATTTGGGTGAAAGGCAAAAAAGAAAAAGGGGTGGAAGTACGGCTTGATGCAAATCAGTTAGTTGTACCATATTCATATAGAACCGCCAATAAATTTGTGATGTGCTTGAAAGAGTTGCCGTTATATGTCTGTTCAACTGAAGCAAAAATGAGGGGTGAGGTAGACCCCACGGCAGCAACATTATGTTGGGCTATGAAACAACTTGAACGCGCAAAAAATGAGAAATGGCGGGAGAAAAACAAGTGATACCTTATGACAACAGGGATTAAAGCCGGTGATGATGCAGAGATTTCCATGCGAAAAGCAATAATTTATTCCAATGAAAACCAGAAGGAAGTCGGCTTCAAGATACATAAATCAACAAACAAGGTCGTAGGCAGTGTCCTGATAGGGGAACGGAAATCTCTATCTAAAAAAGGGTTCACTTTCACACCTGACATAGAGTTGACCGTGGAGTTAGCGACAAAAAAAGACCTAATATTGTTCCATACTCACCCAGGTACACCAACGCATAAATGCAGCATGTCTCCTATTGATGTGATTGAACGGTTCCCAAACGCTGATTACATGATAGGGTGCCCCTCTGGCGAAGTATGTCATTTCAAACTTGAGAACCTGAAACAACATACAGACGATATGAAAAACTGGTTGCAGCAACAAGCAATCAGATTTGGAACACCTGAAGAAGAACTGAACCAAAAGGGGAAAGAGCTTGCATTGAAATTATTCAACCCAACCTGCAAGATGATAAAACTAGATTAACGTATGCTGGAAAGTCAAACTATGACCATAAAAACTTGTAAAGAAAAAGAGTATTGGGATGTCAAATGCGTAGACCAATTTTCAAGATATTGGGGGAAACATTTGACCTTACCAGAAACAACGCAACTTGAAGAATTAAGAGAAAAACTATTTAATCCCGCGACAGAAGAGACTGAATATCTTTCGATATATCGGGAATCAATTGAAGTTTTACATGAGGTTTTCTGTCGTCAACATCCTGAATGTGATTGTGATTTTAGACAGCCAACTGTGAAAGAATTGAAAGAAGGCATCGGTTTCTTCGGTGTATCTGTCTTGAAAGATATACCACCAAAAAAACCAAGTTTTAATCCCTACCGGGGTTTATATAAAAGGGCTTTATTAGACCTGAACGCAAAAAAAGGATATGGAATAAAAAAGCAAGAGTAGGTATACCTGTTTTGTCGATGTTTTTAAATAGATGTGAAACAATATAGTTTTTGATTATCATGGACAGCGAAATTCTAAAAGATTGGCACATAGATGTAAAAGATAAAGAATTTACTATTATACAACTTTTTCAGGAAAAAATGAAAGGGACGAAGGGGGTGAAATGCGTTCAAGAAATTTCTATTTTACATTGTAAACCAGAAGAAAATGACGAAATATCTTGTGACCATTATCATTATTCAGATAGCAATGCAGAAATAGCACTTAACAGTGCTAAAGAAGTGGACATTAAAAAAATAATGAAAGATGAATATTACGGTGAACCGGGAATGAATTTTAAATTTGGTTCTTCACATGTTTCTGTCAATCTTTTAAGACCTGAGACAATAGATGATGCTCAAGGTAGCCTTCTTTCTGAATGGATTACGGGTCATGGTAAGCAAGAGAATGCTACAGTAAGTAGACTCATAAAGCATCAAGGCAAATTACACGAAATGTTCACCTGGGAATGACGCAGCGTATGTTATGAAAATAGATGATTTAAGAAAACTGAAGGTTTGCTGGGAGATTCCATATCATAAAACTTGGCATGGTGACGGGAGGGACCGGCTAATAAAGGAATGTGGAATGACTGATGAAGTGAAGTCAGGTTCGAAAATGTTTTTCGGACGTCAAACAATGAAAGCGACCTTTTTGTATATAACGATGGAGAAAAAACCGCAAGTTGGTGTCGTCACATTTCAAAGAAGAAGAACACCTGAATCGGAACGAAGAAAATATGGTAAATATACGCATTGGCAGACGGATTATGTTTTGGAGGATAGCGGTATTACTCCATACCGATTACAGTCTTGTATGTCAAAAAATCCTGAACAATACAGTAATGACCTCTGCGACTATCTTGTTGCAGAAATAAAAGAAAAAGTGGACAGTCGTTGAAGTAAAATGTCCATATTGTGGCACGTATCGTTCTGTGGAATGGGAATAAACGTATACCTCTTTTGTCGCTGTTTTTAAGTAGATGACAACGCATTTAAGTTTTATGCGAGTGATAACTGAAGGTAGTTGCAATGCTGATGAAAAACAGGTGGAATTCACAGCAACAGTCATGGGGAGCAAGGTTAAGGCATGTGTTTCCACACAGAAACAACCCTTCATAGTGAAAAATGTGACATATTTCCATGGTACGCATTGCGTGGTGCAACCTTATAGTAAAAGCCCTTCATCGGAGTTTGAGATATTCAACGAATACAATCAGTTCGGTAAAGAAAAAGGAGAAACGACATTCATTGAGCATCCTGATGAGAATGGTGATATGAAAGTCGGTTTTGGAACCGGCTCATTGTTTGGTGGCATGGATAAAGAAATCACCTTAAAAGCGGTAGATAAAAAGACCTTTGACAAAGTAGTGGATTTAGCCAAAGACTGGGACCAAATCGAAGATGTGCGGAATAAACATAATTTCCTCTACGGTGATTCAAATACGGAGATGATGCAGTTAGCCAGTAAAATGGAATATGAATTGAGAACGAAAGTGGGTGCTCTCACAGGGCTGTGGTGTTAAAATGATTAAAGAGGGGAGTATTGAATTAAGATGCCAATAAAAATCAACGCTGAAAAAGATATTGAGGAACCTCCTGTCGCAAGCATGGGAAATGACTTGCGGAAGATTATTGATAGGAAATCGGTTTTAATTTGTGACTGCTCAATCATGGATGGTCCTGAATGGAGGGATTGCAGTTGTTATGCAAGAACAACACAAGGTAGCAAAATCGCGGGGCCACTCCTTTTTTATCGTATCCGTGGGTATAGATACCGACATGGAGGCCCATATGGAGATGGAAAGGAAAAAACACCCGAACTCTTTGAAATTATTCCTGAAGAAGATAGAAAAATGATGGAAAGTATTCATGTTCCTCAAGACAAGGTATCTGAAACAATCGCAGCTACCAGAATACCTAAGTATATGGAAGAAAGATTAGATGTAATCATACAAGAAACGGGAAAATCACAATCGGAAATAGTCAGAGAGGCGGTCCTTCTAAGAATTTATAAAGACATTAAAGATAAAAAGAAAAAAATGGCAGGTGGGAATAATGCCGATTAAACTCAACGCGGGCGTCTGTTTAGATATGGGGGGACAACCAGTCACCGATGATGACTGTGAGATTACAAAAGACTTCATCGTGAACCTTGCAACAAAAATCACTCTCAATGGTTACGGACAAGCGTATCTAAAAGGATTGTATGGCATCCCTGCGAGCATGGGGGAAAATGCTTTTATCATACAAGGAAAATATATTGCGAACAACTGTTCAACGGAGACAAAGCCGGAAAAAGAAGCATGGTACATCCTTTCTCATCTTGAGAAAGGAAAGCCGTTGCCTGTGTATAAAGAACGGGATGATGTTATAACGGGGATAGAGTGCGAACATCTTATGACTGATATTGAAAAGTGGACTGAGAATGAAGAACGTGATGCAAACAATAAATTCCCTTTAAAGGTATTTGAAGATTACTCAAAGATGCATAACGTACCTTTAGACAAGGTCTTGGTCTGTCAGGATTGGGTTGATGACGTACTGACGCAAGATGTCATAGAGGCGAAGGCAAAGGCAAAGAAACGCATAAAAATAATTGAGGATTAGTGCATGGATGCTGTTGTAACCAAACTGACCCCTCAAGAAATCAGGGCTTGCAAAGACTTCGAATTCAACTCTATTGTACATCATGACGATGTTAAGAAAAGATATAGGGAACTCGCACTGCAACACCACCCCGACAAGGGGGGTGACCCTGAGCGGTTCAAAGGCATCATAGAATCATATGAGATTTTGAAGAAGGTGACACCGGTTGACTGTTCTCAGCATGAGAACCGTGAGTTTGAGTTAACCCACTCATGGATATTTGGTGACTTCCGCAGGGAGACGGAGGCAAGCAAGACACGCAGATACTCTAAATACGCCCCAGACGGTTTTACGGAATGGAGGGAGCATCTGTGACCGACATCATAGTACCAGAGCCGGTGAAGAACACAAGGTTCGACCCATTAGACATACCTGAGTTCCATGAGGTTGCTAAACGAACAAACACCCATCTTGTGAACATGGCGAAACAAGGTGTCATTAAATACGGTGAACGTGGAGAACTAAAAGGAAAAGTACGACTTGACCTTACCAAAACATATGATTACTATGCAAATGTCATGAAGGATGACCCTGTGGTCGCACATATATTGAAATTGACGATGGATGAATGGCGTGAAAGCCACACCGGTCGAAGTAGCTGGGTTTCAATGGAAGGCATGTTCGGTCTATCAGATACAAGTGTAGAAAACCTTTTTGCAAACAGGGTTGGTTGCGCATCAAAAGCAGTTGCCTATGAAAAAAGAGACAAGCAAGCATGGGATGATTATTTTAACTGTGAAAGAAAACTCAGTAAAATGTCCCATGATGAACAAATCGCACTTGGTACATCCCATCTGAAGCAGGGGTTCACCAAAGACATGTTCCGTCAGCGATATCAGGTTTACATGGAGCAGTATTTCAAGAGAAAAGGCATCTCAGGTCATATTGCGACATCATTGCGTAACTCATTCACAAAAGGATGGGATGTAAAAAGCAAAGAAGCGATAGAAGTCAGAAACCAACTACGTACGGAATTCTTCCAGACGAACTACAAGGATTTCATCGCTGAGGAATACCATCGTTTTGTGAAACCAGACATGCGGAACACCAAACAGGTCTTTGAGGCGGCAGTGGAGCATCGTCTGAAACAGAAACAAGACTATGTTGAAACAGAAAGAGACTGCGACTGCCTTCACAAAACACACGACCAATATAACAAAGAAGCATTTGAGTTCAGATACAGTTCCGATTGCAAGAAAGAACTTGATGAAATGAAAAAAGAGACACAGGAGTTTGCTGGATGGATGTCAAAAGAGATACTACGAAACCTGTGGAGGGAGTGATGGAGAAGAATGATTGATAAATCGCCTGAAGTTAAAGAATATGAAAAAATGCTGAAGGGGGAATCAAAGAAACTTATACTGGGGTGCATCAAAAAAGGATATGACGCTGATTTATGTGTCGAACACGCAGTCAAATATGTTATTACTAAAACGGAGGATATGGATGGGGCTGCCAATCCTTATTTGCAGGGTACGGGTCGTTATTTTCCGAACACCCTTTTAATCGATTTCAATAACGAATTTAAGACCACTGTTCCAGAGTTTAAGGACGAAGATTATTTGGCAGATACTATTTTCGATAAAGTTAATTTTATGACATTCGCCACATATTTACAATATAAAAGCAATGAAAATAGAAACCATAAAAAAATCTTTGATGAATGGAAAACGATTCAGGAATCAAACGTGAAAAATGGGCTTCCCACTGAGGATTTTACATCTTGGAGGATGCCAAAGCATATTGAAGAAATAGTGGATAAATACGATTGGATGAATGACAAAGAAAATGAAAAATGGTGGTGGGATTTAAAAGAGCAGTATCATGCCTTAATACATAAAAAGTCTGAGATAGAACTAAAACTTGAAAAAGAATATATAAAGGAAAATAACCTGGAAACAGACAGAGAAGACGAATATAAAAAATGGTATGATAAAGAGATGCGTGAAGCAAAACAGCGCTACCTCGGACAAATGGAAAATTACCGGCTTGACAAACGACGAAGAAAACCGGAACAACCCACATTATCTTTTTCCCCTGATGTAACACACTTTGAAAATATATATCATACAATTATACGGAGAAGAATACCAAACAACAAGACGGATGAGATAGAACGGAAGGCAAAAAATGAAGTTTACCCTGATTATAAATCGGAAGATGTGCCTGAAGTTGAAAAATTCATAAAAAAAGAGACCAAAAAATTATTCAAGTGGCGAAGGCCCGAAAGCACACTGAGGAAAAATAAATGACGCTGACTTTTCCCATTAAAACAGTGAAAGACATAGTTTACAATTTCAAGAAACATACAATTGATGAGAAATCACTCTATGTGACCTCTTTGATAAAAGAAAAGGAACGAGTAGTGCTAGGTAAAACTGTGTTAGTGGGGAATGAACATAAAATACATGGTTTTCTCTCTCAGGAATCCGGTTGGGGAGAATGGATTGGTGAGATACATTCCAACCCTTATGTTAAAGACAAAGAGGCTTTCTCAGAACTAGAAAAAGGCATGTCAGAAGATGACGTAAATCATATAGTATCCGGTACTTTCAAAGGAAACTATAAGAAATTCCCCGCAGTATTTTGTGCAGCAACACCAACAAGGGACACAAACAAGGAGTTTTGGCTTGAGGTACAATGCGAAAAATATGATAAAATAGATGCAGAAACACTCTCAGATATACCTCGTTCTGCAAAACCTTCATATGACCCGTTCAATCTTTTCTTTAGTTACCCTAAAGATACACCAATTGGCAAGATACGAATATCTTCAATAAGTGAAACAGCAACAGGTTCGATTCAAGACGATAACATAAACCGATGGAAGAAGGGATGCGAAAAAGGAGAAATAGGTTATCCTTTCCCGATTGATGTCAACATCTGGGAAGATGAATACGTCAGAACGGGGGCGGTAAGAGACACGCGGCATGCTCTTGCTATTAAATCAATACTGTTTTATCAAGCGGATATGGCAAGCATCAAGAAAGGACTGCGGAACAAAGGTTTGCTCACCAGCGATGAATTCACCATAAAATGCAAAAAATTAACTATCGGTAGGCAGAAAAAAACGCTCATGGTGTGCAGTTACGGGGAACAGACATTAAACCTTTAAAAAAGCCGCCCCTCTTTTCGTTGTCCATCAATCCACTTGTAGCATAAGGATTGAACATGTGATTTTGTTTTACCCCAGAAATATGTTATCATGGTTGCCTTGTCACCCTTTTTTTCAAATTTCCAGATTGAAGCGTGCCATGGTTTCTCTATGATGCTGGTGTGATTTTCATATTCGATTAGATATTTTTTGTATATTTCCTTCGATGTCTCAACAGTATTCATTTCACTCACCTTTGTAGATTTCTTTGTTGATGCAGTCATACAATTCTTTTGGCGTCGTGACCTTTTTTTCATCAACACAGCCGACATATGATTTAGCGATTTTATGACCAAGAGGCACTAACTCATTGCCCCACCGCCCCTGCATGACCATCCCAGTTAAATCATACAGTTTGTATTTTGCCATCTTCAAATCGAAGTTCATCATCTGGTTAAGAGCCATCGGGTCTTCAACGCCTTCTGGGACGCCGATGTAATCAACCCAATCAGATATGTTCAATAGTTGGTCTGGCGTCATCCGATGCGTGTCGCCACGCTCAATCTTCCTACCTGCTTCGATTAATTTCTTCCAGAGTTCACTGTCATATTCGCTCATTCTCAATCCTCCGTGCAAAATGCAAACCTTTCGCCATTTTTCTCAAAGACACTGCAATGCGTTGTATCATCCAGTGCGACAACCGGCATGTTCTTATCGGCGATGACACGCGTATGCGTCACACCGATGAATTCAATATGTTCAACCGCAAAATCGTTATCGTTATCCTGTAAATGCCATTTTCCTTCTTTCCCAAAATAAACCTTCACCATGACAATCTAATCACTCAAGATTTATTTAAAGGATGCTACACAAAAAGTATACATCTTTTGTACAAACATTTTATAATTAAGATGCGTTGTTATTTAGTGTGGGGGTTGCTGATGACTATTTTTACTCTCTCCTCACCACCTTCGTTTATCAGCACCCCCTCAAGTCTCAAAATCTCAAACCTTATATAGTATTTTTGTATTGTCCCATTTTGGTCGTAGTTATGGTAGAGGAAACAGAAAAGGATATGCAGGATATTTTAAATAAGAAGGAAAAACTGACGCAAGATGCTTTTCAATGCGGTCTTTGCGGTTCTATAGTCCGTGTCCCCAAAGGGGAGAAACCGACTGAGTGTTTACAGGAACAGGGTGGATGCGGAAAGAAACACAAGAAATTCAAGTTATATGAAGGCGATGCCGAAATCATTAATCAACCGCCTGAAAAACCAGATGAAACTGAGGATGCAGATGAAGTACCTCCTAAAAAATCAAAGGACGATATCAAAAAAGAGAAGATACAAGACGCGATGAAACAAGCGGATGATGTCGACTTGAAACTCAGGGACGTGAAGATGGATGATTTGCAGTCCAACGTCTATATTGAGATGGATGCATATGTTGACATGGTTGCACATGGTATTTCTTTTGGGACGCTCATCGAAGGCAGAGGCGGCACAGGGAAGACCTGGCGTGTCATCAACCGGCTCAGCGACATTGATTACGCTTACACCGATAGTTTCACTACTCCGCAGGCATGTTACATCTGGCTGTATCGTAACCGGAACAAAGAAGTCCTAATAGTTGACGACGTTTCTGGCTTTATGAATAATGATAAGGTCTTGGCTTTTCTGAAAGGTGGTCTATGGGAGGTCAACAATGAACGTCGTATCCACTACATGACAACCAAGCCGATGCAGGACGAACTAGGAAACTACGTACCCAACGCTTTCGTCATCACCGCAAGGATGATTATCATCACGAACAAACTCAACAAAAAGAACCCCCATCTCAACGCTGTCTTAACACGTGTGAACTACTGTAATGTGGAGATTGACCATGAGGAACTCATGCACATACTTGCACAGGTGGCAAAAAAAGACTATCCTGGCCTCACACTTGATGAACGCATGGAAGTCTACAACTTCATCAAAGACAATACATCTGAGGCAAACGATGATTTGAACATCCGCAGTCTCATCAAATGCTTCCAGCACAAACACTACTCAAAGAAAATCAATGACCATGACCTGTGGAAGAAACTCGCTGTCATCAGCATCGTGAAACAGAACCCCGCATTGGTGGTTGTTCAGGAACTCTTGAAGAACCCTGATTTCAAGACAGAGGAAGAACGTGTCGCGGAGTTCAGGAACCGCACTGGACGTAGTAGAGCGACGTATTTCCGGCTGAAAGACCAGATGACCATGACTGGCGACAACCTCAAAGAAAAGAAAAAGGAATAATCGGTGATTTTCGTGGAGAAACAACAGGAAATTACAATTAAGGGTGAGGATGACAGGGTACGGAAACTGTGGACAAACATCCCGACATCAAAATGTGTTGTAAGTCTTTTTAATACAAGGCAGACCGCACCCGTGGATTCCATCGAAAAACTCGCTGAACGGATAAAACGATATGGTTTTGAGACAACCCGGGCGTTATGGGCCGTAAGAAAGAAAGACACGTTTGAGATATTTGCTGGCGGTCTGCGTCTCGCGGGAGCAAAAAAGGCGGAAAGCAATGTCGATGTTTTAGAGCACATTGGTTATTCTGAAGATGAAATAGTGGCCTTATCTGATAAAGACAATGAGGATGATGAATATCACACGAAGGTTTCATCTGTTGATATGTGGGCAAGCTATGCACGATTACGTGACATCGACTGGACGCAGGAAAGGATAGCTGAAGCAAAAGGGATTGCACAAAATACCGTTGCGTGGAGACTAAAACTACATGATGAAACATCAACTAAGGTGAAAGAAAGTATCCGTCAAGGTTTGCTCGATGAAGGCCATCTGCATGAAATTTTTGATTTATCCGTCAACGGATATCTATCACCATGGCTTACAACAGAGGAAGCACGCCAGGAACTGATAGATAAGACAATCTCTCATATAAGCAAAAATGATAGCAAATCAACCAAAGCCGTGAGAGAAGATGTTTCAAAAATAAAAGCATTGCTTGACAAGGTAGATGAGATATACAAATCATTTGAGGACCCAGAAAAATTCTATGAATTCAAAGAAACAGATGGTCAAATCACAGCAAAAGAAACCACCTATGATGCACGCAAACAATTTCTGACTGCTTTAAAGAAAAACAAAGTCAGGACACTCACAGACGCTGCATTCTACTCACAGAAAATAAAAAAAGAACTATCTGAAAACCTGAAAAAATACAAGGAACATATCGCTGGAAAAAGTAGCGATAAAGACAAAGAAGCAGAGAAAAACAAGAGGCTTGCTGAACTACGGAGTAAGTTTTTGAATGAGGATGGCGTCGAATCTCTTCAAATTCTGAAAGATAAAACCGTCAGATTGTTGCTTGTAGACCCGCCATATGGTGCAGACTACCAGTCAAACCGACGATGGAACAGCGAGAAAAGAGATAAAATAGCCGGGGACACTGAACAGGAATCATTGAAACTCATGGACGGCATTCTAAAGAAGGTCAAGCCGAAACTCATGGACGATGCTCATCTCCTTATCTTCACAAACAGCAAACAGTTATGCAACCTTCGCAGTCTCATCATCAAGAACGAGTACGACCTCAAAGGTGAACTCATCTGGGTGAAAGAAGAACATGGCACAGGTGACCTTAAAGGAACATTCGCACCACAACATGAGTATATCGTTCACGCGGTCATGGGGAAACCAGAGGTAACTCCAAGGAAACCAACCGTGTTTCAGATTGCACGTGAGCATGGTGCAAACCCCAAAGACCATCCGATGGAGAAACCGGTGGAGCTTTTGAAGCAACTCATCGAATCAACTACTGCAAAGGGGCAACTTGTTATAGACCCATTTGCTGGAACCGCTTCAACTCTTTTTGCAGCACAGGAGATGGAACGGGAATTCTGGGGCTGTGAAATAGACAAAAAACATTGGGAAAATGGCATAGCACGCTTGGAAAAGGTACTTTCAGTTAGCCCCCCAACAAATATATAGCATAGTAAATAGATATCACTATTGTTTATGGAAAAATCAGGTTATAGTAAAGAAAGGCATGACTGGAGCGACGATAAAAGAAGAAAACCATATTCTTTGAGACCTTTTAAAGAATATTATGAAAAAGATTTCATTTTAAAATATGTTCCACGTGGCAGTAAAAGAGACATGGAAGACGGTATAGACGCAGATATATATGAAGGAGCTAAAATAACGCCTATTGCAATACGAGATAGGCCACCCATGACCGCGAAAGGTTTCAATGTCTGCAAAGCACGTGATGTCACAATTAGAACAAAAAAGGCAGGTCAAATTAACCCCTGATTAAAATCAGGGGCTTGCCGTCTGACGAGACGCTGTAAGAGTTGACTACCCTAAGACACAAAACAAGGAGTAAAAAAGAAGATGTCTACGAGACAAAAGCTACAATCACC
>Ga0315273_10000998_pt1 | contig 31183 bp, 39 predicted proteins | sample YL17G02_0_MG_FD_205753 | JGI IMG/M metagenome (GOLD analysis project Ga0315273, IMG submission 205753) | Sediment microbial communities from Yellowstone Lake, YNP, Wyoming, USA - YL17G02_0 | ecosystem: Environmental > Aquatic > Freshwater > Lake > Sediment | place: USA: Wyoming | collected... | reverse complement strand
AGGGAAACAGGGAAACTGTTGCAATTGCCGACAGAGCATATCCAGCAGATGTTGGAGAAGGAATAATCAGGATTGATGGAATTCTAAGAAGAAATGCAAGAGCAGGAATTGGAGACATAGTTACTATAATCAAGGCAGATGTCAAGGAAGCCAAAAAGGTGATGATTGCACCTGCACAAAAAGGAATAATGATTCAGGCAGAGCCAGATGCATTAAAACGTGGATTGCTTGGACGAGCTGTTGTCAAGGGGGATGTTGTTGTTTTAGGCGGAGTCCAAAGAAGAAGAGATTTATTTTCTGAAATGGGATTAGGCGAGGAATTTGGAAACATGTTTGGAGAAGAATTCGGAAGCATGCTTGGAAATCTTGGAGGAGGAATCGCGCAAATAAAATTTCTTGTTATAACCTCAAATCCAAACCAGCCTGTAATAATCACTGAGAACACTGAAGTGACTTTAAGTCCAAAGGCAGTTGAAATAACAGATGAAAAAATTCCTGAAATAACCTATGAAGATATTGGAGGATTAAATGAGGAGATTAAGAAAATCAGGGAAATGGTAGAGATTCCCTTGAAACACCCTGAGATATTCCAAAGACTGGGAGTTGAAGCTCCTAAAGGAGTTTTATTGCATGGCCCTCCTGGAACAGGTAAGACTCTTTTGGCAAAGGCAGTTGCAAATGAATCTGATGCACATTTTATATTATTAAATGGGCCTGAAATAATGTCAAAGTTCTATGGAGAATCAGAAAAGAAAATCAGGGATATTTTCGAGGAAGCAGAGAAAACAGCTCCTGCAATTATATTTATAGATGAAATTGATGCAATTGCTCCTAAAAGAGAAGAGGTTCATGGAGAAGTTGAGAGAAGGGTTGTTTCGCAAATTTTAACTGTAATGGATGGGCTAAAATCCAGAGGAAAAGTTATTGTTATTGGAGCAACAAATAGAGTTAATGCCCTTGACCCTGCATTAAGAAGACCAGGAAGATTTGACAGGGAAATTGAAGTTGGAGTTCCAGACAAAGCAGGAAGATTGCAAATTCTTAAAATTCATACAAGAGGAATGCCGTTCAAGAATGTTCTTTTAGATGAACTTGCTTCATTAACTCATGGATTTGTTGGAGCAGATTTAGAGGCTTTGGCAAAAGAAGCTGCAATGAATGTTTTAAGAAAGTATCTCCCTCAGATGAAATTAGATGAAGAAGAGCAGATTCCTCAGGAAGTTCTTGAAAAATTAATTATTCACCAGAGTGATTTTACAGATGCATTAAAAGTTGTTCGTCCTTCTGCTATGAGGGAAGTGTTTGTTGAGGCTCCTAATATTACTTGGGATGATATTGGTGGATTGGATTCTATTAAGCAGGATTTGGCAGAGGCAGTTGAATGGCCATTGAAGCATCCTGAATCATTTAAGAGAATTGGAATACGTCCTGCACGAGGAATATTGCTTTATGGGCCTCCTGGAACAGGGAAGACTCTTTTGGCTAAAGCAGTTGCAAAAGAATCAGAAGCTAATTTTATTCAGATTAAAGGACCAGAATTATTATCCAAATGGGTTGGTGAATCAGAAGAGGGGGTAAGAAAAATCTTTGAAAGGGCAAGACAAGTTGCTCCCTGCATTGTATTCTTTGATGAAATTGATTCACTTGCAGGCAAAAGAGGAAATGAAGTTGGAACAAGAGTTGGAGAAAGAGTATTAAATCAATTGCTTGCTGAAATGGATGGCTTAGAAGACTTGAATGATGTTCTTGTTATTGGAGCAACAAATAGGCCAGACATGCTTGACTCAGCATTGCTAAGGCCAGGAAGATTTGATAAAATATTATTGGTTAATGCACCAAGTGAAAAAGGAAGAGAAAACATACTCAAGATTCATACAAAGAATATGCCTTTATCAAAAGAAATAAAAATAACTGATTTTGCAAAAGAGACAGAAGGCTATACTGGTGCTGATTTAGAATCTGTTGTAAGAGAAGCTGGTTTATTGGCATTAAGAGAAGACATAGCTGCAAATATAGTACAGAAAAAGCATTTTGATGAGGCAATGAAAAAAGTAAAGCCAAGCATTACAAAGAGCACAATTGAAGTTTACAAGAAAGTAGAGGATAATTATCTTAGATCAGCTAAAGCAGCAATACCTGCAGAGAGTTCTTATTTAGGATAATTATTATCACCTCTTTAGTCAAATGACTGCGCTCGATTTGACTTTGTTTTTGATTAAGGACATATATAGTTATTGCAATAGCCTCTTAGTGCTATAATCTATAACCCGCTTATTTTTTGTTAACTTAATAAATTAGGAATATCCATTTAGACTATTTTTTATTGTGTTGTAATAATAGTTTTGTCTTTCTCTAGGAGAACTGTGTCCTCTGCTTGTGCAACTTTTCGTCTGGAAGATTCTATTAATTGAGCAAATTGATGAAGATTTCCTTGTTCTTCTAATTGCTTTAATGCAATAAGTGCTTTTGTTCCAAATTGTTTTACAAGCCACCTTGAACAAAAAGGAAGACTGCCATATTCATCAATAATATATTCTAAAACTTCTCTTGCTATCGGGCTTCTTACATTCTTGCTTTCAAGTTTAAGATATATCCCAGAGGGTTTTCCATCATGAACTTTCCCGTTTCCTCCGGTTACAAAAGGTTCTATGGCATAAATTCCTTTTTTTAGAATTTGATTCTTTGCATCATTTATATTTGGGATATTTATTCCTGCATGCAAATCATATTGGTCAATTTGATGTCCTGAAAGATTAACAATAGGATTAAGATTATTTGACATGATTGTCCTGTGAATTTCTCTTCCGATTTCGTCTGTTGACATGCCTGCTTTTATTATGCTTGTGGCATTTTCAAGTGCCTGCTCTGCTGTTTTTATAAGATTTTTATTCTCTGAATTTCCATCCAAGTCTAATGAAAAGGCAGTGTCTGCTATCCAGCCATCAACATGAACCCCTATATCTATTTTCAATAATCCCTGAGCAACATTTTCATCATCATGGCTTGGAGTATAATGAGCAGCTATTTCATTTATGCTAAGATTTACTGGAAATGCTGGCGATCCTCCTAGTTCAAGAATTTTGTTTTCTATTTTCTCAGCTATTTCAAGCAAAGGCATGCCTGGCTGAATCAGATTTCTTGCATATTCTCTTACTTCTATTGCAATTTTTCCTGCCTGAATTATTTTTTCTTTTTCCATATTTATTGAATTATACTCCTGCTTTTAAGCCTTCTTGATTTAGGAATAAAGTTGCTTATTTTTTCTTCAGATGCTTTTCCTGTTCCCATAAAATCTTCCTTGTATTTTATTATTAAGAATCCTTTTTTGCTGGTTTTGATTTGCAAGTCCTGTCCCTGCATCCATTCCTGAACAAGCTTGTCATCGAGTTCAAAAATATTTTTAATTGCCTGGCTTCCGAGAATCTGGCTTCCTTCTATGCTTAATCTTATTTGTTCTTTTCCTTCTTTATCTATGAAGATTTTTGCAAGATAAATGCCTACTCTTTCAATTTGAGTGAGTTCTGCGAGTTCAAGAATCTTTTTTTCATCAAGGTTTCCCTGGAATAGGAATATTCTTTCTGCCCCGCTTTTAATCAGCAAGCCAGGAATAGTTATTATCCCAAATTGCTCATTTAACTTGTCTTCTATTTCTTTTTTCTCGTTTTTTGTTAATATATGGAGTTTCATTTTAATCTCCTGAATTTTGCAAGGAAGAAACCTTCTGTGTTATTGTCCTGAGGGTAGACTCTGCAGGCTTTTTTTAATTCATTTGAATATTTTTTATTATCCCATTCAGTTATTCCTTGTCTGCATTTTACTGGAAGAGATATTTTTTCAATCTGGATTTTATCTTTGAATCTTTCCAGAGCAAAATTGACTATTTCCTCATTTTCTTCTGGAGCATGGGTGCAAGTAGAGTAGACAATTTCTCCCCCTTGTTTAAGGCATTCAAATGCAGCCTCAAAAAGAGTTTTTTGAAGATAAGACATTCTTTTTATAGTATTGAGATTCCATGTCTTGGAATTTCTTTCACTTGAACGAAGAGTTCCTTCTCCTGAACAAGGAGCATCAAGGAGTATTTTATCAAACAGAATATTTGCTTTCCTGAATTTGTCGCAGAGGATTACTCCGTCTTTTTTTGAGATTACTTCATTCATTACCCCGCATCTCTCTGTATTTGCAGCGAGAATTTTTATTCTTCCAAGACTGACTTCATTTGCAATTATTGCTCCTGTATTTCCCATTTTAGCAGACATTTGAGTTGTTTTTGAGCCTGGAGCAGCGCATAAGTCAAGGATAAATTCATTTTCTTTTGGTTTAAGAGCAAGAATTGGAAGCATGCTTGCAATTTCCTGAACATAATAATAACCAAGCAGGTGTTCAAGGCTTCTACCTAATTCTCCTGGCTGAAGCTTTGAAGCAATAATCATTATTTCTGGAAATTCAGGAAATGGCTGTTCTATCTTCCATGCCTTGGATTCAAGCTTAGTTTTTAGTTTTTCAGGTGAAATCTTTAATGTATTGCATCTTATTGAATTTACAGGAGGAATTTTGATTGTGTCAAGGAATTTTTGGAAATCCTTTTCATTTAAGAGTTTTCTCATTCTTTCCTTAAATAATTGTTTTAGCTCTATCATTTTAGAATTCTCCAAGAGTTTGTTGTTTTTTTCCTGATATTATCTGCTTTATGTCTATGCCAAATACTTGAAAGATGTTTTCAACTGCTGGGATTATCTGCCTGTCTAGATAATATTCTATATTGTATTCTCCTTTTTCATCCAGAAGCTTTACTTTCTCTCGAACGAGTTTTGTCTTTTTTCCTTTCTGAACTTCTGCTATGTAATATTCAATCAAGCTTCCCATTGTAACAGGAATTTTTCTCTCTTCCATTTTTTTTGCTGCAATGACATGAGGAGAGATTGCTTTGTATTCTGAAATAGGTTTTTTCAATTGAGTTCTTATAACAATCTCGTTCTTTTGTATTTCTCTTTTCTTTACTTTTTGTATTATCTCCTTTACATATTCCAGTGCTTTTTTCTCATTTCCATCTTTTAGTATCTGTCTTAGGACATAATCCTGGACTCTTCTTGCTAACTGGCACCAGTCTCTTCTTACTGTTTCAAATCCTCTTATTCTTATTTTGTCATCTTTGCTTATCATTGCGTATTTTTTCTTTGCTCCTATTGTCCCTGCTCTTGTTGTAACCCATAATCCTCTTGTGAAAAAATCCTCTAGTTCGAGTTCCATTATTCCTGGAAGCTCTGAGTTAAGTTTTTTAAGAAGTGAAAGGACTTCTAATTCTGTTTTTCCTTTTCTTGAAAAAGCAATTGAATCTGTGTCGCTGTAGATGACTTTGTAATCACTTTTGTTTATTTTTTCTATTACTTCTATTATTGTTTTTCTTGCAAATGCTGCTGTTGCAGCTGCAGCTTCCCTGCAATAATATCTTGCTCCAAAAAATCCCTGATATCCATATGCTGCGTTTGCGAGAAGCTTGTATGAGTTACTCCTTGCCTTTTTTACATTGTCTGGCTTGGCTTTGAGCTCCTGCTTGTATTTTTTTCTTTTTTCAATCATTTCCTTAAATATCTCAGGGAAAAAGCCCTGTTTCTTGGAGAAGTAAACTTCTTTTCCATCTACTTCAATATGATAGGCATTTTTTTCAGGAGATTCAAGAAGAGTGGATTTGGAAAGATTATAAGTTACAATTGTGCTTCCATAACTGCTTGTGAAATCAAACATTGCTATGTCTTCATATAATCCAGGAACAGGCTCAAGAACAAAAGCTCCTTCATATGCCCTTAATTTTCTTCTTTCTGCTATCTCATCATATGTTGCCCGTTTTTCTGGGATTTCATTGAATCTTTCAAGGTTGTTTACTATAAATGCCTCTACATTGCTGGACATTCCATTTCTTGAAAGAGTGTAGGGAGGCTCCCTTGTTATTTTTGAGAATTCCTTTAAATCCTGCCAGAATTTTTCAAAAAGTTTTAGTGTAAGAACAGAATCATGAAGGCAGTATTCAAAATAGGAATTCCATTCAGAGTGGTCTTTTATCTTTGAAGAATGCCTGAATTCAAACTTTTTTTTCTGGTCTCCAAGAAATTCCCGTGATACTTCATCTAAACTTAGGGTTTCTGATTCCATATACTGGGAAAAGGCAGTTCTTATGAATCTTAGCAAGTCAATATGAGTTATTCCTTTTATTTTTGCAGAAGAATCAAATCCTGTTGTGAGCCTTGGCTGAGAACCATCTAATCCAAGAGCCAGCTTTACCTTGTGCAGTTCTGCCCTTGCTTTTATGTATGGCAGATCAAATCCATCAGAGTAATACCCAACTAAGAAATCAGGAGAAATTTTTTTAACATATTCTATGAATTTTTCAAGCATTTCTGCTTCGTCTTTTAGGCACTCTACAAAATCAGGAGCAGAGTCTGATTTTTTCCATGTAAGAACTTTCTTGAAATTATCTGAAACAAGGGAGATCATAAGTATTTCTCCTTCACCTAATTTTATTTCATCGCATTCAATGTCATAAACAAGGACTTTTGGCTTGAAATTGAGGGGCACCAAGTTTCCCCCGACATTCCCCCCTCCTTCAATTGGCTTGAATGATTTTACTTTTATGCAAAAATCAACATCTAAAGAAGAGTCAATTCCGCCAAATTCATTAGAGTTATGAAGCATTTCACCTTCAATTTCATACCATGTCAATGGAATCATTTTCTTTTCCATTATATAATGAGTTGTGTAACCTAAATCATAGCCTCGTCTTTTTTCTATCCCAGGAAGAGCTAGTCTGTCTGCAATGTCATGCAAGTCCTTGTAATTTGTTGCATAAATCTTAAGAGCCTTTACTTTTTGTCCTAAAAAGTTTTTATCCAAGACTTCTACTTTTTCAACTTTTGTCTGCCTGCCTTTTAGGTCTAATTGAATTTTTCCTATTTCCTGAACAAGCTTCTTGATTTTTTCAGCAGGAAATCCTTGCTCTAGAATTGCCCATAAAAACACTGGACAAGAATCTATAACACATACTCTCTTGCCAGAGCTGTCTCTGCCTATTATTTTTGCATAGTTCTTACCATTAAAATCAAAGTAATCATAATCTACTGGAATGAAATTTGTTTTCATGTTTTGTTAATAATTGATGGAGTTTTAGTTATTTAAAGTTTAGTTTAAATGCCGGTTTTTATGCCATCATAAGATTTATATACTACTATTAGGTGACAAAGGTATGGCACAACTTGAAAAAGTAGCAGAAGATGAAACTTTTATGGTGAATTTAATGGCAGAACTAGAAAGCCAGTCAGCCTGCCCTTATATCGGGGATTGCAAGGTAATCCAAGAACATGGGTTAAATGGAATATATTGCGGGGATTTTGGAAGTTTCTGCAAAGAAAGAATAAAAAGGGATAAAGATATTAATTAATAAAATGACAAACCAAGACAAACCTGAATTTGACTTAGAAGACGAAGATGATTTAAGAGCTAGATTTAATACTTATAATCCTGATGATGACCCAAATGGAAGCATAGGGATTGGATTAGCAGAAGCAGCTATGAAAAGATTTGGTTATGATACTAAGAAAGTCCAGCAATGGGCTAATTCTGCAAGAAACTCTTTTGAAAGAGTAAGCTTGGAGAGAATTGCAAGAGCTGCATTATCAAGATTTTCAGAATTGCAAAATGGAGAATCTGTAGGCGATGGGGAAATAGCTGCTAAATTATCAGCAATAAGGAGTGCTGGTTATGAAGTTCCAGCTTATAGTCATTTAAGCAAAGATGAGAAATGGGAACTTTTAACTAGAATTCGTTCTGAAGTTGGAACAAAATTGCAGAGAGAGTATCCTGATATTGCAAGGCAAATTCAGTCAGAAAATCAACGAAGAATTGATGATGTTGAATTGTGTAGATAATTATTTATATATGGATTTCTAATATAGAATTAATTAAAAGACTCAAAATAAATCATCATGGGATTAAACATTCGTGAAATTATACCAAGAAAGGAAATCAAGATTGCTGATTTAAAGGGAAAAACAGTGTGCATTGATGCATTTAACATTCTTTATCAGTTTCTTACAACTGTGAGGCAGGCAGATGGAACTCCTTTAATGGACAGTCAAAAAAGAGTCACAAGCCATCTTTCTGGATTGTTTTATAGGAATATTAACCTTCTTTCTGAAGGGCTGAAACTCATTTATGTTTTTGATGGAGAGGCTCCTGCATTAAAAGCAAAGACTTACAAAAAAAGAAAAGATGCAAAAATCATTGCTGCAGGAAGATATGAAGAAGCCAGGCAAGTTGAAGATATTGGAGCTATGAAAAAATATAGTTCTCAGCTGATTAGGTTAAATGAAGAAATGATTGAAGAGAGCAAAGAATTATTAGAAGCAATGGGGATTGCAGTTGTTCAGGCGCCTTCTGAAGGAGAAGCAGAGGCTGCTTATTTATGCAGAATCAAGAAAGAAATATATGCATCTGTGTCTCAGGATTATGATTCCTTGCTTTTTGGAACTCCTAAACTTGTCAGGAATTTAACAATGGCTCGAAAAAGAAAAACTTTTTCTGGTTATGTTGAAGTTAATCCTGAATTATTAGAGCTTGAAAAAGTTTTGAATTCGCTTGAAATTAATTTAGACCAGTTAATATGCCTTGGAATACTTGTTGGAACAGATTATAATCCTAGGGGAGTTCCTGGGATTGGGCCTAAAAAAGCATTGCAATTAGTTCAGAGATTCAAGCAGCCTGTTTTGATTTTCAAGGAAGTTGAGGAAAGAGTTGCAAGCCTTCCAGAAGAAGACAGGTTTGAATGGAAAGAAATCTTTGAGTTATTTCATAAGCATGATGTCAAGGATGCTGAAATTAAATTTCCTAAAGTAAATGAAAAAAAGATTAAGGAAATTCTTGTAGAAAGGCATGAATTTTCAAGTGAAAGAGTTGAAAATCAGCTTGAAAAATTAAGAGAAATTAATGAGCAGAAAAAGCAACGAACTCTGTTCTAGCTGCGAAGATTATGTTTCACAAAAACCTTCGGAAGCAAAAGACGCTGTTTTAATTAATTCTTTATAGACTTCTTTGCATTTCCTTCATTTGTGATTGTAATGTTAATATTTCCTGATACATTCTTCTTGCTTCCTCTCCATATTTTCTTACTCTATCTCTTCCTTGTTCTGTTGACATAGTTTGTGGATTATTTGAATTCATTTTAACAAATTGTACATATTGTTTATATTCAGCATATCTCTGAGCGAGTTGTTGATTTTTAGATTCTAATTCTCTTAATATTAATTTTTTTCTTTGTTCTCTAACTCTATTTTCTTGTTCTCTTATTCCTTGTTCTCTTTGTCTAGCAACTTCTGCTTGTGCTCGTCTTTGCCTTTCTTCCTGTTCTTGTCTTTCTAAGTTTCTTGCAGTTGCTTCATTTAATGCTCTTATGTTTTCTGCTTCTGCCCTTGCAGCACGGTCTATTTCTTGTTGTGTTATTTGTCTCTGTCTCTCAGCTTCCTGCGCTGCTCTTCTTGCTGTTTCTGCTGCTTCTGGTGTTCCTTGTCTAGCAGCCTCCTGCGCTGCTGCTCTTGCTGCAGCATCTTGTTGTATTAATAATGCTTCAGCTCTTTGAGCTCTTTCTCTTTGCTGTCTTGCAGATTGTCTTTGCCTTTCAAGCAGCTCTCTTTGTCTTCTTGCTCTTTCCTCTGCATCTGCTCTTGCTACTCTTTCTTGCTCAATTCTTTCCCTATATTGCCTTTCTCTTTCTCTTTGCTCTCTATCTATATTAGAACTCGGATATGATGTCCCATATGGCCTGATTTCTTCTTTTTTTTTTCGAGATTTAAAATAATAAATAATCAAGCCAACAAAAAAGATTGCTATCCCTGTTCCTAAAATAATCTCTTTTTCATAAAACCAATCAGTAAACAAGCTTACTGCTACTAAAAGAACTCCTGTCAGCATAAGAATTTTTGCAAATCCAAATTTCCAGAAGATAAATGCAATTCCTGCAAGCAGAACAAAGTATACAATCATTTCAAGCATTGCGCTTTCAATTCCCATGTCAAAGAAAAAGCTTCCTAAGTCAAGCTGCATTGCATTTACACCGTAAGTAATAAGCATTGCAATACAAAATGAAATTACAGATGTAACAGCAGTATTTTTTTCCTTGAATTGTCTTTTAAATACTCTTTGAAGTGTAAAATTAATTAATGCAAAGGACATCAAAAACACTGCTATTAAAAGCATGTTTTCAAAACCAAATGCATCTAAAAACTCGCTTATTGACACCATCTTTTATTCTTGTAATAGTATTTGCTGTCTTATAAAATTTGTCTTTTTAATAAGGATAACTCATAATTCAATTTCATTAGAATTATTCGCCTTAATCTATTAATACTATAACTTTCCTGATAAAATGTTCAACTTATTGCAATACTAACTTAATCTATTTGAAAAGAGGTGATAATAGAGATATTTTTTAAATTGTGTTTTCTTTAGCATTATATGGCTAAGGATAAGCAACGTGCATATAGCATTCTTGGAAATGTGGCGATTGTTAATTTTCCTGATGGATATACAAAATCTGAAAAGAAAAAGTTTGCATTTGAGATTTTGAAAAAGAATAAGGCAGTATCTACTGTTCTTGAAAAATCAGGAAAGTTTTCTGGAAGATTAAGGAAAATGAAAACAAAGCATCTTGCTGGTAAGAAAACCAAGGAAGTTCTTTATCGTGAAAATAATTGCGAATTCAGATTTAATATTGATGAAACTTATTTTTCTCCAAGATTAAGCAATGAAAGAAAGGAAATTGCTTCTAAGATTAAAAATGGAGATGAGGTTTTAGTTATGTTTGCAGGAGTTGCTCCTTTTTCAATAGTCATTGCCAAAAATTCACAGGCAGCCATGGTTTATTCAAATGAAATCAATAAAAAAGCAAATGAATATGCCAAGCTGAATATTGAAAGAAACAAAGTCAAGAATAAAGTAGAATTAATTCCAGGCGATATTAAGAAAGTTGCTAGAAAATTGAAAAAGAAATTCTCAGTTATTGTAATGCCTCGTCCTCAACTAAAAGACACTTTTTTAAAAGAAGCATTTGAATTATCAATGAAAGGAACAAGGGTTTTTTATTATGACTTTTGCAAAGAAGATGAAATTGAAATGATTGCTGAAAAAGTTCTTGATGAGGCAAAAAAATCAAAAAAGAAAATAAAAATTATAAGTATTAAAAGAGCAGGAGAAATTGCGCCTTACAAAGTCAGGTGCAGGATTGATTTTGTTGTTTTAAACAACAACTGAATGATGAATTCCCAAAGTTCTTTCAAGAAAACTTGTTACAGGAACCCTCATTTTATTAAAGTCTATTGCATGTCCTTCCATTTCAAAATTAACTAAATCTTCAGGTTTTCCACCTAACTGTTCATGATATTTTCTCATTGATTCAGGAGAAGAAGTATCATCAAGGCATCCTACAAGAGTCATTACTTCCATGCCATTTGGAGAATATGATTCAAGTTCTCTTAAGCCATCTACTTTTTCTATGCCCTTTAAACAGCTTAAAGGAAGAACTCTTTCGATTCCTCTTTTAGCATCATAAACACTTGTTATTATCAAATCTTTTTTTATTCCTGCTTTTATTGCATGCTCTGCTCCTGCTCTGAATTCAGGGGTTTTGTAATATTGCCATGCTACTAATGGAGAAATTGCAACATAACTTCTTGGATTTATTCCTGCAGTTCTGTTATCTGCCAATCCATATGCAAAAACAGCTCCACTAATGCTTGATGCCATTACTCCTATTCTGTTAGTATCTACATTCGGCATTCTTGAAATCATTTCAAATGCTTCTTGCATGTTTTTTATGTAAGTATTAATGTTAAAATTGCAAATTACTTTATTCCCTTGATGTTCAATTCCGTCATACATCATTCCTATGCATATTACTCCGTTATATGCAAATTCTTTAAAGAGTTTTTCAATTCTTCCTCCTTCAAGTGTGCCTACAAAACCAGGCATCCCAATTATTGCTGGCTTTTTTTCTTGCCCATTTTTTGCTGAAGGATATATTTTTATGCTTACCATAGAATTAGTGCACCCTCTGTACAATATAATCTACTATCTCTTTTGGTTTTAATCTTCGATAACTCTCTCGTCCTAAGGGGTTTCTTCTTAGCAAAGGCATTAAATTTACCCCGAATTGATTTTCAATTTCTCCTGCAAGCCATATTGCACCTTCTTCACTTAAGCCCATTCTTGAAAACATGGCTTCTGGGGTGTATAATCTTTCATCCTTTTTCATTCTAACCATTTCTACAAGTGTTCTTTCCCTGATGAAATCTGAGACATCTTCTTGTACTGACATTTTAGTTCCTTATTAAAAATCGAGAAAGTGTTGCTTTAAAAGGTTTGCTATCTAACGAGCAGCACCTGAAGCAGCTTCTACCTGCTTTTGCTGAAGTATGTAATTTACAATTTCTCCTATGCTTATTTTATGATCATAGCATCTATTACTTTTTTCTCTCTTGTTAATAACTTTATATAAAACATCAAAATTTACCTTGAATTCATCCTCAAGGTCTACTATTAATCCTGCAGCTTCAATGCTTCCATATCCAAGTGATTCGAGAGTATCATCCACTCCATAAGAAGGTTTTCCTAGTTTATTTTCTTCTGCAAAAGCAGTTACTAATTCCAGGATTTTCATTCTTACTCTTATTTCAAGTGATTCTGCCATGCATGTTTAAGAATAAGTTGACTTTAAAAGTATTATTGTTTTGTTGTATCTTGTTTAACTAACTTCTCTACTTTCCCGCTTCTTGCGCATCTGAATACTGGCTTGTCTTCTGAAGCCATTTTTACAGATTGATTATAAGGACATTGTTCTTTGTTTACATTACATAAAACAAACGGCCCGCATCTATATGGCTTGGCTTTTCCATAATCACAATTAATTTTTTCTGGCATTTTATATTCTCTTTTCAACCCTGACTGCAGTAGGAGCCTCTCCACCATGCCATGTGAATCTTGGACGAACTCTCATTGGATAGATTCTTTCAGAATTATCGTCAAGAATAATTGCACTTCCTTTTAGTCCTGGAAGCTGGTCCATTTGCTGTTTTATAGAGCTAAGAAGATAGCTCTGCATTATGTAATTTAATGCTTCAACATCTGGCTGGCTTGTAACTCTGTGTGAAATCACTATATCTGATTGAGTCATCACATCCCTATGAATCTGCCCTGGCTGCTGGGTTGCTAATACCATTGAAATTCCTGGCTGTCTTCCTTCTCTTAATAGCTGTATTAGTGCATCTGTTGCAACTGTCTTGCCATTTAATGGAAGAAATTCATGGGCTTCGTCTATAAAGAACCAAACCAAAGGATAATCTTTTTTTTCTTCTCCTGAAAGAACATCAAGCCCCCTTGATATTGAATTTATTTCTTCTGATTTTCTTGCAGCCATTCTTTGATTGAATACCTTTCTGCAGATAAGACTTATTACCAAGGCACGAACATTAAAAGCTCCGACTGAATTATAGACACTTAAGTCCATTATTGTGGTTTTCCCTGCATTAATCAAGTCTTCTACTTTTGTTGGCTCATCTTCTTCTCTAGCAAAAACTCCCCAGGTATCTGCAGCTTCAAATAGTCCTATTGCAGCCTCTTTTATCTCTCTTGGAGTTCTTTCATCTTTTTCAAGAAAACTAATTATTTTTGGAATATCAAATTCTTTTTCCTCTTCTTTTATTTTGTTGATTGTTCTTTGAATCAAGACTGATACTGGATTAATCAAATCCAAGCTAAAAGTAAGTATCCAATCTTCTGCTTGCATTTCTGTTACATCAAGGGCAAATTTTTCATCCACTGGAATTCCTTTTTCTGCATAATCATCATAATGTCCAAATGGAACAAATATTTTTATTGGAAGATTTTGGCCTTTTAATTGCCAGGATTCTAAAAGTTCCCTGTCTCTTTCATTAGTGTACTTCATTGTCCAATAGATTCCCATTGTATCAAAGATTAAACTTCCTATGTTTTGGCTTACTTCTTTGGGAAGTTTTGAAATCTCTTCTGCAATTACTCCGAGAGTATAAGATTTACCTGAACCTCTTTTTCCTGCAACAAGAACAACATGGCTTTTGGCAACATCCATGAAAATTTTATTGCTTAAAGAAGTGTATTGCCCCATTTTTACATATCCTTTTCCTATGTAAATCAATCCTTTATTTGCAAGAGCTTTTTTATCAGCCTCATTTCTTCCTATTATTATATCATACATTGAAAACAACCTCCAGGTTTTTTTCTATTTTCCTCTCTTGTTCATTTATCATAATAAGAGGTAGGGAAATCAATTTTTAATCTTTTTGATAGTTTACCAAAAGCTTTTTAAGGTTGTGGTTATCTTAATTCACATGGAAAATCATGAGCATAAGGATGAACATAAAGAGCATCCAAGTGATGTGAAACCAGAACATCATGTTGTTCATCATGAAAGAAAGTCCATGGGAGAAACATTAATAGGAAACCCCTGGATTGTTGCTTCTGTTGTTTTAGGAATACTTGTCATAATTCTTGCAATAAACAGCTTTTACAGTGGATTTACTGGCGGAGTTGTTGGAACTGTATCAGAAGATACTGCAGCAAATGCAGTTTTGGATTTTGCAAATTCACAGACAGGCGGTGGAGTTGAATTAGTTGAAGTAAATGAAAAATATGGATTATATGAAGTTGTTGTGGAGTATAATGACGAGGAAATACCTCTTTATATTACAAAAGATGGAAAGAATCTTGTTCAGGGAGTAACTCCATTATCTGCTTTTGATGTTCAAGATGCAGAATCAGAACCAGAAGCTGCTGAAGTTACAAAATCAGACAAGCCTAAAGTTGAATTATTTGTGATGACTCATTGTCCTTATGGAACACAAGCTGAAAAGGGATTTATTCCTGTAATAAAAGCATTAGGAAGCTTGATTGATGCTAAAATAAGATTTGTTCATTACAAGATGCATGCTCCTGAAGAAAACGAGACACCTGTTCAAGTATGCATAAGAGAAGAACAATCAGCTAAGTACTTGGATTATTTAGAGTGCTTCTTAGAAGATGGAAATTCTTCAAGATGCCTTAAAGAAACTGGAATTAATGAAGATGACTTAAATGACTGCATTGAAAATGGAAATGCTGAAAAATATTATAATGAAGATTCAGATTTAAGTGAAGGATATGGTGTTCAGGGAAGCCCTACTCTTGTTATTAATGGAAAGATTGCTTCAAGCGGAAGAAGCCCATCTGTATTATTGACAACTGTATGCAGTGCATTTAACACTGCTCCTGACAAATGCAGTTCCTTGGAATTATCTTCTGAAAATCCAAGTCCAGGATTTGGATACAATGCAAGTGGCTCAAATACTACTGCAAGCTGCGGTTAAGAATTCTTAAAAATAAAAGCTGGAGTAACCAACTACGCTATTTTTATCCCCTGTAATATCTCCTGAATTTTTGTATTCTATTAACCTTGGATTCCAGTTTTTTAATTTGCAAAGCTCCATTAGAATACTCAAGGCAGATTTTCCACATGCATCTATTTCCTCGCATTCCTCACAGTTTTCAATTGCTCTTATTGTTTTCCTGTCTTTGTCTACTGCTTCCTCGTATGGCAAAAAGTGACTTAAGTCAGTTGAGAAGATAAATACAGCATCCTTAATCTTTGAGATTTTTAATGCAATTTCTTTTGCTTTTTCCTTGCTGATTTCTCCTGTAACTAATGGAAGAATTTCCTTGAATCCAAGTCCTTGAAGAAATGGGATTTCATTATCTATGGAGTGTTCATAATCAAGGGTTTTGAAATTATTTTCCATTATCTTTATCTTTCCGAGAGGAGTTTCAATTTCCTTTAATGCCCTTACTCCTTCAAATCCAATATAGTGGCTTGGCCCGATTACAACTGCTTTTGTTTTCTTGCTATCTTTTAGCATGGCAAATGCTTTTCCAGCAATTTTTCCAGAGAATTCATAACCGGCATGAGGCACTATCAATCCATTAACTTTATGCTTTTTTGCAGGAGCATTCATTAGTTCATCAAGAATTTCTATTAGTTTTTCTTTGTCTTTGGGGTACCAGGCAGTTGGCATAAGATATTTAAGAATACATGGTTTATTAGTTTTATGAAAGAATGCAAGTTGTATAAAAAAGAAGGTGCAAATGTAAGATGCATTTCATGTGCTCATAGATGCCTTATTTCTGAAGGAGGATTGGGAATCTGCGGAGTAAGAAAAAATATCAAAGGAAAATTATATCTTACTGTTTATGGAAGAGTTATTTCAAAGAATGTTGATCCTGTTGAGAAAAAGCCATTATATCATTTTCTTCCTGGAACTTTTGCTTATTCAATAGGAACTTTTGGATGCAATTTTAGATGCGGGTTTTGCCAGAATTATGATATTTCACAAGCACAAGAATCTGAAAGTTATTTAGAAGGAGTTTTTGGAGAATCAATGACTCCAAAACAAGTAGTTGATGAGGCAATAAGAACAAAATGCAAAAGCATTGCCTATACTTATAATGAGCCAACAATATTTATTGAGTATGTCAAGGATATTGCAGTTCTTGCAAAGAAAAAAGGATTGAAGAATATTCTTGTTACAAATGGATTCATGACTAAAGAATGCATGAATTTTGTTGGAAAGTATATTGATGCAATGAACATTGACATAAAAGGATTTACAGAAGAGTTTTATATGAAAAATTGCAAGGCAAAACTTCAGCCTGTTCTTGAGACAGTAAAACTCGCTCACAAGATGGGAATTCATATTGAAATAACAACACTGCTTATACCAGGGGAAAATGATTCTAAAAAAGAACTTGAAGGCATTGCAAAATTTATTGCTTCTGTGGATAAAAATATGCCGTGGCATATTTCAAGATTTTTCCCAATGTATAAGATGCTGAGTAAGGAAGTTACAAGCTTAGAAAGTTTAAAGATGGCAGAGAAGATAGGCAAGAAATATTTAAAGCATGTTCATATAGGAAATGTATAATGGCATTAAAATTAACTGAATTAGCAAGAATGGTAATCGAATCTCATTTGGAAGGAGAATCATTTAATCCAGATGAAGATACAAAAAAGAAATACTCAAAAAAAGGCGCGAGTTTTGTTACATTGACTAAAAACGAGTGTTTGCGAGGATGCATTGGAAGCCTTGAAGCAGAAAAAGAATTATGGAAAGATGTTATTGAAAATGCAATTAATGCTGCTTTTAAAGATCCAAGATTTCCAAGATTAAAAGATGATGAATTTTCAGAAATTAGAATTGAAGTTTCTGTTCTTAGTGAACCTAAAAAGATAATTGCAAAGCATGCCAGATTCATTCCTGAAAAAATAAACAAGGACATGGGCATTATCTTGAAACATGGCATGAATACATCAACATTCCTTCCTCAGGTTTGGGAGGAGCTTCCAAACAAGATAGAGTTTTTAGAGCATTTGTCATTGAAGGCTGGATTGCCAAAAAATGCTTGGGAAGATTCTGAGTTGTTTTATTATACTGTCAAAGCAGAGAAGGAGTAAGATTGATATTTAGTTATTAAGATAACAGACTGAAGAGGGGTTAATCTATTACAGCATTGAGCAATTTGTTGCAATACAAAGTTAAATCCACACAGTGTTTTAACTAAAGAAGTGATAATAAATTAATCCAATATCAACGGCACAAAGCCGTATTCGTCTTTTGTGTAGATTTTTATTATGGATGATTTTTTCTTTTTCATTATTATTAATGTCCCATTTCTATAAGGGCATAAAAGAATTCCATTTTCCAAAGATGATTGAAACTCCAAGAATTCACCCAAAATGGGCTGACCCAAACTCAGTAGAATCATTTTATCAAAGCAATAGATGGCTTGCAGTTAAAGAATAAAACAGAATAATATTTATAAACCATAAATTCATAATATCAAAATGGGTACAATAGGTAGACTATTAAATATTTTGAGTATAATAGTTCTAGCCACATTATTAATAGATTCTTATTTTAAATTTTTGCCGATTCCAACTGGATCAGAATCCTTAATCTATGGTCTTGTTTTTGTTGTAATAGGCATATTAACTTTTATTTTTGCCAAACGTGCTCGTTATACTGATCGTAAATTAAGAAGAGCTCCTATTCCAATATTAATTTCAATAGTTATGATAATTATTGGATTATTAATGATTTTTGCAAATCTGAATCTTTTATCTGGAACAGGGTTAGATGTATATTTAGCTATTTCTGGGGTTTTAATCTTTCTCCTGATAATAGGACTGCTACTTATGATTCTTGGTTGGTATTTTAAGTCAAAAGAAGAATCCTTTGGTGGATACCTTCCTGTTAGAAGAGACTTCTAAATCAATAGTTATTTATATCTATTTTTATTTAAAGAATTATGGAAAAGAAAGAGATGCTTCATTCTGTAAGAGACTATCTTTCCAAATTTGGAAAACCAGATGAAAAAATCCTTGCAATGATTGACAAAGTAGACAGAAAGGATTTCATGATAGAAAACCTTGAGTTAGCTTATGAAGATGAGGCAGTTCCAATAGGTTATCAACAGACAATATCACAGCCAAGCACAGTTGCAAGAATGATTTCTTTATTGGAATTAAAAAAATCAGACACTATCCTTGAAATAGGAACAGGAAGCTTATGGAATGCAGCAGTCATGGCGCAGTTAAGTAAAAAAGTAACAACACTTGAAATAGTAAATGAATTCATAGAAAGAGCAGAAAACATAATCAAAAGATTAAAGATAAAAAATATCGAAGTAAAAAACATGGACTTTAGGAAAGTAGATGAAAAATTTAATAAGATAATTTTCACAGCAGGCATTTCAAAAAATGAAGAGGATACAATAGAAGAATTCGCAAAAAACCATCTCAAGGAAAACGGGATTCTTTTATGCCCTTACAGAAGCGGACAATTAATAGTAATGAAAAAGCAAAAATCATCCATAATAAAAATCTACACAAAAGACGAATACGGCTTTGTACCGTTAATTCTTTGAAAAAGAATTTTGGTTTATCTTTGATTCTTTGTTTAGAATTAAAATGATCTTTCTTTGGAATAGTCGATCCCAGGAGTCTTATCAAAATAATAAAACACAAGTGAAACGATAAGTACTGCAACAATCAAACCTGTCATAATCCCAACATTTCCTAACCAGATTTCTAAACCGCTTCCTGTCAAGAGATTTGCGCCAACTAATAAACCCCCTACCATAATAATTATTATTGCCATTATTACAGAGGGGATAGTTCTTCTTTTGGTATATTTATCTTTTTTGGCAAAAATATAATGCAAAGCACCCATTGCAATAAAGAGGATTCCGTAAGTGATTGATGGAACTGGTAAAAATTCCATGTAGATATTTATCAGCATTGCTATTAAAACTATTATACTCAAAATATTTAATAGTCTACCTATTGTACCCATTTTGATATTATGAATTTAGAGTTTATAAATATTATTCTGTTTTATTCTTTAACTGCAAGCCATCGATTGCTTTGATAAAAAGCCTCTACTGAGTTTGGATTAGCCCATTTTGGATGAACTTTTGGAGTTTCAATCATCTTTGGAAAATGAAACTCAACTATTCCTGGCATTAATTGATGTCCTTCTGTTTCCGGGCCTCGAATCTGAATTAATCTATCTCCTTTCATTTTTAATCCTCTTCTAATGCCGACTCTTCTTACTGCAATATCTTGCAAGTGATGAGAATAAGATTCTTGTTTTAAGTAATCTAACCCTGAACTAACATTTGTTTCAGCATTATCATAAAAGTCTTTTGCAATTGAGAATAAATGCATCCATAAGCCCTCTCTTTTAATAGAATCCATAAAATATGCATCTTCGTATATTCTGCAAGCATCTCTAAAATCAAAAATTAAATCTCCAAATTTCCATACTAATTGCCATTTTCCTGCGCTATATTTCAAATCCCATTCAACTTGTTTTTCCTGCCTTCTTCTTCCTAAGAATCCTGGACGTTCAATTAATCTTACTGATTCTGAAAGAATTATCATTTGTTAAGATAAGCCAATTCATCTTCATCGAGTTTTAACTCAACTTGTATTTCTGGATTGGATTTTATTATCTGCTTTATTATTGGGAATTCATTTCTTGCACGCTTTTGTCCGACATGAACATGCTTTGCATATTTTTCAGCTATTGATTTCATTTTTGCTGTTTTTTGATTATTCATCCAGATTTTTAAGATTCTTGATGGTTTTTTATAAGTTGTGAAACCTGTTTTTATTCCATCTTTTGCAGAGGAGATCCCAAAACTTAAAAGAGCATTTTCATAAATAAGAAACCTCCAATACTGCTGCTTGTAAATTCTTCCCTTGAATACATCAACCTTGCTTAATCTGTCATAGGCTTTTGCAAGTTCAATTCCAGAGTATTCTGCAGGAATGTTTTCTTCTATCCACAAGATTATATCATCTATAGGCATTTTTACAGAATCAAATAACTTTAATGTGTCATTGTTTGGCTTTCCCTTGAAAATAATCCTCATTGCATTGAAAATATCAACTTCTTTGTTTCTTTCATGGAATTCTATTATTGAAGGGTCTCTCATTCTTGAGACACTCTGCAAGTCATTTATTGCTGCCCTTATGTCTCCTTTAGCTCTTATTGCGATACTGGTTATTATGTTTGGATTCAGGAATAATTTTTCTTTTCTTAAAATCTCAAATAAAACATCTGTGATAGTTTTGTAATCAATTTCCTTTAATTGAATGATTTCTGTTTTTTGCCTTAATGGACTTAATTTCCTGTCCCATATGTCATTGGCAGTTATAATTACTGGAAAAGTTGTCAAGTCTATTAGATAAATAAGTTCTGAAAGTCCACCACGGTCAACTGTGGATATTCCATCTGCTTCATCAACAAGGATAATCTTGCTTTTCTTTGTCAATGACTGCTGCTCAATTGCTGGCTTTAAAATTTCATGCAATTTATTTTTATCCCTTAAATCAGAAGCATTTAATTCAAAGATTTCAGAATTTGATTCACTTGCAATAACATGTGCAAGGGTTGTTTTTCCTGTTCCAGGAGGGCCATGAAGAACAAGTGCTTTTTTTCCACCTCTTGTAAGTTTTCCAAGATTAAATTCTTCCATGAATTTTCTTGCCTTTGTTACAGCTTCTGCTTGTCCTCTTACATCTGAGAATTTTTTTGGACGGTATTTTTCAATCCACGGCATTGAAAACAACCTCCAGGTTTTTTTCTATTTTCCTCTTTGTATTGAAGGGCGATTTTTTAAATTGCCTCTTATTAAAATCGCGTAGATTCATTTTATCCTTTTCCTAATCCAGCAAGAACAAAACTTGCTAAAAGAGCTTGAAGTTGGATAAAAGGGTCGCTTCCTTCAACAATCCTGAACTCTGCTTCACCTGTTTTTTCAGTTAATTTGACTTTTATTTCTGGCTCAACTGGAAGATTCCATATTTCTTTTTGGATTGATTTGATTACATCTTGTCCAGAAATAGATTCTTTAAGCATTACATCAAGAAGCTTTTCTCTTGCTCGCAGAAAATCTCCTGCCAATGCATAATCTAAGACAACTTTAATGTCTTTTGGCTTTGCATTTGAGATAACTGTTGATATTAGGTTTTCATTTATTGATGGGGAGATTGATGCTGTGGATTGCAGCAAGTTTATGCTTCTTCTGCAGTCTCCTTCGCTTCCTTCATAAAGGATTTCCATTGCTCCAGGAGTTACTGTCAGATTCTCGCTTTCTGAAATCTTTTTGATTACTTTTTCAATGTCTTTTTTCTCCAAAAGCTTGAACCTGAATATAGCGCAACGTGACTGTATGGGGTCAATTATTTTGCTTGAATAGTTGCAGGAAAGAATAAAACGGCAGGTAGCAGAATAGTTTTCCATTGTTCTTCTTAATGCCTGCTGAGCTTCTGGTGTAAGAGCATCTGCTTCATCTAAGAATATGATTTTGAATGGAACTTGTCCAAGAGCTTTTGTTCTTGCAAAATTCTTTACTTTCTCACGAACTACGTTTATACCTCTTTCATCAGAAGCGTTTAATTCCAAGTAAGATTCCCTCCAATTGTCTCCAAATAATTCTTTTACAACTATCAATGCAAGAGTGGATTTTCCAGTTCCTGCTGGGCCTGCAAGCAATAAATGAGGGATATTTAATGAATTAGTTAGAGACTCTATTCTTTGGACTATTTCATCTTGTCCAACAAGTTCAGAGAATTTTGAAGGACGATAATGTTCAGTCCATATTTTAGATGTCATATCATTAAAGCACTAATTTTGCTTATAAAGATTATGTCAATAAAGAATTATATTTAAGCCCTAGATCTTCTTAATTTTCTTTTATGCTTTTCTTTTCTAAGCCTTTTACGTTGCCATTTCCAACGCATTTGTCCTTTCTTTTTCCAACGCCTAGAGCTTCTTTTCATATTAGATTTTAGAAGATTTGGTTTAAAAAGTTATCTACTTACCTTGACTTAATAACTCCTATTCTCTTGCAGAACTTTCTTACAGGGCAGATAGAGCATTTTGGTGAAATAGGAGCACAGATATCTCTTCCAAACTGGACAAAAATCGCATTAAACTCGCATTTGTTCTTGTCTGGGATTATTTTATTCAGGGCTTCTTCAGATTTCTCTGGTGTCTTTGTTTTTATCCATCCAAGACGATTAGGAATTCTGTGACAATGAGTATCTACTGGAATAACGCATTCGCCAAATGCAAATGCAAGAACAATATTTGCTGTTTTTGGGCCTATACCTTTTATTGACATTAAATCTTCCCTGGAGTTTGGAACCTTAGCTTTGAACCTTTTTAAAATTTCTTTTGAAACGTGTTTTAAAACCCTGGCTTTTTTATGATAATGCCCAGAAGAAAAGATTAATTTTTCAAGCTTTTTTATTGGAATTCTTAAGATTTCTTTTGGAGTTTCTGCAACCCGAAACAACTGCCTTGAGACTTTTTCTGTGTTTTCATCCCTTGCCCTTAAACTTAACAAACATGAAATAAGAATTTTAAAGGCATTTGGTTTTTTCCTCATTCTGTTTAGAGTTGTCTGGCTAGAAGAAGGTTATTTTTTTCTTAGGATTTCAAGAACTTTAATTATTTCTGATTCTTTCATTATTTTTTAACAAGCAAACTTGTGGTTATAAGAATTCCTACAACTCCAATTACTGTTATTGTTAATGCACTAATTATTTTTCCCTGAACTGGAGAATAAGCAACAATAGTGTTAACATATTCAGTTATCACATCTTTCCACACAAGGGCTATTAAGAAACCAAATGCTGCAACAACTGCTGTATTGATAGATTCGCCTAATCTTCTATGAAATTCTCTTGCTATTCCCATCAGCAACACCTTGTATAATATTTAATATTCCTATGTTTTAAAATCTTTGCTGCGCGCCTTATTGATTTATCCCCGAGAAAACATGCAATAGAATTTTTTGGGATTATTTCTGCTGTTTTTGTTGGTTCTGACATTTTTTGAGGAGTTAGAACAATGATTAATTGTCCTTTTGATTTTTTTATTTCATGTTCATAGTCTTTTGCCAAGGCTGTTCCAAGCAAATCTTTTATTTGAGTTTCAATTCCTTGTTCTGTTAAGTAATCTGTTATTAATGCAGCTGCCCCTCCTGCATTTGTTATTATCTTTGCTTTTTTTGGTTTGTTTTTGAATTTGATTAATTCCCTTTTCATGCCAAAAGCTTCTGCAAGAGAATCAACAACTTTTACCTTGGCTTGTTTGAATGCTCCTTCATAAATTTTGAATTCAGTTGCTAAACTTCCTGTATGTGATATTGCTGCCTGGCTTCCTTTTTTTGTTTTGCCTGCTTTTACAACTATGATTTGTTTTTTGCTTTTTTTGCATATTTCAATGAACTTTTTTCCTTGCTTTAGTTTTTCAACATAAAGAATTATTTTTTTGGTTTTTTTGTCCTTGGAAAAATATTCTATAAAATCAGTAAAACTTAATTGTGCCATGTTTCCTAAGCTGACAAACCCAGAAAATTTGAAATTAAAATCACTTATATAACTCCATAATGCCCCGCTTTGGCTGATGAATGCAATGTCTCCTGGCAAAGGGCTTGTGTTTGAGAAAGTTGTGTCAAGATTTAAGTATGGATTTGCAACTCCAAAACAATTCGGGCCTAAAAGGCTTATATTATATTTTTTAGCTGTTAAAAGAAGCTGTTTTTCAAGATTAAAGTTTCCTGTTTCACTAAATCCTGCACTGATAACTATTACATTATTTATTTTCTTTTTTCCGCATTCTATTAATGCAGAGTTAACAAATTCAGCAGGAATTGCAATAACTGCGAGCTCTATTTTTCCTGGATATTTTAAAACACTTGGATATGCTTTTTTATCAGAGATTGTTGCATGATTTGGATTTATAGGAATAACTTTTCTTTTGCATTCGCATAGTTTTCTCATTAAGACATTTCCAACTTTAAGAGGATTGTCAGATGCTCCAATAACTGCAATTGTCTTAGGATAAAAGAAATTTTTAATCACACTCTTCATTATAGTATTTCGAAAGATTAATATAAATACATTTTGTTTTATTCTTATGAAGGTATTTACAGACATAGAGGCTGAGGAGTTCTTAAGGAAAAGAGGATTTGATATTATTGAAACTGTTTTTGTTAAAAATGAAAAGGATTTAGAGAAAGTTAGGTGGCATTTTCCTGCTGTGCTGAAAGTTTCAAGCAAGAAAATTGTGCACAAGACAAAAGTTCATGGAGTTGTATTGGGAATAAGAAGTTTGGAGCAAGCTAAAAAAGCCTTTAGAGAGTTGATGAAAATAAAGCATGCTGAAGGAGTATTGATTCAGAAGCAGATTCATGGAGAGGAATATCTTGCTGGCTTAAAAAAAACACAAGATTTTGGGTATGTTGTTGCTTTTGGAAAAGGCGGAACCAAAGTAGAGAAAGAAAAGAAAGTTGATTTTAGGGTTTGCGGAGTTGAAGGAGTAAATGAATTATCTGGAAATAAAAAGATTCAGGAAGTTTTGGCTAAATTATGCAAAATCTCTAAGGATTCTGGGATTAAAGAGCTTGATATTAATCCATTGGTTTTAGAAAAAGGAAAGGCTTTGATTGTTGATTCCCAGATTGTGTTTGAGTGATATAAATTCTTTTAAACTTATTATTTGTTGGATTTTTATGAAATTTAAGATAGTCGGTGTCCAGAAAAATAAGAGATACTCTGCAAAGAACGGAAATTATACTTATTGGATTCAAGGTGAAGGAAGATGGGCTTTACTTGATTTGATTCCTTATATGCTTGAGGTTTCAAAACATAGCAAGGATTATGCATTAAATGGAGAATTTGAAATTGTTGATAAAAGAACTGCAGGGATAAGAATGGCTAGGTTTAGATTAGAAGCTACTCTTGATTGCAGACTCAATAGAGTTCATGTTTTTGATAATGGAATAGGAACCCAGATGATTGACAAATTCATGAGAAGTGTTGAGAATTCTGTTGAATAAAATAAATAAAACGCCAAAACATTTGTGTGGATTTGGACTATTAGTGATTTTTGAAAAAATCACGCCCCCGCCGAGATTTGAACTCGGGTTACCGCCGTTCTCCAGCAATGGTTTCCCATTGTGTGAAGAGTAGGTTCGCATTGAGATGCTAGACCATGGCTCTCATCGAGCTTTTAGTCACCTCTCTTTGAAGGGTAAGAATATGATAAAATATTCTCTTCCTTATTTTGAGAGGGCAGCGTACTTGGCCACTATACTACAGGGGCTCACTTTGTTCGCCCAAAAGTCAAATCGAACACAGTCATTTGACTAGGGGCTTATGTTTCTTTCTATATATAATAATTCAAGAAGGATTGTTTTATAAATTTAAGGATTATGCCTTGTATACTTTGTTTCCCTTGTGCACATCATCAGGAACAAGCAAGCCAATTTCTTCGCCTTTTTTAGCTGCTTCTATTTTCTTCCTGCCTATTTCCATGCTTTTAACTTCTATTTCAATTTCTCTTTCCCCGCCCTTTATTTTTATTTTATCCCCTACTTTTAAAGGCGCAGACAGTTTTATTGCAGCAGCTTTTACATGCTTGAAGTAGTTGCTTACTTCCCCAATCTGTTTTTCAACTTTTTTCTTTGCCATGTTAATATTTAGATTAAAGGATATATAAATCTGACGAATAAGTGATAGCCCCTGCAGGATTCGAACCTGCGTTACGAGGTCCAGAACCTCGCTTATTTGACCACTATAAGAAGGGGCTAAATTGTTCTAATCTTTTTAGATGTTTGAGATTTTTAAAACCTATCTCTTTCACATATTTTTCAATTTCTTTTTGTCTGGAGATAAAGAAATGTTTATTACAAATTATTTTTGAAGGATTAAACCCCAATAAGATAAAGCCTTCTCTAGTGTCCTTTAACAGGGTTTCATTATGGTTTGTAAAATTTATCCTTATTAATTTTGGATCTTTTTTGGACATTCTATGAATACATCCGTCTGTGTCTATCAACCCCCTTAAACAAGTTCTTAAATCTCGTTTATTTTTAAAAATCCATTTGGGTATAGTAGATTGGTTTTTTATTTTATTCCCAGGATTTATTCCGATTGAGATAAATAGTTCAATAAGTTTTTTGCTAGTGAATTCTAAAAATCTTTCATTATTTTTTGGCCTTTTTATCTCCTTACCTTTTAAATTAAATATCTCTTCTCCAAGATTTTTCAAATAATTGTGATATTCTTTATCTTTTATCAAATCTCCTGCGATTCTAATTTGATAAACTCCTATTTTTCTTTGTTTATTAGAGGATTTAATATAACAAACATGACCGTCTCCCAAAACCGCTCCGATAAACTCTGAAAATTTCTCATTGAAATTAACTTTAGGGATTTTTATTGTTGAACCCGGAGAATTTACCCCCCCTTTTGACTGCCCCCAATTATCTTTTAATTTTTTTTCTATAAAATTATCGAAATCTAACCCATTTATTCCACATAGTTTCCGATAAACTTCTTCAGAAAGGCATCTTTTTTCATTTTTTATATCTCCACATAAATATCTGTCATTTATCCCTATTTTTTGGGCTAATTCTTTCCAAGTTAAATCTTTTTTAGCATTTAAGATTAATTCCTTTTGCTTCCCTCTCTTGAATAGTATCTTCATTTAGATTAGTTATAATTAATTATTTAAATTACTTCTTGACTACTGCGCTGTAATTAGAAATGTTTTTATACCTTTTTAACTTTTTTTATTGATGATTGGCTTAGTACTAATAATAATCTCAATACTCGCAGTTGGAGTTTACATGCTGGCTGAACTTAGAAGATTCAAGCATAAACTCTGGGCAATGTTAATTATTCTTTTATTGCTGTTTGCTTATGTAAGTTTTACACTAACATTAAAAGGAAAAGATATTGACTTCAAATCTGTCCCTGGATTAATACAAGCTGGAAAGATTTATTTTTTATGGCTTGGAGGAGTTTTTGGAAACATGAAATCAATCACAGGCAATGCAATTAATATGGACTGGGGAGTAAATGAATCCTCAGCCAAAAAATGAAGATAATTCTTTTTGTACTTATGTTTCTTGTTATTGGAGCATTGCTTATTCTTAGCAATAATAATCTTCCTTTGTATAAGGATGAAAATATATCACAATTCAAGATTCTTTATATTCAATGGCTTGATGACGTTTACCAGAATACCCAGTCAATAACAGGCAATGTCATTGGCATGAAATGGCTGCCTAGTTAAATCACTGTGTGGATTTAACTTTTAAATCACTGTGTGGATTTAACTTAAACACTAAAATTTAAATAGAATGAATCCTTAATTTAAACATGGCAAAGAAGGCAAGGAAAAAAGCCAGCAAAAGGGCAAAGCCTGTAAAAAAGACAATTCTTATTTCTCCTGCTCTTGGAAGAGCAATTCAAAAGTCTTTTGTGGTAAAAAAACATGATTATGATGGAAGGAAATTAAAGATTGTGCTTGGAAATCTTCTACTTTTTATTATCCTATTTGTGCTTTCTTCCCTGCTTTATACAGTATCTACAACTGATTTTTATCAGAGTTTGTTTTTTATGCTTTCTTTAATCTTCGGAGTTTTTTCAATTGCTCTTATGATGGTTCTCCTGATTTTTGTATTTATGAGAGCTATCAATAATAAGTAGATACTTAAAAGCCTCAGGAGAGGATTGAACTCTCGACCTCAACATTACCAATGTTGCACTCTGACCAACTGAGCTACTGAGGCATATAAGATTTGATGAAATTAATCTTATTAATATTTCTTAATGGTATACTTTTTAATATTTTGTGCATGTCCCTTTTATGCACATATACTTGATGGTAGATATGGTCTTTATATTTCCATGGGCATGAGTGATATGGAATTTTTAGGGTTTTAAACATATCTATGCAGAATAATGCCAGTTGTTCACTTGCTGTAGATAACCCAAAACCACTCCCTTTTTTGCCTCCATCTGTATCTAATAATCCTGCTAGAATGTCAGGAAAATATTTTTTTGGCAATGTTTGAGGCACTTTTGCTATCCTTGCTTTTTTACCTGCGGTGTAGCCAATACGTGTGAGAAATTCATAGATTTGTTTGGAGTGTATTCTGCAGTTGAATAACAAATTCTTTTTTCCTTTTACTTGGGTAATATGAGGCGTTAATCCGAATAGGTTTTGAAATATTGGTAGATACACTTCATCTAAAAATTTTTTTGAATCAGATATAAAATAAATAGAATATCTTTTTTGATATTGCCCGTTAGGTCTAATTGATTTTGAAGATGGCAATGATCCATCTCCGGTCAACAAACCAAATAAATATGCTAGGTTCTTATTCCATGATTTTGGAAGTGATGCCTCGTAAATCATACCAATATAGCGCTCTATTATTTTAAATATTTATTGAGTTCAATCCTCAGCACAGGCTTTTTAAACTAGGACTTGCATATTTCTGAGGATAATTTATGGAAATAAAGGACTGCTGCAAAAAGCAAATTGGAAAGGCAAATGCAATTGCTTTAGCTGCTACTCTGTCTCTTTCTATTATGACTGGAGGATTAGTGTCGCATTTGCTTGACCTTTCTGAAACACAAGGAATGAGAGAAAGAAAGACAGGTTTAGAATCTTGTGTTGATGGTGTTACAAAGGAAAGAAAAAGAGCTCTTTTGGTTTTGCAGGACAATGAGAGATGGGATGATATAGTCTTGATGCGTCAATTGCTTTCTGAAAGAGGGTATTGTGTTGAGGCGCTTTATCCAGATGATGTTGATGGAGAAACCCTTGTTGGTGCTATCAGGGAATTTGCCAAAAATACTGATGAAAAGTCAAAAAATATATTTTATTTTTCAGGGCATGGGACTTTTGTTAAAACTGACAATGGAAGTATTGTTAGAGGAATACAATTAAATCAGGGTGAAAGAGAGGAAGAAAGAATAATGCCTGCTTATGCTTTGCTTGAAGAACTTGCAAATATTAAGGGATATATAGGGGTAGTTATTGATTCGTGTTTTAGCGGACAGTTCTCTGAACTTGCTAAAGATGCAGAGGTAAGAACTTATCTCGGACTTAAGAATTTCGTTATTCTTGCTTCATGCCCTTTTGATAAAAAAGGAATTAAGGATGACTATGAAATTGAAGGCAAAAAGATGAGGCTTGGCTCTTTAACTACTGGATTAGTCTGTGCTTTGATGGCTTCAAGAGGAAAAGAATTCAACTTATCAACTGAGCAAATTCTATGCGGAAATGAAGACCAGAGAGCAAATCCTGAGAAATACTCAGAAAATACTGATGAAGAGCTAGACATAAGTTTTGAGCTTCAGAGAACAGGTGATTGTGATTTCAAGCTCTGATCGGAGTGATTTTTAACAATCTTTATATACATAAGATATCCATATTTTTTATGGAAAAAAGCAATTTGGAACTGCTAAAAGAAAGATATCCTGAACTGCAAAAAAAGCATAATCTTCCAAGTTTTCAGGAGATGAATATAGAATTTGGAATTGAAAAAGCAGAAACAGAAAAATTTGATATTCTTATCCGAGAGATAAGAAAATATGTTGCAGATAAGTTATTGAATTATCTTAAATTTATTGAGACAGTTCTGAATCCTACAAATGCATCAATGGTTATTTTCTCAATAATAAAGTCTCTTGGTGCAGATGAAAAGAAAAAACTTACAGAGGTTTACAAAAAGCTTGCTAAAACAGAGCTTGATTTAATTGAGCTGGAGATTCATTTTAATGAAGAAAAAGAAGCTGAATTCATAAGGAAAAATTATCTTCTTTGGAAAGAAATAAGCAAGGAATTAATGGCAGTTATGGCTAAGGTTAAGGGAAACTGGGACAGGGAATCTACAAAGGGGAATAATTCTTTTGTAGGATAAAATGCCAGCAAAAAAACATAGAACAAGAAAAATTCCTGGAAAGATTTTAGGAGATTTTGTTTATAGGTACAGGTATTTTATCAAACCCCTTGTATCCAGGGGGAATTTTGAGTCTTCAGCCCAATACATGAATGATGCCTGCACAAATTACCAGGATTTAAGTAATTTTTTAAGCAGAACAGTCTGCGAAAAAATATATGAAGCATATAAAAGAGCAGTCTCTATTTTTTCTGATTTGTTAGATAAGAGTGTTTGTGATGTTAAGGCGGATTTTGCAAATCCTGAAAAAAGAAGAACTCTTTTGAGATTATTGGACACGGAAATAAGGGTTATTGATTCTGCAATGCGTGATAGCAGAAATAAGGATTATTTGAAGGCTGAAATGCCTGTTATGGAAAGAACAGCAGCTTCTTAGAAGAATATTTAAAGGCATTTTCCGTATATAAAACAGAGAAAAAGCAGTAATTTATTTATTGTTTTTATTGTTAAAAATGGGTGAAATAGGAGCTTTAGTGATTGATGTTGGATCTGAAATTGTGGTTGCGCAGCCAACACCAGAAGCAATTGTTGGAAGTCTGATTGGAAAATATCAGGGACAATTGCAGCCAGTTCTTGAAAGCGGAAAAATAGATTATGATTTATTAAGTGATTTTTTAGGATTATTAAAAAAATCAATGGAAGCAATTAGAATTGGAGGCTCAGCAGCTTATTCTGCTTATTGTATTGCATCAAGGCATCTTGAAATAGGATTAAAGGGTTCAGAAAGGACATCAGGAGTTTC
>Ga0315273_10000997_pt1 | contig 31184 bp, 26 predicted proteins | sample YL17G02_0_MG_FD_205753 | JGI IMG/M metagenome (GOLD analysis project Ga0315273, IMG submission 205753) | Sediment microbial communities from Yellowstone Lake, YNP, Wyoming, USA - YL17G02_0 | ecosystem: Environmental > Aquatic > Freshwater > Lake > Sediment | place: USA: Wyoming | collected... | reverse complement strand
CTTGTTGTGCCGAGGCGGCATGGGGTACAGCGTCCACACGACTCGTGCGCGAAAAACTTGGTCATGCGGCGCGCCGCCTCCACCATGCAGGTGCTTTCATCCATCACGATGATGGCACCTGTGCCCAACTCACTGCCTGCCTGTTTCAGCGTCTCGAAGGCCATTGGCACATCCAGGAATTGGGCGGTCAGCATCGGTGTGGAGATTCCGCCGGGAATAACAGCCTTGAGTTGCCTGTCGTTGCGGATGCCGCCAGCATGTTCGTAGATAATTTCGCGCAATGTGGTACCAAGCGGCAGTTCATAATTGCCGGGGCGATTGACATGGCCGCTTACCGAGAAAATTTTTGGCCCTTTGCTTTCCGCCGTGCCGATGCTGGCGAACCACTCAGACCCGAGCTGGATAATCTGGGGGATGCAGGCCAGCGTCTCGATATTGTGGACGAGCGTTGGCAAGCCAAAAAGCCCCACTTGTGCCGGGTAAGGCGGTTTGATGCGCGGATTGCCGGCTTTGCCCTCCAACGATTCGAGCATGGCAGTCTCTTCACCGCAGATGTACGCGCCCGCGCCACGGTGGACGGACATATCCAGGTCGAAGCCTGAGCCCAGGATGTTCTTCCCTAAAAAGCCATATTCGTAAGCATCGGCGATAGCTTTAATCCAGCGCTTGAAGCCCAGGAAGAATTCCCCGCGGATGTAGACATAAGCCCGGTTCGCACCGATGGCGTAAGCAGCAATGATGACGCCTTCGATGATCTGGTGTGGGTCCTGTTCAACGATTTCGCGGTCTTTAAATGTGCCGGGTTCGCCCTCGTCGGTGTTGACGGCGACGATTTTTTGCTGGCCCGTATTGGTGGGCATGAATCCCCACTTGGTTCCCGCCGGGAAGCCCGCCCCGCCCCGTCCACGCAGCCCGGAACGTTTGACCATATCGATTAATTCGTTCGGGGGTTTTGTGAACGCTAGTTTTACCGCTTCATAGCCGCCATTGGCCAGGTAGGTCAGAATCTTTTCCGAAGCAGGGCGGCGAATATTACGTGTGAGCACAGGTTCGAACATAAACACTCCAAACTCAAGAACCCAATCTATCCAGCAGCTCGTCGATGGCTTCCGGCGTCATGTTTTCGTACAACTCATCGTTTATCCGCAGGGCCGGGGCTGTGCCGCAGGCTGCCAGGCACTGCACCACTTCCAGCGTGAATTTGCCATCCGGCGTGGTCTCGCCCGGCTTGATTTTCAGCCGCTGGACGATATGCTGGATGATTGGTTCCGCCCCGCCCACCAGGTAGCAGGACAATCCCTCGCAGACCTGCACGAGGTATTTGCCCTGCGGTTCCAGTTTGAACATGGTGTAAAAACTGGCTGTCGAATAGACCTGGCCCGGCGAAAGCTCCAGCCGCGCCGCGACTCGCCGGATGGCTTCGGGGCTAAGCCAGCCATGTTGCTCCTGGGCCAGATAAAGGGCTGCCAGAAGCATCGCCCTTGTCTTTGGGTCGCGCACATGATTTGTAACGGAGGTTGAGTTTACAGCCATAAATTGTTTCTATCTCCCCTCTCCCGGTTTTGGGAGAGGGGTAGGGGGTGAGGGCACAGGGCGCTACACTGCTTCGACCTTCACCGCACAAACCTTGTATTCCGGAATCTTCGATACCGGATCGAGTACGGCGATGGTCAATTCGTTAGCCGAGGCCTCCGGGAAATGGAAATTAGCATAGACCATACCCGGCGGGACTCGGTCGGTGATCCACGCTTCGGATTCAATGGAACCACGCCGCGAGGTCACTTTAACGCGCTTGTTACCGTTGAGACCGAGTTTCATGGCATCATCGGGATTGACTTCAATCAGCGCCTGACTGTAGATTTCCAGCAGGCCCTTTGCGCGGCGGGACATTTCGCCGCCGTGCCAGTGGTACAGCACCCGTCCCGTGGAGAGAATCATCGGATAGTCGTCGTCAGTGCGCTCGGAGGGCGGGACGTGGTCAATCGGCATGAATTTGCCCTTTCCGCGCGCAAACTGCTTGGTGTGCAGAATCGGCGTGCCGGGGTGCTCGGCGGTGGGGCAGGGCCATTGCAGCGTTTCGCCCTTCTCCAGCCGCTCGTGGGTGATGCCGGCATACGACGGCGTCAGTGCGTTGATTTCTTTCATGATGTCAGCGGGGGAGGTGTAATTCCAAGCTGACCACGGACTGTCCATCGTCTGTTGTCCGTCGTCCAATATCCGCTTCGCCACCTCGGTAATAATCTTCCAATCCTGCCATGCCTCGCCCAGCGGTTCAAGCGCCTGGCGCACCATCTGCACGCGCCGCTCGGTATTGGTGAAGGTGCCTGTTTTTTCAGCAAAGGAAACACCCGGCAATAGTACATCCGCATATGGGCAGGTCTCGGTGGGGAAAATCTCCTGGAGAACGATAAAATCAGCCGCTTCCAGGCAGTGGCGGATGTGATTCGTGTCCGGGTCGGACATAATAGGGTCTTCGGCCAGGATGTACAGGGCATGGACTTTGCCTTCGAGGATACCGGGCACCATCTCAGTGACAGTCAACCCGACTGTAGACGATAGACCATTGACCGTGGTTTTATCATCCATGGTCCGTGGTCTGTTGTCCATTCCCCAGGCTGCCGAGAACTTCTTGCGCACCTCTTCGTTTGTCACCGGCTGGTAAGCGGGGTAGACGTTTGGCAGTCCGCCCATGTCACACGCGCCCTGGACGTTATTTTGTCCGCGCAGCGGGTTGACACCGCTACCGGGCTTCCCCATATTTCCCAGCAGCATTTGCAGGTTTGCCAAATCCATCACGTTGCGCACGCCGGTGATGTGCTGGGTAATGCCCATCGCCCAGAAAACGGCCATCGGTTTGACCGTGCCCATGATTTCGGCAGCTTTATATAACTGTTCGACCGGTACGCCGGTGATTTCCGCCACTTTTTCGGGGGGATATTGTTCCACTGTTGATTTGAACTCGTCGAAACCCTCGCAACGTTCCACGATAAAGTCCTTATCCTCCCACCCTTTTTCAAGGATAATGTGCATAAGTCCGTTTAACAGGGCGATATCTGTCCCGGGGCGGTGACGCAGGTGCAGGCCGCCGTACTGCGGGGTGGCGAGTTTGGTAATGTCGATGCGGCGCGGGTCAGCGACAATCAGCCTTACGCCGCGCTGTTTGACTGCCTGGCGGATGCGCATCCCGATAACCGGATGCTGCTCCGTGGTATTCGAGCCGATGATGAAAATTGCCTGCGACTGCCCGGTGACATCCTCAATCGAGTTGGACATGGCGCCAGAACCAAAGGAAGTGGCCAGACCGGCCACGGTGCTGGAGTGTCAGAGACGGGCGCAGTGGTCAATGTTGTTCGTCCCTATGATCTGCCGCGCCAGTTTATTCATCAGGTAATTTTCTTCGTTGGTGCATTTGGCCGAAGTCAGCACGCCAATGCTGTCACTTCCATAGGTATCGCGCGTTTCGCGGAGTTTCTTCGCCGTGATGTTCAGCGCAGTATCCCAATCTGTTTCGACCCAATCATAATAACCATCGACCGTTGACCGTTGACCGTCCACGGTCTTCGGTCTACCGTCCAAAAGGTATCGCCGCACCCTCGGTTTGAGCAGCCTGTCGGGATGATTCACATAATCGTAGCCGAAGCGGCCCTTGACACAGGTCCAGCCATGGTTGGCAGGGCCTTCCCAGATAGAATCGACCTTGATGATTTGGTTGTCCTTCACTTCCAGCAGCAGTTGGCAGCCCACGCCACAGTACGAGCAGACTGTTTTGACCTTTTTTACTTGCCAGGGACGTCCCTTGCCAATCGACATCTTCGGCATCAGTGCGCCGACCGGGCAGACTTCCACACAACTGCCGCAAAACTCACACGGGCTGTCTTGCATCGTGCTATCGGCCCCAAAACCGATATGCGCGTTGAAACCGCGATAGACGAGTCCAATCGCCTCCACTCCGTTGGCATAATTGCAGGCGCGGACACACAACCGGCACAAAATGCACTTGTTGCGGTCCACCTGGATGAAAGGATTGGAAGTGTCAATTGGATAGCGATGTTGAACGCCTTTGTAGCGCTCACCCTTCGCGTTGTATTCGTAAGCCAGGTCTTGTAACACGCAATCCCCGGTCACGTTACAGGTCATACAGTCGAGCGGATGATCTGAGAGCAGCAATTCCAGCGAGAATTTACGAGCTTCCAGCACTTTGGGAGAGTGCGTCTGAATCACCAATCCATCGCTGATTGGGAATGTGCAGGCTGGCTGCAGGGAACGCTGCTTTTCGATTTCAACAAGGCAAATGCGGCAAGCCCCCTCCGATGGCAGGGCTGGGTGATTGCAAAGCACTGGTATGTTGATCCCGGCCTCTTTTGCCGCCTGCAAAATGGTCTGTCCGCTTTGCGCCTCGATTTTTTTATTGTTTATGGTAATGTTGACGGTTGGCATTATTTATTCCTTTCACTGCGGCCTGGGAATGTTCATTAGATCGAGCCATTCCAGGTCACACCGTAGGCAGCGTTTGGCTTCTTCCTGCGCAGTAGGTTCGTCAAAACCTGTTTCGACTTCTTTAAAGTTACCCGCGCGTTCAGCCAGCCGAAGGACCGGGATTTCCGGACGGTGAACAGTTGCATAATCATCCAGGTTGTATGGCTGTTCAATATCCGGGCGAGGGGTCTGATAATGTTGCTTGATCAGTTCTCCGGTCTGCAACCAATGATCAACAGCCACTGCCACCAGGTTGCCATGTGCCACTGCTTGGACGACTGTAGCCGGGCCGCTGACGGCATCACCGGCGGCAAAGACACCAGGCCGGGTTGTGTCGAAGGCATTTTTGACATTGAAGGTACTTGCCCTGGTCGTCTCGATGCTCTCGTCGCTTTTCCACGCCAAATCAGTTGTCTGGCCGATGGCGGGGATCAGCAGATCGATCTCGAGTGTGAATTCGTCATTCTCGGCAGGGATGGGTTTGCGGCGTCCGCTGCTGTCGAATTCGCCCAGATGTTGAGTTTGAACGACAATGCCTGTGACGTGATCGTCACCTAACACTCTAATCGGATTTGCCAGAAAATGCAACTGAGTGTTCTCGTGGATGGCCGCCTCGATTTCTTCGAGATGGGCGGGCATGTCTGCACGCTGACGGCGGTAGATGATGTGGACCTCGCTTGCACCCAGCCGCCAGGCTGAACGCGCCGCGTCGATCGCGACGTCTCCACCACCGATAATTGCCACCCGTTTCTTCTTCACCTTTACAGTCAGTTTCTCGAGCGCAATATCGCGCAGGAAATCAGTGCCGTGTAGAACCCCGGTTTTTTCTTCTCCAGGAATACCCAATTTGCGACTTTTGTGAGCCCCGATCGCCAGTACCACAGCGTTGAAGCCCTCGCGTTGGAACAGATCGTCAACTGTAAAATCGGTACCTAAAGCCTGGTCGCAGCGCACCTCAACCCCGGCGCGTTTGATATTGTCAATTTCGGCAAAGAGCGGCTCGCGCGGCAGGCGGTATTCGGGGATGCCCACTGTCATCATCCCACCAGGGATGGGCAGCTTTTCGAACACAGTCACACTATAGCCGCGCTGAGCCAGCCGTAGGGCCGCGGTCAATCCGGCCGGGCCAGCGCCGATAACGGCAATTTTCTTATCGGCCGCGGCGAGACGATTTTCTTCTGAAACGACCAGATTGGGCGTCCATGCCTGCTCATATTCCTGGTCGGCCATGAAACGCTTGATCATACGGATGGCGATCGGTTCGTCAATCTCTCCCCGACGGCATTTTTGCTCACAGAAGGCCGGGCAAACCCGGCCACAGATCAGCGCAAACGGGTTTCGCTGGCGATGGATTTCCAGACCTTCAGCGTAACGTCCCTGTGCTACCAGCGCGATATAGGCTGGGCTGTCAACACCCGCGGGGCAGGCGTTGATGCACTTGGCGCGCACCAGTGATTTGCACTGACCGGCAGGGCAGTGTTGATCCTCGACATGCGCGATGAATTCTTCCTTGAAAAACCGCAGCGAAGCCATCACCGGGCCAGGCGTCAATTGTCCCAAAGCACAAAGCGAGGCTTCCCTCATATTGCGCGAGATTTCCTCGATCAACCCCACATCCTCGGAGACACCCTTGCCTTCCGTAATGCGCGTCAGAACTTCGAGCATGCGCGTGCCACCAATCCGGCAGGGAATACACTTCCCGCACGATTCAGCTGAAGCAAAGGTCAGGAAATATTTGGCGAACTCCACCATGCAGGTTTCATCGTCAACGACGATCATTCCGCCCGACCCCATTGTGGCTCCTGCCTCGACAAGAGCATCAAAATCTACCGGCGTATTCAGTGCCGAGGCGGGTAAACATCCACCCAGCGGGCCGCCAGTCTGGACAGCTTTAAACGGTTTGCCCTGCGGAATGCCGCCGCCCACATCAAAAATGATCTCGCCCAGTGGGATGCCCATCGGCACTTCGATCAAGCCGGTGTTGTTGATCTTACCGGTCAGCGCAAAGATGGCTGTCCCGGGCGATTTTTGGGTGCCGATACCGGTAAACCAATCTGCGCCTTTCAAGATGATTTGCGGCGTGAGCGCATAACTTTTGACATTGTTGACGTTCGATGGCTTGTTCCACAGACCTGAAACCGCCGGGAAAGGCGGGCGCGGGCGGGGTTCACCGCGTCTGCCCTCGATGGAAGCCATCAGCGCTGTTTCTTCGCCGCAGACAAACGCCCCGGCGCCCTCGTAAACGTGCAGGTCGAATGAGAAACCGCTGCCTAGGATGTTTTCGCCCAACAAGCCGTACTCGTGCGCCCGGGCCAGCGCCGTTTTCAGGTGCGTAATCGCCAGTGGGTATTCTGCGCGGCAGTAGATATAACCTTCGCGCGCGCCAATGGCATAGCCCGCAATCGTCATGCCTTCCAGTACGCTGTGCGGGTCGCCCTCCAGGATCGAACGATCCATAAACGCGCCGGGGTCGCCCTCATCGGCGTTGCAGATGACATATTTGGGCGTGCTGCGCGACCGTTGGCAGAATTCCCATTTGATGCCGGTCAAAAAACCCGCGCCGCCGCGCCCACGCAGCCCGGAGTCTTTGACTTCTTCGATGACTTCATCCGGCGTCATCTCGGTCAGTGCTTTGTTCAGGGCGCGGTAGCCATCCCTGGCGATGTAGTTTTCGATGTTTTCCGGGTCAATCATGCCGCAGTTGCGCAGGGCAATGCGGATTTGTTTTTGGTAGAAGGGCATTTCTGAATATTCTGGCAGTCCCACCCCGGTAATTTTCGGTGTGTCACCTGTTGCCAGTTGGCCAAGTGCCAACCCGGCCACAATATTACCTTGAACGAGATGTTCTTCAATCAACTGAGGTACCATCCCCGATTTGACGTTGGAGTAGGTCACCCGCGCTTTACCGGGGAGTTGAATATCCACCAGCGGCTCTTTGAAACACATACCGATGCAGCCCACCGGGACAATTTCCGCTTCCAATTGACGGTCAGCCAATTCCTGGCGGATAAGCCCCTCGATTTCTGCTGCGCCGGCGGCGATGCCGCACGTCCCCATACCGATAAATATCGTCGCCCCAATTTTCTGGCGCTGCTGCAAAGTACCCCGCGCCGATTCGTAGACGTGCATCAGATCATTACCATTCAATAGTCTGGGCATGAACAATCTCCGTAGTTTCCTTGTTTCGGTTGCCATCAATCTGATTTTCTGCTTTTATTCGAGTTTTTCTAATTGCTCAACGATCTTTTTCGGCTCAATCTGACCATAAACCTTGTCATTGACGACTGCCACAGGGGCCAGTCCGCACGAGCCGAGACAATAGACAATTTCCATGCTGTACTTGTAATCTGGGGATGTGCCGTTTCCCTGGATTTTCAGTGCATTCTCGATTGCTTCGACACTTTTTGGAGCGCCGCGCACATGGCAGGCGGTCCCATCGCAAATGCGGATTAGATTCCGCCCCTGCCGGGTGAGTCGGAATTGAGCGTAAAATGTTGCTACACCCATCAACTGACTGATGGGAATACCAGTCTTTTGTGAAATGGCTGCTAGCACTTCTTTGGGCAGATAGCCATACACACCTTGTGCGCGCTGCAAAATGGGAATGACAGGTCCCTTTTTCCCCATAAACTCTTCCAGGATACTATCGAGCGCTTTCAGGTCAATCGGTTCATCAGCCATGGCATGCTTCTCCGTAATTCTGCCGGTAAAAGAATAAACTTTATCGGCAATAACACATATTTATTATCACTCATCGGGCAACTCTCCGTTAGTTGCATTCTTCGTGCTTTATAAGGACATTTGTCCTTAAATATAACAATAAAAGCCGTTTTACTACAAACCGGCTTTTGTGAAAAATTATAGGCCTACTCGTTGTGTATTTGAATAAACATTGAAACGATGTTTTCTTGCGTAGCCAATCAAAGTAATTCCATATCGTTCTGCCATTTCGATCGAAAGTGATGATGGGGAAGTTCGGGAAATCAAAATCGGTGCATTCAGCCGCGCGGCTTTCTGTAACATCTCCGAACTAATGCGGCCCGTTGTGATCAAAATCCGCGTCTTGGGCCATATATTATTCATTAGACACAACCCCGCGATCTTATCCAGTGTGTTGTGCCTGCCAATATCTTCAGCAGATATAAGGATGTTCTCTCCATTACTCAGAGCGGATGTGTGGACTCCACCCGTCTCGCGATATAACGATTGCACTTCGAACAACATTTCGACTAATTTCATGATCGTTTCGGGCGGGACCTTGGGCATGTTACCGTTAAATGAAATATTCGGATTCGCCAGCAAGTCTACCCCGGTTACGCCGCCTGTGCATCCTGAAGTCCGCCGCCAGGATGTAGGTTGTTGCGCGACGTGATTCAGCCATACATCCACGTTATCGCCATGTTCGCAAACGCGCACATCCGACACTTCATCCATTTTTTCAATAATGCCTTCGTTGTAGAGAAAGCCAATTGCGAGCGCTTCCAGATTGATGGGCGTGCACATGAACGTGATCCACACTTCGCCATTAACAGTCAGCGAAATGGGCGCCTCGACAATTGTTTCTGCGTCGTGGGATTCCCATTTATTGAATTCAAATCTTTGGTACTGGATTGCTTTTTGAGGTGCAAACATTAAGACTCCAAACATTAAAGTTAATTAGTGGCATTATGCACCGTCCCGCAGGTTTTCCTGCAAAACACAATGGATTTAACCGAACCTGCGGGAGGTTCTGTGCAAGGTGAGTTAATCAATCACGTGCCAATTTGCGGGTAATTTTGTTTTAGGCCAATTCGGATCTGGCCTCCAATCAAGCCATGTGCGATCAAGAGGATAAAGCCGGTTTTCTATCCTTGCAAATACTTCTTCCTGAGCGCGCTCAATCTCTGTCACCCAGGCGGAAGTGATCCCGCCTGTTTTTATTCCGCTTTGATAATTGTCCACGTCCTTCCGTTCCCATTTGTTATCAAGATCAACGAGAATATCCAGATCGAGGTCAAGTGTATCAAATCCACAATGACTGCGCGTAAACGGCGTCTGGAAGTTGATGTAATAGCATTGGAACTCTTCCGAGGTTTGTTCCCAGATGTAGATCGTTGAAAAAAACTTTTGCGGCTCCAACAGGATCAAAAACCGATTTGTGTGCCACGCATATAGTTCCATGTTCAGGGAATTGTTCAACGTTTCATGCCAGCGGTTCCATGGAGCGCTGTCACCATGCCGTTTGTGGATATATCCGGCAGGGGCGGCGCATTCCGCTCCCGGTTCCACGAGTAGGACCGTCTCTTGGGGCGTATCTTTTATCCCGCGCGCAGACTGTGTGTAACAGACCCATTGTTTGTATACTCCCCGTAAAGCAACTGTCTCGTCTGAATTCAACATATTATGCGCTCTTCTTCTTTTCTGATTTTCGATGTACTTTATAAAACACATCCGGGTCGGCTAGGAACGCGCCGAGGCAGGCTTCGGTGCACAGGTAGATCGTCCGGCCGCGGTATTCGGTACGCGGGAAATAAGCCGGGTCCGCGTGGATAATGCGTCCGCAAAGCGTGACGAAGCGCGTTAATTCAGTGGTTGACTTTTTATCTTCAGATGTTAGAATGGTTTTAGAGATTGACATAAAAAATGGCTGGTTGCACTGGGTTTCCTGATATTATTTGCTCTCGATTGGGCAGCGTTACACGATATTATAAAAGGTGAGCAGGATGTTTGGATGGAATGGTCGCTTGTTTTGCTCAACCTGATTTTATTGATCGTCGTAATCCGTAAATGGCTAAATAATAAACCTGCTTGATTCAGATGTATTATCGTCTGCAAGCCTTTTCATGAAAATAGAACGCCTCGAATTATAATCGGGGAAACTTTGTACTTGGGAGAAACTTTAGTGAAACGTTCTCAAGCATTGGATGTCGTGCGCGGTCTTGCTATCTTAATGGTTCTCTGCTGGCATTACCAGCCAGAAAAACCGCTGATTTCTGATTTTCTGCTTTACTCCACTCGTCTATTTTGGAGCGGTGTGGATGTTTTTTTTGTGTTGTCTGGATTTCTGATCGCTGGTATTCTTTTGCAGAATGTGGACAAAAAAAATTATTTTTCGGTTTTTTACATTCGGCGCAGCGCACGAATTCTACCTTTATACCTTATATTGTGTTTTATCTTCTATTTATTATTACGGTTTGATCCTGAAAATTTTTATAAAACTTATAAAAACCATCTGCCGCTTTGGTCCTATTTAACATTTACTCAAAACTTTTTTTATGCCGCGCGCCAGCGATTTGCAGACCCCTGGATGGATATTACATGGTCTTTGGCTGTAGAGGAACAGTTCTACATTTTTTTATCTTTGTTGATTTACAACATAAAGAAAAAACATTTGTATATTGTAGCGGCCTTTTTGATCCTTCTTGCTCCTGTTTTGCGCTCCTATTCAAGCCACATGACATCCTATATTCTTCCATTTCACCGGGCTGACTCTTTGATGTTTGGTCTCTTGCTGGCGCTGGCATGGCGCTCTGAGGATATAAAAGAATTTTTGAAAAAATACAGCCATGTCTTTGAGTGGACATGCTTCATTTTCTTTATTGGTGCGGCATATCTGACATATCAACAAAAACCTTTTGGTGATGCTTTCACCCATTCGTGGCTGGCGCTTTTTTATAGTAATTTAATTCTGCTTGCATTATTTTCGGATCCAATCGCCCGGTGGTCGATCTTTAAGAATCGTGTATTGGAATGGTTTGGATTACGTTCGTATGGGATTTATCTGTTTCATCGACCAATCCAAATTATCTTCCCGGTTCTTTTACGATGGCTGAAGATAAAATTGAATCCCTGGATAGCGATCGCGATCATGGTCATCGTGCTGTGCATGGTTTCTGAAATCATATACAGGCTTATCGAAAAGCCTTTTTTGGATTTGGGCCGTAAATTCAAATATATAGATTCCTAGCTCGCCAATCTCCCTGCGATTCTTACGCATGGCCGCCTAAACACGTCTTCCTCATGTGGAGCTTCTTCGAGCTCACCTGTCAGATCCTGGCCGGGGAAGTGGAGATTCTCATGTAGGTCATTCTGCCATTTGGGGCAATCGGTTACATCATAGACAATACCTTTATGGGCGATGAATTTACGTGTGCCGCGCTCGCCTGTGTTTCGGCGCAGTTCCGCTTCAGTGATGATTCGGTCTGGAATGTTCATTAAAAGTCCATGTAGCTGAGGCAGCAAAACAGGACGAATGCATCCAATTTTCATGTACCCATATTTATTGGCAGTCAAATATTCAACAATCCAAATCTGCTGTACTATATTTGTTCTCGACCGCCAGATATAGTCAGTGCCCATAGTTATTAACAATAAGCATCAGAAAGCGTTTCGAACAAGAATTACGAACAAAGAAATGACACTTAGGGGCACGGTGATATAGGTAAAAATTATTGAGCGATCTGCAAGCATCTCAATTGCCACACGAAAGACATGCACACGGTCCAAAAAAATGACCAGCAACACAATCATGGTTACAGTCAAAAAACCATAATATCCTATCTGGGACAGGGGAATATGTTGACTCAAAATGATCATAATATAAACAAAAGTACATATAACCATTACCGCCCCGCGAAAAACAAAATCGTAGTACAACCACCCTGCAGGCAGACAAAAACACAGAACAAGAACGATCACCAAAACGAATAAAGACTCCAGAAAATTAGTAACGATGGCATATGCGCAAACCCCAACAATCTCTGCTACTGTCAGAAAAGAAAGCCAGCTGGGTAAATTCCAAATAAACCAGTATGCGCTCCAGCCATAAATTAAGATAACTATCAATCCATATACAGGGTAGATTTTCTGTTTTTTGGGAAAACGATTAAGAAGAGACAATACCTATCAACCTTTCTTGTATATCGCGCCAATCCCTGCGTATATAATAAAAAGGGCGCGAGAATCTTAGACAAGGCGTATCACAAAATCACGTCAAAGATAGATTTGCTGCATTGTAGGCTGACAACAATAAATCTTTCATTTGATGTGCAATTACAGGCTCAAGTTTAATTATATCTCTCAATTCCTCGGGGTCACTCTCTAAATTGTACAATTCGAATAAACCATCGTAAAAGCGCTTGTCATCTGGATAGCCTTTATAGTCGCTATAACCTTTATAATAAATTAATTTATATTTTCCTTTTCGCATAGAAACAGAAATGGTTGACAAATAACCATTGGGAGAACTATGTTTTGCATCCATGGAAAAAGAATTCTGTAGATCATCTTCTTTGCCCCCAAATCCCGGCAAGATACGCCCCTCACACCAATCCGGCACCTTACTCCCGCTAATCTTTAATAATGTAGGGAGAATATCAATGCTGTTTGTAACCGAGTGAACATCGCGTCTTGCAAGTTGCCCCGGAGAGGATATAAGCAAAGGCACTCGGATGGCCGAATCATACAAAAGTGGAGATTGATGGCCTAAAGCTCCTCGCTCAAACATTTGTCCGTGGTCAGAAGTTAGAACGAGATAAGTATTATCCAAAACGCCTGTAGATTTCATTGCATCCAAAAAGTTGCCTAGTGCAGAATCAGTATGGGCCAGATAGCGATCGTAAGCAATTCGCATTTTATCAAGTTCTTTTTGAGATTCTTTCTTTTCAAGTAAAGGGTGTTTAGGCCTCCAGGGTGGCTCCCATCCATCTTTAAATAACTCCAAAAAGCCGGGGCTTGGAACATAAGGCTCATGTGGCGGGAAGATGTGAAAATAAGCCAAAAAGGGGCTCTGCAGTTTATGAAGGCAAGAAACTAAACCATCAAACACATTTTCGATCTTGAAAAACAGATCTTTTTCATAATATTGAAGTTCGTTTTTTCTGGTCCTTTCCACCATCGCACTAGATCTATATTCTATCCAATATTTATTTATCGCCCCAAAAAGCAATGAGCCCGGCTGACTCCATAGACTAAATAAGTAATAATCATACGCGCGGTATTTTGCAAGCGCGTCACTACCATTAACATCCGAAAATACATTTTCCATTTCACTATAAGTACCTGGGGACATATGGAGATCAAGGTCGTCATCAAACTGGGTTAGTAACAAGTCAGCCAATATGTTTTGCGAGAAGCCAACACGGGTATATTGAGCCGCGATTAAGTGAAATAGATTTCTTTTTATAAATTCGCGCCGCACTAATCCAGAATAATTTGTAGCGCGATGTGTCCACGGGTACATGCCTGTCAACAACGATGCCGTCCCTGTTGAAGTGAAAGTCCCCGGGGAATAATGAGAGTGGTACACCGTTGCGCGTTCAGCAAATCGCTCAATATGAGGGGTAGTCTGCCTGTTGTAACCATATAGGGACATATTCTTGGCAGTTAAAGCATCTAACACGAGGATGACGATATTCAGATTAGGCTTATTCGTATCCACATCGATGTATTTGGCAATTTTCGATAAAGCAATACTTGCCGGGGCCAAACCCGCCAACTTTAATAAATCACGCCTGCTTAATATTGACATAGAAAATCCTTATTCTTAACTCGAACAAGCCGAAACCAAACAGGTTGACCGCGAAGGCAGAAAAATGATCTTGATGGAACCTGTCACTTCGTTGTGCCAGGATCAAACCAGCATTTTGGGGCCTTGCCTTCAAGTTTATCATCACAGGTGCCACGCAAAACCTGCAAATCGGACAGATCCCATACCCGTTCCGGCGCTTGAACAATGGCGACGGGCTTTCCGTTCCACATAAAAGGATAGATACTGGTCACATATCTGAAATGAATAAGGGTGCTTAGCACAAACGCGGTGCCGAAAATAACCTTCCACCAGCGAAATGACCATAGCTGGCCTTCTTCAAACACCGGGATTAAGAACCAGGCAAGATAAGGCGTCAGGTCCGTAAAGAAACGCGGGCCAAGGGACCAGCCGCCATACCAGTTGTCAAAAGATGAGATTGTCACCCAATGTGTGATTAAGATGACAGCCAGATAAGGCTCGATGCTGTTCAAAACCATGCGGCCATTCCTGACCGCCAAATATAAGCCATAGATTGAAACCAGGAATATTGGCGTGGTGGTGAAAAGTCCCCGGTTTGGACTTATCAAATTTCCCAATAAAGCATTGAAAAAATGTAAATTAGCTCCCAGGCGTTGAGGCAGATAATAAGGGGGCAGGATCGAATGGTAAACCCGCAATCCATCAAAGACAAGGATGGCGAGAGGTATGAACAAGCCTGCAAAATAGAACCCCAGGTTCTTCCTGTGATTCATCAAAAAATACAGGGTGAGAAAGAAGACCGATAGACTGTTGGTAGGCCTGACAACGTACGAATACCCAAGCAAGGCGCCGACCAGGAATATCGGCCACTTATTTGGAGAGCCGCGCAGTATCAACCATAAGGCTGTGGTTAAACACAATGCTGAGAGCCCGTGTTGCCATAATGCCCTGCTGGCAGTTGACAACATGGGAGTTGTGAAAGCAAAAATAAAGACAAGCAGTAAAGAGCGCAGCCTGTCAAGCCGTAACGAGACAAGCAGATAAAACAAAACTGCCGCTAATGCGGATACGAACGAGGCCGCTATCTTCTCGACCTTTGCGAGCCTTTCATCGGGAAAATGATCTGTCAGGTAAGTCGCGAGGTCTGTTGGATAACGCAAATCAAAAACTTTATCCACCGCCCACACATAGGGAACACTTACAAACGGGATGGCCATGGGAAAATATGAATAGATATGATCGTCCAGGTAAACGACACGATAGTCCCGGTCTTCCATAAGATGAGCGTACTCATCAAGATTCGCATTGTGTTCACGAAGCATGCTCATGGAGATGTAAAAGGTCCACCTGGAATCGGTGCTGGTGGTCACCGGGCAGGTGACATAGACAAAAAACACGATCAAAAAAATCAGCGCCATCCATAAAATATTTGGCTTCGGCTTTGAATTAATCAACTTTGCGGTCATCAGGGGACTCCATATTGCTATTTATCCAAAAGTTCCAATAATTCCTGGGGTGAATGAATCAGATAATCTGGTTTTGCGTCCATTAGTTTGCTCAGGCTTTGATGCCCCCAACTCACGGCAATACTTTTGACTGATGCCTCCCTGGCCGCGCGGATGTCACTCGCCGCGTCTCCTACTAAATATGTTGCATCATCGTGCTTCGCGAGTTGTCTGTGGGCGGACAGAATTTTTTCCGGTTTTGAGCCTGGCTGGTCTACTGCAAAAATTGCGCGGACAAAACCGCACAGGCCGTGCGCCTCAAGAAAATTTTCCACAGTCTGGGTTGTATTCCCGGTGACGACCGCGAGCATATTATTTTTTGATAACTTTTCCACGACTTGTTTCATGCCCTCGAATATTTTTGGAGGCCGCGACCTTTGCCCAAACCTTTTAAAACAACCGTCCACGAACTTGTCAAGGAGGTGCGAGGGTATGCCCAACTGCCTGCCGTATTCAACAAAGGACATCGTTTCAAGCGAGGCCAGGTCGGCAGGCGTTGCAATTCGATGAATACCCAGTTCAGCACAGGCGTCTTGCGCGAAGCTGAGCATGTCATCCAATGTATCTGCTAGTACGCCGTCAAAATCAAAGAGGACTAATGCCACGAGCTTATTCCATTTTGCTGGGGGTTTCCGCTGCATCCTTGATCCAGTCAGGGACTGGTAGTGGGGCAGGTTTGCGCCCATAGAAAAGATCATCCATTTTCAAGGCTGCCACGCGAAGCAGCGCGGACCGTTTCACTGTAAAGCGGACTAAATTATGCATGGCATTATTCGGGTGAGAATAAGGGCAAACGCTCATGCATCGTCCGCAATCCGTGCCGATCTTGCACCAAAATGTAAAGCAGGCTTCCGAGTTGATCTGCCAGCGCAGGAGGCCGTCGATCTCTTTTCGATCATCAAAGGAAATGGCGCGGCCCGGACATACATCGGCGCACTTTTTACAGCGGCGGCAAAAGTCAATGACGGTACCATCCCACTTTCTTCCATCAGGAACCAAAGGTAGATCGGTCGTAACAACGGCCAGACGTACACGCGGGCCCAACTCTGGCGTCATCAATAAACCCATCCTGCCGATTTCACCCAGCCCGGCATCGCGCCCCACCAACGGACACATGACCCGGTAACTGCCGTCAATATGAGCGCGTGCGGAATAGCCAAGCTGACGAATAAACTCTGCAAGTTGAACGGCCATGGCGCCTGAATTCAGGTACTCCTGCGCTGACTCCATCACCGTTGGCCCTCCCGGTGCCTGGCTCAACAGGTATTTGTCCATTTCCACGGTTAGCGCGATCCCATATTTATGGCTCAGGTCAACCGGCTGCCCATACCGCTCGCCGCGGCCGATCGTGTGATATAGGTGATAATCTCGCAGTTCGGTGACTCCCACAGAGACGGCTCCGGCTCCTTTGAGCCATTGTTTTATGAAGTGCGTCATACGGGCTGGATCAACCTGCTGGGCAGGCGTGGATAAGTTTTCGTCATCGAGCAGAGGGTGAAAGGCGGCCACCGTTTTGAAGCTGGCATCCGCCGCCGCAGATGTAATCGGGTCGTAATAGACGGCTCCCTTCTGCATAAGACCGGGCTGGCTTCTAAACTTGTCGTCCAGGAGTTTCAACTCTGGATGCCGTTCATAATATTCATTGAATCGATCTGATCCCACCTTTAAGTTATTGCGCGAGAACATGATGTCTCTTTCGTCAACGCGTGTTCTGGGAGTGTCAGCTGTCGGCTTGAAGGTATTGCCTATCGGAAGCATCAGAAAAAGAAGCACAAGCATGGTAAGCCCCAAAAGCGGAAGGGAAAAATTCGTTTGCAATCTGTAATCAATCAAGCCAGCCGCCAGCCAGGGGATGGGTAACAAAAACGCCAGTGCCAATGCCCATTTGGCGGCCCGGTATTCATCCTCCTGCAGTGACATCAGGAAAAAAGCAAGCATGGAGGAAAAGATGATGCATCCAAGTATGATTGAGGCAAGCGCGATGAAGGGTATTTGAGAAAGCAACATAAGTAAATGGATTATACCTTTGGATTTCCTCCATAAACCAAAACTTCCGAAGTCGCAACTCATCTCTCGTCAACTTCGCTCGCCTGTCATATAATGGACACAATGTATCGCGGAGGAAACTATGACTGACCTCAAAGCTCTTCAATTGGAACTGACCATTTCCACCCCTGGCAATGACGATGACCAGCTTGACAATATGACCCGGCAGTTGTTCATGGAGTTAAAAGACCTTGACGTTGAATCTGTAAACCTGTCAGCGGACGGTCACGCGCCCACAGGCACAAAAGGCGTGGACCCGGTCATCGCCGGGACGATCGCACTGGCTGTCTTGCCGGCCATGCTTCCCAAAGTCCTTGAATTTTTACAATCGTGGACTTTGCAGGGAAAGGGGCGTACAATCAAATTCAAAGGCAAGATCGCAGACCAGCACATTGAATTTGAAGGCTCACTCGCGGATATGGAAAAACTACTGGCAAAGTTGGAAAAGAAAAAGAAGAAACCAAAAAGCAAATGACCTCAAAATTCGCCCTTGTTATTGCCAATACCGATTACCAGGATAAAAGCCTGGCAAAACTGACCGCGCCCGGCAAGGATGCGCAGGAATTCGCGCGCATACTGCGCGAGCCGGAACTCGCCGGTTTTGACGACGTGCAGGTATTGATGAATGAAAGCGAAGCCAAAACACGCCGCGCCATCGCGCGTTTCTTCGCCGAGCGTAAACCTGCCGACCTGCTCCTGTTGTATTTTTCCGGTCATGGCGTTCGCAGTGAGCAGGGACAACTCTTCCTGGCCGCCAACGATACCGAGATCAGCATCCTCGAAGCCACGGGCGTTCCCTCTGAATTTATCACGCGCTCCATGAACAACAGCCGTTCACAGCGCCAATTGTTGATTTTGGATTGCTGTAACAGCGGAGCCTTCGCGCACGGCGCAAAATCAACCTCCGCGTTGGGCAAAAGCATGGGCATGGCCGAAGCCTTTGAAGGCAATGGCTTCGGGCGCATTGTGTTGACCGCCACCGACGCCACCCAATACGCGTGGGAAGGCGACAAGGTCATTGGGGATACGCAAAACTCGGTCTTCACGCATTTCCTCATTGAAGGACTCAACGGCGCGGCCGACCATGATGGCGACGGCAAAATTACCGTGGATGAACTCTACGATTATGCCTACGAACAGGTCGTACGTCGCACGCCCAAGCAGACGCCGGGCAAATGGTCCTACAAACAACAAGGCGAGATTTACCTGCGCGAGAATTTGAAGCCGCGCGACGTAAAACCTGTGTCTTTGCCCGTTGATACAGTTGAACTGCTCACTTCATCCAGCACGCGTTCGCGTAATCTGGGCATTCAAGACCTGACCGAATTATTGGACGGCAAACACCCGGGCTTGGCGCGCGCCGCCGAAGAAAAATTGCGCGCGATCGCCGCGGACGATGACAGCCTCAGCCTGCGTAAAACCGCCAGCGATATTTTGACAAATCATGGGCTTTCACTGGAACAGCCTGCTGTAAGTCGGAATGATATTCCGACTCTGACTCCGACTCTGATTCCGACTCCGACTCCGACTCTGATTCCGACTCCGACGCCAACTCTGATTCCGACTCTGACGCCGACCCCGATTGCCACATCACATTTGAAGAGTGTTCAGCCTCAGGGTCGGATTGCCAATCCGACCTACGACGCGCCGCGCGTGGAACCGAGGAAAGAAAAACCCATCCCAAAGCCCGAACAGAAGAAGCCCGCAGGCAATTCATTTCCCATCGCGTTTGGCAGTTTGGGATTGCTTTTGATCGTTGGATTATTGATTGCCGGGATTTTCATCACAGCCAAATGGCTGTCACCTGCCACACCGACGCAAGCCCCCGTTGTAACAGACGCGCCAACAGATTCGCCCGCGGCAACTGAGCCGCCCGCCGCGACATTTACGCCAACCCCAGACACCGGCTCATTCATTCTTTCCGATAACGTGACCATGATGTACGTGCCGGCGGGAACTTTCTCGATGGGCAGTGAAATATCCAGTGATGAAAAACCGATCCATTCTGTTGACCTGAGCGCCTATTACATTGACAAATTCGAAGTGACCAATGCCGCCTACAAACGCTGTGTGGACGCCGGCGTGTGCGACCCACCGAAAAAGAGCAGTTCATACACGCGTTCCTCCTATTATGGCGACGCCAAATATGACGAGTACCCTGTCATCTCTGTGGATTGGAATATGGCAAATAAATATTGCACTTGGCGCGATGCCCGTTTGCCCACCGAAGCCGAATGGGAAAAAGCCGCGCGCGGCTCAGATGGAAGAACCTACCCCTGGGGCGAAGATATTATTTGTGATAAAGCCAATTACAGTGGTTGTGTTGGAGATACGGCAAAAGTTGGCAGTTATCTCGGCGGCGTCAGCCCTTATGGACTTTACGATATGGCGGGCAATGTTTGGGAATGGGTGAATGATTATTACCAGGGCGATTACTACGCCACGCTTGGCGATGGCGCTTCCAATCCGCAAGGTCCGACCAGTGGCGATAGTCGAGTGTTGCGTGGCGGCTCGTGGTTCAGCTACGGTTACGATGTCCGCTCTGCCTATCGTAACTGGTACTACCCTTCGTACACCCTCAGCTACTTCGGTTTTCGTTGTTCTCGCTCACTTCCCGTGCCGTAATTCTGGGTTCTGATTTTCTGGTCTTCTGAAGCGGGGGGTCTGGGGGGCAAGCCCCCCAGCGCGCGCAAAAGTTTCACCAAAACTTCGGAAGTCTTTTCAGATTCTCCTCGATGGGAGAGTCGTAAAGAAGACTTCCGAAGTTTGACTATTCCCTGCTCTCATTACTCATAACTCGTTACTCTCCCCTTTTTACTTCTCTCTCCTCTCTACCCTCCACTTGCTTCCCCCTCCACACGATAATATCGAATTCGCCACATTCCCGGCGATTTCTCCTCCACCAGCGAGAAGGGCGTGACCATCATTACCCAGGTGTGCCCCGGCTTGAGGGCGGCAGGTGTGCCATCCTCATTCAAGAATTGCATTGGGCGGCGCTTGCCGCTTTGCTTTTCGTAAGTGCCGCTTACCGTACTCCACCTGATCTTGTATTGCTTTCCATCGCGGAAGAGCAGCGCGGGGCCGCTTGCGCCCAGGTCAATATCAATATCAATGATAGTCGGTGAGATGGCTGTGTGGTCGGCAAACACCACGATGAAATTTTCAAAATACAGTTGACGCCCGGTCAACCGGTCTGTATCGGGATGCAAGACGCCAATGGCTTTCTTATCCGAGTTATCCACGTAGCGCAGGTACGCGCCGTAAAGCGGATCATACATCCATGCGGCCTGGTTGAGGTTCGCCCAGAAGATGTTGATCTGGGAAGCTGGGGCGCCTCCCGTTGGCAGTTGATCTGCAAATAAATTGCTGGCGTAGTTGAAATTATTGCTCTTTCCGTTATCTTCGGCGACCGCCTCAAAACGTTCAATGGACATCATCGAACCGCCGCCTGCGTCTTCGTGTGCCACCATCGAACAGTGCGGAATTTTATCCAACACTTCATCGGAAGCGAATGCATACACCAAACATGAGTTTTGATACATGCCGGCAAGATATTTATAAAAGATGCGGCCTGAACGTATCGGACCGACTTCGGCTTTGGGCGGTTTAGCGGAGGCATCCGGGGTGAGCATATCCTGGGATAACGGGATCAAGCCTGCGTCCAGGAAAAGATTCGTGGAGGAAATATCCGCATCCATCCGCCCCGAATCCTGATCGGCGTCACTATCCTGGTCGTCATTTCCAAGATTTGACTCGCTGAATCCCCAGCCATCAGGTTTCACGATTTCAATTGTATATTTGCCCGCTTCGACGTTGAATCCATAATATCCGTTGGTATCGGTTGTCGTTTCCTGAAGCAGCTCGCCGGTTGCATCCAAAAGTTTTACGCATACGCCGCCGAGGCCGCGTTCGCCGATATCCTGGGTGCCGTTCTTATTAATGTCATGCCAAACCCAATTGCCGATGAGCGTGCTTGTTTGTGTGAACACCCCGGCCCGGACTTCACACCCGCTGGTCGGCTGACTTGCGGCTGCACGCGGGGGATCACCATAGAATACGCCCAGGAAACGATTCTCGCCCGCCGTGATCGTAAACTCATAAACGAAACTCGCGAAAGAGAGACCAGCTTGCGGACGCGCCACGGCTGGGAAGTTCGAAATGGATAGGAGCATGGCCGGCAAGTCGAGCGTGGACTTGTCTTCGACTGGTTTGCCAGTGAGCGGATTGTAGCCCGCGGGGAAGTCGCCTTGGTCCGGGCCAACGGATACGGGTGTGGAGAATCCCTGCGGCGTAGGTGCAGGTTCCGGCGTGGCGAGTGACGCTTGTGTAATAACCGTTGCTTCAGGGTTTGCGGTGTTATCCGCTGGTATTTGAGTGCCGCTGGGCGATACGCAACTGGTGACCGCGACCGCCAGAATAAGAATTACGGCGGTCACAAAATATCTGGGACGACGAAACATAAAGTACCTCCAAAGGGTTTGCTGTAAATATATATGTCACTACGGGCCGCGAAGCGAGCGAAGCAGTCTCTTGTTACGAGGGGAATGCTTCGGCACTCGCTTCGCTCGGCCTCGCAATGACATATGTACGATAAAGAGATATTACCTTATCACATTCCATTTTCACTCCCCCCTTAAGTCCCGCTTTCATTTTTGAAAACCATCGTGTATTTTTCGATATGTATCTTCCAACGATTCCGGCAGTACGCGCGTTTCCCCAAGCGCGGACATGAAATTCGTGTCACCATTCCAGCGCGGCACAATATGGATGTGGACGTGCCCCAGCACGCCCGCGCCGGCCGCCCCACCGATATTCGCACCCATGTTAAACGCCTGCGGCTTATAGACCCTACGCAGCACACTCATACAGCGCACCGTCAGCTCCATCATTTCGGCGCGTGTCCCTGGATCGAGCTGTTCGAGATCGGGCTTATGCTCGAGCGGAACGACCATCAAATGCCCGCTGGTGTAAGGGTAACGATTTAAAATAACATAGGCGCGCTCGCCGCGAAAAGCGATCAGATTCGCAGCCCCATCTTCCTGGGCTTGCGCGTTGCAGAACACACAGCCTGCTTCCTTTTCGTGGTTTTCAAGGTATGCCATACGCCAGGGTGACCAGAGATGTTTCATTGAGATGGGGTCAATTTTAGCAGAGAATTATCCAATAAGATATGAATTGAAAAAGGGACAAGCTGCTCTGCAGAAGGAAGAGCATATCTTGGGGATCTCCATTATTATTGCTTTTTTTGAAGTTAGGTCTATAATTCTGTCTAAGGTATTTCCACCAATCGAGGTTTTTAGTAGAATTATTCTACTGAACACATAGTTGGGTGCGTTCTAAACAGTCAGCCCAGATAAGATGTTACATAATGCGCAGGTATGATTTATCCAAAGTCGTAGTTGCAGTTTGTATATTAGCAAGCTGTTCAAAATTACCTAATAAAGTGAGCATTATTGAGTATCCATCTCCCAACTGGACACTCAATAAGCAAGGATTTGGGGATATGGGATGTGAGGGGCAGTTGAAAGAGTCCTGCACAGACCTTATTGCTCTTGGGTGTGATGTAATTGGGCCGGGCTTTCAGTTTGGCGGGCTGCAGCCGCCCTATGCAGTAATGGAATGTATTCATGAAAATGCCGAACCGCCCAACAGAGAGTATTTTAAGCAGAAGCCGGGTTTGGACCCACGGTATCGTAGTTATGTCATCTTTCAGGGTGGAAAGTATGGGTTGATAATAAAGAAATCCGAATTCAATGAGATCTTTGCACCTATTGAATCAATTGACGAAGCGATAAGCTATGCGATGGTTATGACTTCACTTTCGTCACGATATGATATTGACCTCAAAGCTAACGTTGATTATCTGGTAGATGTGATTGAAGAGACCCATGTAAAAGAAACACCAGATGGTTATCTCGTTTACCTGTTCGATTGGGACCGTAAGATGGGCTGTGATATTCACACTAGCTATGCAGTAAAAGTCCTTGTAACGCGCGATGGTGAAGTGCGTGAAGTAGAACGCCAGGAGATTTACAGGGAGCATGCGTGTACTGATTTTGGAGTACTGACTTTGGATGAGAACTGACCTGTGCCTAACAACAGCTCCAGTGGACAGCGGCTTTGCCGCTCGGTAGAAGGACGAGCATGTCTTTGTGGTCTCTATTTTTATTCTTTTTTGAAGTTGGGTCTATAATTCTGTCTAAGGTGTTAAGCTGTATGTTCCCACCAATCGGGGTCTTCAGCATAATTATTCTGCTGAAGACATAGTTGACACGCTTCTGGTAAAGGAGATGAGACTATAAGCCAATAATTTTCAAGCCCACCCTTTAATCAATGTTTGTTATTTTAATCATACAAATAGGAGAGAACCATGTCTGCAAATTTAGAGTTACAAATTAAGTCTGCCGAAAAGGAATGGATGGATCACTATAAACAAGGACCAACCCGTTTGCGCTGGACGGAGACACCGCTTCAAGTCGGCGATACTGCCCCCGATTTTGAAATGCCCGACTCGTCAGGTACATCCATTCGCCTGAGTGATTTTTGGTGTGAGCAACCTGCCCTGATATTATTCTGGCGTCAGTTTGGCTGTGGTTGTGGGATGGAACGCGCTCAACGCCTACAAAAAGAATATGCCGATTACATTGCGGCAGGGGCGAAAGTTGTTATTGTTGGTCAAGGTGAGCCAGCACGCGCCGCCGCATTTATGCAAAAGTATGGAATACCTTGTCCGATTTTATGCGACCCCGAAGAACATGCTTACCGAAAATATGGCTTGCTAGAGGGCAAACCATCTCAGTTGCTTTTTGACGCGCCTGAAGAATTCCTGCGCCGCGATTACGAGGCTGGGGTTAAGTTGGCACAAGCGCGCCGGGAAGCAGAGCGTCCGCTGGTGGATAATCCTTGGTTACTCCCAGGTGAGTTTGTTGTAGACAGCAGTGGAATTATTCGTCTCGCCTATCGGTGGCAATACTGCGAAGATTTCCCCAATCCTTTAGTGCATATCGCCGCTATCAAAGAGGCGATTGCAAAAGACGGAAAAGTCTAAAAGCAAAGAGCGAGCGGCCGATGAATAGCAGCGCGTAGGGTGGAAAAGAAACTCACTGACAACGAAAAGTCCCGGGAAGATACTCAATCTTCGCGGGGCTTTTATATTGCTCGATGATCGGATAATTCAAACCTGGGTTGACGCGAAGCGTATCGAAACCAAATGGCAATGCTCCGCCACCCCGCTAAATTGGGTTTATACTACGCTCACCTGAGCCTGACCTGCCCTCCCCACCGCAATGGCGGCAACTTCCGACCCGGAGAGAAACATGAAAAAAGTCATCTGTTTTTACATGCTCATAATCTTATCTTTGGTATCTTGTACAGCGACAGCCGAACAAATTCCAACAAGCACACCTGTATTATCAAGTACTCCAACCGAAACTTTAGTGCCAATAACTACACCAACTAATACTCCTGATGCCACCCAAACTGAAACTTCCTACTTGGTTCAGCCATTAATCTTGAAAGCTCAAAAGGACTTGGTTGATACCCGCATCAATCCTATAGTCAGTAGTGTTATTAAAGTCCCGTCTCTGATTGGTCCGAATGGGTCACAAGGCTGAAATATGATGGATTTACGCGGACAAGATTCTCTCTTAATGCATTGGAGGGAACTGATGTCGATTTCTCTTATGCTTTTATTGAAAAAGAACTGCCGGATGATTATGTGGATTTGTTCAGGCAAATGAAAGATCTTGGGATCAAAACCCGCTATAGCCTGTCCTTCTGGGACATGGAGTACCAGCAGAATGGTGGCACCATTAGTAAAAACCGATTGAATACGGACGGGGAAATAGAACGGTATCTTGCTTACGTACAAATGGTGGTAACCAGGCTGAAAGGGCTGGTCGATGGTTATGAACTTTGGAATGAACCCAATGCCAATTATGACTTTTACCAGAGGATTACCCCGGAAGATTACATCAAAGTGGCTGGGCTTGCCATCCCGCTAATAAGAAAAATTGACCCTCAGGCAAAAATATTTTTGATCAGCGCCGTTTGCATGAACGAAAATTCGCGCGAGTATTCGATGAAAATTCTCCAATCCGATGTCATAACTCTGGCTGATGCGATATCGCTCCATACTGTCAACAATGATGCTTCTCCGGTATTTCACAGTGAATATTATTACGGCTATGAAGCCATGTGGAAAAACATTAAAAGCATTGTGGAAGCCAACGGTTTCCAGGGCGAATACATTGCTGACGAACTTAACTACCGTTCGAATTACAGCCTTGAATTACAGCCAGAAAGTGGGGATTTACATCCCTACGAACCTGAAATTGCCGCAAAATATATTGGCAGAATGATCGCAATAAACCTGGGTCTGGATATTTCAGTCGGAACCTCCGGTACAAATATATTTGAGCGCCCATTTGAGGGATATATGATTCGCAACATGGCTTATTTGCTTGATGGATTGCAGGCGATCTCGTTCCCGGTCAGCGTTCAATCCGAATCAAACCTTGTTAGATATTACACATTTGTTGACGAAGATGGGAATAAATACATTGCCATTTGGGACGATGGAGAAGCCAAAGTATCCAGCGACAGCTTTGCAAGTTCAATCGTAGTGGAAGATACATCAGCGATCTCAGTAATAGCCATGGATCCTTTTAATTCAAAAACCCAAAACATGAAATTCACCAATAGCGACAACGGAGTAGTGTTGGATGGGATTAAAATAACGGATTTTCCGGTTATTTATAAAATTGAAATTCGATAGTCAGAAACTAATGCCACTGGCTTCATGTGTCCCCCTACAACCGCCCAACACAGCGTGGTGTGTCCTGATAAATCACACCGCACCTGCGGTGGGTGCAGGTGTCGTCTGCTTGCTGGTCGCGAAGCGAGTCCAGTTCTGGTACCCCGTAGAACCATCGGGGCAGGCGGGTCAGGCCGCCACGCGTAGCGAGCAGGCCCTTCGGCGATATGGCAGGGTGACTGGCTGTGTCGAAGCATCTCGCCCCACACGCCGCTGCCCTTACCCCCTTTAGTACCTAAACAATTAAATGCTTGCACAAAAAACAAGAATTTTTGAACCGCTAAGACCGCGAAGATTTTTAAAGGTTTTTCTTAGCGACCTTAGCGTGCTTCGCGGTAAAACTTTTTCGGCTTGTCCGAGTTAGGGGGTCTTCGGCAGGATGCTCCGCGATTGATGGGGAGTCCAAATCCTTTCAGGTGTGGGTATTTTGAAAAAGCTCCGATGTAGGGATTGGAATTTGGTTTGCATCCTAAATTCAGATCAACCGCGGAGCGAAAATATTTATACCGTAAGCGCGCTGGAAGAATGGAAGCAAATTGTCACAGAACAAACGCCGCATTTGAGCGCACTTATATCTGCCAGGTAATGTAACGTCATTGCCTGGCAGATTTTAAATTCGGTTTGTTTCGTTGTTTGGCTATGCCTGCCAGCTTTTCGACGTAATTTTCCATGCTGTGTGCATTGATCCATGGGCTGAGAGGGTTGGAGAGGTGCAAGAGCGCCGACAGGGTTTCGGCAATGCATTCCAGGGTCCTGATGAAATTGGGCATGCCTCTGTAGATCAAGTATATACCGTCTTCAGCTTTGCGGCGGCTGAGGTAACGCGCATCCCCCACGTGGACGAAAGTCCCCAGGAGGAACGGGACCAGCGTGACAATGTCTGTGGTATTGACGATGCGGTAGAAAGGGGCCTTGACCGATTTTTCGTATTTGCTGTCGCCGACTCGCGGACTCCCGAAGGTGTAACAGGCAGCGATTTGATCAGAGAACTCCGTTTCGAGCTCCCTGGTGGCGACCGTTGCCAGCGCCGCCCCCAGGGAATGTCCAGTGATGTAAAGGGGCATTTTGCCGATATTGATTCGAAGTTCCTCGATGATGAGGTCTTTGACATCGTCGAAAGCGGTTTTGAAACCGATGTGAACTTTGCCATCCACCGTCTTTTCTCTAATGGCATTTATGTCGGTTTTAATGTCTTCCCATTTGTCCGGCTGGGTACCCCTGAAGCTCAGCACCGCGAATTCATCGTTCTTGGCCAGAAAAGCCTGCGTGCCTTTATTGCTGAATGTTTTAATTAAGTTGAATGCACCGCTTCTGAGCGCATAATCCAGGCGCTCCACTTCGAGTTCGTTTTCTTCGAAATTGACGTAAGCCAACTGGACCATGTTTGCCATGATCCATGCCATGCGATCGGAGTATGCGGCACGAACGAGCGGAGGTACGGGGAACTCCTCCAGTTCGGCAAGAGGCTTGATACTTTTGAAGGCAGTTTGGTATTTTGTTTTTGCCTGATCATATGCCTGATCAAATTCTTTTTTCGCCGTCCTTAAAACTTCGTCTGGTTTAACGATATTTTTCATCGCAGGTTTACCTCGTACTTTTGGATCATTGGGAATTGACGTTACCATCAATATAACCCTTTTTACTTCTAATTGCAACTGTTTTTGTCTGGTTTATAAGCCCTGCCATAATTGCCCCGCACTTATGATGTTTCGCACAAGACAATACCGCTGATCTCAACGAACTGGTTGAAACTTTTCCTAAAAGTTACTTCGCGCTGAGCGGAGATGCGGTATTTGCATCGAAGTCGAAGCGTACATGCAAAATTGTACTTCGACTACCACTTCGTTGTCACTCAGTATCCACTCACATCATCCCGATGTATTTAGGGAGGACGAAAAATTTCAATTACTTTAACTATAAGTATGCAAATAGCCCGCAGCGCCGCGTTGGTTTACACCACTACGGGCCATTGATTCCAGTATGTTCCCAAAGCGGTGGGTATCGCAAGCTTTTTCTTGCCGCTGAAATCGCGGCACAGGCTCAAGGGGCCAGGGTCTCTTTGGCTTGCGCGGCGCAGAACACACAACCTGTTTCTTTATCTTGGTTTTCAAGGTAACCCATACGCCAGAGTGACCAGAGATGTTTCATGAGATGGGGTGAATTTTAGCAGAGAATTATCCAATAAGATATGAATTGAAAAAGGGACAAGCTTCTCAGTAGAAGGAAGAGGCTGTCTTTGGGGTGTCCATTTTTATTGCTTTTTTTGAAGTTAGGCCTATAATTCTATATATAAGGTGTTAAGCTGGATGTTTCTATATATTGCCGCCGAACGGGGCGGGCGATGTTTTGACCTTTCGCTCCAATCCGCAGTACACTCCAGCATAGATCGGAGCATAGCACCGTTGCACTCACAGTTCATCGAGAAGGGTAACGTGAAAGATTGGAAGTCGACGCTTGTTCGCAGAGCAATCCTAGTGGGTGGTCTGCTATTGGTCGTCGTTTCATCCAGCAGCCCTTCTGTTTGATTGTGAGTGTTTAACAGAAAGATTACGAACAATGGATTACGGCAAGCTCTTAAATCAAGAATTCGATCGGAAGCTTTTCCAAAGCGCGCTGAGTCTGGAAATAACCAATCCAAAACGAGCACTGGTCCATTACGAACGCTTGGAGAAAGCAAACACGACCCTTTTACTTGATGTCCTTTTGCTTTCCATTGTCTGTCCTCTCTTGGCCTTCGGCATTGCGTTTTGGGTAACCAATTCGATCGACAGATATCAACCTGTCGTCACCGTCGTGATTATGGCTGTGCTAGGATACGGACTCCCATTAGGAATTTTTCAGAGTCGTATAATACAAATTCAAGGGGGGATTTTACGACAGCAGATCCCCAAACTCCAGAAACAGCAATTCAGCATGGGGGCCCGGTTGAAGCAGATCGTGATTGGGATTCTGTGGTATTTCTGGGGAGACTACTTGAAACTGTTTAATATCCTGTTTTGGTTTACCATCTTCATTCTACCGGTTATGGTTTTCTTTTACTTTGTTTACGGTATTCCCCTAGAAAAGCTCCCAGATGTTATTGCAAAGCCATTATTTTGGATTTTCCTCATTCCGGCGTTCGCGCACACCTTCTCGGGGAGAGATATCATCCCTCTCTTCCCGATCAGGCGTTTTCTGGCAGAAACCATTGCCGGACTATGGTTGAATCGCAGTGACATCCTAGAGTTCATTTCTAGCATATGGATAAGTGTTGTGATAGTTGCTGGGGCATGGGGACTCGCGCTTGATGATTTCACCAGGGGTCTGCTAGACAACGCGATTGCGGGGGTGTTGCTTGGGCTGTCTATATCCAGACTTGAACGTGATCGTCTTTTGGAGAACATCATAATTCTTGGACGAATTCGCTGCCTGCTCAGACTAGGGCGTACAACTGAAAACTATCATTGGTTCCGGGCATTGTACGACTATCCCTTTCACATTTGGTTCGATGAAATTGGTTTCTTAATGTCTGCGCTCAATTTATTGTACTCTGTACAGATTAGAGATCGTCCTGTCGATCCTGAAGACGTTGTTTCACATTTAGATCGGGCATCTGAAATCGATAAGTTCCCAGATTACTACCGTGACATTTGGTTGGCATGTGTCAGGGAAAGTAAATCATTGTTGCAATACTTTCGAGATACAGTACCTGTAAGTTAAAAAGGGTCTCGCACAAAATGTGAGCGGTGCAGTGGATGGTGGGGATTCTCGGCTTTTTCAAGTATTTTCTGGCTTCGAGTTTTTTCTACTCTCAAGCAGAATCCACGCCCGCCCACATGCGGGTAATGCAAACCGTTCGGCGGCTGTCTTGCAAAATAGATTTAGGAGCAATAACAAATGGAATGCTTGCTTAAGAACATTACAGTCTCATACGAAGTCTATGGCAAAGGTCAGCTAATTTTTATTCTTCCAGGTTGGGGGAATAGCGCCACTTTATCAGCAGAATGGTGGGAACCAATCTTTCAGAATCGACAAGGATTGCAAAGGATATACATTGATCCACCTGGTCATGGTAAGACTTCAGGTAAAGACTTGATTACCAACCAAGATAAGATTTTGGGCATTATTATTGATTGCATTGATAAACTCACGGAAGGAAAGATGTTTGTACTAGCAGGTCACTCTTTAGGAGCCTACCTTGCTCGTGGAGTTTTATACCATCGCGCAAGTCTTATAGATGGACTTTTCATGGCAGTTCCAGTAATCATGGCAGAAGATTCCAAGCGGATAGTTCCACCGCATACAATTCTTGTTGACAACCCAGCGGAAGTTGCAAAATTAACACCTACTGAAGCCGAAATATTAGGGATAGTTGCTGTTCGCAGTAAGGATACACTGGATCGCGTTCGTGCCATCGCTAGTCAGGATGATGGGGGAACTGAGAACTTGAAGTTTTTGGAAAAAATTAGAGAAGCACCTGAGAAGTACGCATTCTCCTTTGACGTAGATTCTCTTTCGGAACCTTTCATGAAGCCAACATTGATAATAACCGGCAGGCAGGATGGCGTAGCAGGCTATCAGGACGCATGGAAGATATTGGATAATTATCCTCGTGCCACATACGTTTTGTTTGATCGAGCAGGGCATCTCTTGGAAGACAAGGATCCGTTGATATCTGCATTAGTGACCGAATGGCTAGATCGTGTGCAAGAATATAAAGGTGCAAAGCAGATGTCTTCAAACTAGCGGTGGTGTCTTTTATCAAGTATAGTATTACAACGCAAGGTCATGAGTGAAAGCCGCTAATTGAGTTATCTTTTTCTTGCGGTGTGAAAGATAAGCGGCGAAATTACATTTTTGGTAATAACGCACTCGC
>Ga0315273_10000996_pt1 | contig 31206 bp, 25 predicted proteins | sample YL17G02_0_MG_FD_205753 | JGI IMG/M metagenome (GOLD analysis project Ga0315273, IMG submission 205753) | Sediment microbial communities from Yellowstone Lake, YNP, Wyoming, USA - YL17G02_0 | ecosystem: Environmental > Aquatic > Freshwater > Lake > Sediment | place: USA: Wyoming | collected... | reverse complement strand
AAAACATGACCTGAATGCTTATAGTGCGAATTAAAGTATTTTGTATAGGAAATTTGCAGACTAGCCATAAATTTTGAGATTTTTTTTGTTTTTTCCTGTGTATAAAGAAGCAAATGGAAATGATTGGGCATCAGACAAAAAGTAATAACATTAATTTTGTGCCTTTCCTTAAGAAGGCTGATTTTATACATAAAAAATCTATAATCGCTTTCTTTTAGAAAGATTTTTTGTTTTGAAACACCGCGATTAAATATATGATAAATTGTTGTTGGATTTAATCTAGGGATGCGTATATTTGTGATTGGTTAAAAAATAACTTTACTTTAAACATTGTAAAGAAGAGTTTTAAAAAAACTCTAAAAAATTCTTAAATTTTACTCGGGATACAAGCAAATCCGGAGATAGGCTTATATCCGGATTTAGGCGCATTCCGAGGGTAGCCCTATCCCGAGTACCTGCATTAGTAGCTCCTCACTTCACTCTGCACTTTTGAATATATAGTTGTTTGAATGGTCTGGCGCGGAACAGGACCGATGTAATTTGACAACTCAGATGCTGAGGGCTCGGTGGTCAATACGATTGTTACATGCGGCTGCACAAGAGTTCCGGTTGCGGGGTCAGTTTCGGCAAAAGCTTTATATGGATCTTCAAGCGGCATTACATAAAATTCTAGATTTACAATGTTTGTTCGAAGAGGGCTTATTGGAATAAAATTTTCGTAAACTTTGCTGAAGTCTTTTGGAGGGTCACCCAGATCTGCTACAAGCCCGGAATCGCCATGCACATTGTTGATTTCTTCGGCTAATTGCCAGGTTTCAGGCACGTCATCACTGTCTGTATCAATACCGTTAAACCAGATCATAGATATAGCTTTTTCATTGCGAGGTGTTTCGTCTACCTCTTTTATATAAGGTTCAAGTGCGATCATTGTTTTTTTATTTCCGTTTTTGTTGATTAAATATAGCTGTGATTGTTTGTTAGAAGCAGGGCAGGCCACTAAAGTTTCGGCCCCGCAAAATGCATTGGCAAGTGCTGGATCTCCGCTTAAAGGATGTTTCCCGCGGTTGGTATCTATGGTTGTTTTGTCGATCACACATCCAGGACTATCCTCAGGGTCAGTGCCGTCATTACAAGTAACTCCTTCGATTCCGCCTGCACCCATATCGTAAAAAATTTTTCCATAATCTCCGTAAAAATATTTTTCGGGAGCTTGATCTTTTGTGTAATATGCACCGCCCATTGCCATACGGTAATATTCTTCATAATCAATTGTATTATCCTTAAAAAGCTGTGTCATTTGTTTTACCATAACGCGCGTATCAGCATATAACTGTTCTTCTAAAGTAACGCGTTTTGAACTTCGATAAATATCAATAATCAAAGTTACAGTTGCTGTTAAAAACACAGTAAAAATTGCCGTTGAAATAATCAGCTCAACCAATGTAAATCCTTTTTTTGTTCTTTTTAAAGCCATTTTGAGTTGTATGATCGGCCCCGCCAAGACGGGGCTATATTAATAATTTGTCAGTGTAACAGGCAGGTCAATTTTTTTTGGATCATTCCCCTCCATCCACGCGGTGACGCATCTTGCGTTGATTGTCGTAAATGGCGGAACAAGAGGGACGGTAGATGTTACTTCCATCATTCTGTAAAATTTGCTTTCACCTATACCCGCGCCGGTTGTGTAAATGTCCTCATCATTTGTAAAATCACCATCACTATCTGAGTCAAACAAAAGATTTGTATCAAGATAATTTAATCTATAAAAATCATCTGTTGTATCAACCCCGTTTGAAAGATCAAGGGCAGTCGCTGGATTTTCCACAAAAGAAGGAGCATTTATATAATCAAGCTCCAGCCTGTAAAAGTCCTGGGAGCCGATATAATCAACACCCGAGCAGGTATCGGAGTTTGCATTCCAGCAGTTTTTTTTGTCATAACTAAATCTTGCCCAGTTTGTATCGCGCAGCCCGCGAAGAGACTCCTTGCATTCAAGAGTAAGCATTCCCGCGATAAGAGAATTTTTGTTGTAATTAACCGCTGCATACCCGTACACAACCAAAAAAACAGCGGTTGTAACAGTCATCATAACAATTGTAACTGCAAGCAGAGCTTCAACAATCAGAAATCCTTTTTTGCTTTTTTTATTTTGCATTAATTTTTTAATAATAATGGCAGGGCCAAGAGGGCTCGAACCCCTACTTTCGGTTTTGGAGACCGACGTGCTACCATTGACACCATGGCCCTTTACTCGGGTTATCGCGGTTTACTCAATAACTTCAGCCGGCGCTTCAACTTCTTCCGCCGGTTTTTCCATTTTAATGAACATTAGTCCTTCCGCTATATTTTCCACTTTTTGGTTGCCGCCGACAAGGTATTTTATGGGAGCCAGATATTCTTTAACTTTTGCAAACCCTTCCGCAACGTCTTTTGGCGGATTCCCTTCGAGCACTGTCATGATTTCAACAAACCGGTCAGCGTATTTAAGCGCTTCTTCTACGGATAAATAACTGAGCTGATAAGGATAATCTTTGGTATATCCCATTGCTTCTATTATATAAGGATTTTCTACAACAGACGTATCCATATTTAATTCTTTATCAAGTCCGGTTAGCGTGGAGAATACAAAAAGATCATTATCATCAATTAATCCGTAATATATTTCAACCGGTTCGGTAAAGAACCCTTTGGGAAAATCTATTTTATCCATCTCTTCATCGGTAAGCTCGTTAAATTTAAAACTTACACGATTTAAATTTCCGCGGTTTGTTTCGACAACGCTTTTTTCAATAATTTTTTCAGGAGCCGTTCCTCCCCTTGTTAATGTATTTTTCATTGCAAAAACCAGCTGTTCGAATGCGTCATCAATTACCTTAAGAGTTTTTTGTGCGCCTTTTGTGTCTGAAGACGCGTCGATATACAGTGAAATTCCCGGAATCAGGTCGTTATTTCGCTGAATTACCAGAGCATAACCTTTATCCATCCAGGTTAATATATCGTTATCAATATCAAGCCCTACGTATTTTTTTATCATTTTTTTTGCGTCCTCAAAATCTTTTTTATTAGCTTCGGACGCAAGCAGAACCTGTAAACCGTATGCCTCGGCATAAACAATTAAATCATTGCCCGGAATTCTTGTATGAAGGTATGGCTCTTTATAAGGAAAATCGTCGATACTGAAATTTTTAACGTCAGGATTGAATTTCACCTGGGCAACTGTTCTTAATCCGTCTGATTCGGCTATGATTGCGAAAGCCTCGTAAGTCAGCGCGTTAATATAAGGAACATCCTTAAAGTCATTGCCCTCAAGGTTGCTGAGATCATTAAACAGAGCCTGAATATTCATATAAACCATACCGAGATTAGGCTTTGGGAGCGACTCATAAGATTTTTTAAAATTTTCATTCGCAAGAAGCGATGACTCGCCGTTTCTTTGTCTTTTTACAGCCTCGTATCTTGTTTTTGAGGTATTTGTAATTAAAATCGTATCTTTATAAAGAACAAGATACATATCCTTTTTTTCATTATCCAGAATTGAAAAACCAAAAAGCTCTTTTTCTTTTATATTACTGTCTTTTTCCGCGATCATTTTTATTAAAGTCTCGGCTTTCTGTGGATCTTTTACCGTAAAGGCTACATAAACATTATTTCCGTCCATCGCAAAAATTCCTTTAAACGAATCGGAGAAAATCGGAGCTATGTCGTTTTCGTAAGTCAGATTGTTATCAGCAAGCTCCATATTCAAATCCTTAAGAGCACTTTCAATAAGTTTTTCAAAATCTTCGTTCGGAAAAAAAGATTTAAGGTTATCAAATTTTTCCTTCTGCATGGCGTCCCGCGTGTTGATGCTAAAAGACATCAAAGTAGTCTCGGGAAGAAAATCCTCAAGAATTACACCCTGCGCTGATTTTTCGGACTCGGGAATCTGCATTTTTTGCGGTCCGCAGCCTGATAAAGAAAGAAAAGTAACGATGAAAACGATAAAAATGCCCAAACCTATGAGCGTAATAAGAAATTTCGAATTTCTCATATTTGATATGTTAGGAAAATACAAAATGCCTACTGATAGCTGCTTATGAAGACTTTTTTGAATCTTTTCGCTTTGCAACAGTGTGCGCCCTGCACTTTTTACAGAACATCTTTAGCTCTTTTGTAATTGTATCGTTGTGCTGTTTATTGTATGCGGTAGTCTTTATAGGTGTGTTGCATTTTTCGCATCTCCAAACCGCAAACTGGCTTTTTCCGTGCGCCATAAACTGAATTATTAGTTAACAGTGAGGAGATTATAGTAAAGGGAAGGGGAAAATGCAATAAAATCGTAACGCTACTTACTGGGTAAGTAGGACCTACTGGGTACCTCGTATGTATTGGGTAAGTCCGATGTACTGGGTACCTTATATTTTATTAGAATTTTTTTAGGTATTTTTTAAAACACTTTGTTATTCTGAACACATGACAAGAAAACATAGACTATCCACAAGCAGCATGTATCATATTTATAATAGAGGGGTATCGAAACGCAGGATTTTTTTTAATGAAAAAGATTATTTCTATTTTATGTATAAAATGGCTATTTTTAAGAAAAAATATTTTATTAGGATAATTACTTTTTGTCTTATGCCAAATCACTTTCATCTCTTGTTATATACAGAGGATGTTGCGATAAATATTTCAAAATTTATGAAAAGTTTACAAATTTCGTATGCTTTCTATTTTAATAGAATTTTTAAGCATTCGGGTCATGTTTTTGAAAGCAAATTTCAAAACAAGGTAATTTCGGCAAGCGATATGCCAAAACTAATTTATTATATTGAACAAAATCCTGTGAAGGAAAAGCTTGTTAAGTCCCCTGGAAAATGGCCATATAGAGGGTAAGATCACTTCATGATTGAGTGAAAAGTGTTCATGGTTTAAAGGTTATGTTTTGAATGTCCTGTCGTTCATTTTTATTTGTATCGAAAGTTGAAAAAACGGCATTGGAAAAAGTAAAAGATGATTCGGATGTTTGTGTGAATTGCGGAGTTGATGGATTGTTTATAGATTTAAAATATAGTTTTAACAACGTGCCTTCGGTTTTTGATAGTAGTTGGCCTCGTTTTAATGATATGCCGACGACAATCACTCCTTTGGGGGTATTAATTCCAGTATTGGTTGAATTCACAAGGACCAGCGGATCATCCGATGCGTTAAAATAATCTCCGAGCGAAAAATGATCGTAAATAAAATTTTTAGGATCATAATTTATATGGAAAGCTGTGCCGAAAAAAGGGACTTTAAGATCTTCAGCCACAACAGATACGATATGGTCCTCGTAATTAAGCGATATCGCTCCAGCAGATTGAATCAGGTTTTTACAAATGAGGAAACAAAGTAATAAACTCAAGGTAATAACAAAAATTATCAGAAAGAATAATGGATTTTTTGTATGCATGCGTGAATTGGTTATTTTGAGATTGGTTAGAGGAGGCCTTTAAAGCTTGGGCAGGCCTTAGCGGCCTCCTTATAAGTAATGCTGTCTTTTAACGAAAACTAATATTTTAATGCCCAGTTTGCACCTATGTCTATTAAATCGCTGCCGTCAATTGTTCCGTCGTATGTCGTGTCGATTAATGCGTTGAATTCGGCATTCCCAAGCGCAAGCGTGTAATGTTTCGCGATGTTTTCGAGGTCGCGTCCGTCAACTCTGTCCGAACGATTATTGTCGCCTTTTATTCCGCGAGTTTCTGTTCCGCCGGCATTTACGGCCGATGATTGTATAGTCCCTTTTACCGCTATTACCTGATATTCATATGTATGATGAGGAATTATTGCTGAAGAATCCGTGTATGTTGTTGTTGCCGATGTTCCGATTTCTGTGGAATTTCCTTGTGTGTTTTTTCTTAAGATTTTATATGAATCAGCGCCGCTTGATGGTGCGGTCCAGTTGAGTGCGAGAGAATATCTTGATGCTCCTTCACTCACAACAAAATTTGAAACAGGATCAATTGATGCCGCATTTATTGTTACGGACGTTGTGTCAAAAGCCGCAGACAAATCCCCTGAAACTCCGCTTGCAAAACTTGTCGTATCAAAATTTATTTGTGTTGATCCTGCTGATAATGCTTTAAATGTTAAAGTGAAAAGTTCTCCGGTTCCTGAAATTCCGGTTGGCGGTACGGTTAAACGAGATCCTCCGATAACCAATTTTCCTGCCACGCCATTTTCTAAACCCGAATTAAAAGAAGTAGACTCGGCTCCGTTCTGGCTTAAGAAACCCCCTTCTGAGGCTGATATATATTGAACGATTGATGGATTGTACAGAATGTCGAACCCGTAGCTCATCATGTCTGCAGCGTTCTGGGCGCTTACAGCAAGGGTGAAATTGGCTCCCTCAACCTGAGCTGCTACGTCCTGAAAATTTATATTGAAAGTTCCCGGTGGCGGTGGTGGAGGTGGCGGAGTTCCTCCTGAATAAACAGAATTTTGCGCTCCCGGAGTTCCATTTATAACTCCGCCTAAACGTCCTGTTGCTCCGTTCCCTAAAGTATTGTTTCCCCAGTTCCCCGCTAAATCACTATTTGATAATGGATCAATTCTCTCCATTGTTGCCTTGGTCGTTGAATTTCCCGCAAACCACATTCCGCCTGTAGAGTTTACAGTATCGATATCAGTGCCAAGCGCATCCTTTAAAACAAGCGAATCGCCGGTGTTCGCCAATGAAACATTGATTATCGAATTTGAAGGTACAGAGGTCGTTATTTCACTATCCTCAATTAAAAAATAGCCATGCCCCGCAACCACGCCTGAAGCGATCGAATAGATTGAATCACCGTTGTCATCATTAATTGTCCATCCCGTTAAATCGATATCCCCGCTTGTTGTGTTATAGAGTTCAATCCATTCATCGGTTGAAGAATCCGTGGTTCCAGCCCACGCAATTTCATTAATAACAACTGCACCCGGCGCAGCCGCAAACGCAGTACTAAAGGCAAAGTCAGGCACATTGTTCACAAAAACAAGAGACATCAAACATAATCCGACCAAAAGTCGTTTCATATTTAAATTGTTAAGAATATTTTCTCGTCCCTCTTAACTCGCGCGAAAAGAAAAACAAGTCCACCTTAGCAGACAGTTTTAAAAAAAGATTAAAAAAATTGTAAAAAAAACTGCGTCTGGTAAAATAAACGCGATTTGTTTAAAGCATGCCGTTGTAGCTCAGTGGTAGAGCACCTCCATGGTAAGGAGGGGGTCACGGGTCCAACTCCCGTCAACGGCTCCATTTTTGGTACTTATACGTAGTTTCATGAATCTCAAGTGCACTTGAAACTATGGAACCGAATAACATATTGATTAAAGTTGTTTATTTGTTATAATTTACAAGGTTTTAAATTTTTTCATTAACAAAGCAAAAAATGAAAAGTAAAATTGTAAAAATTTTTACCGTTTGTACCGTTCTAATTCTTGCACTGACGTTAAATGTATTGCCTGTTTTTGCTGCGCTAACTTTTGGTAGTGAATCTGTATTTAATCCTACCGCTGTAACAGACGTTTCTACTACCGCTTTGGATGATTCTCGTTTTGTTGTTGCATATAGCAATGAATCAGAAAGATTAGCTCCGGGCTATGCAATAATTGGAACAGTTTTCGGAGATACAATAACATTTGATGAGGACAATGCAGTAGTATTTGACAATCTAGCGACAGACGTTTCTACTACCGCTTTGGATAGTTCTCATTTTGTTGTTGCATATCGCAATGGAGGCGCAGTACCAATTTCGGGCTCTGCGAGGGTTGGTACAGTTTCGGGCGGGAATGTAATAACTTTTGGTAGTGAATATGTATTTAATCCTTCCTCTGTGACAGACGTTTCTGCTACTGCTTTGGATATTTCTCATTTTGTTGTTGCATATAGCAATGAATCAGAAATGTTTGCTCCGGGCTATGCAATAATTGGAACAGTTTCCGGAGATACAATAACATTTGATGAGGACGAGATGGAAAGATTTAATGACGCACAAACCCACTATGTATCAGCTGCAGCTTTAAGCAGTTCTAAGTTTGCTGTTGTTTATCAGGATAATGGTAATTCAGATAAATGTACCGGTGTTATAGGCAGTGTGTCGGGCGGGGATTCGATAAGTTTTGGCGTCGAGGAGATATGTAAGGATAATCCAGTAACATACGTTTCTGCCGCTGTTTTGGAAGGTTCTCCTTTTGTTGTTGCATATAGCAATGGAGGCGCAGAACCAACGGGCTCTGCAGTAATTGGAGAAGATGCACCAGCAGGTGGAGCCGTTCCTGAATTTAGTGATTATGTGCTAATAATAACTATTATTGTAGCTTTTGCTCTTTTGGTTAAGTATGTTCCAAAGGTAAATTCATCTTTACGAGGGGCCTGAGGGTCCAACTCACTCTAGCGGCTCCAGTTTACTTTATTACAGCTATTAAAAAAGTAAGGTAAGCATCTCTTAAATATGGATTGCAAAGACCCCGTAAAATTGCTGGTTCTAGTTCTTCCTCGTGAGTCCACCTCTGCTAAAGGAATTTGTTTTACATGCATATTAGATACGGCCTGCTGTTCTTCAAGCCATTTTATTAAACTGCTTTCTGGACGCATAATGAATTGATTAATTTTCCTAAAAGGACGAAAGGTTTATTCCGCTTCAGGATATTTTTTAGCAAAATGCATCAGATCATTTATTTGTATATTATTGGTGAGGTAAAATCCTTATACCAAAAAAAATATTATAAATTGGAAATTATCATAATCTATAATTACGCTTTGTCAAGCATATTGGACAGCGTTTAAAAAAAAAGGAGGCTTTTTAAGGCTCCTCTTTTTTTAAACTATTTTATACTTTTTTATTTGAAATATGCAGAAACCGCATTGGTTGCGGCAACGCATTCTGTTGCGTCAGCCTCGGGTCCCAAGTCGCATGGTAAAAATCCCCATATAATATAATCATCCGTAGCTTTTAAAACCTCATTTGAGCCACCTTCTTGGCAAGCAGAAGCTATTTCTTCAAGTTCTGCCCTGGTCATTTTATCAGGATTTGCTGTTTTATAAATTTCTATATCGCGGGTAGCGGAGCTGTAAACTGGGAATGCCTGAACGCCGGCACTTTTTAATTTTTTATTCAAATCATCTGCTTTAGTATTGCATCCAAAAATAATGTCTGCAGTAGTAGGGCTTGAATATTTTTCGAAGTCGGCGAGTTTTTCAGCAATAGTAAGGGTGGATTCCTCAGCTGGTATTTCAAGTCCAAAATAATCTGCAACCTGCTGCTGAATATCTAAACAATCCTGATAATCTTTGTATTCCTGAGATTCAGGAGTTGGAATTGCTCCTGCTGAACAGTAAGGATATCCCCAGTAGATTGCGTCTTTTGTAGCCATTAAAACCTGATTTGAACCCAGGCCTGAACATTCATTTATCATAGCTGAAAGCTGGTCTTTATTTAATAAATCAGGATTTGCTGTTCTGACGATTTCGATGTTATAACCAGCTCCTGACATATCCGTTGTATATAAAAGAGACAAAAATCCAACTTTTGTGTCTTTTAATTTGTCGCTAAGCGCTTTGGTTTCTGCATTGCAGGCAGCGAAAATAGGATAAAGCTCATCATATTCATAGTATGCCACAGCCCATGCAGAATCATCTTCGATTTTTGAAGCAACTGACATTTCTTTTTGTTCTGCAGTTTCATCCTTAACTTCGTCTTTTACTTCAGTTTTTTGTTCAGGCTGTTTTGGCTCTGCCTGAGGGCTCTGAAAGCACCCTGTAAGAGTTAGCGACATCGCGCCAATGAGCACAATCGCTGAGAGAAGTTTTTTCATATATTTTTAAGTTAATAAATATTTTGTACCAGACTACAATAACACAATTTTGATAAAAAGTTGCGGTCAGGCCAAAGGCCGGACCCGCGGCCTTTTTTATATTTCCCCCACCCTTCCCACCATAAAAGCTACAGCCTTATTCATATTTTTTGAGGTAATTGTAATCCCGGGATGATCTGTTTTAAAGACCCTGAAGATTTCATCCGCGAAAGCCTGGCCGATTGTTGGCACTTCTTTAAAATCCATAATTATTGTTTTAAATTTTTCCAGACCAGACAGAACTCTTCTTGCCTGCGAGCGTGAAATATAAATTGTGACCATTGTATAAAGCTTTATTGTCACTTCGGTTTTATCAAAAGCATAAGTTTTTGGATCGGTCTGATATTTTCTAAATACATCATTTAAATGTTTTTTAGATTTAAGGGAGATATTAAAGCAAACAACGGTTCCTTTCAGTTTTTTTTCGGGATTTTCAACAAAAACATCCGGTATAGTGTTGTCTATGACAAGTTTATAGCCATAACTTTCAAGAAAAAATCTGTCGGAAATTTTTGATGTAAAAAATATTCCCTCGCCGGAGTGCGCTTTAGGGGCAGTGCTTGTTTTCCCCTTCAGCAAGTCTTGTATAGCTTCAAGTTCTGATTTTAATTTTCGTTTATTCATAATATTTCTAAATACACCGATTCCGAAATCTCTGACAGTAAATAATAAATTGCCATCGCGCTTTATTACTTCAATATCGATTGTTTTTGATTTTGAATGTTCGATTGCGTTATTCAGCATTTCAGAGAAGGCATAGAAAAAAATAGTATCAATGTTTTCCTTGTCTTTATCAAGAATATGGCTTGTATCTTTCATTTTTGATAGAACGGCGTGTTCTTCAAGCTTTTTATTTCGCAGGATTTTTTTATAGGATTTTATTAAACATGCGGCTTTTTGAGGAAGGGCGTAAAAAGTATATCTTCCCGAACCTTCACGGATCAGTTCCTGCTTTTCAACAAGATTTTTCAAAACGGTTGCCACAGCCTGTCTTGAATATTGCCCTTTTAAAGCTTTTATAATATCGGCATTACTGAATGAAGTTTTATATTTTGCCGTTTTTTTAATTGCCTCCGATATAATCATATATAAAAGTTTAATGTAAAGTGCTGGGGACGTCAATGTAAAGTTTAATGTAAAGTTCGCTTTGGCTGCTCCAATAGAAGGAGTTGTCTTTATGCACCCAGTGACGGTCAGGCCAAAGGCCTCTTTGGTTTTAGTAAATATTTCCGCGATAATCTATATCAATAATTTCAATTTTATTATTGTTTATTATATAAATTATCCTTATTTTACCCATTCTTAATCTGTAGCAGTTTTCTTTATATCCTTTCAGTTTTTTTACGTCGTTTGATGTCTTAAACGGATTCATCTTCAAATCCTCAAGCCTTTTTTTTAACCTTTCTCTTGTTTTTTTATCAAGCGAATTAATAAATTTAATAATTTTTTCCGGCATTATAAGTTATTGATTAAACCATCTATCGCTATGCCTTTCCCGCTATTATCCCGGTCGGCATTAAAAATATTCCCTCCAGAAGGTTCGGTAAATGATTTTATAAGAACGATTCTGATAATGGCGCTTGTGGTAACCCCATATGTTTCAGCCTTTTTTTGAATCGCTTTTTTTAACTTATCGTTAACTTCGATTTGTAGTAAAGCCATATAAATTTGTTAAAAAGTAATGAATAATACATGCATATTATATGAACAAGTTAGTAATTTGTAAAGAAGAAATATATATGGCATTGCTGTGTGTTTACATCGGTCTTAGAATATTGTATAATAATGCTGTTGATTAATGACAAACATATAATAAAAACAAAATGCAAACACAAAACGTTCAAAATCCACAAAAACCCAAAAACAAAATTTTAATGGTTGTACTAGGTTTGGTTGCAGTTGCGGTGATCGGCGCGGTTACGTATTTGGGCACAACAGGGGAATGGTTTAAGGGGCATTCAGACGGTGCATCTGGCGGAACCCTTAATCTTTATGTTGGCAAACAAAAGGGATCATGCGATCTCCCACAATTTGATCCGGGATATGAACTTGGATGTCGTTTAACGTCAATAACTGAAGCTGTTCTTGAAGCATATAGATTCAAGAATCGAAATTATTCTTTTGTAAATATTAATATTGGGAATGGTATATATAATGAATCAGGCACTATAACGCTAAAAGATAAAGTTTTTACTATTAAAGGATCTCAATCAAAAATTAATGGTAATTTATCTTTTGTGTTCGAAATTGGCGGTGGAATAAGCGGACTGGAATTTATTAATTTTAGTAATGTTACTACATCTGTCATTAAGGGTAATTTTGTTTTCACAGGTGGAAACAGTCTTGAAATAAATAATATTATAATAAAAAATGCAATTGCAAAAGAATTAATTAGTATCATTGGCGGAAATAATAATAACTCAGTAGAAATTGTAAATTCTGAATTTTTTCAGAGTAAGGCAAATAATATCATCCATGCCACAAATAATATTGATTTAGGAATTAGAAATTCTGTTTTTTATTCGAATGTAGTAGTAGGTAGAGGTGGCCTAATATATGCAGATAAGTTTGTAAATGTAATTAATTGTTTATTTGCTAAATCCACTAGTGCAAATTCAGTCATTAGCCTTACCAGCGGTGATTTATCTTCAATATTAAATAATACTTTTGCGGAAAATTCTACCAATGGAGCTGTAATTTTTATCCCCGGCTCCGGAGGTTCAAAAGTTATAAATAATCTTATTGTTGGTTCTAGCAAATCTTTATTATTGAGCAATTCTGTTGAAGTATTAACTAATGCATATGATGGGACTTATGCTTATGCTGATATTTATAAAGATGTTAATCCACCATGTAATGCTGAATTCGTAGGAGGAACTACTGGGGATGTAGCAACAAGGTATCAGTTAAAATCAACTTCAACTTGTAAAGATATAGGTACAAAACTTGCAGGAATTACAACTGATTTCTTTGGAAATGTAAGGCCACAAACAACCGGCGGGAAATATGATATTGGCTTTTATGAGGCTCCTTTTGTTTTAGCTATTCCTCAAGGTGGATTTATAAATCCTGATCTTGATTATTCTAGATTGGGATTAATGACAACAACAACCGAACCTGTATGCGGAAATGATGAAGTTGAAACAGGAGAAGAATGCGATGATGGGAATACAGATGATGGAGATGGTTGTTCAAAATACTGTGAGGTAGAAGATAAATGGACATGTGACGATAGTGAACCTTCAGACTGCAGCAAAGTTCCGCCAACTTCTTCAACAACAGAGGTTGATTGCGAAGATGGATGGCTTGATGTTGATGACAGCGATGTTATGCTTCCTTATATAATTGATATGTGCGAGGCCGGGTTTATTAAAGGAAATGCAGACGGGAAATTTTATCCTGATAATCCTTTAACCAAAGCTGAGCTTATTGTTATTGTATTACGAAATATGGGACTTGAAGAAGATGTTGATGAAACTGATGCTGATTGTTTTTCGGATATGTCTGAACACGAATGGTATGCGCCATATGTTTGCCTAGCAAAAGAAAAAGGCATTGTTAGCGGTAATATAAGCGGGGATATCGGAGCTGGTTATCCCGTTATTTTGGCTGAAGCTGATAAAATGTTCTTGATTGCATACGGCTATGATATTTCTTTTGATGATTCTAAATGCTGGTTTTGTGAGGGAATGGAATTAGCGGATAAAGAAGGTCTACTGCCCTTTAAAGGTGATATAGACGTAATGGCTGGTAAAATAGTTACAAGAAGGAATGCAGTTAATTTGAATTGGAGATTTTGGGACGCCGGCTTTCAAGATTAAGAATAAGTAAGCAGGAGGTGAAAGTTAACGCTTTCACCTCTTTTTTTTACAATCAATTATATCGTTGGTACATCTGCAGGTTTTTCATCGTGAATTCCTACTGGTCTTTCGCCTGTGTCTTTATTAATAGTAATTGTGGCGGGGCCTGTGATTGTTGATAATTCAGGCTTTCCGAATGCTTCCATTTTTGCAGGGTCTGCGTAGTATTCGCCGGGAGTTACTACTTTCGCGTAGTATGAAATGGTTTCAAACTGCTTGTCTGAGCCCCAGTAAAAGTGCATTTCCTGCTTATCTACTTCGTACGGATGGTCACCTGCCGCGCTGCCGCCGTATCCAAATTCTTTGCCAATAAATATATTTCTTGATATTGGCGTCATAATTCGAAGTCCGCTCGGGAGTATGTCTGTTACGTGATAACCGAATTTATAAGCATCCTTTTCCGTTTTTGCATCCATTGTAAGAACTATTTTTACAAGATCCCCTTCATTGAATTTAGTTGTTTCTCTGCCGTTTACATAATATTTTCTTGTTATTGAAAGAGCGGATGATTTAGCGAATTTTTCAGGTTCGATTTGCTGTTCGTAAACAACCGTAGCTGCAAGCTCGCCCTTTATATTTTTAAGTTCAACTGAACCTGAATCAGTAACAACTACGCTGTAGCACTCCCATTGTTTTAATTCTTTTTTCTCTTCGCTTGAACCTGTTTTAAATGTAAAGCTTACAGGGTTTGGATTTGCGTATTCAAGAACTCCCTGAACATAGCCGAGGTTATAAAGATTTATAATGTCATCTTTTACCCCGCCGTTTTCTATTACTGAATCCCATAAATTTTTTGCATCATCCTTTTTATGAAGCTGTGCGGCAAGCATTGCACCCAGCGCTTTTTCGTAGTTGTCACTTTTCTGTAAATCGGTTTTGATAAGATTATACATATCTTCAGCGTCTTTTTTGCTGCCGAGTTTTTCGAATGCAAGCGCAATATAAAGTTTATCTGCTAGCGTGAGTTTTGGCTCAGCTTTGATTGTGTTAAGGCTTACAAGAACAGGCTCATTCATGCTTGCGAGTCCGAACATTGAGAGGACAAGTTCATCAAGATTTGCATCCTTATTTTTATAAATCGTGTAGAAGTATGTTTTTAGATTTGCAGGATAGTACCTGCCTAAATCAGTTTCGGTGTAGGCAACAAGAGCTGTTGTTTTAAGGTCAGATTCTGCGTACGGGAGAATGGCCAGTCCGCCGTCTTCTCTCTGATAATTATCGCGGTCTAAGCTTCTTCCCTCGCCAAAATCTAAATTAAAATATTTTTTCATCATATCTTTGGCTATAAGGCTGGAAGCTATCTGGTCAACTCTGTCGCCCTCGGTGTAGAAACTGCTCATCAGATCGCCTAAATATGCTGCGCGGCCCGCGTCCATAAGGTAGACAGTTGAAGACGCGCTTGCTGGAAGTTTGAGGTCTGAAGCGGTTTTTACGCTGTCTATTACATTTATTACTGATTTTTTCAGCCTTGTTCCAACAACATTCATTATTTCCTGAACAGCGTCTTTATATTTGCCTGCGTTCACTTCAACAACTATTTCGTGGCTGCCGAATTTTAATGCAGGAATTTCGAAGTATGATCCGTTGAATGCAGTTCCGTTTATTAAATCAGATTTTTCGGTTCCCAGTGTTTTTGCAGTTACATAGAATTCAACCGCATCATCTTTTTTAAGTGAATCGCCGTATGCCCTGAATTTAAGGATCGGTTTATCTTTTACTGAGTATTCTTCATTCATAACGATGTCCGCGAACACAGGGAGAGATACTTTTACTGATCCTACTCCCGCGCCGGCCATAAGTTTTTCACCGTTTATAGCTTTGGCTGTAACACGCCATGAAGTAATGTTATCAGGAAGCTGGATTTCAGCTGTGCCCTTTCCATCGGTACCTGTTTTTATTGTCTGAAAGTATGCGGTGTCTTCAAAATCGCTTCGTACACCGTCTCCGCCCTTGTCGTTATGAACATAATAACCGTCCGCAAAATAAGTATGTCTGCCTTCGACTTCAAAGTTGTAAACGTATGTCGGGGCAGTTACCGCTTTAATTGATGTAACCTCAATTTCTTCGCTGTTAATTCCTGACATAAAATCGCCAACTTTAAGATTTTTTGCGAGCATCCATTTGTTGTTTGCAAGAATTACATGTTCGTTAGTAACGCCGAGTTTTCCGTTAACCAGGAGGTAATCTCCGACATAATGTTTATAAGTTTTGGTGACGCGCGCGCTTACAAGTTTTGATGAATATGGATTTTCTCTTGTTAAAATCTGGTCTCCGACAGTTATTTTTTCAATTGGTTTGAGCGAACTGTTGGCCATTAAAATTTGAGTGCCGAGTTTAAAACATCCGCCCATTCCTTCTTTAATTGACGCTTCGAAAACACTTTGATGCGACGCTGTTGTTCCCAGCACGCCTGTTCCTGTTTCTGTATAAATATCATCAATTGGATCAGCAAGATAGTCGTAAACAAGTTTATAGTAAGCCTCATCAACAAGATTTAAATTTACATTCGCGTTTACAGGCTGGCCGTTTTTATCTTTTGTCTCAACAGTCATGATTACTTTATCTCCGGGCTGGTAAGACTCTTTATCGGTTTTAATATCAATTGATAATTTTTTAAGTTCGCGTTTGTAATATGCCGCAACTTCATACCCTGATTTAATGCCGTCTTTGCTTAAGAATAAGGCCTGTGTATAAACTGCAGGTACATCCTGATGATCAAAATTAAACGTGTAGTAAGGTGAATCCTGCGCGGTGTAATCCTGCATACCATTATTCATCTGAAGGAATATATAGTATCCTTTTGCGTCTTTTGAAACAGGTTCGTCATTAACAGTAAACGCGGTTTCTACTTTTTCATTAATATCAAAGTAAGGAAGCCCGTCCTGCGGAGCATTTAATATTTTTGTTGAATAATATTCCTGATCCGGATAACCATGACCTGCAAGAGAAGCTGTATAGTACGTTACTTTTCCATCATCGTCTTTTGACTCAAGAAGAACTGTATAATATTTATCTTCCTCAAGATTCATTGTATATACAGCTTCACCTTTTCCATCAGTGGCAACCTCAAAATCAGGCAAAACTTTTTCAACCTGTTCATAATTATAATCTTTAACAACAATTTTATTTATAAAATCATAATGCTCGCCTGTTTCGGTTTTTACCCATTCGGTCTCAAGAACATGCCCGATAATTTGCCTGTTTGGCGCTATTTCTCCGTAAAAATCATCATATGCAACTTTTTCATCTGAATTAAGTTTTGTGAGATCAACCCAGTTAGTCTGAATATTTATTGTGCCGACTTTATCTTTAGTTTTACTGTCAGCTTTTATAGCTAGTTTTGAATTAAATACTCTAACATTTACATTCCCCTGAACGCTTGAATCTTCGCCAGATTTAGGCGAAATATTAAGATAAAAATCATCAATATTCGAACAGTACATTCTTTCTCTGCTGTCTGGATTGCATGGATAAGTTTCGCCTGTAAATTCAGTAGAGAACCCGCCGTTTGCATCAGTTGTTATTATTTTACTTTCATATGCTTTGTGGCCATAGAAGCCCAGATCCAAGTAAGGAAGTGGCGTTCCGTCAAAGAACATTGTTTTAATATCAACTGTGAATTTTTCACCGTCAAACACAGCGTTTTTGCTTGTTTCAACCTTAATGTCATAGGTTGGTTTTACGTAATTCTGGATATCAATTCCGCGTGATGAAATTAAATTGTCGCCGCTGTATAAATCAAGCTGATAGTATGCCGGCGGAACATTTTCAAGTTTTATTTCACCCTGAAATGTATTGTCTGAATTAAGAGTTACAGGTGATGAGAGAACAAAACTTTCTTCAAACCACCAGCCTCTTGAAAATTTAAGTTTTAAATCAGTTACAGGAGCTCCCTGATTTCTTGGCAGCAGCATGCCCCAGTATTTAATTGTGTCGTTTGGCTTGTACATGGGCCTATCGGTGCTCATGCTGAACCAATATTCTGACTGCAGCCATCCGGAATCATAGGTGTTTATTTCACTAACAAGGCCTTTGCCGTCAGGCGATTGAATTTTGAAAATATATTTTCCTTCAAAAGAATCAGGTTTTGAGAAATCAACTCTTCCTTCAGGTGTATCAAATACAGCCACCCCGTCATTGTTTGTTGTATAAGTCTGATTTTCAGAAATAAGTTCGATTTTCGCGTCTTTAACCGGTGTTTGAGTTTTATTATCGGTAAGCCAGATGAATGATTTTGTCTTTGTCATCATTCCGTACATTGTAAGATCAGTAATCTGAACAAGCGCCTGATCTTTTTTGCCGCTATCATTTATTTCAAATAGATAATAACCTTCGCCGATATTTTCATCAGGGATGTAAAAATATCTCTGCCATTTCGTCTTGTCAGTTTTTGCCTCAAAGCCGCCGATTTTTTGGAGTTTTGAAATGTCGTGGGTGTAATTGTTGCGCATGTAAGTTGCCCACATAGGAAGGCTGAGCTCTTCCTGATATGCTTTTATATATTCATCAATTCCGCTGAATTTATATACATCAATATTGATTTTTTCAGGACCGGGAGCGTCGTAATCATATCCCATAAGGCCGTATTCAAGGGCAATATCCTGAGTTGTAGTAAGCTCGTAATAATCTTTTGCAAATGACGCATACTGGCCCGTAACTTTTTCTTCCCCGGCGGTTTCAAACTGCCAAACTTTATCTTCGGTTAGTTTTTGGTCGCTTTCTAGTAATGGAAAATCTTTTTTTAATGTGACCGTGTAAAGTGTTTCTGGCTTTAAAGAAGCGGCTGGAACGAATGCAAGAGTTCTCTGATGTTTTTCGAATTTTCCTTTTACAGCAGGGGTAATTTCAAAATAATTTTCAGCATTTTTATAGTCAAAGTTTTCGTGAGAGAAATTTATTTCAATTCCTGAATTAGTAGGAACACCGTTTGTTTTATCACCCGGAAGAGTGCCGAGTAATTTGAATGTATCTTTAACCTGGTATGCCCATGTAAATTCCTCAGGGCCAGTTTCTTTTTGAGAAACAATCGTGAATTTATAAACTGAGTTAGAGTTCAGGTTTTCGGCAGGAGTAACCGTATATTTGCCTACATCGGTTCTTTCAACTTCAACTGCAACTTCGGGAGTTGCTTTTAAATTTTGCGCGATAACATCAGCAGGGTAATCTTCGGTAGATGTTAAAGTGAATGAAGAATTTTCAGTGATACCGGATGAATCTTGTGTATCAGCGGACATTTCAAAGTTCGCGCTAACAGTAGGAATGCCTGAAGTTATTTCTCCGGACTTAAGTAAGTTCTGAAGATTCGGTGCGAATACAATTCCTATAATCACAAGGACAGCTATAACGCTTGCCCATGCAATACGACGAGGTAGGAATATCTGGCCTAGTAGGGCAAAAAACGCATTTGGTTTTTTGGCCTCTTCTTCTTCTCTAACAGGAGCGGCTGCTTGTGCTTTCGCAGTTGCCTTAGCCAAACCTGTTTTATTTTGGATGTACTTCCATAAGTACTCACGTGATTTAGAAACTTTCACGTCATCGACGCTGCGTTTCTTAAAATCATTGTTGTCCAGCATATTGTTATTCATATATTTAATGTTAAATGTTAATAGTCAATTGTTAAATGTTGGGAACCAAAACCTGTCTTAAATTTTCAAGAGCCCTGTGCATCATCGATTTAACCGCGCTTACTGATCTGTCTATTACTTTTCCGATTTCCTCATGTGACATCCCCTCAAAATAATGAAGGCTCACAATGTTCTGGTAATCCGGATTTAAAGTCGCGAGTGCGTCTGAGAGTTTTGAAAGTTCTTCGTCGCCAAACATTGCCTTATCAAGCTCAGTAAGTTCAACTTTTGCATCTGTCTTTAACTGATCCATACCCTGCATTTCCTCTGTTAGAACCGCAAATTCCGGTCTTCGTCTGTAATTTTTAAGAGCGTTAATAGCTATTCTGTATAACCACACTTTTATTGAAACCCCGGTCCACTTAAATTTGGGGAGGCTTTCAAATGCCTTAATAAACGTTTCGGAAGTGAGGTCATAAGCGACCTCTGCTTTCACGGTCCTTTTAAGAAGATACTTTAGAATCATTTCATAATAATGATTGTAGATTTTTTCGAACGCGTTTTTGTCGCGCGCGAACTCCTGGAGTATCTGCTGTTGGACCTCGATAGGTAGGTCTTGAGCCATATTTTTAAGAATTAAAGAGTAATGAATTAAACAATTATATAGTTTAGATGAGAGCAGCTTCGACCTCAATAACAAACGAACTTGTATAAAGTTGTGGTATTGACAAAATTTTAAAAAGGTAGATAATAAACTCTATTAAATTTACACATTATGGAAGGCGGACCAAATATAAGGCAATGCGGTATTCGCAAAATTGAATGGACAGTTAAAGACTGGGAAGACTTTATAGAAGGTGCACACAGCACTCAGGAAATTTTAAGAATTCTTGAAGCAATTATTAATAAATCATCAAGTGTAATAAGTCACGAGGATGGCCAGGAAGCTGATATGGATGCCGCAGTTAATAATCTGCTTAAGTTATCTTTAGATAAACTTTTTACATTAAATATTGATATTGAAACTTGTCTTTTGTGGTTTATGGAATTTGTAACTACCCCTCAAAACGAAGACAATCTCATGATAGCGAAACTGAGATTTACTGATAGAATTCAGAAAAGAGCTGTTGTGTTTGAACTGGTGGAACTGAGATTATTTTTAAATGCAAACAGAAAATTTTTTCCGCAGGAACTTTTAATGATAGTTTTAAGCAATATCCAGAGTCTTTTAAATAAACCTGCCGAAACACAGGGCAATGTTCTTAGGGCAGTAAGCGGAGTTATTTTGAATACGAAATAATTATAAGCCTTTCAATTTCTTAAAGGGCAGTTTTGTAATTATTCGGTTAATTTTCCAGGCGTAATTGCTAAGTTGAGATACATGTTTCGAAATGTTATATTTTGGCTACTATAAGCCACTTATCGTTTGAAATCAAGTGTGATTTTGTGGTAAGATTTTGATGTAAAAATCTTTAAAATTTAACCTAAAATTTATGAATAAAATAGTTGTTTCAAATAATAAGGAGAGCAAGATATTCAAAATTTATTTGGGCAAGATCATTGATTTTGAAAAATTTCCTTTAAAAGTCGGTCCGACCGAAATTGAGAATTTTTCCGACCGGGAACTTTATGATTATTGTCGATTCACAGGAATTAATGCGCGAATATGGTCGCGTCGTTTTGTGGCGGCAATTCCGGAAGTTGCGCGCCGTGGTCTTTATAAAAAGCATGGTTTTTATTCTATTTATGAGTTTGCGGCGAAGGTGGGAGGTATAAGCCATAAAAATGTTAACGAAGCACTCAGGATTTATGAAAAATTTAAAGAAATGCCGAAAATGAAGGAACTTATTGGTGAAGTGGGGTTAAGCAAATTACGTGTCGTAGCATGCATTGTTACTGTAGAAACCGAATGGTACTGGGCAAAAAGGGCGGTTGATATGTCCAGACCGGCGCTTGAAGTCCTCGTAAGAGAAATAAAAGAGGACGAGGAAAAGAACATTATCGAACAAAATAAGCCAGCTGAACTTCCGCTTTTAGCTGGGCAAAAAGTGGATATTGATGAGGCAAATATAGCAGTTAAACAAGAAAACAAAGATTTACAGAACAAAACCGCAGAACCAGAAAACAATCAGGCAATATGGCCAAAATTCCCATGGGAGCCGGATTTGGCTGAAGCCGACAAGTATCAGAAACCCAAACGAATAAATTTTAGCGTTCCTGTGGATTTGGATACGGAATTTCAACTTCGAAAATTTAAACTTAATCTGGAAAAAGAGCGAAAACAGGTTGTGGATTGGAATTCGACGTTAAAAGAAATAGTGAAACGGGCGACAATTAAAATTTGAAGTTAATGGTAAAAAATTATAAGAAAATTTACGGATACTGCTGTTTTAATTTTTCAATAAAAGTTTTTCCGTCGTTAAATAGCTTTAATAAATGAATTATCGCGCCTTTTCGATTTTTAATTAGAGAATCCGTGGCATTTGCCTGCAAGGTTTTTGCTTCGTTTAATAGATGTTCAATAACTGTTTGAATAAAGACCAGATAAGTTGCACAGATTTCTTTATATAAAGCTGGATTTTTTGAGCGCACTTCAAGTAATCTTTGCTGTAAAATTTTGTGATTCTCCAGTGTTAAAGCGCAGCTAACCAGCTTTTCATTAGTTGTATCTGGATGGCCTTCTGCACCATTATAATTTTTATTAAATACTGAATCTTTTATAAATGTTAAGAAATCTTTTGGCCCTTTTAACCATACATCCGTAACTTCTTCTCCTCTTGTTTTATCCGCTTGAAGGTTGATAATTTTATTTATATCAAGTAATTTTTTTAGTTTGTTTTGAATTTCAGGATAATTTCTATTATTTTTATCATATTTATCCATTCCTGTATAGACATCAATTCCTGCGATTGCAACAGACCATAATCTATGATAACCCTCGTGCCGTACTGCTCTCGCAAACAATTCAGGGGTTGTCATAGCTTGGCGCATTTTTAATGCAGCAGTTGGAGAAATACCCAAATCTTTTATTATTGATGGATGACTATAAACATTACCATCAATAAAATTTACGCCGATCGGAAAATATTTACCATAGCCAGGCTGCCCGTGATCATTAAGGATAATACCCTCAAAAATTTTGACATTGGTATCCTGTTCCATCTTTTTTATCGACTGAGCAATGGTAACAAGGTGTTTTTTTATCTGGGCAGGAAGAGAATTGATTTTTTCTTTTGTAAAGGCGCTGTAAATAGGCACATTGGCAACGGAAAGTTTATATGATGGAAGATTTGTTGCTTTAGGTGGGATTTTTATCTCGAATTTTTTATTGCTTTTTATGACTATTGTAAGAGTTCTTGGCTGGTTTATTGACGAAGCACTAGAGAAGCTATTTGGAATTTTAATTTCGTTTTTCCCCGGAACAAAATTAACGGAATTTCCATCAAGAAATACTGCCTGAATCTGATTTGAATAATTTGGTTTAAGTTTTAAATAAAATTGTTCCCGCCCTGCTTTTTTAAACAAAACACCTGCCTCGCTTTTTGCGATTTCTTTATCGTTATTCAACGATGACAGCAATAATTTTTCTAAATTTTGCCCCACAGTTAATTGTTTAACTTTATTTAAGCAGTTTCTCAAACCTTGCCTTTTCATCGTACGGTCCTATTACGCCGATTTTTAAGTTTTCGGGCGCGAGGATTTGTGACGCGACTCTGTGTATATCGTCAACTGTAACTTTTTCGACTTCTTTTAATATTTGTTCTGGGCGCATTACCCTGCCGTGCAATAGTTCGTATTTGCCCAGCAAATGAGCGTATTCCTCCGAGTCTTCAAGACCCAAAACAAGTTTTCCTTTCATAAAATTTACTGCTTTTTCGAGTTCTGATTCGGGAACGCGATCTGCGCGGATTTTTTCGTATTCTGCGAGTATCGCTTTAACTGCCTCGTCAATTCGGCTTACCTGAATTCCGGCTCCTGTTGAGAAAATTCCTGTGTCTTTAAAATTATCAGTTGATGTGTGGATGTAGTAGCATAACCCTCGCGCTTCTCTTACGCTCATAAACATTCTTGAACTCATGTTTCCTCCTAAAATTATTGAAAGTATTTTTTCTGCCCAGTGGTCTTTATGCATTTCGTTATTTGACTGTCCTCCTATAACTAAATGTGCCTGTTCTGTTTTTTTGCTATGTAAATAAACGCGATCTTTACCGTCATGTTTTTTGTATGGTTCGAATTCAAATTCTTTCTTTTCATTTCCAAATTTAAAATAGTTTTCTGCAAGCTCAAGGCCCTTTTTATCGCTTATATCACCCGCTAAAGTTAAAACCATATTGTCAGGCGAATATAGCGCACCCTTATAATCCTGAAACTGTTTTTGCGTAACTGATTTAATAAACGCCGGTGTTCCAACCTGATCCCATCCAAGAGGCTGATCACCAAATACAAGTTTTTCAAAATCCCAACCTATCTGATACATGGGAGTATCCTGATACATATTGTATTCCTCCATTATTACGCCGCGCTCTTTATTAATTTCTGCCGTTTCAAACCTCGCGTGCATTAGCATATCCGAAATTACGTCCATTGCTCTTTCAATATTTTCCGAAGCAACTTTTACATAATATCCCGCGTATTCTTTGCCCGTGAATGCGTTAAATTCACCGCCGACTCCGTCAATAGCCTCCGAAACTTCACGTGCATTTTTATATTTTTTTGCTCCCTTAAAAAACATGTGTTCCAAAAAGTGCGAAATACCGCTTATCTCCTTATGTTCATAACGTGAACCAGCCCCCGCCAGAAGCAAAACCGTAACTGCTTTTGTGCTCTCGAGTTTTTCTGTTATAATTCTAAGCCCGTTTTTAAATTCATTCTTGTGGTGCATATAATTGTATTAAAATAGGAATAACTGCGGGTATTATACATGCGAAATTCTTTCATGAGAACATCAAGGCACAGTTCGGGGACAAGAGACTCAGTGTCGCGAAGTCCAATAGCCAGAGCCAGCCGAAACAGATCAGCCGGAGGAGAGTTTACTCCCTCCAGAAAACTGCCCGTAAGCGCGATAACGATACTGCTTATTCTTGCAGGAATTTCTGCATTTATAATTATTGTCAGGCTTTTTTATCTTCAGGTGATTAAATATGATTTTTATAGTGCGGCTGCTTTAAAAGAGCATTCAGGATATACTGAACTTTCCGCAAAAAGAGGTGAGATTTTAGTTCAGGATTACGCAAGCGGCGACCTTTTTACAGTCGCATCAAATACAACCATGGATCTCATTTTTGTTGATCCTAAGCTCATTACCAATAAAACCCTTGCTGCGCGCACTCTTGCTGATACAGTTTTTGATCTTAATACCGAAAGAAAAAGAGACGATGAAAGAATTGCTTCAGAAAAAAGAGAGTTTAAAAGAACGGGGAATATTGACGCGTATAACCGCGTTGCAGCGCGCAGCGATGAAGAACTTAAAGAAAATTTTTATCAGGAAATTTTAACAAAAGTTTCAAGTGACATAAGAAGCGAAATTATTCTTGAAGAAAATATGCCACAGGAAACTTTGGAAAGAATTGTGGTAAAAAATATTAACGGAATTGAAGTAAAAGGAACATCCTTAATGGCTTATCCCGCTAAAATATATGATAAAAGGCTTACAGCTCTTGAGCTTTCAGAGGATCTTCAGATTCCTGCGCCGCGGCTTGAACAGCTGCTTATAGGTGAAAATCGTTATGAAGTTGTCGCAAAAAAAGTCGATCCTGAAAAATCAAAAGCGCTTAAAGATATAATGAAAGAAGATGACAGATATGCGGGCATAGGTTTTCAGGAAGAATATTTCAGGTACTATCCTGAAAAAACTCTGGCGGCTAACTTGCTGGGATTTGTTGATACAGGAGGCAGCGGACAGTATGGCATAGAGGAAACATTCGATAAACAATTAAAAGGTAAAATCGGAATATTTAAAACACAGAGAGATTCTGTGGGCAGGCAGATTACGGTTGGCGACAGCGTAATCCAGCCGGCTGTAAACGGCGAGGATATTGTTCTTACCATTGACCGCAATATTCAGCTTGAAGTTGAAAGACTTCTTAAAAAGGGAGTGGATGAATATAGAGCAAACGCGGGGCAGGTTATAGTTATGGATCCAAAAACCGGGAAAATAATAGCAATGGCCCATTATCCCAGTTTTGATCCGAATAATTACAGTGAGGTTTTTGAAAAAACAGATGTTGATTTTACGCCTGAAGAAATTGCAAATTTAGTTCAGCTTGAAGATGATCCAAATCATTATATGTTTTATAGGAATTACGATACGCGTGACGGATATCAGGTTTTTAAAAATGAAGAAGAAGGCAAAGACGCGGTTTATCAGAGATTCGCGAACTGGTTTGGCCCCGAAGTTTATAAAAATAAACTAATAAATGAAATTTATGAAACAGGATCAACTATTAAGCCAATCGTGATGGCTGCCGCAATTGATGACGGCGATGTTACTCCCAATACAACTTATTATGAATCAGGGCCGATTAAGGTTGATGAGTTTGAAATCCATAATTCTACGGATCAGTACCGCGGGCTTCAGACAATGACAAATGTGCTTGAATATTCATCAAATATCGGGATGTCATGGGTGGCAAAAAAAATCGGGAGAAATCTTTTTTACAGCTATCTTATTAAATTCGGCTTCGGTGAAAGGACAGGAATAGAATTTGATAATGAGGAAAAGGGCTATATTGAATATTTTACGGAATGGGCTGACAGTGAACTTGTTACACACGCGTTTGGTCAGGGTATAACAGTAACGCCGCTTCAAATGGCGGCAGCATTTTCGGCTTTGGCCAATAAAGGAGTGTTAATGCAGCCGTATATTGTTGCCGCTGTACGCGATAATACCGGGAAAATCCAGTACCCGGAACCTCAGGTTATAAGGCAGGTTATTTCTGAGGATACTTCCAATAAAATCACAGCAATGCTGGTATCGGCGGTTGAAAACGGTATAGCTCCTCTATCAAAAGTTGCCGGATATTATGTCGCGGGAAAAAGCGGAACAGCGCAGACTTATAAGCACGGCGTACCTTTAAGCGGCGCCGGCACAACTATTACAACGTTTGCAGGTTATGCTCCGGTTGATGATCCGAAATTTGTAGTAATAGTAAAACTGGATTACCCTCGCGTATCCGAATGGTGCGCTCAGACATCGGCCCCGCTAGCCGCCCAGATAGAAAAGTTTTTGTTTAATTATTATAATATTCCGCCTGACAAATAATACATTTGACAATTAACATTTAACAATTGACACGCTTTGATGAAAAAATTCAGATTCAGACAATTCCCGGTCTATAAAGACGCATGTTTATTTAGAATTCAGGCTAGAGATATAGCAAAAAAATCATTCCCAAAATCTGAACAGTTTTGTCTTACATCGCAATTATTAAGAGCATTAAATTCTATAATTTTAAATATTGCTGAAGGAGCTGACAGAGGAACTGATAAAGATTTTGCCAATTTTTTAAATTATTCCCATACATCAGTTAATGAGGTTGTAGCATGTATGGACATTGCTTTATCCGACTGTTATATAACCGAAAAAGAACACGAAGAAATATTATTACATGCAGAGAAACTTGCTAATCAATTAACAGCATTCAGAAAAAAGATAATTTCTGATATTTAATCTGAATATAAATATGTTTATTTGTTTATCAAGTAGGTCGAAGGTCAAACGTCAATTGTTAAATGTTAATTGTTTATACATAGTATTGTTATTATGTGTGATATATATATCAAGAATTAGTACTGCTTCAGCGGAGTATAAAGTTTCTGCATGGCTTGTTCCCTGGGATAATGCCGCAGGCATTGAATCTCTTGAAAGGAATAAAGATTATATAGATGTAATCAGTCCTTTTTGGTATCACGTTAATGCTGACGGCACTCTTGAAACTGTTGAAAATGGAGAGAATCAAAAAATTCTTAATTTAGCCAGGGTTAATCATATTGAGGTAATTCCAACTATCAGCAATTCTTTTGACGGTGAAAAAATTCATGAAATTTTAAATAATCCGATTGAGAAAAAAAAGAATATTCAGATAATTGTGGATAAAGTAAATAAAATGAAATATGACGGTATCGATATTGATTACGAGGGTGTTAAAAGTGAGGACATGGATGCGTTTACGGCTTATATCAAAGACTTGCGGGCTGCGTTGAATAAATATAACAAAAAACTTACAATCGCCATTCAGGCAAAAACATTCGATACGTTAAAAATTTACGGAGACCGCGGGCAGGACTGGCCTAAACTTGCCCAGTACGTAGATGAATTTAGAATAATGGCTTACGACTATGGCTGGAAAGGAAGCATCCCCCGTCCGGTCGCGCCGTATTACTGGGTTGATGATATTCTTGAATACGCCGTAGCAAATGTGCCGAAAGAAAAAATTTATCTGGGGGTGCCTTTTTACGGATACGGATGGTCGCAGGAGTTTTTTTCAAGCTACACTTATTTAACAATACAATACATTCTTGAGAAATACGGAGTTGATTTCCAATATGATCCGCTGCAAAAAACAAACAGGCTTTTTTACGTGAGCGAGAACGATACGCGCGATCCAAAGATTGCGCATCAGGTCTGGTTTGAAAATCATATTTCACTTGAACCCAAGCTTGAACTGGCAAAAAAATACGGAATTGCCGGTATTTCCATCTGGAGAATCGGCAAGGAGGATAGTGAAAACTGGAGAAGTATAAGGGAATTTTTATATAATGAAACTATCGGAGTTGTTTCTCCGTTTAAAGACGTAAATAAATCTACCAAATATTTCGCTTTTATAGTGAGACTTGCTGATCTGGGGATTATTAAAGGGAAGGGTGGAACCAGTAATTTTGCGCCTCTTGATAAGGTGAACCGCGCTGAAATTTTAAAAATGTGCATGAACAGTTTTGCGCATGACATTTCAAAATATACATTCAGCCAGAGCTTAAGCGCTGACTTTGTTAATCCGTTTATAGATGTAAATATTAATCAGTGGTTTTTTGGGTATGTTCAGACTGGTGTTGAGAAAGGAATTGTTAAAGGTTATAGTGACGGCACTTTTATGCCGGGCAGGAATATTACACGTGTAGAAGCGCTAAAAATGGCTTTAGAGTCGGCAGGAATAGAGCTCAACTATGTTGCATCAGCCGGAGTAAACAAAGTGGCTGACCCCTGGTATCAGCCATATTCAGATTGGGCAATCGCACATTCAATGTACGAAAAGAATTCATTTATACCGGGTGAGCAGATAACAAGGGCTGAAGCGGCTTATATATTAAGCAAAGTTATAGCCGAGAAGGAAAAATTATTTAAAATAGATTTGTATTGACATTGTCACTACGATTGTCTATAATATAGCTGTAATATTTAATAAATTTTTTATGACTACAATACAGCTTCGCATTGATGAATCCACAAAAAAAGCGGTAAAAAGAACTCTTGATAAGCTCGGGCTTGATTTAAGCAGCGCTATCAAAATTTATCTTATGCAGATTGTGATTAGAAAATGCATTCCTTTCCCGCTTATAACTGAAAACAATATAACTCCCGAACAGGAAATTGCCATTTTGACGGCATCTGAAGATGCAAAAAACGATGAAAATGTTACAAAGCCAATGACACTCAAAAATGCCGTTAAGTATTTAACAAAACTTTGATGCTCATTAAATTCCATAAACTTTTTGAAAAAAACTTTAAAAAATTACCGGAACAGTTAAAAAAGAAAACAATTTTATCCATAAATAAATTTTCCAAAAATCCCCATGATCCCAAATTAAGAAACCATGGTTTAAAAGGTAATTTGCAAGGAAAAAGAGCATTTTGGGTTACCGGAGATGTGCGCGTGATTTTTGAAGAATTTAATAGTTATGTGCTTGTAATAATGCTGGACATCGGTACTCATAATCAGGTTTATTAATTTTATCATAATTGGTCTTAAGGCATTGTAAAAAGGGCTTTTTTTTGCTATAATTAATAGATTTAAAATAAAAATACAAAAAAATGAAACCAGAGACCGGAGAAAAGCTTAATATATTCAGGCAGATTGTGAATATGATGATTGAAAATTCACTGATTCTTTCTCTTGATGAAAAAAGTGAGTTTTTAGCAGAAACCCCGCATCTGGATATTGACAGCCTGTATGAGCTTTTTAATCTTCTGACAGGAGCAAAAAATAAAATAGATGATGTATTAAACGAACTTGCTGAAAATTCCCCCGGAATTCTGGAAAAACTTGATGAATTTCAGATTGAAACATTAAAAATTATTTTTAAGGAGCAGAGAGATGCTCTTTTGCCGTATTAAAAAAATCAAATGGCTGAAACCGTAAAAACAAAACCACAGGAAACAGTAAAGAAGCCCGAAGTAAAGGCTGAAACTGAAGCCCAGAAAGACCTTTTTAAACAGGAAGTTTATTTTCAGTCATACAGAATTGAAAATATTATTAAAACCCTGGATGAAAAAGCATATGAGGATCTTAAAACTAAATCACCGGCTTTAATGGCCGATCCATTTCTTATAAGATTTTTTAATGCGCATAAAACCCGCACAATGAATATTTTTGTGGGTGAAGCACTGCAAAAAACCGCAAGTGAACGTGAGCAATTGCTTGAAAAGATCAGAAAGGTTATTCATGACGCCAAATCAAAGCAGCCTGAAAAGCCGGAAGAAACAAAGCAGCAGGAGCAGACAATTAAAGAGGAAAAAGAATTTACTGATTTAATGCAGAAGAAAGAATTAAGCGACACTGAACTTGATAAAATTGACAGTGAAGTTTCAAAGCCGATGGATATTACCAGTGGGAAAGTTGATGTACAGAAAATTCAGCAGCAGTATAAAATCATTATGGCAGCGCAAAAAGCCATGGGTTTGCATGCTATGGCAATGCAGAATAAATATCAGGAAGCAATCGGGCTGCAAAAAAAACTCGACAGCAAAAAGGGCTGGGTAAGACGGCAGGTAAGAAGTTATCTTGGAGTTGTCGACTGGCTGGGCAGAAAAGTTGCCAGCGGCGCCAGAATGGTCGGAATTGTTAAAAGCAAATCTGATGCTGATGAACTGAATGCCCAGTTAGATCCGATTAAAAAATTTTTTAATCAAAGATTTGAAAAAATTAAAAGGCTTAAGTTCTTTATTGATGCAAGAGGAAAGGAAGTTAAGGACGGTCTTGGTGTTTTTAAAGGAGACATGCGCCAGAAATTAAAGGAGCTTATCAGCCGCGAGGACTGGACTAAAGCTGAAGAAATAGTTCGTGAAAAGAATCAAAAATTACTTGAAGATAAAAAGAAAGAATTCCAGAAAACTATTGATAAAACACGCACTGAAGGTCAGAAAATAGAATCCGCAAAAACAGGGGTGACTGCGCTTAATCAGAATCTCCAGACCAAATTATTGCATATCGAGGGCGGCGAAAACGATTTAAATAAAAGAGCCGAACAAGTTGAAGAAAGAGTTAAGGAACTTGAAAATATTTACGGGGACAAGGATCCAAGAGTAGTTGCCATGAAAAAAGAAGTTCTTTTTCCTCTACAGGAGGGGCAAAACATAATGTCGCGTGTAAGAAACGGCACAATTTTGCAGTTAACAGATGCCCAACAAAAAAATCAGAAGCTCGATATTTTAAAGGCCGATATGTATATGGGTGGAACAATGGGAATCGCTGAGTTGACCAAAATCAACCTTGCAATAAAACACGGAGCAGAAAGAATAGAAACAATAAAAGGAAAACGCGCACAGCTCCACGGGGTTTTAGAGAAAGTTGAAACCGCTTATGTAACAGTGGATCAGTTCAAGGATAATGTTACGAAAAATTTAGATAAATTTACTGAGGGTAATAATAAATTTTATGATGCTATAACAAAGCAGAACGCTCATGTTCAGCAGATGAAGATAAAAGATATCG
>Ga0315273_10000995_pt1 | contig 31218 bp, 19 predicted proteins | sample YL17G02_0_MG_FD_205753 | JGI IMG/M metagenome (GOLD analysis project Ga0315273, IMG submission 205753) | Sediment microbial communities from Yellowstone Lake, YNP, Wyoming, USA - YL17G02_0 | ecosystem: Environmental > Aquatic > Freshwater > Lake > Sediment | place: USA: Wyoming | collected... | reverse complement strand
TCTTGTTTACTCCTGGCCAATCCAAACGACGAGAAGGAATGAAAAGACTCCGCGAGATCAACTGGTTAATGGTCGCGCTTGTTGGGGGCGTGGTGCTGCTGACCCTGGCAGGCGCTGGGCTTCTGGGTGCATACTACATGCTGTCCCACCGCCCGGCCCAGGAGCCGGCATGGGTCAACCCCATCGATCTCATCCGGCCCGAGGCCGTCGCACCGGATCTGGCCGTCCTCACCCTGGCGGGAGAGACCGACGACCGTGTCATCGGGGCTGCCCTCGACGCGGGGGAGACCGAGTCGGCTTATGCCGCTCTTTCCTATGCGCTGCTTCTGTCCGATAACGTGCGAAGCGGACATTGGCTGTTGCTGGCCGATCGCTACTTGCAGTCGGATGCGAGGCGGGCGAGCGCGAGCAACCAGGCAGCGCTGGACCTGGCCGCGCTTGGTCCTGCCCTGAACGACTTGGCGCGCGGTGATGTTTCGCTGCAAGCTGCCCACTATTTCGCGTCGCTCGGCAAGCCTTGGGCCGCCCGATTGGCGTTGGCCCAGGCGGAGAGCATTGCTCGCTATAGCCTGACCATGATGCCGTCACAGCGCCGCCTGCTCCTGAGCCACGTCGTTGCAGCCTACCAGGGCCTCGGCGACACGAAGACTGCAGCTTCGATCCGCGCCAAGATGGACGACGCAAGCGAGGGCCCGGGGATCTCGGTCGAGTCCGGGCAGGCTCTGCTACCGGCGCTTCGAGGAAGTGTGGTGCTGCCGCCGGAAGTTACGACGGCAGTGATCGCCCGCCAGCAAGCTGCGGCCAACATGGCCGCTAAGTGGCTGGCCGCGCCTCCGTCGGGCCGCAACAGCCTTGCGGAGGCTTTGGGCGGGGCACTGCGCGCCGAAGAAGCAGCCCGGTCGGCGTTCTACGCCAAGGGCGGCGAAATGCAGCTTGCCGATCGCCTCGCTTTGCTCCACGACCGCCTCGCCTGGCTCACGATTAAGTATCGCGTGGCGCACCAAGGCTATGGTGTGCCGCTCGTGCCCGAATGGTCCGACGAGGCCGAGAGCATCCGATCGGAGCTCAATGCGGCCTACACGGACCTGATCAACGGTTATGGCCAACAACTCGACACCCTGAGCCCGGCCGACGCGGCGCGTGCCCGCGTAGAGCTGCTGCGCCAGGGCGTCCTGTGGACTCGGCTCGGCCTTTTCCCCGATCACGCCGAGCAGGCGCTGAGCGAGCAGCTGGCGCAGGCCTTGCAGCAGTTGTGGACGCGGCAGGGCGGATCCGGGCTGACGATCGTCAACCAGGATTCGCATGGGCAGCGGTTCTTCCTGCTCTCGGGAGCCGACGTTCCTAAGGAGGGCGCGCGCACGCCGGGCTGAGCTTCCGTAGGTCAATCGTGCGAGAGCCGGCGGCAAGAATCGTTTGACAAACGATCGGGGCGCGAGTATACTCCGCGTATGGTGCGTTTCGTGGGCACCCAAAGACAGGTATGCGGAGCGGCCGGCTATGCCTGAGTTAGAGCGCACGGAGTGGCGACGGCCCGTTGAGAGCACCGAAGCGACTGACGCTGCGGTGTTTTTTGTGTCCGCGAATGGCGAGTTTGGCTGTTGACTCCAACCCGAGGAGGCAAGATTCATGGATTCCGCGATGATCGCTAAGATCAGCAAGGCGCGCGAGTACGCTCAAGAGCCAGAGCGAATCGGCTTCAGGAGTTTTGAAGTTGCGTTTCAGGGCAAACACCAGATCTACACTGTCTCCTACAAAGAAGGGGTTTGGAAGTGCGAGTGCGATTTCTTCGCGCAGCGCGGTGTCTGTAGCCATACGATGACACTCGAACGAATACTCGGGGTCATGCTGGAGGAGCACGCGACGGTGTAGAGCGAGTTGGCCCGATAGGCGGGTTGAAGGAGAATGACCGGGACGCGCTCCGCGATCCGGAACTGCGGTGACCTGAATCGGGCGGGCCCACTTGTATCTGCTGGCGAACAGCGCGTCAGAAGGTATAGGTGCAGGCCCGCCCGATCTCTTGGGGGGAGGGCCCCGGGAGAGCAACGGTCGCCGAATCGGGAGGAAGGTTGAAGAAACGGTGGCAGCTCGTCGTAGGCGTGCTTCTCAGCGCGTTCTTCGTCTGGTATGCAGTGCGCGGTCTCCAACTTCTGGAGGTTTGGAAACAGTTGCGAGGCGCCAACTACTGGTGGCTGCTGCCTGGCATCGCGGTGTATTTCGCCGCAGTATGGGCTCGCACATGGCGATGGCATTATCTGCTCCGGCCGGTGAAGGACATCCCGCTGGGCCGTCTATTTCCGGTAGTGTGCATCGGGTACTTTGGCAATAACGTCCTGCCGGCCAGGGCAGGCGAGGTGCTCCGCTCCTACGTCTTGAGCCGTGACGAAGGGGTGGCGATGAGCACATCGATCGCCACGATCTTCGTCGAGCGCATCTTCGACGGGCTGGTGATGCTGATGTTCGTCTTCGCGGCCTTGCCTGTCGTCGGGTTCGAGCAGATACCGCCCATCTACCGCAGCGTGATTGTGGTGGCCAGTGTCGGCTTTCTGGCAGCGCTGCTGGTCTTTCTTTGGTTGGCGATCGATCAGGAGCGCGTGAAGCGGCTCTACAGCGGTATTGCCAGGCGGCTGCTGCCAGTCCAAGCGCGGGCGCCGGCGGACGGCCTGTTCGACCGGTTCGTCACCGGTCTGGCTGCACTGCACAACGGACGCGATGTCCTGATGATCTTCGTAACCTCCGTGGTGATCTGGCTGTTAGAGACGGTCAAGTACTGGTTCGTAATGCACGCCTTCGAATTCAGCGTCAGCTTCGTCGGTCTGATGCTCATGAACGGCGTGGTCAACCTCACGACGACTTTGCCGTCTGCCCCTGGCTACATAGGCACGTTCGAGGTGGGCGCCAAGGTCCTGGAGGCATTGGGCGTCGAGAAGAACCTCGCATTCGGTTACACAGTGGTCCTGCATGCGGCTCTTTGGTTCCCGATCAGCGCCCTGGGCGCGTACTACATGTGGCGCGAGGGCGTAAAGTGGAGCGACGCCTCGAGCGCGAAACCCATCTCGGAGGGTCAAGCGTGAAAAACATCGCTGTTGTCGGCACGGGATATGTGGGGCTCGTGACCGGTACCTGCTTTGCCGACCTCGGCAACAAGGTGACGTGTATCGACATCGACGAGCGGAAGATCCAGGTCCTTAGGGAAGGTGGGGTTCCGATCTACGAGCCGGGACTCGAAGAGGTGATCCGACGCAATGTGGACGCCGGCAGGCTCTGTTTCACCGAGTCCTACGAGGAAGCGCTGGCGGATGCCGAGTTCGCATTCATCGCAGTCGGCACCCCATCGGGTGTTGATGGGGCGGCTGACTTGCAGTACGTCCGCATGGCAGCCGAGTCGTTAGCCGGAGCAATGGTCGGGCCGCTGGTCATCATCAACAAGAGCACCGTGCCGGTGGGGACGGGCGACTGGGTGGCGGACATCATTCGCAAGCACCAGCCCCGGCCAGTCAACTTCTGGGTCGTGTCATGCCCCGAGTTCCTCCGTGAGGGTTCGGCCCTCGCCGATTTCATGGCCCCCGACCGTGTCGTTCTGGGCTCCCTGGACCGCGATGCCGCCGAGAAGGTCGCTCAACTGCACCTGCCGCTGCGCGCGCCCATCGTCGTGACGGACCTACGCACGGCCGAGATGATCAAATATGCCTCGAACGCCTTCCTGGCCACGCGAATCTCATTCATCAACGAGATTTCGAACATCTGTGAGAAGCTTGGCGCTGACGTGAAGGAAGTCGCCGCTGGGATGGGCTACGACAAGCGCATCGGACGGGCGTTCCTGGACGCCGGCGTGGGCTACGGGGGTTCGTGCTTTCCCAAGGACGTACAGGCGCTAGAATACATGGGGCTGCTCCATGGGGCCCATCCGGCGCTGCTACGGGCTGTGATGGAGATCAACCAGGACCAGCGCCGCCAGGTGGTCCAGAAACTGCGCGACTTCCTGGGTTCCCTCGAAGGGCGAAAGGTAGGCCTGCTCGGGTTAGCGTTTAAGCCGAACACCGACGACATGCGCGATGCGCCGAGTGTCGATATCGCCCGGATGTTGCTCCGCGTAGGAGCGCAGGTGGCGGGGTACGACCCCGTGGCGCACCAGGTGGCCCAACGCGTCATCCCCGAGCTGCCACTGGCCAGGAGCCCCTACGAGCTGGCCGAGGGCTGCGATGCGCTGGTCCTGTTGACGGAATGGAATGAGTTCAAGCATTTGGACCTCGTTGCGATCCGGGCGAGGATGCGCACGCCCGTATTCATCGACGGCCGCAATGTGTACGATCCCGACGTGATGCGGGAAGCTGGCTTCCTGTACCGCGGGATGGGACGCGGGTACAATGGGGGCCACTAAGACGCCGTAACGAGGAAAGCACAGTGAATCATCTTAACCCAAGCAGCAGGCACGTCCTGGATAACGGGCTGACCGTGCTTCTGCGCGAGATGCACCACGCGCCGGTGGCCAGTTTCTGGGTATGGTACCGCGTTGGAAGTCGCAACGAGGGGGCTGGTACCACCGGCATCTCCCACTGGGTGGAGCACATGCTCTTCAAGGGGACGCCGGCTTACCCGCAGGGTGAGTTCGACAAGGCGATCTCGCGTGAGGGGGGCACGTTCAACGGCATGACCTGGATCGACTTCACCACATACTTTGAGTCGCTCCCCTCCGACCGGATCGACCTGGCGCTGCGCGTCGAAGCCGATCGCATGCTCAACGCCGCATTTGATCCGGATGAGACCGAGCTGGAGCGGACGGTCATCATCTCGGAGCGGCAGGGCGATGAGAATGACCCTGAGTTCCTGCTGGGCGAGGCAGTGCAGGCGGCCGCCTTCCAGGCGCACCCCTACCACCATTCGGTCATCGGCTGGCAGCAGGATCTGGAGCGGATGACCCGGGACGAGCTTTACGGGCATTACCGGTCCTATTATGGGCCGAACAATGCCGTAGTGGCCGTCGCCGGTGACTTCGACACGAGCCGCATGCTGGAGCGCATCCATGAGCTGTTCGGTACCATACCCCGCGGCCCCTCGCCGCGGGCAGACGTGCCGCAAGAACCGCCGCAGCGCGGCGAGCGCCGCGTCACAGTCGAAGGGCCGGGTACCACCTCTTATATCGATATCGGCTTCAGGGTTCCCGGTGCGAGGGATCCCGACTACTATCCCCTGGTGATACTTGACACGATACTGGGCGGGGCGAAAGGGATGTCGATGTGGGGTGGCGGCGCGCCCAACCGCAGCTCTCGCCTGTATCGGGCTCTGGTGGAGACTGAACTGGCGGCCAATGTGGGCTGCAGTATGAACTCCACTGTGGACCCGTACCTCTTCAGCTTCTCGGCCACTGTCCGTGAGGGCCGCACTCCCCAGGAGGTCGAGGGGGCAATCCTCGCAGAAATCACTAGGGTTGTCGACCGGCCGGTATCCGCCGTCGAGCTATCGAAAGCGATTAAGCAGACCAGGGCGCAGTTCGCCTACTCGAGCGAGAGCGTGACGGACCAGGCCCACTGGCTGGGTTTCAGCGAGATCGTCGCCTCCGTCGAGTGGTTCGAGTCATTCCTGGACCGGCTCGCCGCGGTCACCATCGATGACGTTCAACGGGTGGCGCGCACCTATCTCGGACGGACGCATCGCAACGTGGGGTGGTACGTTCCGGCCGGCGGAGACGCAGCCCCGGGCGGGGACGAACATGAGATGCCGGAGAGTGACGCAGATGCCCAAGAGTAACACGGCGCGAACCACATCGGCCATACCGGGGCCCGGCGATGTTCTGCGCCGGACGCTCCCGAACGGGATCACTGTCCTCGCGCGCGAAAACTGGAGCGCCCCTTCCATCGTGGCCGAAGGCTATCTCCAGGTGGGCAACCTCGACGAGCCTGCGGGGCTTACGGGGCTTGCTTCATTCACGTCCTCTATGCTTAGCCGGGGTACGCGGAGGCGCTCGTTCGCGGAGATCAACGAGACGGTCGAGGCGGTTGGCGCCGCCGTTGGGTTCAGCGCCGACCGGTACACCACGGGGTTTTCAGCCAAGTCACTCGCGGAGGACCTGGACCTGGTCCTGGGTGTGCTCGCAGAGGAGATGCGGCTGCCGGCGTTTCCGGCAGAACATGTCGAGAAGCTGCGCGGGATGCGTATGACCGCTATCGCCGAGCGCGAGAACGACACGCGCCAAATGGCAGGTATGGCCCTTCGCGACATCATGTACGGCGCCCACCCCCTCGGCAGAAACATGCTGGGCAGCCGAGAGACCAACGGCGCTATCCAGCGCGACGCCATCGTCGAGTTCTACGAACGCTATTTCAGTCCCGAGGGCTTGGTGATCGCCATCGTCGGCGCGCTCCCGGTAGAAGAAGCCGTCGCCAGAGTGGTTGCTGTATTTGGCGACTGGACGGGCGCGCGCCCGCCCAGGGCCAATTTGGACGGCGTTCCAGCTCCTCCGGAGCGGGTGGAGCGGCGGGTGGCCATGCCCGACAAGAGCCAGTCGGACATGCTAATGGGTTGGCCAGCCATGCGGCGGCTGGATTCCGACTACGAGCCAGCTCGCCTCGCGAACACAGTGCTCGGCGTATTCGGGATGATGGGCCGTTTGGGGAAAAATGTGCGGGAGCGCCAGGGCATGGCCTACTATGCCTACAGCCGGCTGAGCGCCGACCGGCATCCTGGGCTCTGGACTGCAGCCGCAGGTGTCAACCCGGCCAACGTAGAGCGCGCGCTCGCGGCCATCGAGCTCGAGGTGCGCCAGTTGTGCGACACGAAAGTGCCCGAGGACGAGCTGGAGAACAGCAAGCGCTACCTGACGGGCTCGGTGCCACTTCAGCTGGAGACCAACGACGGCGTCGCCAGCCTGCTCGTGGACCTGGAATGGAACGAGCTCGGCCTCGACTACGTTCAGCGCTTCGCGGGGATCGTCAATGCCGTGACGGCCGGCGATGTCCAGCGGGCTGCTCAGCGGTATCTCAGCGCGCCGGCGTGTGCGCTGGCGATAGCCGGCCCTTGAAGGACTCTATCGTGAGTCAAGCGCCCGCTCACCTGGCGGTTGGTACCGACCTGGTTGAAATCCGACGGGTGGCGGAGTTAGTGGTGCGTTACGGTGAGCGTTTCACGGCCCGAGTGTTTACGCCTGATGAGCTCACTCTCTGCGACGGGAGGCCGGCCTCACTGGCCGCACGCTGGGCGGCGAAGGAAGCAGTCGCTAAGGCCCTGGGCACCGGGATCGGCGCGGTCGGCTTTCGCGAGATCGAAGTTTGCCGGGACGGCGCCGGCAGACCGCTCATCCGGCTGCACGGGAGGGCGCAGGAGCTTGCCGGCGCGCTCGGGCTGTCACATTGGGGAATCAGTCTTGCTCATGACGGAGGGTTGGCCGTTGCGTTCGTGGTCGCCTTGGCAGAGGCCGGTTAGCAGGCAGGAGGAGAAGCCATGCCAGAGAAGATCCTGATCGTGGAAGACAACATCAGCATGCGTCGCTCAATCGTGCGGCTTCTCGAGCAGGAGTCATACCAGGTGTTTCAGGCCGCCAATGGCGAGGAAGGCCTGCGCGAGTATGCCCGCTCTTCGCCTGACATGGTGATCATGGACATTAATATGCCGCACATGGACGGCCTGGAGGCCACGCAGCGCCTAAGGGAGTTCACCGGGGTGCCGATCCTGATCCTGACCGTTCGCGGCGCCGAGTCGGACAAGGTGGCGGGACTCGACACCGGCGCCGACGACTACCTGACGAAGCCATTTGGAGCCGATGAGCTGCTTGCACGCATCAGGGCCCTGCTGCGAAGACGGCGGGCGCCCGAGCACGCGGGCGAGCAGTCCATGGTGCTGCGCCTCGGCGCCGGGGAACTCATCATCGACCGCGGGGAGCAGCGGGTTTTGCTCAAGGGGCAGCTTGTTCGCCTTACGCCGATTGAGACGAGGCTGATGTTCGTCCTTGCCGAGAGGCCCGGCGAGAAGTTCACCCACAAGGAGCTTCGCATGCTGGTCTGGCCCCACGATTCAGCCGGCACCACCCAGAACCTGAAGCTTTTCGTGCTCTACCTGCGCCGCAAGATCGAGCCCGACCCGGAACATCCCAAGTACCTTATCACTGTGCGCGGCGTGGGATATACCCTGGCGGAGCTGTAGCAGAGTCACGGCTTTATCGGTGTGATGTGGATCCGAGGCCCGTGAGCTGCCTGCTCCAGGCAAGTCGCGGGCCTCCTACTATCCTTAGTCCGTAACAGTGAACGCTCCACCTGCGCCGCGGCCCCATACTTCCGGCGAGTACATCTCATAGGCGGATGGCGGGAGCGTCAGGAAGCGGCCGGGGAGGCTGGCCCGAACCTGGTAGCTGAACTGGTACGTGCCGGGGTCCAGGGTCGTCGCGAACAGGGCGACCTTCTCATCCCGCAACTCGGTGTGAGTGGGCGACCACCACCAGTTCCACCGCCAATCGCCACCCTGGCCTGCCGCCCCCTGTTTCACCTGCTGCATCCCCGGCCCCTGGGCGGTGCGGCTGGTGGTGCGAAGGCTGGTGTCGATTGCCTCGACCCCGGCCGGCAGCGGGTCTTCGACCGCCAGGTAGAGCATCGTGTCGGGCACGACCAGCGTTAGCCGGACTTCGATCACGTCGCCGACCTTTGCGCTCGTGATGGGCGGGCACTCCTGGCTGGCGCCGGCCTGGCTCGGATCGGGGGGCGGAAGCCCGCAGTCGGCCAGCCGGTATTCCCGCGTGACGGCGATGCCCCGATCGAGCGGCTCGACTTGTTCTACGGGCTCGTAGCTCTTCAGGTACGTGGAGTAGTACATCTGGCCCTTGCCGGATTGAGTTGGGCCCGTCGAACGTTGCAGCAAGAGCCGGTTGGTCTCTCTCGCTAGGAGTTTGCCGATGTCCGCCTGGAGCGACGTCGCCTGCCCTACGTTTTGCGGCTCGACCCGCCCGGCCCCAAAGGACTGGCCGTTCAGGAGGGCCTCCCAAGTGTAGTCGCCCTCCAGCTCACCGGTGGCTGCCATCCAGTCGGTGAGCGCCATAATCGCCCAGGAATTCTCCTGAGTGGTCTCCCAGCGGTCAGCCCGGCGCGCATTCATCAGCCAGCGCACGGCGTTCGGCGCCAGGGGATTCTTCGGGTCCAGCTTCGCTAGTGCATTCAGCAGGATCGATGTCGTGCGAGTGTCCGTGTTCATGTTCCAGTGATCGGTCCAGCCTTCTTCCCAGTGGGTTGTCGTCGCGCTTGTGATGGCTTCGCTCGAGATGCCGGACAACAGGGTCTTGATCCGGTCGTGGCTCGCAGCGTCGTCGATCAGGCCGAGGGCCAGCGCCAGGTAGCCATGGCCGAATAGACTCAGGCCCTCCCGCTTCTCAAACAACGCTCCTGCCCGACCCGGCTGGGCGTCGCCCGCCTCCGCGAGGACGTACACAGTGAAGGCCTGCTCGTTCAGCTGCTTCTCCAGGGCAGTGCCGCCGGCAGCCGGCGGCGCATCGAGGCTCTGCCTAAGGAAGCGTACGCCACGATCTACGACGTTTTGGTCGACCGTGAAGCCGGCCTGACGGGCCCTGGCGAGGCCAAGGACGACGTAAGCCGTGACGGCTGGGCTGCTGGCGTCGGTCTGCCACCACCCCCAACCACCGTCGATGTGCTGCTGGGCGTAGATTCGCTGCACGCCGACGCCGACCTGCTGCGCCAGCACGGTCTGGAGATCAGGGCGGGCGATGCCCAGCTTCTGAAGCGCCTGATAGGACACCACGTTGGGGAGAAAACGGCTCACGGTCTGTTCGATGCACTCGTATGGGAAGTGCTCCAGGTACGTGAGCCCGCCGGTCATGCCTGCGGCCAGGCTGGGCTCGATCATGACGTTCAGCCCGCCGCGCGCCGGGTCGGCGCCCGGCGGCAAGCGGAACAATTCCAGCCGCTGGCCGTCCTCCGATATCACGCCGCTGGTGCCCACCACCTCAGGCGTCGAATAGTGATGGACTGGCAGGACCTGCTCAACAGCGTCGTCCAGGGTGGCCCCGGCCGAGCTCGGCCCGCCTGCGACAGCGCTCATGAGCACTTTGACCTCTTCGGCGCCGGGCAGGACCTGAACCGGCCAGACGGCCTTGTAGGTGCTCCCGGGCTCGATCGTGACTCGGGTTTGCGTCTCTGCGGGCGTGGCCAGCCCCGTGGCCTTGAGATCGATCGTAACGGAGAGCGGCTGCTTGGTGTTGTTATGGACGATTCCAGCGAGCTGCGCCTGGTCGCCCTGTACGAAGAAGCGCGGCAGCACCGGCCGTACCAGTAGGTCCTTCGTGGCGATGATGTCGGTCCGCTGCTGCCCGACCAGGGTGTCCGGCGTGATGGCCCGGGCGTCCATTGTCCATGTTGTCAGGTTGTCGGGGAGGGTCACCTCCACTTGGGCCTTGCCGGTGGCGCCCGTGTTGACCACGGCATTCCAATAGGCGATGTCGGGAAGCTCGCGGCGCACGCTGAGCGGTCCACCGCCTCCTCCTCCTCCACCGCCGCCCTTCCCGGACTTGGTCGCCTGGGCGATCATGCGGTCGACGTTGACCACCAGGGTGCTGGCAGTACGAACGCCGGGCGCCCTCTGGCTGTAGAAGCGGTCCATGAGCTTGCCGGCATTGTCGTCCGCCAGCGACAGCACTGCCTTATCGACCAAGGCCAGCGATACCTCTGCCTGGACCGCCTGGCCGGCCGCGTCGAGTGTCCGAACGTCCCAGGTGACCTTGTCACGCGGGCCAACTCGCAACGGAGTGGATGCGTCCGCTTCCGCCGCGGACCCGGCCGCGTGCGGCGTAAGGACGATCTGCAACTGCTTGTCGGCGACGGACACCTTAAGCTGCTTCAGGCCCATCTTGAACGAGGGGAGCGGGTCGACCGCGTCCATGCCCTTCACGAGGACGACCGAAACGTAGATGTTCGGAGCGTGCTCGGAGCTTATCTTCAGCGGGAGCACCTGGCTATTGCCGGTGAGGTCCACGACTTCGTGGCTTAATACGTTGTCTCGCTCGACAGTAAGAAGCGCCTTGACCGGACCCTGGTAGGGGGACGCGACGAGGACCTGGGCTGTCTCACCGGCCGTGTAGGTGTCCTTGTCGGCAACCAGCTCGATGCGATCGTTGTTTTCCTGCCGCCAGTTGACGTAATCGCTGCCGCTTGCCCAAACGAACGCCGCGCTGCGGATCGTGTGTGCGCCGCGGTCGCGGGCTACCGCCTCGATCTTGAATTCGCCGCCCTCGTCGGGGGTCCAACGGAACACACCGGCGCCGGCGTCATCCGTTGTGACGGTCGTTGTGTATACCGGGGTCTTTTCGGCCCGTGAGGTCCAGTAGAAATTGCCGTCTTCTGCTTGCTCGCGCACGCTGTACCAGTTGATGCGATTGGCCACAAGGGTGATCTCGGTGCCCGCAACAGGCTGGCTCGCCGTATCGACCGCCAGGACGTCGACTAGGCTGGATTTGCCGGCGACCGCCACGTACTCCTGCGGGCGCAGCCCGACGTAAAGTGCGCCCTTGTGCACCACGGCGCTGGCCTGGGTCGACACGTTCTGATTGTTGGCGTCGAGGATCGTGATGTCGAAGGTGAAGCGCTGGCTCTGACTGAATTTGGAGATATCGGCCGGAACGTTGAACGTCATGCGGCCCTCGGCATCGGTAACGCCCTCGCCCTGGCTAAGAGGCTGGCCGAAAGGCCGCGGCAGCTCGCGATCGTACCAGTCCCAGTCGGCAAAGCTGAACCCCTGCTCTTTACCGCGGTAGTCGAAGGCGTAGTCGTCACTCAAGAGGACCCAGCTCACCCTGCCATTCTTGACGGGCCCCCCGAAGAAGTAGTTGGCCTGGAGGGTTGTGCTGATTTGCTCGCCCTGGATGTATTCGGGCTTTCCGGTCTGAGCGCTTACCTCGTACTCCGGTTTCCGGTATTCGGCGACCTGGAAGTTGACTCCGAAGTTGACTGTTTCCTCAGTGGGCGGCCGGGCCTCATCGATCTGTACTGAGACGTAGTAGTTTCCCAGGCCGGCGTCCACCGAGAGTGCGAGCTGGCCATCCAACGTCCCAGTGGGGCCCAGGGTCAAGTGTTGGTTGATGAGCTGGTTTCCCTGGTCGTCCATGATCGTGACGGTGACAGGCTGTCCGGCGGCCGGAAGGCTGTAGGCGGCGTCGCGGTCGCGCCGGACCAGCGCCTTCCAGTGAACGGTCTGGCCGGGCCGGTAGATCGGCCGGTCGGTGTAGACATAACCGTTATAACGAACCGTGGACATGCCGCCCTGGACGCCGAAGTCCCACGGGTTGATGCCCTGTTCCCACTGGCTGGAGGCGACGCCAAACCCGCCGGCATCCGTCGAGGCCAACGCCAGAAGCGGCTCCCAGGTGTGGCGCTGCTGCGAGAAGGTAACCCGCGCCACGCCGTCCGCGTCTGTCGCAGCGCGCAGGTCAAGATTCTTGCCGTCGGTGAAGCGGACAGTCGCCCCCGGTACCGGCTGCCCGCTCTTTAGATCAGTGACCCATGCGAGGGCCTCCTGACCGGAGCTCTTCAGCGTGACATTGAGGTCCGTTCGGGCCAGCAGTTGGCGCACGGGCAGGCGCTCTTCCCCCTTTTTCGGAGCGCCGCTGCCGATTTGGAGGAAGTAGATCCCCGGGGGCAGCTGCTTTCCGCCGGCCTCGAGGTCCGTGCGGAGCAGCGCGATCTTGTTGGGCCCCGCGCTCGTCTTGATGGCCCATTCGTCCAGCAGGTCCTTCCGGTCCGGGTTGTACTTGTCCCATGTGTCCCAGGAGTTCTGCCCGGATAGGGCAATGAAGTCAGGCACCGACGTGCTGTACAGCTCGAAATTCACCTCGGGGACATTTCGATACAAAACCATTGCCTGGGTGTTGGTGTATGCATTGTAGGTGCCGATCCGGTCGACGCCGCTGAGCTGCATGAGAGGGTCGTAATCTCGGGTCGTGAACCGAACGGTTTGGTCCTGGCCCAGGAGGTTGCCGTACGGATCCCCTACTTTGCCCGACAAGGTGGCCGTGTATGCCGTCGCAGGCAGCTCGTCGAAGCCAACGTAGAGGCTGTTGTCCCACTGGTTGTAGTTGGTGTAGACACCCGTCGGCGCCGGCAGAATCTTCACGGTGCCGGTGACGAAGGTCGCCGTATCCATGGGGCTGGCAAACGTGAAGCGCACGCCGCCGTTAGGCGCGGCCCGCCCATCTCCATCTGCCGGGCTTGTCAAGGTCACCATCGGGAGCAATACGGTGGAGAAGATGTGCTCGTCCGCTGCCCTCAGATGTCCCTGCCCCTGGGCCGGGCGGGCGGCATCGGCCACAGATGCAGTGTAATTGGCTCCGAAGCCTAAGGCGCGGGTTGGCTTGAATCCCAGGACGGTGTCGTTCGCGCCCCAGGTAAACGATCCGGGGACGGGGGTGCGGCCGGGCCCCACCACGGAGAAGGCCGCCTCGGTGGAGACGCGGTTCATGGGCATGGAGAAGGTGACGGTGATCGGGCTCTCGATACGGACGTTCTTGTCGGCGTCTCCTTTGAAGCCCGCAGCCTCGGCGGACCACCCCAGCAAGGTCGGATCGGTCGTTCGGAATTCGAAAGTATACGGTTCGGCCAGTAACCCGCCCGTGGTGTCCTCGAGGCCGGCCTTGACCGTCACAGAATAGTCGGTCGACGCGTCCAGACCCAGCGCAGGGGTGAACTGGTAGATGCTCGTGGTCAGCCACTCGCCTTTGCCGGCGACCGTCGGGGTGATCACCAGCGGCCCCGGTGCTGCGTCTTCCATCCCGGAGAGCGCCGTCACCGGCCGGTCGAATGCGACGATCAGCCGGGCGTCGACGGGCACATCCGGGCCGCCGTGGACAGGCTGCGTGTTTGAGACCTGGAGGTAGCCCGCAGTGGTGAACTTGAACGAGACCGGTTGGCCGAGCCTCAGGCCGGTGGAATTCGCGGCGGTTGCGTCGAGGCTTACCCGGTACTCGGCGGCCCTCTTGAGCTTCTCCTTGGGCGAGAAGACAAGCTCATTGCCCTGCACGCGGACATCGCCTGGAACGTTGGGCTCGATGCTGAATGCGGAGCTCGTGCTGGCAGCATCCATCGGCTGGTCGAAGGTGATGACTACGGGGGCCGAAAGGACCTGGCTCTCACCCCTGCCGGGTGTTAAGCTTACCACCGACGGGGGCAGCGGCTCGCGCGTCGGTGTCGAGACAGCGGCCGTCGCATTGGCGCCGGGTATCTGGCTGGCGGGCCGGCCATCTGGGCGGGTGGGCTCCTGGGCAACCGTAGCCGCGGCCGGCGGCGCCACCGGTTGAGCGGGCTGGCCCTGGCAGGCTTGCAGGCTCGGGATCAGGAGCAATACCAGGATGAAACATGTTGTCAACAGGCGGTATGGATGCATGGGAACCTCCCCGTGATTACTGGACGAAAATGATGACTGGTTTGCTGGCCAGAGCGCGGCCAGCGAGATCCCTGGCTTCGGCCTGGACGGTGTGCCGGCCGGGCGAGACCTGCCACCAGGCGGTGTAGTCCGGGGCACCAACGGTCGCGATCAGGCTGCCGTCCACCAGCAAGCGGACCGGCCCGCCCTGCGCGTCAAGCTCCGGTGCTGGCCTGACGGTGATGGGCAGCTTCTGGGCGCTCGCCGGCAGGCCGCGGTCGAGCCTGTAGGTCCGGTTGGGATCAGGGCTGGTAAGAATGAGCGGAGACCCTGGGCGAATGGCCGGCGAGGCATCGCCCGGCCCCGGACCGGCGAGAATCGCCGCTGCAATCGCGTGCCTGGACGACACGGGTGGCTGCGGAAAGTCATCTTCGCGGGCCCAGGCCTGATACTCCGGAGGGAGCACCCAAAAGGTCTGGGATCGGACGTATTCGGGCGGCGTTGAGTCGTCCGCGGGCCCGCCCGAGCGCAGGTCTATCGCAACCTGGCGGTGCATCGTATCAGGATCGGACGGCTCGGTGCCGGCGATGAACCACTCGAACCGGCGGTTGGGGCAAGGCACGATGGGCGCGGATTGCGCCGGCGCGGGAAGGAGCCCGGAGTCCGCGCAGACTTCGAGGCGCACGAACCCGTCAGGCCGTGGGAACTCAAGGGCCGGAACGTCGCGCAACACGGCCGTCATGAAGTCGTGCCAGATCGGCCCGGCGCCCGTTATCCCGGTTACGTCACGCATCGGCGTGTTGTCTGCGTTGCCGACCCAGGCGCCGGCGACGACTTGGGGCGTGTAACCAAGGGTCCAATTGTCGCGCCAATCGGTCGTCGTGCCCGTCTTGGCCGCCGCAGGCCTGCCGATCTCCAGGGAGTTGCCTGGCCCAAATTCCGGAAGCCGAGCGGCCGTGTCGCTCAGGATGTCGGTTATCAGGTAAGCAACTCGCGGATCTATCGCTTGCGGCGACGGCGCGCCGCCTCCGGCGCCCGCAGCGGTTTTCTCCCACTCCCAAAGCAGCGTCCCATCTAGTGTCTCGATCTTGCTGATGCCGTGCGCTTCGACTCCGTCCCCGCCGTTCCCGAAGGACGCATAGGCCGCCGTCAGGCCGAGGAGGCTGACTTCGCCGCCCCCCAGGGTGAGAGCGAGGCCGTAGCCCGCAGGCCTGGCCCATGCCTGGGGGGGCGTGGAGGAGACCGTAAGGTCGGTGCCGGCCGCCCCTTCGCGCCATGGAATGCCCAGGCGCGCCGCCTGCTCGACCAGAGCGTCGACTCCGAGGTACTCAAGCGCCTTCACGGCCGGGATGTTGTACGAATTCGCTAGCGCCGCCCGGACAGTGACCGGGCCGTGAAAGCGCCGGTCGTAGTTCTGCGGAACGTAGGAGCGCCCTTCGCGGGTGGTGAAGGTGCTCGGGATGTCGGCGATCAGGGTGGCGGCAGTCCAGGGCCGTGCGCCTGCGGCCTGGGCGCGCGCCGGATCAAGCGCCGCGGCATAAGTCAGCGGCTTGATGGCCGATCCTGGCTGCCGTAGGGACAGTGCGGCATTGACCGCGCCGCTGATGGCCGGGTCAAAGTAGTCGGGGCTCCCGACCATAGCTCTCACTGCGCCCGTGGCGGGCTCCAGGGCGACGAGCGCCGCGTTGTCGGCACGACGAGCGCTGTCCGCCTCTGGGTCGCAGACCAAGTTGATTGAAGTGCCCGCGCCTACGGCCGGGCCCGCAGAACACGGCTTAAGCTGTGCCAGTCTGCGACTGACGATCGCCTCGGCCTGCCGCTGCCAATCGAGGTCCAGAGTGGTGGTGACCCGCAGCCCGCCCGCGCGGGCTCGCTCGGCGCCCAGGATGCGTTCCAACCGGTCCTCGACCCACATCACGAAGTGGGGCGCCTCGATGGGGAACGGGGTGGCGGCATAGACCAACCGCTCGCCGCGGGCGCCGGCCGCATCCGCAGCACTGATGTCGCGGTTCTGCACCATGAGTTCCAGCACGACCGTTTGCCGCCTGCGGGCGCCGTCGGGGTTCTCAATTGGGTTGTAGCCCGACGGGTACTGCGCCAGCCCGGCCAACAGGGCGCACTGCGCCAGGTCCAGGTCTCGCGCATGGACGCCGAAGTAGCCTTGGGCAGCGGACTCGATCCCGACGGCGTAGTGCCCGTAGTAGGTGGTATTTAGGTACAGGGCAAGCAGCTCGTCCTTAGAGTGAGTCCGCTCCAGCCGCCAGGCCAGCGACGCCTCGCGGAGCTTGCGGCTCAGCGTACGCTCGCGGCGCTCCGATTCGGTCATGAAGAGGTTACGCGCGAGCTGCTGCGTCAGGGTACTTGCGCCCGAGACGGTCGTGCCGCTCCACCAGTTCTGCCACACGGCGCGGGCGATGGCCACCGGGTCCACGCCAGGATGGCTGTAGAAGCGGCTGTCTTCGGTGGCGATCGTCGCGCGGCGGCAGGCCGCCGGGATCTCGGAAAGCGGGACGTTGACGTGCTTGTTGCCGTCGGCGCCGAGCGCTTCGAACAGCGTACGGCCGTTGCGATCCACGATCAGCGTGCTGTGTGAGGCGGAGCCGGCCAGCTCCGCGGCGCGGCCCTGGCCCGAACGGTCATTGCTGCCCGCCCACAAAAACAAGAGTGCCGCCAGGAACAACACAGCAGGCAACGAGATGAGGACTACCGTCCGCTTTCGACCGTGACGCACGAGCGCGACCTACCTTTGGGCAAGCGGGACTCACCGATTGCACGAGCCTAGTTTATACTACGTTCCCTCTTCTGGAAAAGTTCCATTGAGCTTGAGAACCTCTGAACCGCGGATCACGCGGATCACGCGGATTACGCGGATTTCAGCGTGGCAACTTGACTGGTAGCACTCCACAGGAATGCCGCCAGGGATCTGGACCGCGGAAGCCGCGAACGGGCACGGAAGTCACAGAAGGATGCGTTGACGAAGCGAGGCATTGCGGTCTATTTGCTGGTGCCCTCAGCACCAGCGCAAAGCGCCGGTTGGCTCGCATGCCCTCATGACACATGAGCGCCTTCCGCGCCTTCCGATCGTTCCGTGGCTTACGTGGTCCAGCGCGTTGACGTTCGCGAAGATGGCGCAGATGCGGATAACGCGGATAGTGCTGAATGCGCAAATGGTGCGGACGGATGCGGGGATCGACCCGAGCAGGGTTGGGGGAAGCGGACCAGCGCCGGTCTGTGGCTGGTCTTGAATCGCTGATGAACTCGGGCGCGGCCGACCGGCCGGAGCCAGCCGACCACGCCCGAGACGACGTTCGGCCGCGCTATGAGCGCGGTCTCAGGTCGCTTGCGGCAGGGTGACCTCAAAGCCCAGGTACCCGGACATGGCCTGATACGCGGGATTCATTACGTGGCCGGGTGCGATGGCGACGTGATGGCGGTGCCCGATCTTGCCCATGTGGAGCAGCACATCCTGCAGCCCCTTGATCTGGGCAACCCCAGCGACCCCGAAGAAGTCATCGGGGATCACGTCGGAGGTGAACTGGCCCTCGCCCAGGAACACCTTCAGCGTGCCGGCCTCCGTCAGCAGGTTGCCGAAAGTGAACGGCATCGGGGCGATCCTCCCGACGTTGCAGCCAAAGGCGTGCCCCGGCCCGTCGGGATGCCTCACCATCATGTGGTCGACGATCCGCCCGGGGTCCACCATCAGGCTCGTCGGCACGGGTCCGCAGTGGAACAGGATGCACTTGTCGTCTTCGTCGTTGAAGTTGTTGTTCCAGTCGAGGCACGCCGCCGGCCCGTCGGCGGCCAGGTTGAGGGCGCGCATGGCCAGGGCGCTGCCAAGGTCCACCTCGCAGGCCGACGGGATGTCGCGGTTGTTCATCTCGCCCATGATCACACACGGGGAGATCCCCTGTTGGTTCTGGATCTCGCTCCAGCAGCGAAATGCAAGGGCGTCCAGCTGGAACTCGTCGACAACGCGGTCGAGCGTTACTCCAAGCCGGGCAAGCTTGTCGAACGCCGCCTCGGGGACTCCCTGCCAGGAAGAATACGCGGCCAGGCGTTGGGACTTGGCCCGCAGGAGCGGGTCATCGGTCTTCACGGCATTCATCCGTGCGAACACCTCAGACAGGTCCATGGTCTCCACGGTGATGTCGTGGTGCTGCAAGGCGATCTCGTCGATGCGGACGGTCTTGAAGGGGGTCGTGCGGGCGCCGATGGCTCCGACCCGGATGTCCTTCATGCCGTTGACCACGCGGCAAATCCTGTCGAAGGTGTCGACGTTGGCCTTGAAACGGTCGCTACTGGGACTGACGGTGTGCGGCTTCAGTGCGGTGAACGGGATGTCGTTCTGATGAAACACGTCCATGATCGACAGCTTGCCGCAGAACCCGTCGCGCCGCAGGGCCGGCGCCATCTTGTCCATCTCATCCGGGTACGCCTGGATGAGTATCGGGACGCCGGCCCGTTTCAGTGCGCTCACGGCGCCGGTTTCGTCGCCGAAGTTGGGCAGGCAGACGATCACGCCGCCGAACTTGCTCCGGTTTGCCTCGAGGAAGCGAGCATATACCTCGCCCTCAGCGGCGGTCTCCACGGCGCCATGGCGCGTGGCTGCCGCCTCGAGGATCAGGACGTCGTGGCCCAGCCCTTCAAGGATCCGCACCATTTCCTCGCGGGCCCCTGCAATCAGCGATGCCGGGAACATCCCCCGGTTGCCGAAGAATAACGCAAATGTCGTCTTCCGATGTGCCATGCTTTCCTCCGCTGGATTTTTGAGGGCAGTTCTCAGGCGTACAGCCCGTACTCCTGCAGGGCTTCCCACATCGCGATGATGTTTTCGGCCGGGACGTTGCCCTGAATATTGTGGACGGTGTTGAAGATGAACCCGCCTCCCGGCATCAGGTCCGTGACATGCCGGCGCACGTCTTCGCGCACCTGCTGCACTGTCCCCGTGCCGAGCACCCGTTGGGTATCGACGCCGCCGCCCCAGAAGATGAGGTCCTTGCCGTACTCCCGCTTCAGCTCGGCCGAGTCCATGCCCGCAGCGCTCACCTGTACCGGATTGATGATGTCCACTCCAACTTCGATCAGATCGGGGATGATAGAACGGATCGACCCGCACGAGTGCATGAAAATCTTGGCGCCGGTATGGGCGTGGATGTAATCGCAGATCTCCTTGTGCCGGGGCTTCAGGATCTTGCGGTAGCTGCGCGGCGATATCAGCATCGCGTTCTGGCCGGCGACGTCGTCGGCGATCTGCGCCACGTCGATCACGTCGCCGATCAACCCGAGCGCCTTCTCCCAGTATGCGAGTTGCATCTCCAGGGCGCGGTCGAGGATGTTGTGCGCCAGGGGCGAGTTTGAGCCCCAGTCGGCGTAGGCGTCCTCGTATCCGCGCAGCCAGGTGAGCAGCTCGAAAATGCCGGCCGAGATGTTGCCGAACACCACGGCGCGCTCCTCGACGTCACGCACCTTCAGGGCCTTGTCCCGCAGCCCGACAAACCTGGCAGGATCCAGGGGGTCCGGGAACTGGTAGCGATCCAACTCCGCATCGCCGATGTCGCCCTTAAGGGGGTGGTCGAACATGTCGTAGTACCAGCCGCCGTCCTTGGGCGAACGCCAGCCGATCTTGAATTCGTCGTAGAAGAAGGTATAGTCGCCCATGTCCCCGACTTCGATCTTATGGCTGGCCGAAGAGCGCGGGGAGATGTTCTTGACGTCAACGCCCAAGCGCGCCATCACGTCGTCTTCCACCTGTGCTAGCTGCTGTATCATGTCGATGATCATGGGCTGGCGAGGCGGCAGGCCCATGATCTCGCGCAGAGCGGCATAGGCCTTGTAGTGAATTCCCGTAACCACAGTGCCGCCCATGTCGAACGGCACGCGATCCGGCTCCCGATGGCCCAGGGCCAACAGCACGCGCTCGCGAGAGTTCATTCGGTGATCTCCTTGGCGGAGTTCTCGGGACCCGCGCGTTTCCCGTGCCGCGCGCGGTCCCGAGATTTTGGTCCAGCACCGGACGATCGAGGTCGCGCCGACCTCGATCGTCCCGGCAGACCCTTACTTGTGATAGAAGAACTTGGCGTTATCCTTGTTGATCACGATCGTGCCCGTGTCAACTGACTCCGGCATCGGGAGGATGCCAGCCGCTTTGTTGTCGGCTACGACCGGGACCGGTGCGTGGTTCATGAGGTACATGAACTTGGTGCCCAGATAGCTCATCAGGGCGGTCTTCTGGGCCACGGAGGCCTGGATGACGCCGTCCTCGATGAACTTCAAGGTGCCATCGTCGCGGTCCATCGAGACGATCTTGAGCTTGTCGACCAGGCCCAGCTCCTTCGCCGCGGTCGCTGCGCCCACGCCGCCTGCCGCCTCGACGCAGCCTACGCCGGCCAGATCGGGATAGCGCTGCAGCACGGCCTTCAGGCCGTCGGCTGCCTTAGCGGAGTCGCTCTGGTCGTCGATGATCTGGACCAGCTCGATGCCGGGGAACTCCTTGGCAAAGACCTCCTTGTAGCCGGCGATGCGCTCTTCAAGGTTGCTCTGGCCGACCTTCGTCAGGATCGCGACTTTGCCCTTACCGCCGACCAGGTTGGCGAGCAATCTGCCGCCTACCATGCCGGCGTTCTTGTTGCCGGTCCCCAGGAAGGTCATGCGCTTTGAGCCGTAAACCTCGGCGTCCAGGGTCACGATGGGAATGCCCGCCTCAACGGCCTTGTCGATCGAAGGCTTGAGGGCGGGGTCAAAGCCGACCACGAGGATGCCCGCCGGCTTTTCGGCGATCGTCTGGTCCAGTGTGTTGACCATGGCCGTCATGTCGTAGTCCACCGGACCGACGAACTTGGTCTTGACGCCGAGCTCCTTGCCGGCGAACTCCAGGCCCAGGCGGTGGTCGATGAAGTAAGGCAGGTTGGTGAGGGCGAGCACTTCGACGTACGTCTCGTCGGGCGTGGCCGGAGTGACTTCGATCTTGCTGAAGTCGTACGGGTTGTCAGAGTGGTAGAACATCTTGGCGTTGTCTTTGTTGATGACGATAACGCCGGTGTCCACGCCCTCGGGCATGGGCACGATGCTGGCGGCCTTGTTGTCGGCCACGATGGGCACCGGGTTGTACTTCAGTCCGTCCATCAGGATGGTGCCGAAGAACGTCATCAGGGCGCTCTTCTGCGCGACCGAGCCCTGGATTACGCCGTCTTCGATGAACTTGAGGGTGCCGTCGTCGCGGTCCATCGAGATGATCTTGAGCTTGCCGACCAGGCCAAGCTCCTTTGCGGCGGTCGCAGCGCCCACACCACCGGCGGCTTCCACACAGCCAACGCCGGCGAGGTCGGGCACGCGCTGCAGCACGGCCTTCAGGGCATCGGCGGCCTTGGCGGAGTCGCTCTGGTCGTCGATGATCTGGACGAGCTCGATGTTGGGATGGTTCTTGGCGAATTCGTCCTTGTAGCCCTGGATGCGCTCCTCCAGGTTGCTCTGGCCCACCTTGGTCAGGATGGCGACCTTGCCCTTGTCGCCGATCTCATTGGCCAGGAGCTTGGCGCCCACTACGCCGGCGTTGTAGTTGCCGGTGCCGAGGAAGGTCTGCCGCTTGGAGCCGTATACCTCGGCATCCAACGTGACAGTCGGGATGCCCTGGTCGACGCTCTTGTCAATCGCCGGCTTGAGGGCGGGGTCGAAACCGACGACGTTCATCCCCGAAGGATTCTCAGCCATCGCCTGCTCCATGGAATTGACCATGGCGGTCATGTCGTAGTCGACCGGGCCGAGGAACTTGGTCTTGGCGTTGAGGACCTTGCCGGCGAACTCGAGGCCGAGGCGGTGATCGATGAAGTAAGGCAGGTTGGTCAGGGCGAGCGCCTCAACATAGGTCTTCTCGCCTGTCGCGGGCTTGGCGGCCTCGGTTGCCGCAGTCGGCTCCGGTGCGGCTGCCGCCGCGGTTGGCTCTGCAGCGGGGGCCTTGGTCGGTTCCGCAGCGGCCGGTGCAGCAGTCGGTTCGACCTTGACCGCCGGAGCGGCAGTGGGGGCCGGCGCAGCCGCAGGCGCGCCACAGGCGGTCAGAGTGGCCAGGATGGTAACCAAACAGAGAAATGTCAGAAAACGGCTCTTCATTTTGAACTCCTCCCAGTTTGAAGTCTCAGGACATGTGTTGACACAGTGTACTCACTAGGTCCGCGTCGCTCTATCTTGCCTCCTTTACTTCGATGTCCCCCGCCGGCGACTGAGAGCGTCTGCGGAGGCCGTCAGGACCAGCACGCCGCCGACGACTATCGTCTGCCAGTAGGGGTTGATGCCGAGCAAATTCAAGCCGTTCAGGATGAGCGCCATCAGGATTACGCCCAGCAGCGAGCCGACCACCGATCCCTCGCCGCCGGAGAGGCTGGCGCCGCCGATCACGCATGCTGCAATAACCTGAAGCTCCACACCCAGGCCTGCCGATACTGAGGCGGTGCCGAGGCGGGCGGTGAGCAGAAGGCCGGTCACGGCCGCGAGTATCCCCATCAACATGTAGTTGAGGATCTTCACCCGGTCGACGTTGATCCCGGAGAGGCGGGCGCTCCGCTCGTTGCCGCCGATGAAGTAGCTCTGTCTGAAGAAGCGCCAACGGCGTAAGAGCACTTCGCCCAGGATCACCAGGATCAGCATGAAATAGATGGGGAACTGGAGGCCAAAAAGCTTGCCCTGGGCGATCTTGTTGAAGATATCGGGCAAGTTGGGTATGCCCAGGCCCGAGGTCAGCAGGAACACGACGCCGCGCGCCACCTGTGAAATGCCAAGCGTGGTGATGAGCGGGTTAACGCCCACCTTTGCGATGATAAGCCCGTTGACGAGCCCGACCGCGGCCCCGGTGAGCAGGCCCAACAGGATGGCCTCCCCCCAGTTGGCGCCCAGCTTGGTCATCGCAAACCCGGCGACCGCGCCCGCGAGAGCCAGGGTAGCGCCGACTGACAGGTCGAAGCCTCCCGAGATCAAGAGGATTGTCATGCCGATCGCGGTGATGGCATTGAACGAGAGGCCGAGCGCGAGCGCGTTCAGGTTGGCCGGATTGAGGAAGTTGCGAGATGCGAAGTTGAGGAAGACCGCCACCAGCAGCACGACCAGAAAGATGCTGAGCTCGCGCTGCTCCAACACGCGTCGTAGAGCCCTGCTCCCGCCGGTCGCCGCAGTCCCCTCTTTGCTCACTCTCGTGCTCATGCTGTTACCTCCTCGGTGATGACCTCTGCAACTTGCGCGCCGCTGCTCACCCCTGCTGCCAGGATCATGACCTGTTCTTCCGTCGCGCCCGCGCCCGGGATGATCCCTGCGAGGGCGCCGGCCCGCATGACTGCGATCCGATCGCTCACACGCAATGCTTCGGGCAGATCCGACGAGATCACCATGACTGCCTTGCCCTGCGCGGCAAGCTGCCGCAACAGCCGGTGTATCTCCTGCTTGGTGCCCACGTCGATGCCGCGCGTCGGCTCGTCGACGATCAGGACCTGGGGGTCGCGGGCTAGCCACTCACCCAGGAAGACTTTTTGCTGGTTCCCACCTGAGAGGTTGCGAACCTTCTGGCGCAGGCTGGGGGTGCGCACGTCGAGCTGCTTGGTATACTGGCCGGTCAGTCGGTGCAGGATGTCCCAGCGCAGCCAGCCCCCGGGGGCCACCTGGCTCAGATTGGGCGCAAGAAAGTTCTCCATGATCGTCTTGTCCAGGAACAATCCCTCGTTCTTGCGGTCTTCCGAGAGATAGGCCATCCCGGCCTCCATAGCCTGGCTTGGGCGTTCGATGTGGACTGGCCGCCCATCCAGGGTGACCTGGCCGGTGGCGCCCGAGTCCAGGCCAACCAGGGCCCGCGCAACCTCGGTCCTCCCTGCGCCGACCAGGCCGAAGAACGTCAACACCTCGCCGGCGTGCAGAGTGAAGTTGATATCTCGGAACGCTCGGTCTCGGGTGAAGTTCTCGACGCGAAGCATCTCCCTTCCCGCTTCGGGCTGCACATTCTCCTCGAGCGCCTCAAGCTCGCGTCCGACCATCATCCGGATCACCGCATGCTCGTCCAGCTCGCGCGTGGGCCGGACTCCAACCAGCCTGCCATCCCGCAGCACCGCCACCCGGTCGGAGATTTTGAACACCTCCTCGAGGTGGTGCGACACGTAAAGGATAGCCAGGCCCTGACCGCGCAGTTGGTCGAGGCGCCCGAAGAGACGCGCCGCCTCCTGCAAGCTCAACGACGATGTCGGTTCGTCCAAGACCAGCACCTTGACATTACGCGCGAGCGCCTTGACGATCTCCACCATCTGCTGGTTGCCCATCGAGAGCCGGCCGACCTGCGCCTCGGGCCCGAAATCCGCGTCGAAGAGGTCCAGCAGGTCCTTCGTCTTTCGATACATAGCTCCTTGGTCGATGAGGCCGATGGGCCCCACCGGCTGGCGGTTTGCGAAGACATTCTCGGCCACGGAGAGGTTGGGCACCAGGCTCAGCTCCTGGAAGACCACGCTGATGCCGGCTTTTTCCGCCTCGTGGGTGCTGTGGAAAGTGACTTCGCGCCCTTCCAGGAAGACGCGGCCGGCGTCAGGCCGGTAGGCACCGGCGAGGATGTGGATCAGGGTGGACTTGCCGGCCCCATTCTCGCCCACCAGGGCGACGATCTCCCCGTGCTGGGCCTCAAGCGTGACGTCTGAGAGCGCCTGGACGCCCGGGAATGCTTTGGAGATCGCCTCAACGCGCAGAAGGGTCTCGGATTGTTGCTCCATAGGCCTCACCTTGTACTTTGACCCAATCGATCAGGTTGTTTCCACTATCGTCTGGGCGGGCCCAGGCCGCACGCCAGGCTCGAAGAGAGCATCCAGGCACCGGTCGCAGTGTAAAATCGGGCTTCCTCAAAAAGGACTGCAACAGATCCATGATCCCCTGCGCGTGCGCTGGAGGAAGTCACGAGACGAAGAGATCAGAATCACCGATCGGGCAAATCTTACCCATACGATATCACATGATAGCTTATTGGGCCACCCGAGTCTAGCCGTGAAGGGACGAGTGCTCAGAGGATTTGAACCGGTCACATCTACGAGAATGAGCTGCCTCTTCGCCTCAGCGCGATCAAACCAACTGCGCACTACTCGCAAGGAGCCAGACATCGGACTTGGAATCTTGACGAGCCCGCAAATAACCGCGCTCGATTGACCCGGCGTGCCGGAGAAGAGAAATTGCTGGTTATCCGTCTCGAAGCACGGGCAAAGCTCCGGAGCATCAGTGACGCCGGCGGTGATGGTTGCGACCAGGTTGCCGCCGGCAAGATGCCTGCGATCGGGCGCGCGGCGAGGTGATGCCACGGCCATGTACTCGGCTTCATTCTCAGATGGACCCCGCCGCCTCTTGCACGTCTGCGCTGGCCAGACTCATCGAGCGGTCGTCTGCATTCAGGACTACTGCCCCTCTCGTTGAGGATGCTGGAGCGAGAAATACACGGTCGAGTATGATAGCGCCAAGCGGGCTGGCGGGTCCCAAGTCTTCGCTCACCAGTACCTGCCCATCTCGGGCCTGCCAGTCGAGGTGCAGATTACCCGGTTGGAAGACGCCGAAATTACCCTCGACGGAGACGTACTCGCCTCGACGACTCAAGCGCAGCGGCTTGCCCGTCAGCCCGGCATCCGACACGCCCAGAATTGGGCCCGGGCAGCGAGCCGCGCCCCACTCTAGATGGAAGGCCGTGGTCTCGCCCGGCTCCATCCGCTTCATGGGACTCAGCAGCTCCACTTCCATGAGGAAGATCTCGGTATCCTCGTAGCTGAGGTTGCCCACCCGGCCGCGCCCCACCGTCCAGAACTCGACAGATGAACCGTTGTCGGGGTAATCTGCTTCGGGGACAATAGGAGCGCGAGCAGCAAAGGCATAGCCCGCGGAATTGGCAAACGCAGCCCAGCCCGCTCTGCTGTCGAGGCCCACTTTGCCGATCTCCCACAATAAGTTTCCGAAAAAGAGGCCCTTGCTCATGTCGGCGTGCCATTGCGGGTTATCCTGCGAGCCAAACATAACCCAGAAGCCCTTCACGTGGCGGCTCGCCGGGTTGATGGGCGCAGTGACGACGCAGCCGGGATCGTAGTCCAGGCAGCCGTCGGGTCCTGTTCGCTCGGACCGAAGCTGGATGATGTCCCAGATGCTCCAGGTGCGCGGCCGGTCTGAGACGTTGAGGAAGGTGAGGTCCAGGTCGACCCGGGTGCTGTCTGCGTGTATGGCGATCCGCCGTCGGATCTGGATGCCGGTGCTCGCATTTGTCGGGCTGGCCATGGTTACCGTCGCGCTCCGCTCGTCGGAACTGGCGGATTCCACCTGGTAGCGGCCCGTATCCAGCACCGAGTCGGGTGGGCCGTGCCACTGGTCATCGTTGTCCCACCCCTGCGGGCTTGGCCAGGTCCGGTTTCCGCCATAATTCTTCCACGCGGCCAAGCTACCGTCCCCCTGGTTTTCCTCAGGGGTGAAGAGCTTACCGGCCAGATCATGGTCAATCCAGACGTAAGGATAGGGCCCGAGGTCGTAGGCCATAATCCGCCCTCCCACGTCCGGGACGGCTACCAGCTTGATCAGATCATTGGACAGATGAATGGCCCGCCAGCCGCGGAAGTTGCCGCGTTCAATGCGACATGTACCCATGGACGCCTCCTTGCCTGTGCCCGAGCTCACAACAAACCACTGCGCTTTCGTCTGAACTGGTCAAGACCGACGGCCAGGATGATAACGGCACCGACTATGAGGTTCTGCCAGTAGGCAGAGATCCTCATCAGGACGATGCCGTTGGAGATTACCGTGGTGAGCAAGGCTCCGGCAGCGGTCCCCAGGACGGTGCCGGTGCCGCCGAAGAGGCTCGTGCCGCCAATGATCACCGCGGCGATTACCAGCAGCTCATAACCGGCGCCGACATTGGGCTGGGCGGAGTTGAGCCGTCCTGCCATAATGAGGCCGGAAAGCGCAGCGGCCAGGCCAGTCAGCAGGTAGGTAGATCCTTTCAGTAGCTTTGTATTGATCCCAGCCAGTCTGGATGTCTCTTCATTCCCGCCGATGGCATATATCGACCGCCCATAGCTGGTGTAGTTGAGGACGATATGGGCGATGACTGCCAGCACGACGGAGAGGATGATCACATAGGGCACGCCCAGGAAGTCACCCTGGCCGAGGGCGTCGAACTCGGGGGTCAGCGGGTAGATGGCGATGCCCTGAGTGAGAATGAGCACAACGCCGCGTACCATGTACATCGTACCCAGGGTGACGATCAGCGCCGGGATGTTGAACCGGATGACCAGGATACCGTTGAGACAACCAACGGCGAAGCCGGCAGCCAGGCCCAGGAGAACGCTGACGAACACGCCCATGTTATGTGTGACAGCCATCGACGAAACGACGCCGCCCAGGGCAAAAACCGAGGCAACGGAGAGATCCAGCCCACCCGCGATCAGCACGAAGGTCATGGCGATGCCGATGAGGAAGATGAACGAAGTACTCCTCAGCATGTTCGACATGTTCTCCGCGCCGAGGAAGACCGGGTTCACGGCGCCGATCAGGAGACATAGGACGACCAGGAACAGCAGGATGCCGGATTCCCTCGCCTGCGCTATCCGCGCCAGCACGGGCGGAAGTCGCCCGCGCCGCTCCGCAGTCTCCTGACCGTGCTTGTCAGCTTGAGTCGCCATCTGGTCGTCCCTCCCCCGTACGATCCTGAACTCGCTCAGCGGCAGCGAACGCTTCGCCCCGACAAGCGGCCTGCCCGTAAGGTGGTGCTTCACTTCGGGCAGGCCGGGCCGGCAAATCTACCGCTTGTACGAATCGACGTTTTCTGGGGTCACCAGCGTGGTGCCCGAGTCGATGATCGACGGGACCTTCTCGCCCTTCTTGGCCTTGAGGATGAGCTGGGTCCCTTCGTAGCCCATCTTGAAGTAGTTCTGGGTCAGTGTCCCCCAGACGTAGCCATCGCGGATGGCCTGAAGGGTCTCAGGCAGGTCGTCAATCCCCAGGACAATCTTGTCCTTGATCCCCTTTTCCTTGAACACCTGGGCGGCAGCCGGAGCGGCAGAGCCCTCCAGCATGTAGAAGGCATTCACCTCCGGGTAGGTCAGGAGGATCTGGTTGATCTTCTCGACGGCCTGGACCATGTCGCTGTTGTCGACCTCGCGCACGACAACCTTCATGTCGGGGTACTTCTCATCGAGCACTTTCTTGAAGGCGTCGAAGCTGGTGTTCTGGTTGCCCGAATCCAGCGAGGTCTGCAGGATGGCGATATTGGCTTTGCCGTTCATCTTCTTGGCCAGGGCCTCGGCTGCCGTTTGGCCGACCTCCACCTGGCCGGTGCCGATGAACGCCAGGCGGCTGTCTGGTGGGGTGTCGACCTGGACATTGACCATCGGGATCCCGGCCTCCTTGACTTTCGCATAGGCAGCCGTAAAGGCTTCCGGGTTCAGCGGGCAGTTCAGAATACCATCGGCCTTGGTGGCCACGGCGCTCTCGATGAGCTGAACTTCAGCGTTCATGTCGATGGTGCTGGGGCCGACCCATTCCAGGTCGAAATTGAAGTCCTTTGCTGCCGCTTCCGACCCCTTCTTGGCATCCAACCAGGCGGGGTGCCCGATTAGCGGCGAGATGAAGACGAGGCGCGGCTTCTTCCCTGCCGCCGCTTGGGCGGTCGGTTGAGGCGCTGCCGTCGTCGGCGGGGGCGCTACGGTTGGCTGTGGTGCGGCTGTCGGCTGCGGTGCGGCGGGTTGAGGAGCGGCCGCCGGCGCCTGGCAGGCTGCGGAAACTAACAGGGTAAGTACTAGGGCCACGAAGACGAGTCTGCGCACTGACATTCTGATCCTCCTTGGATTGATTGAAGGCCTTGAGTGAAAGGCGGGCCAATTTGCTGGGCGGCCCAACGGCTACACGTTAGCGATAGCTGCCATAATCTCCTCCTGTGTGACGTTGCCTCCGGCAATTTCCTTCCGGATCTTCCCGTTGGAAAGCACGATAAGACGATCCGACATGGCGATCAACTCAGGCATCTCCGAGGTCACGAGCACGATCGCTACGCCCTCCTTCGCGAGATCGGTCATCAAGCGGTAGATGTCGACCTTGGCACCCACGTCGATGCCGCGTGTCGGCTCGTCAAGCAGCAGCACCTTTGGTCTCGTGCAGAGCCATTTGGCGAGAACGACTTTCTGCTGGTTGCCACCACTGAGCCTCATGACGTTAGTGGCGATAGACGGCGCCCGGATGGACAACTTTTGGCTGTAACTTTCGGCCAGGTCACGCTCCTTGCTGTGGCTGATGAAAGTGCCGCGCAGGATCTGTTGCAGGCTGGCCAGCGAGATGTTGCCGGCGATATCCATAGTGCCGACCAGCCCAGAGCGCTTTCGGTTCTCAGTCAGCAACCCCAACCCGTTCCGTTTGGCCGATCCGGGACTGGCGAAGTGGACCTCCTTCCCTTCGAGATACATCCTGCCCCTCACACCTTCGGTGATCTCTCGGAAAATGGCGCCGAGCAACTCGCTCCGGCCCGACCCGACGAGCCCGGCAATCCCGAGGATCTCACCTTTTCGCACAGAGAAAGAGACGCCATCCAGGATCTTCTTCCGGCTGGTGAACGGGTGCGGTACGGAAAGATCCTCGACCCTAAGGACCTCCGCGCCGATCTCGACGGTTTCCTTCGGGAACAGGTTTTCGATCCTGCGCCCGACCATGTCTTCGACGACTTGGTTTCGGCTGCAGCATCCCCGTTCGTTTGTCGAGATGAGCCTCCCATCGCGCAGCACGACGACCCGGTCTGCAACCGTAAAGACCTCCTCGAGCTTGTGCGAGATGTAGATGCATGAGATGCCCTGGTCCCTGAGCCCCCGGATCAGCGATAGCAGGTTCTGCGTTTCGCTCTCGGTGAGCGCAGATGTCGGCTCATCCAGAACCAGGATCTTGGGATTCCTGATCAGTGCCCTGGCAATCGTTAGGAGCTGTTGCTGGCTCGTGCTGAGCCGTCTCACAGTGGTCGCGACGTCTACGTTGAGGCCTACCAGCGACAGCGCCTCACGTGCTTCCTTGCGGATCCTCTGCCAGTCGATGAATCCGAACCGCGTATTGGGCAGCGTGCCGAGCAGCAGGTTTTCGGCGACCGACAGGTCAAGATGAAGGCTGATCTCCTGGTAGATCATCTCGATGCCGACCTTTTTGGCGTCGCTGGTTGACTGGAACTTGATGGGATGCCCGTCGATCCAGATCTCGCCAGAGAAGTCGCCCTCGGCGTAGCTGCCACTCAGGATGTTCATGAGCGTCGATTTGCCCGCACCGTTTTCCCCGCAGATGGCAAGGATCTCACCCCGCTGGAGGTCGATGTTGACATCTGCGAGGGCCCGAACCCCGGGAAAACTCTTGGAGATGCACTTCATCTCCAGAATTTTGTCGTTCAAGGTGACCTGCCTTGTCCGTCAGAATCGAACCTTGCGGTGCTGGCTGGCGACGGTTCACGCGGTCAAGCGTTGTCGCAAGTAGCCATAGACCGCCTTGCGGCCTGATCTGAGGTCGCGCTGGACGGCGTCGTACTTGCCACCCTTCAGCAGCCCCACGACCGGCGAGTACTGTGAGCAAATCACGATGCCCCGGTACGACAGCGCGCCGAGCATCTCATCGAAATACGCCTCGTAGTCCACGGGGGTGAAGTCGCACACGAAGAGGACGACGCAATCCTGTAGTTTCTTCTGGAGCTCGGCCACCGAGCGGACGTTGTACAGGTTGTAGATATTGAGCGCCTTCAGCCCCTTGGTCGCCAGGAAGCTGTCGGCGTGGTGGGTGGCGTTGCCGCAGTAATGCAAACAACCTCCGCCGAACGCCTCCAGGATGCGCGAGTTGTACGGCACGACGAATTCCCGGTAGGTCTTCACCGACATCAGCACCGCG
>Ga0315273_10000994_pt1 | contig 31245 bp, 28 predicted proteins | sample YL17G02_0_MG_FD_205753 | JGI IMG/M metagenome (GOLD analysis project Ga0315273, IMG submission 205753) | Sediment microbial communities from Yellowstone Lake, YNP, Wyoming, USA - YL17G02_0 | ecosystem: Environmental > Aquatic > Freshwater > Lake > Sediment | place: USA: Wyoming | collected... | reverse complement strand
AAATCTGGCCCACCAGTCTCCGGCAGAAGCATTGACGGGACCGGTCCGGCGGGGCGATCTGGGCACGGTCCGGGCGCACCTCGAAGCCCTCGGGCCGGAAGACCGGAGCCTGTATGCACGGTTGGGATTGGAGACGCTGGCGGTCGCCCGAACCGCGGGGCTCGAGCCTGCGCGCGCTGATGCGATGGAGCGGGTGCTCAGAGACTACTGATCGACAATCCGAACGCCCGCAGGGACATCGAAGCGAAAGGTCTCGGGAGAGACGCGTCGCCCGGTCTCCACCGAGGTGAAGACGAGGGTGCGATGCTGGCCGCTCCGTTCGCGGACCTCCAGGCGGCGCGGCAGGTTGTCGTACTGGTCCAGCCAGATCACCGCCTCGGAGAAGGGCAGCGAGTGGTCGAGCGGAGTGAGCGCGACGACGTCCACGGCCCGGCCGCCGACCGCATCGGACCGCAGGAAACGGCTGTGATACCGCTCCGTCGGCTTGGTGAGGATCCAGGCGAGCACGTTGGGGCCATAGGTCGGATCGGAGGGGACCTTCAGTCGCACCACCTGGCCCGGCGTGGTACTCGGGGTGTAGACCCACAGGTGTTCGCCGTCCATGACGATCGCGTCACCCCTCGGGTCGCTGAACTGCATCGAGAGCTTGGCCTCGCCTGCCTGCACCAGGCTGCCGCGGCTCTCATAAACACCCACCATCGAATCGTCGATCACCTGGCGGAAGTCCGCCTTGAACGAGGGGATGGTCCGGTACTTCTGCGCCGCACGGGCGATGATAGCAGCGGGGTCGGGGTCCTGGCGGGCGGGCGGACGGATGGATGCAATGGCCAAGCTGGAGGTTGAGGACAGGGCCCAAGCACCCAGGATCGCCAACCCCAACCACGGTCCGCCCGTCCCCCGGTCCGCTCTCACGTCCGCGCTCCCGCCGGCGTCGCGATGCGGCGTCCGATGGCCTCGGCGATGATCCGGGTTTCTCGCATCAACTGGGTGAACTGCTCGGGGTACAGGCTCTGCGCGCCGTCGGAGAGGGCCCGGTCGGGATGGGGGTGGACCTCGATCAGCAGCCCGTCCGCGCCGGCCGCAACCGCGGCCCGTGCCATGGGGATCACCATGTCGCGATGCCCGGTGCCGTGGCTGGGGTCGGCCACGATGGGGAGATGCGACGCGGCCTTCACGACCGGGATCGCGGAGAGGTCGAACAGGTTGCGGGTCGCGGAGTCGAACCCCCGTACCCCGCGCTCGCACAGGATCACGTTGGGGTTGCCTTCAGCGAGGATGTACTCGGCCGAGAGCAGCAATTCCTGGATAGTGGCGGAAAGCCCTCGCTTGAGCAGCACCGGCTTGTCGATGCGGCCCACCTTCTTGAGCAGCGAGTAGTTCTGCATGTTGCGGGCGCCGACCTGGATGATGTCAGCGACCTCCGCGACCTGGTCCGCGCCTTCAGCATCCATCGCTTCCGTGACGATCAGAAGGCCCGTCTCCTCGCGGGCGCGCGCCAGGAGCTTGAGGCCTTCCACGCCCAGCCCCTGGAAGGAGTAGGGCGAGGACCGGGGCTTGAAGGCCCCGGCCCGGAGCACCGCAGCCCCCGCTTCGCGGACCTGGGCGGCGGCGGTGAGAATCTGGCGCTCGCTCTCAACCGAGCAGGGGCCCGCCATGACCACAACGGCCTCGCCGCCGATCGCGATGCCGCCGGGGAGGCGGACCACGGTCGCCTCCGGTTTCCACTCCCGCGAGACCTGCTTGTACGGCTTGGAGACGTGAATGACTTCCTGCACTCCGGGGAGCGCTTCGAGCCGCGAGCCGTCGACCCGACCATCGTTGCCGACCAGGCCAACGGTGGTCCGCTGCTTGCCCGGCATCGGGCGCGGCGTGTAGCCCATCTCCTGGATGGTCTCGCAGACGCGCTGAATCTGCGCGGGGGAGGCCTCGGAATGCATTACGATCAGCATCAGGAGACCCGCGCGAGCTCGCCCAGGCGGACGCCCACGATCGTCGACACGCCCGGCTCCTGCATGGTCACACCATACACCGCCTCCGCGGCCTGCATGGTGCGCGGGTTGTGGGTGATCACGATGAACTGGGTCGATTCCTTGAACTCCTCGAGCAGCCGGATGAAGCGGCCCACATTGGCATCGTCGAGCGGGGCATCCACCTCGTCCATCAGGCAGAACGGGCTCGGCTTGGTCAGATAGATGCTGAACAGGAGCGAGACCGCCACCAGGTACCGTTCTCCGGTGGACAGGAGGTGGATGCGCTGCACCTTCTTGCCGCGCGGAGCCGCATGGATGTCGATCTCGCTCTCCAGCGGGTCATCCGAATTGGCCAGGCGCAGATCGCATTCGCCACCGCCGAAAAGGGTCTGGAACACATGGAGGAAGTTGGAGCGGATCGCGGTGAACGTCTCCATGAACATGGTGCGGGCGGTGCCGTCAATCTCCCGGATGGCCTGCTGCAGCGAGCCGCGTGCGGCGACCAGGTCGTCCCGCTGCGCCGTCAGAAACTCCAGCCGCTTCGCCTCCTCGGCGTGCTCCTCGACCGCCAGCGCGTTGACTGGGCCGATGCCCTCCAGCGCCTCGACAATCCGGCGCGATTCGTTTTCAAGGGTTTCGAGGTCCAGTTCCAGCATGGGGGCTTCGGCGAGCAGGGTATCCAGCGGCTTCTTCCACTCGGTTTCCACCCGCTCGACAATCGACCGCCGCCGGCCGGCGGCCTCGGTCATCTCGATCTCGAGGCGATGGTATTCCTCGGTCAGCTGCTCCACCTGCTCGCGGGCCGCGTGCAGCATCCGTTCGGCTTCGGCGAGGCCAGTGTCCGCTGCCTGCGCACCAGCGTCCGCCCCTGCCGCAGCCGCCTCCAGCTCCTCCACCGCGACCCGGCGTTCGGCCCGGGCTTCGATCCACTGGGCCTGCTGGCTCGCGAGGGTGGTGGTGTCCGTCTCGATTTGGGTCAGCTCGCCTGCGAGGGTGACTGCCGCCTGATCCGCGTCGGTGCCCAACCGCTGGGCCCGCTCGAGAGCCGACTGAGCGGCCTCGAGCCGTGCGGCCAGCTGCGCCTCCTGAACCTGCCAGTGCACCCGTGCGTCACGGGCGGCTTCCTGCTGGCTGTCGAGGTCCGCGAGCAGTGCCCGGCCCAGGCCGAGCTGCTCGTCCAGCCGTGCCCGCGTCAGGTCACCCTCGGTCAGGGCGGCGTCGATCTCCTGCAAGCGACGCTCCGAACGATCGATGCGCTCGGTCAGGGAGCGAAGCTGGTTGTCGGCTTCTGCCAGCTCCCGGGTGACGGTATTCGCCAGCCGGATGGCGTCCTCCCGGGTAGCCGCCGCCACCCGTTCTGCGTCTCGGGCCTGATCCGCCGCCCGACCCGCCACGTCCTGTTCGATTTCCGCCTCGGCCAGGCGTGCTACCGTCGCGCCCAGCGCGAGAGCGGCCCGATGCAGGGTGGACTGCGCCTCCCCAACCTCGTTGGCCAGGCTCTCCAGTTCGGCGCGGCGGCGCAGCGGGCCCGATGGGCTGGGGGCTCCGGCGAGGAGCACCGCCCCGTTGGGACGCCGCAGCGCCCTGCCGGTCGGCTCGAGCACTTCCGACCCGGCCAGCAGGGCCCGGACCCACTGCTCGGCCGGTCCCTGAGCGTACAACCGATCGCGAAGTGGGTTGTCGCCACTCGGGCCCGTCGGACCACTGTCCGCCGGGAGCAGCACGATCGCTCCCGGCTGCTCGCTGGCATGCCAGGCCTGGATGCTGCCGATCGCCGAGCTATGACGGACCAGTACCGCGTGGACCCATTCTCCCAGGAGGCGCTCGGCCAGTTCCGCGTCGTCGCGGCCGGTCCGGATGAAATCGGATAATGGGCCGAGGATGGCGTCGCCGAACTGCTCACGGACGGAGAGCAGGGCCGCGGCGCCAGGGGCGAGTCCCACCCGGTCACGCTCGAGTTCTTCCAAGGCCTGACGCCGGGCGGTCAGCTGGGCGAGCGTTTCCTCCGCGCTGCGCCGGTCGGCGCGCTCGAGTGCTTCGCGACGGCGAAGTTCCGCCACGAGGTGACGGGCGCGCTCCGCCTCGCCGGCGAGGCGCTTGGCCTCCAGGCCATGGCGCTCGGCGATGTCCGCGGCTTCGGCGCGCCGCCGCTCGGCAACCTCCTGCTCTGCTTGGGCGGCCTGGTGCCGGGCCTGGGCTGTGGTCGCCTGCTCGCGCAGGGAGGCCAAGTCCGATTCCAGCGAATGCCGCTCCCCCTCGAGGGAACGCAGCGTCTGGATCCGTTTCTGAATCTCCTCCTCGAGGCGTCGCACCCCCTGTCGCTGTTCGCCAAGCCGGAGTCGCACTTCCTGCTCGGCCTGGGTGCGGGCCGCCAGCTCGAGCTCGATCCGTTCGCGCTCGGCGACCGACGCGAGATGCTCGGCTTGGGCGGACTCTCGGTCGCGGGTGGCTTGCTGGCGGCGGCTCTCGGTTTGGCCCCGCTCCTCGGTCGCGCGGAGCTTGCGTGCCGCGGCGTTGGCCAGGCGTTCGGCCGCCAGGGCGAGGTCGCCGTCCAACTTGCCGAGCTCGAGGCGGACATCGCCGAGGCGGCGGGCAATCTCGGTCCGCTGAGTCTCGGCCCGGGCCCGCGAGCGGGCGGCTTCGTCGCGCTGCTCCTCGAGTTGTGCCAGGCCCTCACGGGAAAGGGGGAGTTCCCGCTCGAGCTCCGTGTGCCGGCGCTGCGAGGTTTCGGTCTGCTCCATCAGGTCGCCGAGCAGGCGCTTCGCGAGGGTGAGCTGCACCGCGAACTTCTCCTCCATGAGCCGTGCATGCCGCTCGGCCTTGCCCTTCTGGCGCGCCAGACTGCGGAGCTGGCTCTGCACCTCGGCGATGAGATCCTCGACGCGCTGCAGGTCCCCCGCGGTCTCTTCCAGCCGGCGCTCGGTGGTCTGGCGGCGATCGCGGTAGAGCCCGATTCCCGCCGCTTCCTCGAACAACGCCCGGCGGTCCTCGGCGCGGTCTGAGAGGAGCCACTCGATCATCTTGGCCTCGATCACGACTCCCGCGTCGGTGCCGAGGCCGGTTCCGCGGAGCAGGTCCTGAATGTCGCGAAGCCGGACCACTGATCCGTTAAGCAGGTAGTCGGACTGGCCGCTGCGGGAGAGCCGCCGGGTGATCTGGACCTCCCGGTAGGCGATGGGCAGGTCACCGTCGGCGTTGTCCAGGAAGAGCGAGACCTCGGTCACGTTGACCGGCCGCCGGGCCGTGGAGCCCTGGAAGATGACGTCCTCCATCTTGCCCCCGCGGAGCGTGCGTGCCGATTGCTCGCCGAGCACCCAGCGCACCGCGTCGGAAACGTTCGATTTGCCGCAGCCGTTCGGTCCCACGATGCCGGTGACTCCGTCCTGGAAGGAGAGAGTCACCGTGTCGGCAAACGACTTGAACCCGGACAATTCGAGCTTCGTGAGCTTCATGCGCGGAGGTCCTGTTCAGCGATCGGGTTGATAGATGAAGTAGGGGCGGCCGAGCCGACGACCCGTCGATTCGGCCGCCTCGCGAGTAGGGTAGGGTCCGAGGACAACGCGGAAGCCATCCTCCCCGGCACGGGGATCCAGAACTTTGGCTGGAAGGCCCTGCTGCTCCAGCTGGCGTGCGAGTTCCGCTGACCAGCTTCGGTTCTGAGAACTCGACACCTGCAGATAGACCTTGGCGGCGGAGTCCTCGGTCGCGGTCACGGCCGAGGTGTCGAAGGCGACCGCGGGCGCCGCGGTGGCCGTTCCGGTTTCGGGCGTCCAGGCCATGGGGAGCCAGACGTCGTGTGCGCCCCCACGCACCCGGCCGGTCTCCGGAAATTCCTTCTTGGTCAGATCGTACCCCACCACGTCCTGGCCGATCTTGACGAGGAGGGTCTGCTGGTTGGTAATCGTCGGAAGGTCGCTCGCCCAGTCGGCGGCGAATCCGGCCACGAACTGGTTCCGCGCCAGGTCAATCAGCCAGAGCGAGTCCGCCTTCGGGGGATGGACCATCAACCAGCGCCCGAACGGATCCGCTCGGAGTGCGCCGGCGCTCCCCGGCAGGTCGATCTCCCCGATCGGTTTGCGGGTGAAGCGATTATAGACCAGGAGGGAGCCGTCCCGGCGCGCCACGTAGAAGCGATGGCCGGACGGCGAGAAGAGCACGGCGCGCGCGTGACCGGCCACTGGCAGGCTCGCGGCCTCCTCCGGCAGGTCGGGATCGACGAGCACCACGGCGGTGTCGGCGGCGACCGCGAGGAGATCACCCCAGAAGGTGGCCGCGGCATCTCCGGTCGGAAGCGGAACGCGGGCTGGCTGGTCCTCGGTCTTGAGAATCGAGAGCACGTTGGTCGCGCCGGTCGACACCGCAAGCAGGGAAGCCGTCCGGGTGCCGAAGAGGTCGCGGGGACGGGAGGGCAGCTTGGCGGCGAAGCGAATCGGCGTCCGTCGGACGAACTGCACCACCCGGAGGCTGTCGTCCACCGTGAAGAGCGTGCCATCGGGACCCACGGCGACGTCGCGGGCGGTCGCCAGCGGTTGCGGTCGTGGCCGGGCGGTTTGGAGATCCAGCGCAATGATCTCATTCTTGGCGCCCAGCCCGTAGACCATGCCCAGATCGAGGTCGGCGCCGATGGCACGGCGGATGGGTGGCAGTGGAGCGCTCGTCCGCCAGCCCCAGCTTTCCAGTCGTGGCACATGGTACAGCTCGGCCGTCCCACCAGCCGCCGGCAGCCGGAGGAGGCTCGATGGCGGAGTCGTGGAGGCGACTGAAAGACCGCGGGCGTGGGATGGAGCGCCGGACTGGCAGGCGATGGCGGTAGCCGCCGCCAAGGCCAGCAGGGGACGGGTGTGCACGAGGGGAAAATAGCCTGAGGGGTAGCTCCTCCCAACCCCCGAAACGCAGGGGGCCAAGGCGTGCCTCGGCCCCATCCGCCAGAGTCAAGGGGGGGTTAGTAGACCGGGCCCAGACTCAGGGTCCAGTACGCGCCAGGGATGGCCGGCCGGTCCTGCGGGAAGGAGCAGTCCAGCCGGAGGATGACGAAATTGAACAGGTTCATCCGCGCCGCGATACCGATCGTCCGCACCGGTGTCCGCACCCTGATGGGACTGTCACCGGGCTCGCGGCTCCACTTGAGCTGACTCCCTGGATTCCACGCGACGCCGATATCGTAGAAGAAGGCGCCCTCGATCGGTGGAAACCCCATAGGGACGAAGTGCATCGCGGGTGTGAGGATCGGGAAACGGAGCTCCGCGTTTCCCAGGGCCAACTGGGAGCCGACCAGGCGATCCAGCTCGATGCAGCTGGAGGAGGTGCGGCACTCGTGGCTATAGTAGCTGCCCGAGGTGTGGCCACGTATCAGTTCGGTGTTCCCGAGGAACACGCGGAACAGCGAGGCGTCCGGTCCCGTCCGTCCGAAATACAGCGCCCGCGTGGCGAGCGTGAAGGGGCCGAGGAGGTGGTCATAGCGGCGGAAGTCCACGAGACCCTCGAAGAAGCTCCAGCTGCCGATCGACTGCGAGGCCTGCAGCCGGAAGCGCCGGCCATAGAAGGGGCCGACGTAACCAGGGAGCGAGTTGTCGAAGACATAGGCGACCGATGGCAGGAGGTATTGCGCCCCCGGCAGGCCGACTTCGCGTGTAACCGCCTCTCTCGTCGCCAGCCCGGTGCGGGGGTCGTAGGGCTCGAAGATCTGCTGCAGCCGATCGCTGACGATCGCGGCGGTCATCCCGAACTCGAAGCGTTGGAAGCGGGTGAGCGGGTAGATCGCCTGCCCCGCGATGGATCGCGTGACCAGCCGCCGCATGTTGGTGACAAGCGTGTTCTCCCCGACCGAGGGCGTATCGCGGACGATCAGGCTGGTCCCAAGGAGGTAATACGGCTCCTGGCCGACGCTCGCTGCCCAGTTGAGCCGCCGGGTCGTGTTCACGTATGTCGCGTTGACCTGCGCCTCGGTGATCCGCCCATTGATGTAGGCTGAAAAGAACAGCTGGTGATCCCCGAGCAGATCCGAGAGCGCAATGGCGCTCCCGCCGTAGAACCCGCGACCGAAGTTGTCGCGAGTGTAGCCGATCGTGGGGCGCGCGACAAAATCAGGCTGGAAACGCACCTTGTACTTGTTCACCTTGAACTCCGCCGTGTCCGGCAGCGGGACCGGTACAGAGTCCATGAGGGCGGAGATCGTGACCGGGCGTTGGGTCACGTCGGTCAGCGCCGGGGCGGCATCTGCCGGGCGGATGCCACCGGGGCCCAGATAGAACGCGCCCCCCGCCTCGATCGGTTGCGCTGGGACGGAATCCCTGCGCGGGGTTGGCGCGACGGAATCCGGCGGTGGGAGCGGCCGTGGGGCCACTCCGGCGGGAGCCGAGTCACGGCGGGCGATCACCGGGGCCTCCCACGCCCCCCTGCGGAGCGAGCGTGGGTTGTCGATGGCATACACGTCGTACCTGTCGCGGGAGTAATACACAAAGGCCAGGCGATCCGTCTGCTGGGCCCAGGACAGCACCGGCGAGAGTGGGGTAATCCCCTGTGCCCCCGTGAACAGGTCGGTGATCTGATAGACCTTCTGGTCCTGCCGGTCGAAGAGATAGATGTTGCTGACTCCGGTCCGGTCCGAGATGAAGGCGATCTGTTGGCCGTCGGGTGACCACTGGGGACTCACATTCTTGCCCAGGTCCATTCCCGGCAGCAGGTCAATGCGCCCCGACGCGATGTCGAAGGTCGCGATCCGCATGTTGCCGACGTGGAGCGTCTCGAAATTCGTTTCCGGTCCGCGGTCGGTGGCGAAGGCGATGGTCTTCCCGTCCGGCGACCAGACGGGGTGCAGATCGGCGTAGCGGTCGTTCGTCAGCCGCCGGAGGTTGCTGCCGTCGGCGTTGACCAGGTACAGGTCCGAGAGACCCCCCTCATAGCCGGTGAACACCAGCTGTCGGCCATCGGGGCTCCAGGTGGGTGTGGTCACGCCATCGAGCTTTACCCGGATCCGTTTCGCCTCGCGGTTGCGCGCGACGTCGATGATCAGGATCTCGTCCCGGGGCCCGCGTTTGGCCGAGACGGTGAGGTACTTCCCGTCGGCCGACCAGCTGGCGGCGGAGTTGATGAACCGGAAGGTCTCGTAATTGCTGCTGTACGAGGACTTGAGCAGACGGCGCTTGACCTTGCCGGTCGCCGCGTCAGCCAAGTAGAGATCAACGAAGTAGAAGTCCTTCTCGCTGAAGTAGGCGACTTCCTTGCCGTCCGGGGAGAGGGCGGGGGCCAGGTGCAGCGTCCCCTCGGAGCGCCGTTCCGAGAGCAACTCCCGGGCGATGTCCCGGGCCCGCTGCTGGGAGACGACCTGCGGGAGATACGTCTTCTGGATATGAGCCTTCCAGAGTTCGGAGAGGCCCTTGTAGTCGACGCCCAGGACCCGCCGGATAGAGCCCTCGAGCCCGCCGCCGCCGGCCATCGTGCCTTGAATGATTGAGCCGATGGCCTCATCGCCCCACCGCTGCCCGATGAAGGCGAGCAGCGCCTGGCCATAGCGGTAGGGGAAGATGCGTGGGTCCTCTTCCAGCTGCTTGATTGTCGGGATCTTGCCCTCGATGGCGGCGTCCCGCAGCCACATCGCCGTGTTCGGGTCGACGCCCCCCAGCGAGAAGTACTCGGCCATCCCCTCCACGAACCACAGTGGCGGATTGACGTTGACAATGGTCGAAAGTCCGGCGCCCGCCCGTCCCCGGCTCCAGATATCGTACTGAAACTGGTGTACCATCTCGTGCTGCAGGACGTGCCCTAGCTCCTCATAGGAGCCGGTAAGGGGGAGGATGATCCGCTGCTTGTAGAAATCGGTGACGCCGCCGGTTCCCTCGCCGGGGGATTCGCCCCCCAGCGCGTTGGTCTGCTGGAAGTCCGATTGCGAGGCGTAGAGAATGATCGGCTTGCGCTCCTTGTACTCGTGCCGGAGCAGCCGGGAGAGCCGCTGGTACGAGCGCTCCGCCGCCCGACCGGCGTCGAGGGCCGCGGCGCGGGCCTCCGGATAGAAGTGAATGTCGAAGTGCTCGGTGCGCAGCACCTGGAAATTGAACGTGCGGTACTGAACCTTGTTCTGCCCGAAGTAGTACTGTGCGGGGAGGGCGGCGGGTGCGCCGGCGAGGAGCATGAGGGCGAGCGTGGTACGACGGACCATGAGCATACCTGCCAGTTCAGGCGCCGGGCTTTATCTCCGGCGCATCGCTCCAGAGCCGCTCGAGCTGGTAGAAGCTCCGCGTCTCCGGATGGAAGAGGTGGACCACGACGTCCACAAAATCCAGCAATACCCACCGTCCACCGGGCAGGCCTTCCACATGGTGCGCCCGCACGCCGCGGCGGTGGAGCTTCTCCATCACGGACTCGGCGATGCCGCGGACATGGGCATCCGACGTTCCCGAGGCTACCACAAAATAGTCGGTCGCCTCGGTCAGGCCCCGCAGGTCGAGGACCACGATATTCCGGCCCTTGAGATCGTCGATCGCCTGCACGGCGGCCGACAGCTCAGCCAGCGCCAGCGTCATGCGCGGCCGCCTTGGACCGGGGTACCGTCCTCGATCTGCCAGAACACGGCCCAGGCCCCGAATCCGACGTGGGCCCCCAGCACCCCAGTCGCCAGCGCCACGAAGCAGTCCTTGGGCTGATAGGCCGCCACCAGGGCCGCCCGAAGCCGCTCCGCCACTTCGGGCGCTTCCGCGTGCACGATTCCGAAGCGCACCGCGCTGGGCCGGGGCGTCAGCCGCTTGTCCAGCAGGCTCAGCACCCGCGGAACCACATTGACCCGTCCGCGGACTCGGTCCACCGGGATGATCCCGCCGAGCTCATCGAGCGACAGGATCGGCTTCACGTTGAGCATCCCCGCGATTAGCGCTTTGCCTCGGGTGACCCGCCCGGATCGGAGCAGATTATCGAAGCGGTCCACCGTTAGGAAACAGCCGGACTGCCGCTGGATCCGCTTCAGTTCCGTGACGATCTCGGCGGCCGGCCAGCCCGATTCTGCGAGCTCGGCGGCTCGTAGCGCCTGCATCCCCAGACCTAGGGAAGCGGAGGCGCTGTCCACGAAGTGGGCCCCTTCGATCCCCCCGGCCCTCACCGCCGCCAGCCCCGACTGATAGGTCCCGGAGAGCCGGGCCGCCAGCACCACGGCGACCACTTCGTCCGCCTCGGCTCTGGCGTCGCGCAGGACCCGGACAAACTCCCCCGGCGTGGGCTGGGAGGTGGTCGGATGCGCCTTGGAGACGCGCATCTTCCGGTAGAAGTCCTGCGGCTTCAGCTCGACGCGGTCCCGAAACGTCTCGTCACCGAACATCACCTGAAGGGGCACCAGTGTGATGTGATGCCGGTCAAGGATGCTGTCGGGAAGGTCTGCCGAGGAGTCGGCCACGACCGCCACGGGGCGGCGGTCACCATGGGCCAGTTTGCGATGCTGGGCCCGCATGTCCTCGGCCTTCCGGGTCTCGATCGTTCCCCAACGGGCCGCGAAAGTAAAGACGGCATCTGGGGTGTCCGTGTGCACATGAATCTTCAGGATGTCCCCGGCCAGCACGACCTGCACCGACCCGCCGAAGTTCCGCACCTGCGCTCGGACCTCGTTGGCGGTCGGCAGCTGCTCGCCCCGGACCATGATTTCGGTGCAGTACTGGAAATCCCGCTCAGCCGCGACCTCGATGTCCGCCGCCGGCGCCAGGAACGCCTCGGTCTCGGCGACCGGCGCCGCGGGCAGGATGGGGTCCCCCTCGATGTACCGAACCACCCCCTCAAGCATCCGCACGAAGCCCATGCCTCCAGCGTCCACCACCCCGGCTTCCCTCAGGACTTCCAGGAGCTCGGGGGTCCGGGCCAGCGCGATCTCCCCCTCGCGGAGGAGGCGGGTCATGAAGATGGAGATGTCGGGAGAATCGGCGGCCGCGCGGCTGGCGGCGTGTGCCGCCTCGCGGGCGACGGTGAGGATGGTGCCTTCCCGGGGATCGTCCAGGGAGGTGTACAGTCGGTCGGCGCCACGGCGGAAGCCCTCGGCGACCTCCTGGGTGGTTGCCTGCTCCTTGCCCTCCATCACCTCGGCGAAGCCGAGCAGGAAATGGGCGAGCATCATCCCGGAGTTGCCGCGGGCGCCCAGCACCGCGCCACGCGCGGCCGTCTTGGCCGTGGTCCCGAGTGGCGCGTCGCCGAGCGCCCGGAGGGCGTCGGCGACGGCGCGGAGCGTCAGGGAGAAGTTGGTGCCGGTATCGCCGTCGGGTACCGGGAAGACATTGATGCGGTTGATCTCTTCCCGGCCGGCAGCCACCCAATCGGCCGCGGCGAGCAGCGACCGGGTGAGTCTCGGCCCGTCGATGTACCGGATCGCGACGGTCATCAGGGGTAGTTACTCTGCGACGACCGTCACGCGGAGATCTGCCTGTACCTCATGATGGAGCCGAATAGGCACGGTGTGCGCGCCCAGGGTCTTGATGGGATGCTCGAGCTCGATCTTTCGCTTGTCCACCGCGTGGCCCTGCTTCGCGAGGGCATCGGCGATGTCCTGCGCCGTGATGGACCCGAACAGCCGGTCGCCTTCGCCGGCCTTCCGGGCCAGCGTCACGTTGACGCCCTCCAGTTTCGCGGCGATGGCTTGCGCGGCGGATGTTTCCTCCGCCGCCCGGGCTCCGCGGGCCCTTGATTCGGCGAGGATGCGCTTCCGATTGCCCTCGGTCGCCTCGTAGGCGAGCCCCTTGGGCAGGAGGAAGTTGCGGGCGTAGCCCGGCTTCACCTTGACCAGTTCGCCGGCCTTACCGAGGGACTTCACGTCCTCGCGCAGGATCACTTCCATGCCTCACTCCCTTCTCGAATCGGCGGACGCGAATCGCCGCCGGAAATCCACCCAGGTGTCGGCCAGCCCCAGGGCGAAGAAGCCCCCCAGCGCGACCGGCAGAATGAAGAGCACACCCACCGTCAGTACGAGGAGGAGGAGGAGGGGAAATGGCTCGACACTCCCCCACGTGACCGCGAGCCCCCGGGCGGCGTAGAGGCCGCTCGCGACCAGCGCCACGTTTCCCGCCACCCCATGGGCTTCCTCGGGCAGTGGCAGCACAAACGCCGCGACCGCGACTACCACCAGCCAGACCAGCTGATCACTGAACCGGAAATCCGCGAACCGGCCTCCCGGGGCTCCGGCGGGCCGCGCCGACAGCCGGTGGTACCAGGCCCAGGCCAGCGCCAGGCCGGGGAGCGCCGTCAGAACCAGCAGCGCGGGAAACAGCTCGGCCATCCGCCCGATGCCATCAGCGAGCGCATCCACGTAGCCGCGGAGCGCGTCGAGGCGATCAGCGCCCAGTTCGCTCTGGGCCACCAGTTGGCGGCAGAATTCCCAGCCCGTGTGGGCCACCGCCAGCCGGATGTCCTGCCACCGACTTCCCAGCACCCGGGTCCAGGCGGTCGCCGCGCCCAAGCCGAACACGGTGGCCAGCAGCGCACCCGAGACCAGTGACCGGCGGCCCGGGAGCATCAAGACTACGAAGGCGCCAGTCACGAACAGCGCCCAGGCGTGGAGCATCTGGGCGGCCAGCCCTCCAGGCTGGCCTAGGGTCACGACCAGCCACAGCGCAGCAGCCGTGATCCAGGCCCACTCTCGCACTGTGCTGGGCCGTGATGCCACTAACAGCCCCGCCAGCGGCCCGAGCACGAACAGTGGCGGGAAGAACACGACGTACCCCGCCAGCAGCAGCAGCGCCCGCCAGGTCACCGCGGGCCGCGGCAGGGTGGCTCGGGTCAGCTCAGGCCCCGCTTGACGTAAGGCAGCAAGGCGAGGAAGCGGGCTCGCTTGATGGCGATGCTGAGCTGGCGCTGATGCCGCGCGGAGATGCCTGAGAGGCGGGCGGGCAGGATCTTGCCCCGCTCTGTCAGGAAGCGTGCCAGCATCTTCTCGTCCTTGTAGTCGACATAGCGGATCCCGATCTCGGCCAGGGGATCGCCCTTGCGAGTGCGCTTCATTCGTCATCCTCCTCGGCGCTGCGGTCCGAGGCGTCGCGGACCGGGGCGTAATCGTGTTCGTTCACCACGACGAGGTGGCGGAGCACTCCCTCGTCGAGCTTGATGGCGCGCTCGAACTCCGGCAGCTGTGACGGCGTGGCCTCGAAGTTCGCCACGACGTAGTAGCCGGACTCGCGCTTCTTGACGGGGTAGGCGAGGGTGCGCTTGCCCCAGTGGTTCAGCTTGATAGCTTCGCCACCGGACTGCGGGATGAGGGCGTGGAAGCGGTTGAGCTTCTCGGTAATGGCGGGCTCTTCGAGGGCGCTATCGAAGATATAGACCGCCTCGTACTGACGGGGCATGTCACCTTCCTTTGGGCTGGACGCCCCGGCCCTGGTGCGGGGTCCGGGGAGGATGAATTGTGAGGGGGAAAACCTAATGAGGAGAACAGGTTAGGGGAAGGGCTGGAATCTGGCTTCCCCTCTCCACGCGCCGGGAGAGGGGGACAGGGGGCGAGGCCCTACCGTCTTCGCCCAAACAACCTGAGGAGGAAGAGGAACAGGTTGATGAAGTCGAGATACAGGGAGAGGGCGCCCACCACCGCATAGGACCCGGCTTGCCCCTCGGGAAGGGCGAGCGCCATCGCCTTGAGCTTCTGGGCGTCCCACATGGTGAGGCCGGCGAAGACGACCACGCCGCACACGGACAGGACGAACTGGAACATGTCGTTCTGCCAGAAGATCCCGATGATCGAGGCAATCACGATGCCGATGAGTCCCATGAAGGCGAACTGGCCGATCCCGCTCAGACTCCGCCTGGTGATCGTCCCATACAGTGCCAGCGCCCCGAACATCGCTGAGGTCGTGAGAAAGGTGTTGGCGATCGAGGCGCCGGTGTATGCCAGGAGAATGAACGAGAACGTGACCCCGTTGAGCCCGGCATAGACCGCGAACAGGGTAGCGGCCGTCCCGGGCGAGAGCGTGGCGACCCTGGCGCTGAGGTACCAGACGAACCCGATCGGTGTGAGGAGCACGGCCCAGAAGAGCAACCGGTTGCCACGAAGGGCCTGGATCACGGTTGGGGACCCGGCCACGGCCCATGCCACGACCGCCGTGATCGCCAGCCCGACGAACATCCAGCCATAGACCTTCTGCAGAAACGCCGAGATTCGGACGGACTCTGCCTGCTCCGCTGCAGCGGCCTGGGCGGTACTGATTGGACTCGACATCGGCATTCCTCAGGAAGTGGAGACTGCTGGTAATCTATCCCCGGAGGAGGTTGAGTGCTCCTCGTGGGGCCCCCGGCTGACGCCCATGGCACACCGTCCTACCAGTCGCGGTTTGCTCCTCGGGTCGAACGGGGACGCTTGCCGTCGTGGGTGGAGAGCTGCTGTCGTTCCACGGCCTCGAGTAACGCCCGTGCCTGCTCCGGGTCCATCTCCTCGACCGATTCCCCCTCGTCGCCGCCGGAGCCGCCGCCGGCCATGGCCCCCACCGCTGTTTCGCGGTTGCCCTCATAGCCTTCTTCCCGACTTCCGGCCCCATAGTCGGCCCGGCCGCCTCGGCCTCGCGAACCGACCTGGCCGGGATCACCGTAGCGCTGCAGCGCGATCTCGAGATTCCATTTGGCGTCCCGGTCCGTCGGATCGAGGCGCAGCGCCTCTTCGTAGGCGTCGAGCGAACGCTCCAGGTAGCCGCTCAGCGCGTTGGCGTCCTCCGAGGCCCGAACGAAGGCGTTCCCCATATTGAAGTACGCCTCTTGGCGGAGCGTGCTGTCGGCACCGGAGGTCGCCTCACGCCAGCTCTTGGAGGCTTCCGAGTACTGCTTGAGGCGGTACAGCGCATTACCGGCGTTGAAACGGACCTCCGGTCCGCCCTGCTGCCGGAGCACCAACTGATACGCCTCGTAGGCCTCGAGGTACTTGCCCTGCTCATACAACTGCTGGCCCCGCCGGGCTTGGTGCGCTCCGCCCGCGCAGGAGAGCAGGAGCAGCAGCGTCAGACTGCCCGCGATCTGGGCGTGACGACGATCGAGTGGCGGGACGCCCCGTGGTTGATTCTCCCTCGGGTCGCCGTGCCGTGATGCCGTCGTGCCACCACTCGACAACGCCTCCAGGAGAAGCGCTAGCACTGCGATCCCCAGCGGCCACTGGTAGCGCTCCTTCGGCTCCTCCGCCGGCCGAGAGGCGAGGCTCCGCGCCTCGAGGGTCGCGATGGCCCGGGTCATCGTGTCGAGTGCGGCAGGGTCGTTCCAGCGCGCATAGGCACCACCCGATTCGAATCCGATCCGCTTCAGCGCGTCCTCGTCGAGCTTCGAGATGACCGGCCGGCCGATGTGATCGACGTGCCACGGACCCATGACCGACCCGGAGTCTTCGGGGATCCGTCCGCCCTCGAGTGTTCCGATTCCCACCGCGAAGACCGGCAGCCTGGCCCGGCGATAGACCTCAAGAATCGGGTCGAGGGCGCCTTCGGAGCGTTCGCCATCGGTGAGGAGCAGCACGGCGCGCGAACCGATCGCGGTTCCCTCGCGCCGCAGCGCCCGCTCCGCGACCTTGAGTCCGGCATTGATGTCCGTGGCGGGATCCCCCACGTCGTCATAGGAGGCCTGATCGAGGAACAACTGGAAGGTCGCAAGGTCTGTGGTCGGCGGCAGCTGGAGGAAACCGGCGCCGCCGAAGATCACCAGGCCGATCCGGTCGCCGGGGCGGGCCGCCGCCAACTGCCAGGCGAGCAGCTTGGCGGTCCGCAGCCGGATCCCCGCAGCATCGGCCACCTTCATGGAACGTGACAGGTCCAGCGCCACCAGGAGGTCACGCCCGGTTCGGGCCAGGTCCTTCGGCTGCCGCCCCCATTCCGGGCGGGCGAGCGCCGTGATCAGCCCGACGAGGGCCAGCCAGCGAAACGCGGTACCGGGTGTCCGGCGTGATGTGTCAGGCAGCACGGAGCTCCGGGCCAGCAGCGCCGGGTCGCCGAAGCGCCGCAGCAAGTCGTGCCGCAGTCGCAGCGCGTGCCGCCCGAGCAGCCACAAGGCCGGCAGCACGACCAGCAGCAGGAACGCTCCGGGCTGGGCGAAGAGACTCATGGCAGCGGCCGGATCCAGGTGACGCGGAGCAGCATCTCGAGCAACAGGAGCGCAATGCCGGTCCCGACCATGAGGGGGAAGAGCTCGTGCCATTCGCGTGTTTCGCGCACGTCTACCGGGATCCGTTCCAGCGGGTCAATCTCCTTGAGGACCTCGGTCAGCAGGTTGGGGTCGGTGGCTTTATAGAACTGGCCCCCGGTTCGAGTGGCAATGTCCTTCAGCACCGCCTCATCCCGGCCGGAGAGGCGGGCGTTCACGTTCCGGACCGTCCAGACGCCGTTGAGCGCTACCGAGAAAGTGTCGGCGGAACTCAGACCGATGGTATGGATCCGGACGCCCAGGGCCTTGGCCGCCTCCGCCGCCTGGACCGGTGAGATCTCGCCCGCATTGTTCGCCCCGTCAGTGATGAGGATGATCGCGCAGGCGTTTCGCGGGAGGTTCTTGAGCTGGTTCAGGCTCAGCGTGATGGCCGTGCCAATGGCCGTGCCATCGGGGAGGTTTCCGATGTCCACCTGCTCGGCGAGCCGGTCCAGCACATTGACATCCGTCGTCAGCGGAGCTTGCAGGAACGCACGCCCGGCGAAGATCACCAGGCCCATGAGATCGCCGTCGCGGCGCCTGATGAACTCTCGGATCGTGTTGCGGGCGACGGCCAGCCGGTTGCCGGGCTGGAAATCCGCCGCCTTCATGCTGCTCGAGATGTCCAGCGCCAGGACGAGGTTCCGTGACTTGACCCGAGTCGGCTCCGAGTCCCCGGGAATCTGGGGCCGGGCCAGTGCGGTGATCAGGATGACCAGGCCGGCCAGACCGAGCAGGGCGGGGAGCCGGTGCCAGCGTGCCCGGAGCGTCCGTTTCCCGGCGCGGGCGAATCGCAGCGCCGGGAACGCGATGCGGTGCTCCGGCACGGCCCGGCGCGCCCTCCACCGCCGCCACAGCAACCAGGCTGGCGCCATCAGCAGGACGAGAAACAGCGGGTTTGCGAAGCGCATCACCCGGCCCGGCGGCTTGCCGGCGCGGCGGCGGCGCGCCAGGCGATGAGTAGGGCCCGCGCCCGGGCTATCTGTCCTTCCGCCGCAGCGAAGTCGGGCTTCACCTTGGCGAACTTGACTAGGTCCGCATCCTGGAGCACGGCTTCGCAGCGCCGGCGCAGGTCGCCGGTCGAGAGGGAACGGGGCAGGGCACTTCCCACCTCGGATGTCGTCACCCCGCGGTTGGGAATAGCTCCCACCGAGAGCAGGCAATCACGCAGCACCTCGGCGACTCCCGCATAGAGCGGGACGATCCCATTGCCGCTGCCCCTGGCGGCCTGCTCGATCGCTGCGAGACGGGCCAGGGCGGTGTCGAACGGCCCGGCCGCGGGTGCCGCCTCGTGTCGCCGAGCCGCCGAGCCGCCGAGCCGTCCTTTCCTCCTGAGCCACCAGAACCCACCGCTTACCAGGGCGAACAACAGGGCCAGCGGGCCGTAGACCGGCCCACCGACCGCCTGCAGCGGCTTGATGTCCCGGAGGGGTTGGTTGCCGGGCTCGAGGATTGGCGTGACTTCCACTGACAGCGGCATGTGGAGCAACGTGTCGGGTGGATTACCTGGCGCGGACCGGTAAAGCAGGGCGAGGGTGGGCACCGGCTGCAGCCCGATCCGATAGAAAGCGATCCGTGCCTTGCCGGTGAGGATGCCCTGCCCTCTGGGCCGGAGCGTGTCGGTGGCGAGCAACCGGATGCCCTTCGGTGGTGGGACGAGCGTGTGGGGTATGGCGTCGATCAGCTCCATCCCGGGCGGCAGGCGCACGGTGAGCCGCAGTGTGATTGGGTCCCCAATGGTTGCCCGCGGCTGTTCCGCGCGAACCTCGAGCGTCTGGCCCGCGAGCGTTCTCGTGACGGGCACGACCGCGGCCAGCAGGATCGCAGCCCGCACGGCCCTCATGCCCGCCGTACCTCCCGGCGGCTGAAGAATGCGGCCAGCCGCTCACCGAAGGGTTGGTCGGTCTCCAGCCGGAGCAGGTCGATTCCGCGTTGGGTGCAATGGCGGGCGAGTCCCTCGTCGAACGCCTGGCGCTCGACGTGAAATGCGGCCCGCACGTCCGGATCGTCCGCGTCGACGACCTGCCAGTCATTGGATTCGGGATCCCAAAGCGTGACCAGGCCGACCGGCGGCAGCTCCCGCTCGCGCGGATCGGTCAGTTGCATCGCGATGACGTCGTGGCGGAAGGACAGCCGATCCAGTGCCGCCCACTCGGACTGGTCGAGGAAGTCCGACAGCACCACCACCGCCGCCCGCCGCCGCAACAGCGGCTCGAGGAAGTCGAGGGTGCCCACCAGGTCGGTGCCCCGGCCCTCGGGCTCGTAGGCGAGGACCTGACTGACGACCGAGAGCGCCTGGTGCCGGCCGCTCTTGGGAGGGGCAAACCACTCCACCTTGTCAGAGTAGAAGGCGGCCCCCACCCGGTCACGGTGGCGGGTGGCGGCCAGCGAGAGGACCGCGGCGACTTCCGCGGCCAGCTGACGCTTGGTACGGCCCACGCTGCCGAAGCCGCCCGAGGCGCTTACGTCCACCAGCAGCAGGAGGGTGAGCTGGCGTTCTTCGTGGAAGCGTTTCACGAATGGCGAGCCGAGCCGCGCGGTGACATTCCAGTCGATGCTCCGCACGTCATCCCCGGGGAGGTACTCGCGCACCTCCGCGAACTCCACTCCCCGCCCCCGGAAGGTGCTGGTGTAGTCCCCGGCGACGAGATCGCGCACCAGCTCCCGGGTGGTGAGCTCGATCCGGCGCACCTCGCGGAGCAGCTCCGCAGGCGTCACGGCACCTGCACGGCCGCGAGGATGCGGTCCAGCATCTGGTCGGAGCTGACGCCGTCGGCCTCGGCCTGGTAGGTGGGGATGAGCCGGTGGCGCAGGGTGTCGTGGGCCATCGCCTTGACGTCCTCCGGCAGGACGTAGGCCCGGCCCGCGAGGAAGGCATGGGCCTTGGCAGCCTTCACCAGGTTGATACAGGCTCGGGGCGAGGCGCCGAACTGGATGAGGCCCACCAGGTCCTTCAGATTCCAGCGCACCGGATCACGGGTCGCGGCCACAACGTCGAGGACGTACTCCTTGATGCGGTCGTCCACGTACAGGCCACGCACCGTCTCGCGGGAACGCAGCACCAGGTCCGGATGCACAACGACCTTCGTGGTGGGCTCGGGCCCGTCGGTCATCCGGTCGATGATTTCCCGTTCCTCGGTCCGGCTGGGATAGGTCACGATCAGCTTGAACAGAAACCGGTCCACCTGTGCCTCTGGGAGGGGATAGGTCCCCTCGTGTTCCAGCGGATTCTGAGTGGCGAGCACCAGAAACAACTCGGAAAGGCGGTGGGTCTCCCCGCCGATGGTCACCTGGCGCTCCTGCATGCATTCGAGCAGGGCGCTCTGCACCTTGGCGGGGGCCCGGTTCACCTCATCGGCCAGCAGGATGTTGGTGAAGATCGGGCCGCGTTGCACCGTGAAATCGCCGGAACGCTGGTTGTAGATCAGCGTGCCGATGAGGTCGGCGGGGAGGAGGTCCGGGGTAAACTGCACCCGGCGGCAGTCACAGTCGATCGTGGCCGCGAGGGTGCGCACCGCCAGCGTCTTGGCGAGACCGGGGAGGCCCTCGAGAAGCAGGTGGCCATCGGCGAGCAGGCCGATCAGCAGCCGCTCCAGGAGTACCTGCTGACCGACGATTACCCGGCCGATCTCGGCGAGGACGTCTCGGAAGGCGGCGCTGGCGGCGTTGATTTCGGGCGCGCGGGCGAGCGCGGAATCGGGGCCGAACCGGGCGAGCTCGCTGCTGGCAGTCGTGGTCATGCGTGAGGGTATCCACGGGAACAGGAGCGGCGCCACGTGGTGGCGCCGCGGTCGGAGACGGGGAACGCGTGGATAAGTATACACTTTTGGAGGCCGGCGTAAGGGGCCCGGTAACCCGCCGCCGGCGCTGCGCCCGGACTCAGCTGCTGAACCGGAACAGCATCACATCACCATCCTGTACCACGTACTCTTTTCCTTCCGCACGGGCGAGCCCCTGTTCCCGCGCCGCCTTCCAGCCCCCGACGCGGACGAACTCGGGGTAGGAGACGGTCTCGCCGCGAATAAACCCCTTCTCGAAATCCGAGTGGATCACGCCGGCGGCCTGAGGCGCTCTATCGCCCTTATGAATGGTCCAGGCCCGCACTTCCTTCTCGCCGGCGGTGAAATAGCTCTGCAGACCGAGCAGATGGTAGGCGGCGTGGGCCAGCCGATCGAGGCCGGACTCGGTGGCGCCGAGCGCGGCGAGAAACTCGCCGCGCTCCTCCAGGGGCAGCTCGGCGAGTTCGGCCTCGACTTTCCCGGAGAAGATCACGATGTCGGCTTCCTCGCCGTCCTTGGCCACCGCGGCACGCAGGGCATCGACATGGCGGTTGCCGCTCGCCAGCTCGCTTTCCAGTACATTCGCGGCATAGAGCACGGGCTTGGCGGTGAGGAGATTGAAACCGCGGAAGGTCGGCCGTTCCTCGTCCGCCGGGACGACCGCACGTGCCGGGCGCCCCTCGGCGAGCACATCGCGCACTGCCGAGAGGAGCCGCGCTTCGAGCTTGGCCTGCGCGTCGCCCGACTTGGCTGCCCGGCTGCTCTTGTCGAGCCGCTTCTCGACTGAGGCCAGATCGGCCAGCTGGAGCTCGATGTTGATCACTTCCCGGTCCCGGACGGGATCCACCGGTCCCATCACGTGCTGGACGTCCGGATCGTCGAAACAGCGAACGACGGCCACGATGGCGTCCACTTCACGGATGTTCGCCAGGAACTGGTTGCCCAGGCCCTCGCCCTGGCTCGCTCCCTTCACCAGCCCGGCGATGTCGACAAATTCGACCGCCGCCGGGACGGTCCGCTCGGGCTGGACGATCTTTGCCAGGGTGTCGAGTCGGGGATCCGGCACGGTCACGACGCCGGTATTCGGCTCGATGGTCGCGAAGGGGTAATTCGCCACCAGCGCACCAGCCGAGGTGAGGGCGTTGAAGAGCGTGGACTTGCCCACGTTCGGGAGACCGACGATGCCTAGACGAAGCATGAGGTAGCGTGTGGACGGTGAGTCGTGAGCAGTGAGTGGTAAGCGGCGGGTGAGAGGGCAGGAGCCGGGAGGCAGATCGACTTCCATTCACCGTTCACCATCTACTGTTCGCCTTTTCTGTTGAACCGATTCATGGCAACCTCGATGCCTTCGCCCAGCCAGCACTCCACGGCCTGGGCCATCGGTTCGAGGACCTCCTCCAGCGTACTCCGCTCCTCGCGGCTGAAATCCCCCAGCACGAAATCGGCGCTGTCGCTGACCCCCGGCGGGAGTGGGCCGATGCCGATCCGGAGCCGCGCGTAGTCCTGGCGGCGGAGCGCACCCTCGACGCTCTTCAGGCCGTTGTGGCCGCCCGCCGAGCCCGCCCCGCGCAGTCGGAACCGGCCGATCGGCAGGGCGAACTCGTCGACCAGGATGAGGAGGTCACTTGCTGGATCGAACCCCGGAAGCGAACGGAGCGAGGCCAGCGCGGCCCCGCTCCGGTTCATGTAGGTCTGCGGCTTGAGCAGCACTACATCTGCGCCGACTGTCCGGCCCCGGGTCTCGCGGGCCGCGGGGACTCGCCGGAAGGCGGGGAATTTCCAGCGCCGCGCGAGGTGGTCGGCCAAGAGAAACCCGGCGTTGTGCCGGGTATTCTCGTATTCCGGACCCGGATTGCCCAGGCCGACGATGGCGCGCAGGGCTCAGTCCTTCTCTTCGGCCTCGCCCTCGCCTTCCGCCTTGGGCTTGCGGATGAGTTCCGGCTCGGCGGGAGCTTCCACGGCGACGGGCTGGACCACTTCCTCGGTGCGGGGCGCGACGATGGAGCAGAGCGGCAGATTGCCATCGTTGAGGATTTCGACCTTCGCGACCTTCACGTCGCGCACGAACAGCGACTTGCCGATGGCGAGGTTGGTGACGTCGAGGTCGATGCTCGCGGGGATATCCGCCGGGAAGACCCGGATCTGCAACTTGTGGAGCACCTGGTCCAGGATGCCGCCGAAATTGCGGACGCCGTCGGCCGTGCCGGTGAGGTGCACCGGAACCTCGAGCGTGATCTTCTCGTCGGCACGGACCTCATAGAGGTCGAGGTGGAGGACCTCGGTGTTGCGCAGCGGGTTGCGCTGCAGCTCGCGGATCAGGGCCTTCACCGGGGCCTGGCCGTCAATGGCGACGTCCAGGATCGTGCTGGCGGCGGTGATGCCGGTGAGCAGCCGGCTGAAGCTCGCCCGGTCCACGGCGAGCGACTCGGGCGCCCGATTGTGGCCGTAGATAACCGCCGGGATCTTGCCCTCGCGGCGGAGGGTGCGCGCGGCGCCCTTGCCGGTGCCGGCGCGGCGTTCTGCCTGGAGAAGTACTTGCTGTGCCATGTTCGGGTCCTTCGCTTCAGTCGAACAGCGAGCTCACGGACTGGTCGCTGTGGGTGTAGCCGATCGCCTTCGCGAGCAGTGGGGCGATGGAGAGAATCTTGAGCTTCTCGAATTTCCGTTCCGGCGGCAGCGCCACGGTGTTGGTCACCGCGATCTCCGTCACCGGACTGTTCTTCAGTCGGTCCACCGCCGGCCCGGAGAGCAGGCCATGGGTGGCACAGCAGTAGATGTCCTCGGCGCCATTGCGTTTGAGCGCCATGATGGCCTCAGACATCGTGCCGCCGGTGTCGATCATGTCATCGGGAACGATGCAATCCTTTCCCTTGACCTCGCCGACCACGTTCATCACTTCAGCGACATTGGCCGAAGGGCGGCGCTTGTCAATGATCGCGAGCGAGGCGTTGAGGCGCTTCGCGAACCCGCGCGCCATCTTCGCGCCACCCACGTCCGAGGCCACCACCACCAGGTCGCGGAGCGACTTCTGCCGGTAGTGGTTCACGAACACCGGGGCCGCGTACAGATGGTCCACCGGCAGGTCGAAGAAACCCTGCATCTGGTGGGAGTGAAAATCCATCCCCAGCACCCGGTCGGCACCCGCCACCGGAATCATGTTCGCCATGAGCTTGGCGCTGATGGCGACCCGCGGCTGATCCTTGCGGTCCTGTCGGGCGTACCCGAAGTACGGAATGACCGCCGTAATCCGCGCCGCGCTCGCCCGCCGGGCCGCATCGATAAGCAATAACAACTCGATGAAGTTCTCCGCGGGCGGGTTGGTTGGCTGGATGACGAAGACATCCCGCCCCCGCACATTTTCGTCGATCTTGACGAACAACTCGCCATCCGCGAATCGCTTCACCGTCACCTGGCAGAGCGGCTGGCCCAGGTGTGCCGCGACTTCCTCCGAGAGCGGCCGGTTGGCCGTGCCGGAGAGCAGAAGCATCTGGCTTCGCTGGAGAAATTCGCTCATGGCAATAGCCCCCAAACCTAGTTGGGAGAGCGCTTTAGGTCAACCGGAGGGATTGGCCCCGGTGGATTCGAACCACCATTCTCGGATCCAAAGTCCGATGTCCTGCCATTGGACGAGGGGCCAGCGGGAGGAAAGCTAATGCACCGGCTCCGGGCCCGGCACCGCAGTTGCGACGGTCTCGGTGGCCAGCACCTCCCCAAGCGTCCGTCCCAGCGTCAGGCGGGCCTCGTCGCGCTCCCGGGCGCTGCGGTAGATCGCAAAGATCGTCGACCCTGAGCCGGTCATGCGGCTCAGCAGCGGCTGGGTGGCGGCGAGCGCTTCGAACGCCCGCTTGAGTTCCGGGTGGCGGCCGAACAGGGCGAACTCGAAGTCATTGCCCGCCAGCCGTGCGAGGCTGCCCCAAGTGGCGAGCGCGTCCAGGTCGAGCGCCACCGCCCCCCGACGGCCGATTCCCTGGCGGGCGGTATCCACCAGGGCGTAGGCCTCGGGGGTGGCGATCCCGATCCCGGGGACCACGAGCAGCGCTGGCGCGGTGGGAGGCGGCGGGAGGCGCAACAACCGCTCTCCATGCCCCCATGCCAGCGCGAACGGCCCACCGCTCAGAAAGAACGGGATGTCGCTCCCGAGCCGGGCCGCGAACTGAAGCAGCTCATGCCTGGGCACCGCGTTGCCGGCGAGATGATTGACCGCGAGCAGGGCGGCCGCGGCGTCACTGGAGCCACCGCCCAACCCTCCCCGCACGGGAATCCGCTTGGTGAGGGTCAGCTGTACGCCGAAGCGCCGGCCGGTGGCCGCGAGCACCAACTCCGCCGCGCGGAAGGCGAGGTTCTGCTCCGCGGGGCCGCAGTCGGCCCCGGTGACGGCAAGGGAGACGGCCCCGCTGCCAGTGCGCTCGGCCCGGAGGGTATCTGACAGCGCGACGAGGCAGAACAGAGTCTCAATGCCGTGGTACCCGTCGGCTTCCCGCGCCAACACCCGGAGGAAGAGGTTCAGCTTCGCGTGCGCAGCGAGTTCGATGGCCTCGGTCATGCGGTGCCTCGCCGCAGCGAGGCGAGGCCGAGGCCGGTGCGGGCAACCGACCACGCCCCGAGCAGGGTGATGGGAAGGAAGGTCAGGACGTGGTAGGTGAGCGCGTAGGCCGCCGCGAGATTCTGGTCCGCCCCATAGAGTCCGAGGACGATGATGATCGGCGCTTCGAAGGCGCCGACATAACCGGGGGTGGACGGCAGGGCGATCCCGAACATGATGAGTCCCTGCATGAGGAGCGCCCCCGGGAAATCCACGGCGATGCCGAAGGCCTGGAACATCACATAGAAGGAGAGGGCGGAAATCCCCCAGACCGCGAGCGACCAGAAGACCGCCCCGGCGACCCGCGCCGGCGACCCCAGTACGGACAGGCCCTGGCGGACCCCCTCGATGAGCCCCACGATGCGGGTCGCAAGGGTGGGCGCGGGGACCAGCGCTCGCACCACCCGTTCCGCTGCGAGCGGAAAGAGCACCACCAGCGTAGCCAGCAGCAGTCCTGCCAGCGCCGCGAGGCCTCCATACGTCGCCATGTGCGTCATCTTGGCGGAGAGCCCGGTCTCCGGAAGCGTAGCGGTGAACAGCCCGACCGCCAGCAGGCCCACGATGGTGATGGCGTCGAACAGCCGCTCGACCGCGATTGACGCCAGGACCGCAGTGAAGCGGGTCCCGGTGAGTCGGTGAGCGGCTACCACCCGCACCACCTCGCCCATGCGGAGCGGGAGCACGTTGTTGGCCATGAAGCCCATGGCGATGGCGTGCCACAACGGCGCGGCGGGAAGGGGCCGGCCGTCATCTCCCCGAAGCAGCAGATGCCAGCGGAAGATCCGCAACACGAAGGTGAGGGTCGCAAGGGTCACGGCCAGGAGCATCGGCGCGAGCCGGGCGGTCCGCACGTGTCGCAGGACTTCCGCGAACTGGATGCCGCGGAGAGAGAAGTACAGGAGGGCCGCCGATATGGTGATCCCGAGGAGGATCTGCCAGATCGGGGTGCGCCGCCGGGGAGCGGGGGGCGTCAAGGGGCGATCAGTCGGCGATGGCCAGTTCGACGAGGTCGAGCAGCTCATCCACGAGGGGCTGGATGGTGCTCATGGGCCTGGCGGCCGACACCGCGGATCGAATGGCTCGCTGTACCTGGTCGGCCCGCTCCAGGGCGGTGCGACCATGGTAGAGCAGCTCGGCAATGTCGACCAGCGGCAGTTCCGGCTGCACCGGCACCACGGCCGCCGGTGGTGTCACGACCACCGGGCGGGCTGGTGTACTGACCCGCACCGCCGGGGCGGCAACCAGCTCTGCGAGCAGTTGCTCGAAGAGCAGGAAGCTGGCCGCCAGATCCCAGCCATCGGTCGCCACGGCCGCGGGCGCCGGGGCGGGTCTCTCCTTCGGCTTGGGCACCTCGACGGGGACGGAGGGCGTGGGTTCTGGCGCGAGCAGCTCGATCGGCATCACGTCCGGCTCGTCCGGCGCCAGGCTCTCGATCGGTACGACGTCCCACTCGTCGGGGGCCAGACTCTCGATCGGGACCACGTCGTCGTCGACAGCCACCGCCCGCGTCGGGGCCGTCACGGGGGCGAGTGACGGCGGAGGTGCTTGAGGAGGAGGCGCGGGCGCGGCCGCGGTCGGTGCCAGGGCGGGCGGCGGGGCGATGGGGGCCCGGCCGAAGGCGTCCATGGTACCGATCAACTGCTGGAATGCGTGAGCCAGCGTCGCTGGCTGGGTGATCTCGGTGAAGTTCCGGAGCCGGTGCCCGGCCGCGCGGATCACGCCCGTGAACCCCGCAGGATCGGCGGTCGCGGCACCGCGGGCGACGGCCGCTCTGGCCGCGGCCGCGAAGGCCTCGACCGCTGCGTCGAGGCCCGAGGGCAACCCTGCGCTCAGGGTCCGCAGATCTCCTGCGAGCACCTGCAGCCGCAGGTCACGCTGCGGGGCCGACCCCGCGGTCGCGATCTCATCCGCAGCCTGACAGAGATGTTCCCCCCGGCTCACCACGGCGGCGGTTCCGAGCGAGGCGGTCGGGATGCCGCGAGGCGCGGTTCCCCGCTGAATGATGCCATCCTCACCCGGGAAGAAGAGTGCTTCGATCGGGATGATCGGAGTTTCTTGGGGCGCGGGCGCCAGCAGCAGGTCGGCGAAGTGCCGGAATTCCTGCGCATCAGGCTCCGGCCGCCCCCGGTCGGCGATGTCGCGTGCGGCGCGGGACAGTCCAGCGGCCGCCGCGTCGAGGCGGAGCGCTCCATCGCGTGGCGGAAGCTCCAAACGACCCACCGCACTTACCGTGCGCTCGATGCCGTCCAGGAGGTCAGGCAGGGGGGAGTAGTCGGAGAGTGCGGCCAGTCCGCGAAGTGGCTGCATCCGCCGGAGGACGCCGTGCATCGCGTCCGCCGAGACGCTGCCGGCGTGCAGCGACCGGCTGGCCTGGTCGAGGACGCTGCCCAGAGCTGCCGCCTCCCGGGCGAGGAAGGCCCGCACGCCCGTTTCGTGGCGCGACGGCGAGGGCGCGGTGACCGGGCGGGGGGCGCCACCGGCGGAGCGCTCCAGGTGCAGCGCGAGGCGCTCGGCGCGCGCGCCGTCGTCCGGCGTCCACATCCGGGCCCGCTCCACCAGCGTGCGCAGGACGTCGGTCGCCTCGCGGAACAACGCGGCCATGTCCCCGTCCCACGCGCGGCGGCCATCGCGGTAGCCCCTGACGAGGTGCTCCAGCCCTCCCGCCGCCCGGGCGATGGCCTGTTGGCTGGCCATCAGGGCGCTGCCGCGGAGCGCACGCGTGAACCGCACCAGCTCATCAGCGCTGGGCGGGCCCGCCGTAGCGGCGAGGCTCGACAGCCGATCGAGGTATTCGCCCGCTTCCAGGGCGAAGAAGTCGTCAATCCCCAGCGGTTGGGTCATGCGTTTCCGGATGGAGGCATCATTAGTGTAGGCCCGGTCGGAGCGCGGGTCAAATGGATGCGCGGGCCGCGTCCACCAGCCGTCGCATCTCGGCCACGGCCTGGCCCATGCCGACCATCAGGGCCCGGCTGACGATGCTGTGCCCGATGTTCAGTTCCTCGATCTCCGGGACCGCTGCGATGGCGGTGACATTGCGGTAGGTGAGTCCGTGTCCCGCATGCACCGCCAGCCCCAGGGTGCGGGCGTGCTCGGCTGCCCTCTCCAGCTCCCCGAGCGCCGCCTCAGTCCGGGGCCAGGCATGGGCGTAGCGCCCAGTGTGGAGCTCGATGGCGGGCACTCCGAGCTCGGCGGAGCGGTCGATGTTCTCCCGGGACGGATCGATGAACAGACTCACCCGGCAACCGGCATCCGAGAGCCGCGCGATGGTCTCGCCCAGCCGGGGCCGATTTCGCGTGAGGTCCAGCCCGCCTTCGGTGGTGACTTCCTCGCGTCGTTCCGGGACCAGGGTCGCCTGGAAGGGGCGGACCCGGCAGGCCAGCGCGAGAATTTCCTCGCTGGTGGCCAGCTCGAAGTTGAGCAGCGTTCGGACCGCCGGCACCAGTCGGAGGATGTCCGCGTCCTGAATGTGCCGCCGGTCTTCCCGCAGGTGCACCGTAATGCCGTCGGCGCCGTTCGCCTCGGCGAGCGCGGCCGCCTCCACGGGATCGGGTTCGTCGGTGCGGCGTGCCTGCCGCACGGTTGCAACGTGATCGATGTTGACGTACAGACGCATCGAACTCATTGCCCGCTCCACAGGGCCCGTTTATGTTGCGCCATTCGAGTCATACCGCTGTAGGGGGATCGATTGTCCTGTCGAATGGCGCCGGTTCTGATGCTTCTCGCGCTCGCCTGCGGTGGTGGGCCGGGCAGCGCCGTCCCGGCGGACGTGGCCCCCACCCCGGAGGCCGCCGTACGGAACTTCATGCAGGCGGTGGCCGACAGCAATATCACCCGAATGGGGCGGTACTGGGGGACATCGCGGGGCCCCGCCTCGCTGACCCACCAGCCAGCCGACTACGTGCAGCGCCTGGAGGTCACCCAGGCGTTCTTGCGGCAGTCGCCTTTCCGCATCCTGGGCAGCAACACCGAACCGGACCAGCCGGATCGGCAGGCGGTGCGAGTAGAGTTCACCCGCACCGATCTGGATGGCAAGAGTTGCGCCCGCGTGACATCGATGGCGGTCATCCGAACAGGGGATCAGGGCTGGATCATCACGGCGATCGATCTCACCAATGTCGGCACGCCCGGCCGCGCCTGCACCTCGTCCTCCTAGCCCGGGCCCTGACCGAGGCAGCCGGGCTACTCGGTGAGTTCGATCAGGATGCCGGCGGTGCTCTTGGGGTGGACGAATGCGATGCGGTGGCCACCCGCGCCCTGTCGCGGGACCTCATCGACCAGCCGGTAACCGGCCGCACGACACGCGGCGAGGGCACGGCCGAGGTTGGGGACGCGGTAGCAGACATGATGGATGCCGGGGCCGCGACGCGCGAGGAACTTCGCGATCGGGCTGTCGGAACTCCGGGGCTCCAGCAGTTCGACCTGGGGGCCGCCGAAGGGCAGGGAGACGATTCGCGCCCCATCCACCTCCTCCGGCCTGCCGGGGCTGAGGCCGAGGACGTCCCGATAGAACGCCAGGGCGTCCTCGATGCTTTCAACGGCGACACCGATGTGGGCGATAACGGGGCGATCGGGCGCAGGCAGGTCGGGCATCGGTCACCAGGATACGGGTTGGCGCGGCGAGCCGCGCCGAGGTCAAGGTAACGCGAAAGGATCAGAGACGCATGGCCAGCGCGCATGTCGTGAATGTCACCGATACGAACTTCGCCGCCGAGATCGAGCAGGCCCGCGGGCTGGCTCTGGTGGATTTCTGGGCCGTCTGGTGTGGTCCCTGCCAGGCGATTGCGCCGGTAATCGAACAGCTCGCCGAGCAGTTCGCAGGCAAGATCAAGGTGGCCAAGCTCGATACCGACAGCAACCAGAATACCGCGGTTCGGTTCAACGTCCGGTCGATCCCGACCATCATGTTCTTCAAGGATGGCAAGCACGTTGATACGGTGATCGGCGCCGACCCGCGGATCCGGACCATTCTCGAGGGAAAGATCCAGCAGCACCTGTCCTAACGCCGCGGCCGACGCGCCAAGAGGGAGAAGGGAGAGGCTCAGCTTCTCCCTTCTCCTTTTCTCCTTTCCCCAGCCCCGGCCTTACCTTTGGGGCATGGCCGCCACGCTCTTCGTCGTCGCCACCCCGCTTGGCAACCTCGGGGATCTGTCCGCCCGCGCTGGGGAGACGCTGCGCCGGGTGCCGGTGGTCGCGGCGGAAGATACCCGCCGGGTGCGGGTACTCCTCTCACATCTCGACGCTCATCCGAGGGTGCTCAGCTTCCACGCCCACTCCCCCGACCGGCGGCGCGACCTGTTGCTCGGAATCCTGCAGGAAGGACGTGACGTCGCCCTGGTGACCGACGCCGGAACCCCGGGAGTGAGCGATCCCGGAGAACAGCTGGTCCAGGCGGTCCGTGGGGCCGGATTCACCGTGGTGCCGATTCCCGGGCCCTCGGCGGTCAGCACTGCGCTCTCGGCGGCCGGCCTCCCCGCCGATCGATTCCTGTTCCTGGGATTTCTCCCCCGCAAGGGGAGGGAACGGCAGCGTCTCCTCCGCGTCGTCGCGCAATCCGAGTGGACGGTCGTCCTGTATGAGGCGCCGTCTCGGCTCGCCGACCTGCTCGCCGACCTCGCCGCCGAAGTCGGCGGGGACCGGGAGGCGGTGGTCGCCCGTGAGCTCACCAAGCTGCACGAGGAATTCCGGGCCGGAACCCTGGCCGAATTGGCGTCGTACTACGGGGAGTCGGAGGCCCGCGGCGAGATCACGTTGGTGGTGGCCGGCCGGGGCGAACCGGCGTCTCCCGCCGAACCCGCCCCCAATGTGGCCGGAC
>Ga0315273_10000993_pt1 | contig 31257 bp, 31 predicted proteins | sample YL17G02_0_MG_FD_205753 | JGI IMG/M metagenome (GOLD analysis project Ga0315273, IMG submission 205753) | Sediment microbial communities from Yellowstone Lake, YNP, Wyoming, USA - YL17G02_0 | ecosystem: Environmental > Aquatic > Freshwater > Lake > Sediment | place: USA: Wyoming | collected... | reverse complement strand
CGATGAGCGAGACGAATAGGCGCGTTCGGAGCTCCTCCAGGTGTTCCACGACGGTCATCGCCGTCCGCTTTTCGCGGCGCTTCGGAAGCAGCTTCAAGCCGCTCTACTCCGCTTCGTCCCGGTCGGGCTCTTCTGCTTCCGGCTTGCCGATGTCGGGAGTGGGTTGGATCTCAGGTGTGGCGGTACGGCGTACTGGCGGCGGGGTTGGTTTGGTGTCGTCCAGATCGAAGTTGAAGGAGCCCTTCAGGTCCTCTTGAGCCTTGCGGAACTCTCGCAGAGACTTGCCGATCGTCTTGCCCACCTCCGGAAGCCTCTTGGGACCCACGACGAGGAGGGCGATGACCATGATGACGATGAGTTCTGTCGGCCCGATGTTGAACACGGGAGGATTCTAGCCCCGGGAGCGCAGCCTTGACGCTGCGGCCGACAGGCGCTCCGCGTGCCTGGAGGCCGCGTCTACGCCGGCGGAGATCTCATCGACGAGGGGCATCGCCGCGTCCGAGAAGCCCCCAACGGCTCGTATCAGGCGCTTCGTGTTGCGGAAGAGCCCTATGCCCAGCACGAAGAGTATGCCGCAGGATGCGAGAAACAGGAGAAGGAAGGCGAGTGTTGGGCCGGTCACGATTCCGATACTAGCGCGTCAGCGACCCAGGAACCTCTCCAGGTAGGAATCATCTTCAAGCATGAAGTGGAACTGGATCAGGTCGTCCGTGGTGAGCGCAGGGGCCGGGATGGTGGGGGCCTCCTCACTCACGAGAGCGATGGTGTCGGATCCCCTTCCGGCCGGTGCGACTCCCGCCGATACGAGTAGGGAGACGATCTTGCGATCCGCCTGCTTCTCGACTGCCTCCGTGCATACGGGGCAGGCGAACGAGTAGACCCCCTGGCCCTCGCTTGATATGGAGAGCAGTATCGACTCGGGTCCCATATCTACTTCCCCGCAGCGGGGGCAGGTCGTCCGAATGGTAGTCACAAAGCATGTATCGGTGCGTCCCTGCGAGTCCTTGAGGAGAATCTCTTGGTCTAGCCGTACAGAGCCAGAGTGCGCTGGGCCAGGTCTTTGACCTGGCGCTTCAGCTCCGGCGGGTCCAGTATCTCGGCCTCCGACCCGAGTCTGACCAGCAGTTTCGCCAGCCAAGCGAGTGAGCGAGTTGGAAGAACCGTCTCGAGATCGCCATCGCGCTCGATCGAGGATCCGACCTCGTAGTACTCGGCCACCCAGCGCGCCCCAGGATGCAGCAGCAGCCTCACGTGGATGTCCGAGTCCGACCGTGAGTACAGCGGTCGCCCTGGCCCCTCGAGGCCGCGCGGTTCGAAGAGTCCCCCGGTTGCAGAGGCGCTTCGGATGCGATCGACACGGAAGAGCCGTTCTCCCTCTGCCCCGTTGTCCCATGCGACCACGTACCAATGGCCCAGCGATGAGTAGATCTTCTCGGGCTCGATCACGCGCTGCGTGAGTTCGTCTCTGGAGTGAGCGAAGTAGGTGATGTCTATGATCTCGTGTTCCTGAACGGCACGCCAAACCACCTCGAGGACCTGTCCGGCAGGAGGGCTTGCGGCCGACTCGACGCGACCTCTGAGATCTCCCAACGCCTCCTCTCCCAACGCCTCCTCGATCTTGGCCAGGGCCGAGGTCAAGGCTGGAGCATCGGGATAGCCGGGCGTTCCTTCGAGAGCCTTGCCTCGCACGTAGAGCGAAGCCGCCTCGGGCAGGGTGAGTGTCTGGGGCCGCTTGAGATGGTCGGCCATGCGTATCCAGACCCGGTCGTCTTCGATCTCGACATCGATCAGATCCCCGGGTCCATAGGGAGGGATACCGGTGAGGAAGAGAAGGTCGAGATCCTTCCGGAGCTCCTTCTCGGACGCTCCGAAGAGTCCGGAGAGTTCTCCGAGTTCTGCCCCGGGATGATTCACCACATACGGAACGAGAGACAACATGCGCCTGACGCGTTCCTTAGATGTTGCCAAGGACTGCCTCCAGCCTTGAGATGACGGCCAGTCTGAGTGCTTCCGGCTCCAGGACGCGAGCATCGGGACCGAACGAAAGGACCCAAGAAACGAATGATCCGTCAAGGGAGCCGGGGAGCAGGATCTCGTCCCACCCGTCGGCGCTCTCGACCTTCGCGGCCCCCTGGACGTCGGCGGTTGCCCACCACGAGACGCGATCGGTGAAAGCTATGCGCGTCGAGACCGGCTCGGAACCCTCGAGTCCTCTCGGTCCCCCCGTGACATGGTCGCGTCCGGAGAACCCGTCGGGCGGAGCCGAAGCAGTGCCTGCGGAAGCGACGTCGGAAGCGAAACGCGATATCCGGAACGATCGGATGTCGTTCCGGTCCCGGTCCAGCCCGACCAAGTAGTAGTGCCCCGAACGCCAGACGAGGGAGTAGGGATCCACGTGGCGCTCCGAGGTATCACCGGCGCTGGTCATGTACTCGAAAGAGACCTGCCTGCGCTCGGCGATGGCGTCGGCAACGGCGGCGAGGCGATCCCCGCTCAGGTCGGGGCCACCTGCCAGCAACGGATCGTCGCGCCCGCGCAGCAGCGCGGCCTCAGCGCCGTACAGCAGCTTGCGGAGCGCCCGCTCGGCGAAGTCGTCTTCCCCTGCCGAGGTCGCCGCAACCAGCAGGGCAGATATCTCGTCCGGCGTGAATCCGATCTCGGGAAGGTAGAACTTGTCCTTCGGGATGAAGTAGGCGTTGTTCTCGTCGGTCCATTCGTCCCTGCTGGTGGTCTCGATCGGAACGCCCAGTTCTCGAAGCGTGTCCTTGTCCCGCTCGAACATCCTCTTGGCGCTATCGACGTCGCCTTGGGTGTAGGCGTCCTTCAGCTCCATCCGGATGTGATCGAAGGTGACGGGCGTGCTGGCATCCAGCAGAAGCCCAAGCAGATCAAGAAGCCGTTCGGTTTGGTCCATCCGCGCGCATAATAACCCCGTGATAAGGCTCAGACGCGGAAAGGTCGTCTCCCTCGACGCAGCTCGTAGAGGGGTGATCGAGCTGACGGTGGAGGTCGATGGCATGCCTTCGCCTGCCCTTGCCTACCCGGAACTCACCGGCCCCATTTCGCCCGGCGACACCGTTCTGCTGAACACTACGGCCGTCGCTCTCGGCCTGGGAACCGGGGGGTTCCATATGGTGGTGAGCGTTGACGGGGGTTCAGATACCGACTTCAAGGGGTCGGGCCGGGTCATGAAGGCCCGGTACACGCCTCTGCAGACCGCGGTCGTTTCGGTGGAAGAGGCGCACCGAGACGTCCTCGAAGCGTCCAACGGCCTCGGGGGTACGCCGGTTGTTTCCGCGCCGCTGCACTCGATGGTGGCTCACATCGCTGCGGGCGCCAAGGTCGCCGGCGCCCGGAAGGTCGCCTACGTGATGACAGACGGCGCAGCCCTTTCAGGTGCATTCTCCAAGCTGGTTCCCCAGCTGCGCGAGGCGGAACTCCTCGATGTGTTCATCACAACGGGGCAGGGGTTCGGAGGGGAACTGGAGGCAGTGAGCCTATGGTCGGCATTGCTTGCCGCCAAAGAGGTATGCGGTGCAGACGTGATCGTCGTTGCAGACGGGCCGGGCAATCTGGGAACCGACACCAAGTGGGGGTCGAGCGCCCTCTCCGGAGGTCACGTGCTCAACGCCGCGGAGGCGTTGAAGGGCAGACCTGTTGCCGCCCTGCGTGTCAGCTTCGCCGACCCGAGGGAGCGACACCGAGGGGTATCTCATCACTCCCTCACCATCCTGAAGGACGTTTGCACGATCGAGGCGAATGTCGCTGTGCCGACGCTTGAGGCGCCAGAGCGGCATGAGGTTTGGTCCGCTCTGCGTTCCGCTGGACTCGAGAAGAAACACAGACTGGTCGAAGTCCTCGGCTGGCCTGCCGTCCACGCGCTTGAAGAACGAGGGATCGCGGTCACGTCTATGGGACGAACCTTGGAGGATGACCCCATCTTCTTCCTGGCAGCCGGGGGGGCGGGGATACTGGCAGGCCGGATGGCGGCGCGTTCATCGAAGTGGATGGCCGGCGTGCCCGAACTCTAGGCCGGGGCCAGGGCGCGCCTACGGTGTGCAGGAAAGCGGCGGACTGAGCAGCGTGAACGCCAGGAATGCGCCCCCGAGTATGCAAGAGACTCCAAGGATGGAGCCGATCATCGACAGCCAGCGGTTGCCCTCGCGTCTGACGCCGTATTCTGCGAGGACCACGCTCAGGAGCCCAGCGCCAACCACGATCGCGACCTGAGACCACGACAACTGAGACTGGGAAGACGGCGCTCGGCACGTGCCGAAGGCGAAGCGCTCAAGGGCATCAGGCACGAGCGACCACATCCGGAGAGAGCCCACGACTGCAGCGACCACCGCCGCGATCGACCAAGGCGTTCCACCCTCATATACCTTGTTCTTGGAGGAGCCTTGAGGCGCTGGATGGCCGGCGTTCTGCGATTGCGCTTGCACGGCCCTCCCTCCATCATCTCTGCCCATCTACCATCTCCTATCGGCGTGACGCTGGCCAAGGTTCAGCGCCAGCGCGGACATCGAAGCTAAGCATAGATAAGCAGCCTACATCTCAGCTATCAACTGCTCCACGCGTTCATCTGTCGACTGGAAGGGGTCCTTGCAGAGGACGGTGCGCTGCGCTTGGTCGTTGAGTTTCAGGTGCACCCAGTCCACCGTGTAGTCTCGCCTCTTCTGCTTGGCTTGCCTGATGAAGTCGCCACGAAGCTTGGCCCGCGTCGTTTGGGGCGGCTCCCGCATCCCCCTTTGGATCCGCGCGTTGCTGACTGCACGGTCGACCTTGCCCGTGCGTTCAAGGAGGTAGTAGAGCCCCCGCTCTCGGTTGACGTCGTGGTAGGCGAGGTCCATCAGCGCAGCCTTGGGATGGCCTAAGGGAAGCTCGTTCTTCTCGCAGTAGCGCTCGATGAGCACCTTCTTCGTGACCCAGTCGACCTTGCGAACGAGCCGCTCCGCTTCTCCGGCCTCAAGGGCGTCGAGGGCGTCAGCCCATTCGGACAAGAGGGTCGTCGATATCTCATCCACACCACGGCGTTCGATGAACTTCTGCGCTCTCGACAGGTATTCTCGCTGGATCTCGATAGCGGTTAGCTCGCGGCCGTTCGAGAGTTTGACACGCTTCTTGCACGTTGGGTCGTGAGATATCTCGCGGATGGCCCGGATGGGGTTCTCGAGGGTCAGATCTCGCATCACGGTGTTCGCCTCCAACATGCGAAGAACAAGGTCGGTTATGCCGATCTTCATGAATGTTGTCCACTCGCTCATGTTCGAATCTCCCACGATGACGTGTAGTCGGCGGAAGCGCTCGGCGTCCGCATGCGGCTCATCGCGAGTATTGATGATCGGCCTGGAGCGAGTGGTGGCGCTCGAGACTCCCTCCCAGATGTGCTCAGCTCTCTGGGAGATGCAGTAGTGAGGACCCTTGGCGCCGGTCAGCAGCTTGCCCGCCCCGCAGTAGATCTGACGTGTGACGAAGAAGGGGATGAGGACGTCCACTAGACGCGAGAACTCCCCCTCCCGTGTGATCAGGTAGTTCTCGTGGCAGCCGTACGAGTTTCCGGCGGAGTCGGTGTTGTTCTTGAACAGGTAGACGTCTCCGGCGATGCCCTCCTCATGCAGTCGCACCTCGGCCGCGGCCAGCAGGGCTTCCAGTATCCGCTCCCCCGCCTTGTCGTGCGCGACGACGTCCAGGATGGAGTCGCACTCCGGTGTCGCGTATTCGGGATGGGACCCGACATCTAGATAGAGGCGCGCGCCATTCTCCAGGAACACGTTGGACGAGCGCCCCCAGTGGACCACGCGACGGAAGAGGTATCGGGCAACCTCGTCGGGTGAGAGCCGGCGTTGACCCCTGAACGTGCACGTGACTCCGTACTCGTTCTCGATGCCGAATATCCGACGATCCACGATGGGAGTCTAGGGCAGCCTGCTACTTGGAGGTGAGGAGAGACCCGATCTCCGTGTCGGACAGCCTGCGGAACTTCCGGCCGCCCTTGCGCTCGCGCTCGATCACGGCGGCCTCCAGTTGGGCGGGCGGCACTTCTCGATCCTCGACGGCGGAGAGAGCGGCGACGGCCTGCTTCACGGACGTGGCCAGATCCCACCCTTCCGCATAGGCGGCCTTGAGGAACTCGGTCAGTTCCTCGGCGTGCCCGCCTATGCCGACGTATCCGTGCTCGTCAGTGACGCTTCCGTCGAAGAGGACGTGATAGAGCTCGTTGCCGGAGCTGTCGGATTCACCGAGCTCGCCGACCAGTATCTCGACCTCGTAGGGCTTGTTGGCTTGAGTGAACACCGTCGATAGATACTGGGAATAGGCATTGGCCAACGCCTTGGCCCGCACGTCCTCGCGCCCGTAGATGAACCCTCTGCCGTCCGCGTGCTGGACCCCGGCGATCCGCAGTTCCTCGAACTCGCTGTACTTGCCAACGCCCGCGAATCCGATGCGATCATAGATCTCGGAGATCTTGTGAAGGGTCGCGCTCGGGTTCTCCGCAAGGAACAAGATACCGTCCAAGTACTCGAGCGCCACTACCGACTTCCCGCGAGCGATGCCCTTGCGCGCGTAGTCGGAGCGGTCCTTCATCAGCTGTTCGGGAGGAACGTACGGTGCGAACCCGCTCATGCGTCCCCTCCTTCGACCACCAACGACACCACAGGACGCAGGGTTTCGTCTGAGAGCTTCTCGACCCCGTCCGCCGTTATCACCAGCACGGTTGGGAAGATGCCCTTAGCGAGGCTTGGTCCGCCGGTGCCGATGTCCTCCTGAGCCGCGTCATACAGCGCTTCTGCCGCGAGTCTTATCGCCTCGTCCCTCTGGATGTCAGGACGCCACCCCTTCTTCAGGGTCCCTCTCGCAGGTCGCCCCCCGGAGCCCGTGGACTCGAAACTCTGCTCCTCCCAGCGGCCGCCGGTCGCGTCGTAACGGAAGAGCCGACCTTCCTCCCGCCGCGGGTCGTAGCCACCGAACAGAGGCACCACCACGAGGCCCTGGAAGGCCATCGGGAGGTTCTCGCGGATGAACTGAGCCAATCGGTTCGACTTGCCTTCGAGCGAGAGGCGTTCGCCTGTGATCTTCTCGTAGTGCTCCAGCTCCAAACGGAACACGCGAACCATCTCGACCGCTTGACCCGCAGCGCCCGAGATCGCTATCGCGGAAAGGTCGTCGGCCTCGAACACCTTCTCCATGCGGTCGTCGGCGATGGTGTAGCCCTCAGTCGCCCGACGATCCCCCGCCATGACGATCCCGCCCGGGAACTTCAGTCCGAGGACGGTCGTTCCATGCGTGATACCGATGTCAGCTTGCCCTTGGCCGCCCATCTGAGGCAGGGCTTCCGGGCGCGTGGCGCGGATGAAGTCGATGAAGCTGGGGTTGACCCCGAACTCGCCGGATCGGTCGCTCATTCCCCGCCCTTCTGGACGTAGCTCTTGATGAACTCTTCTGCGTTCTCTTCGAGCACTTCATCGATCTCGTCGAGTATGTCGTCCATCTCTCCCTTGAGCTCCTCGGTCTTGGAGGATGCCTGCTTCTGCGGGGCATCTCCCGCGCCTCCGGAGTCTCCGCCGTCCTTCTTCTGAACCCTCTTCTGCTCGGGCACCGCAACTCCTTCCGACAGGTACCGATTGTAAAGGGTCGGGCGCTAGCCCTGCAGGAGACGAACCAGGGCAGCTGGGTCGCTCGCTCGCTCCAGCAACTCTCCAACCTGATCGCGGGTCCCTTTGAGGGGTTCACGCATCGGCAAGCGCTGCAGCATCTCGTCCCCGGTGTCGATGATGAGTGAGTCCCAGGAGGCCGCAGCTATGGCCTCGGGGAACCGACCTATGACCGTGCCCCGGAAGTACGCCCTTGTGTCGTCCGGCGGATCGTTCGTTGCCTGCTTGACCTCAGCGTCAGTCACAAGCCGCTCCATCTGTCCGCCGTCCTCGAGGCGATAGTAGAGGCCCTTGTCCCGACGGATATCGTGATACTGCAGATCGATCATCTTCAGCTTGTGATCCCCCCAGCCCAGACCGTCTCGCTCGCGATAGCTCTGCATCAGGCAGTACTTCGCCACCCAGTCCAGCTGGGCGCGCAGCGTCAGGGGGTCATCCTCCAGTGCCGCTAGCGTTGCCTCCCAGCGTTCCAGGATGGCCATGTTCGCCGGGTCATCCTCGTACTCCTCTACCCACTTCTTCGCTCTCTGCAGGTACTCCCACTGGAGAGCGACGGCAGAGAGCATCCTTCCGTCCGCGAGCCGCACCTGTTTCTTGCACGCGGCATCGCGGGACACATCGTGCAGCGCTTTGACCGGATTCTCGAGGCTGAGGTCCGGCAGGAAGTCGTCCTCGATCATCTTGAGAACGAGGGCTGTCGTGCCCACCTTCAGGAAGGTAGATACCTCGCTCATGTTCGCGTCGCCAACGATCACATGGAGGCGTCGGTACTTCGCCGGGTCAGCGTGCGGTTCGTCGCGGGTGTTGATGATCGGGCGCTTGAGGGTTGTCTCGAGTCCCACTTCCGCCTCGAAGAAGTCGGCGCGCTGGGTCAGCTGGAAAGTCCCATCGCCTTCCTTGTCCCAGTTACCTTCGGTGCCGAGCTTGCCGGCACCCGTGAACACCTGGCGCGACACGAAGAAGGGCGTCAGGTCTCGGACGATGTTCGCGAAGGGAGTCGTGCGCGACATCAGGTAGTTCTCGTGGGTGCCGTAGGAGTTGCCCTTGCCGTCGCTGTTGTTCTTGTAGATGGCCAGCCGTTGCCCGGGCGGCAGGAACTTCTCGGTCTCACGCAGCGAGGTCTCGAGTATCCGCTCCCCCGCCTTGTCGTGTATCACCAGGTCTCGAGCGTTCGAGCACTCCGGAGTCGAGTACTCGGGGTGGGCGTGGTCGACGTAGTAGCGCGCGCCGTTGGGAAGCGAGACGTTGGCCAGGCCGCTGTCTTCTTCAACGCGGTCTCTGGTCGCGGCCGGTTCGAACCCGCGTGCGTCCCGCATCGGGGACTCCTGCTCGTAGTCCCACCGGATCTTCCGAAGAGCTCCCGCGTAGGACCCGATCAGCAGCGATGAGGACATGACCGGATCGAAATCGGGCGTGCCGGGCGACGAGAGCCCGTACTCGGTTTCTATCCCCATCACCTGCTGGATGGCCAAAGCGATCCCCTACAGGTACTGCCCGGCGTTGACGCGCTCGACCTGACGGCCATCGCCTCCGCCTTCGCCCACCAGGGTTCGCACGTAGACGATGCGCTCGCCCTTCTTGCCGGATATGCGGGCCCAGTCGTCCGGGTTCGTGGTGTTCGGAAGGTCCTCGTTCTCTTGGAACTCGTCACGCGTGGCGCGGTGGAGGTCCTCGGCCTTGACGCCCTTGACCCCGTGCTTGAGGAAGCGCTTGATCGCTTCCTTCTTGGCACGGGAGACGATGTTCTCGATCATGGCCCCCGAGTTGAAGTCCTTGAAGTACAGGACCTCCTTGTCTCCCGAGGCGTACGTGACTTCCAAGAAGCGGTTCTCGTCGCTTTCCGCGAACATGGTCTCGGTCGTCTTCTGGATCATCTTCTTGAGCGACGCGTTGATGTCTCCGCCGGCCTTGTCGATCTCGTCAGGGTGGATCGGGACCTGTGCGGTCAGGTACTTCGCCATGATGCTCGCCGCCTGCTTCACTGTCGGCCGCTCGATCTTGATCTTCACGTCGAGCCGTCCGGGGCGCAGTATCGCCGGGTCGATCAGGTCCTCTCGGTTGGACGCCCCGATCACGACAACGTTGCGCAGGCTCTCGACACCGTCGATCTCCGCGAGGAGCTGCGGAACGATCGTTGACTCCACATCTGAAGATATGCCGGTCCCGCGGGTTCGGAAGAGCGACTCCATCTCGTCGAAAAACACGATGACAGGAAGACCCTCTTCGGACTTCTCCCGCGCGCGCTGGAAGATGACCCGGATCTGTCGTTCGGTCTCCCCCACGTACTTGTTCAGGAGTTCAGGTCCCTTGATGTTGAGGAAGTACGAATATGCGTCCTCGCGGCCGGTGCGCTCGTTGACCTGGTCTGCAAGCGACTTGGCAACCGCCTTGGCGATGAGGGTCTTGCCGCATCCAGGAGGTCCGTAGAGCAGAACGCCCTTCGGCGGGCGCAACTGGTGCTCTGCGAATAGCTCGGCGTAGAGGTAAGGGAGCTCGACAGCATCCCGGATCTGCTCGATCTGGTCCTCGAGCCCCCCGATGTCGTCGTAGGAAACATCAGGTATCTCCTCGAGAACCAACTCGTCAACCAGTTCCTTCGGAAGCTTCTCGAGCGCCACCCCCGACTTGGGATCGTAGAGGAGAGGGTCACCTGCCCGGATCTTCATGCCACGGAGTCCCGCGCCCAGCGTGGCCACCATCTCGTCGTCGCCGCGGCCCACGACGATCACGCGCTCGGCGTCAAGCGACTGCTTGACGGTGACAACGTCGCCCTGCTTGTCCTCGGGCAACACCTCGACCACGTTGAGGCCTTCGTTGAGTATCAGTTCGGCGCCCTGGCGAAGCTTCTTCGCGTCGATCTCAGGCGCGAGGTTCACACGCATCTTGCGTCCCGCGGTGACCACGTCGACGCTGCCGTCCTCGTTGGTGCCGAGGTAGACACCGAACGTTGCGGGCGGGCGGCTGAGCTTCTCCACCTCTTCGCGAAGGGACTCGATCTTGTCTCGCTCGACCGTGATAGCGGCGACGAGCTTCTCGTTCTGCGCCAGGGCTCGGGCCACTTGTGACCGACTTTCGCCCAGCTGTTCCTCGAGGATCGTGACCTGACGCGGGGCGTTCGAGAGGCGCCGGCGCAGAAGCGCCGCCTCTTCTTCGAGGAACCGGAGTTGGGTCTGCAGGTCGTGCACCTGCTTCTCGTAGTCCTCCAGTTTGCCTTCGTCGATGCCCATGCTCACTCCCCCGGCGATCTCTACGCCAAGTATAGGTTTCGGTCTTCCCTAGCCCTCGGCCGGCGCGCCTGCCGCGCCTGCCGAGCCTGCCGCCTCGGACGGTCGGATGGAGGTCCTTCGCCCGGTGATGATGAATCCGGTGTGCGCGACCATCCGGTGGTCGGGCCGTACGCTGCGCTTGGTGACGTGCCAAGAGCGAACCAACGCCTCCACGCTGAGGATCTGCTGGTAGCCGTGGGCCTCAAGGTCCAGCACGAATGTCTGCATCTGGCCGGTGGTGGGGACGTACCCCGCCACTATGCCTCCCGGGTCCAGGACCGCGTCCAGCGCGTCCAGTGTCTGCCACGGCTCGGGCATGTCCAGCACGACTCGGTCGAATCGCTCACCCGTGCCGGCGACGTCCTGCAGCTCCCCGGAGCGGAGATCGAGCCACGATGGAAGCCCGCCGAAGAAGCTGTCGATGTTGTCTCTCGCTTTGGCCTGGAACTCCTCGCGCATCTCATACGACACCACCGCCCCCTTGGGGCCGGTTGCGCGGCACAGGGCCATACAGAGGGAACCGGAGCCTGTCCCGGCCTCCAGAACCCTGGCTCCCGGGTAGACGTCGCCGTGCATCAGCATCAAGGCGACGTCCTTCGGGTAGATGACCTGCGCCCCTCGCGGCATCTTGAGAGCGAAATCGGCGAGGCGAGGACGGAAACACGAGAGCGGATGCCCGTTGCGCGAGACCACGACGATCCCCTCCGGGAACCCGATGATGTCGTCGTAGGCCACGACCCCACCATGGTGGTGGAAGGAGGCCCCCGCTCTGAGGGTCACCAGGAAGGTCCGCCCCTTCTCGTCGACGAGGAGGGCTCGTTCTCCCGTTTCGAAAGGGCCGGCCATGGACAACAGGCTACCGGCTCAGGCTCGCGTGGAACCGGCGAGACTAGGGCAGCGGATTGGTCCCGAGGGTGGCTGTCTTCGTTTCTGGTCCGCTACCCGTCTCGACGACCACGTCCACCTGATCTCCCGGTTGGTGCTCGTGTATCAGGTTGCCCAATTGGTCGGCGCTGGTGACCTTCGTGCCATCGAACTCCGTGATGACGTCTCCGGTATTGATGCCGGCCTCATCCGCGGGCCCGCCACTGGTCACCTCGACCACGTACGCGCCCTCCTTGACCGGCAGGTCGAACTGATACGCCAAGCTCGCGCTGACGGTCTGCGAGACAACCCCCATAAAGGCGACCGGTGCATTCGGGTTCTCGACCGCCCTCTGGATGGTCGGCTTGGCAGCGTCGATCGCGATCGAGAAGCCGATGTTCTCGGCCTGACCCGCACCCGCGGTGTTTATCCCCACCACTTCGCCTGCGAGATTCACTAGCGGTCCCCCCGAATTGCCGGGGTTGATGGCGGCATCGGTTTGTATGACATCCCTGTAGGTACGAGTGCCTCCGGGTGTGGAGCCCCCGGGTTGATAGTTGGGGTCCTGAGCTTGGATGACGCGGCCCATGGCCGAGACGATCCCGGTCGTAACCGTCGGACCCCCCTTGAGGGCAAGGGCGTAGCCCAGAGCGACGACCTGCTGGCCGAGTTCCAGCTGCGACGAGTTGCCCAGGGGAACCGTTGGTAGACCCTTGCCGTCGACCTTCAGAACTGCGAGATCTGCGGTCGAATCTCCGCCGATCACCCTTGCTTCGAAACGCCTACTGTCGGGAGCCGGCGTGACAACCGTGATCTTCTGGGCTCCCTCGACCACGTGGTAGTTCGTCACTATCACGCCGTCAGAGCGGATGATGAAACCGGTCCCGACCCCTTGGCCCGTCTGGGAGCCGAAAGCCGTCATAGTGAGCGTGTCGGTCGTGACGTTGACGACCGCCGGTCTCACGCGATCCACCACTTGCACGATCGGGTCGCGGGAGGGGTCCAGAGGAGGAAGGGTCGACCCCGAGAGTGCCGTAGCCTGGGGGCTTGATGCTGGCGGTGGACTCGACTTGGTACAGGCAGCTCCAAGGAGAGACAGAGCGAGCATGCTCGATAGGATCTTTGCGCTTAGGTTCTTCGTCATCACACGTGCCTTTCGTCCCTGATATTGAACACGGCCGTGTCGCATTCGACACCCGAGTTTCATGGGTTTTCTGTTGCGACTACCGGATCGACAATCTCGGCGGGACGTGGAAGCAGCCGAATCGCCGCTAGATGCGGCACATGCACGCCTGCGAACTCGGAGATGGGTCGAGCGTTCGCCTCCAGCAGCGCGGCAGCCAGGGGGGCTTCATGCGACACCACCAGGACGACGCCGCCGTCGTAAGCAGATGCCGCCTCCTCTGCCAACGCAAGGACACGGGCCCCAACACTTCGGAGGGGGTCTTCGGGACACAGCGAGCCCGGGTCATCGGCGTAGTTCGCGAAGACCTCGGGCGCTTCCTCCCGAAAGGCCAGCCACGACTTCCCCTGCCAACGGGTCCAGAACGACCATTCGAGCAACCGGTCATCCGTCCGGACGGCCAGGCCGTGGGGCGTGGCCAAGGCGATGGCCGTTTCCTGAGCACGTTCGAGCGGGCTCGCGTAGACCGCGACGACTCGGGCAGTGGCAAGCTTCTCGGCCAGGGCCTCCGCCGCGCTAGAGCCGTTGCGCGAGAGCTGGAATCCTGGAAGCCGCGCGTAGACGACGTTGTCCGGGTTTTCTACCTCTCCGTGTCTGATCCCGAGAACGGTGGTGGGCAAGGCTATCCGACCGGACCGATGAGCTTGCCGATGCCCACCAGCATCGCCGGTACCAGAAAGAGAGCGACAACGAACATGTATAGCCGCCTGTTGGTCTCGACCACCCAGTCGTCCAGTTTGATGATGCCGTTCACGATGGGCTTGTAGAAGAACCCCAGGTAGATCACGGTGATGAGCGCAACGGCGATCGCTTCCGCGAGGACGATCTGCACGGCCACAGGATGACCGGTGATCATCGCGGCCACCAACGTGTCCGCAAGCGTCGTGATGTTCGCACCGGCGATATAAGGGATGGCCTCGCGGCGCTTGACGTACCCCTTGGCCGCTAGGGGCACCAGGACCGTAAGAGCAACCGACACGGATAGCGTCAACAGGGCGGCGAGACAGCCCAACCCGAACATCGGCCACGGCTTCTTCATCCAGAGGTGCTTGGAGCCCGCGTGGCGCTCCGGGTCGATCTCAGGCAAGACCCGATCCAGCAGCTTGAACGAAATGAGGATGACAGCCAGCCCGATCGGGAAGAGGAGAGGAGCGGGCGTCCATCTCGAGATGAAGTCGACGATAGGACCCCAGACCGCCTTGATGATGCTGGTCAACTCACTGGAGGCCTGCCAATGGATGTTCTTCAGCAGTCCTTCCCGCAAGATGAGATAGCCGAGCATCATCCCTGGGATGTAGACGATGGCCGTCATCGACAGAGCAAGGACTCCCATGCCGATCGTTCTCTGTCGGTCCTTGTTCCGGACGGAGTAGAGGAACCCCACGAGAAGAACGATGAAGGACGCACCCAGGCGCGACCCCGACAGCATCGTGAAGGTCTGGAGGGGCGTGAGCACGCCCTCTGAGAAGAACGTAAGGGCCACGGCCGCCACGGGGGAACCCGACAGAACGATGTAGGCCCCGAACCATCCGAACCCCAGGGTCATCACCGCGTTGTCGATCAGCCCCGTCTGCTTGAGCCGAGCACCGATCGGGGCTGCGCTCGCCTTCATCAGCTGGATGGCCAGGATGAACAGGAATATCGCGGCAACGAAGTGCAAGATCTTGGATGCCGTGGCCTTCCACCCATGGGGCCGGGGAGGCTGATGAGCGCGCCCGGCGTCGAGCGGGGTCAGCTTGATATCGGTGGTGGGCCCGATCTCCCCGGTACCTGCGGGGTCCTCTACCTCACCACCGGTTCGATCTTCGCTCACGACAACTCCAGGTTGAGCAGGGGTTCGAGGAAGGATACCCATCGACCCCTGGGGCAGCAATGGGACAGCCTCCCATGGGTGCCTCTCGAAGCCCGCTTCCCTTCGGCCGCGTTTGAGGTCTATCATGGGCCCGCAGAAAGTCGGAGGGGCAAGGAGGTTCGGATGCAGAAGCGTCGCGCGTTCGCGATAGCAGCACTTCTTTTGTCACTGTCGCTGGTGGCTGCGGCTTGTTCCAAGTCCACCACTCCCGACACAACCAGCTCAGCGGGTGCCTCCGCCGGAGGCAACGACCTGCTCGCGAAGATCCAGCAGGACGGAGTCATCGTGATCTCCACGGACCCCGCGTATCCGCCACAGTCGTCACTGAACCCCAAGACCGGCAAGTACGAGGGCTTCGACATCGATGTTGCCGAGGAGATCGGGAAGCGTCTCGGCGTCACGGTCGAATGGAAGGAACCTCCGTGGGATGTGCTCACGGCGGGCCACTGGAATGACCGGTGGGACATGAGCGTCGGCTCGATGGCGGCTCTCCCCGTGCGGGCCGAAGTCATGTATTTCACGGAGCCCTACTACTACGTCCCTGCGGTTGCAGTCGTCCACGAGGACAACACCACCATCAACGATGTGACCACAGATCTTGACGGCAAGGCGATCGGGGTCTGCAGCGCTTGCACCTACGACCTCTTCCTCCAGCAGACGTTGGTCATCACCGGCGAGGACATCCAATTCGTGGTCGACAACCCGGACATCAGGGGATACGACACCGACTCAACCGCTCTCCAGGATCTGTCGCTGGGCGACGGCGACAGGCTGGACGCCGTCATCACCTCCGGCACCACGGCGCAATCCGCGATCGACAAGGGCAAGCCGCTCCGTATCGTCGGCCCCATCTTCGCGGAGGCCAATTCCGTCGCCTTCGACAAGAGTTCCTCTTTGGACGGCCAGAGTCTCGTCGCCGCAGTGGACAAGATCGTCCAGGAAATGCGCGCCGACGGAACGCTTTCTGAACTTTCCCTGAAGTGGTTCGAGGTCGACCTCTCCGAACCGCCGGTCTAGTCGCTTGAGCAACACGAGCTCGGAGCCGGAGGGCACTTCCCCTCCGGCTCTCAGCGCTCGTCAGCGCATCGAGCAGGCCTCACTCAGGGTGCCCTTCACGCTGAAGGTGGCCATCGTGTGGCTCGCGATCTTCGTCGTCTTGGCGCTGATGTTCGCATTCTCACAGTTCGACACAGCGTGGATGAAGGACAACTGGTCATTCATCCTTGGCGGCATCTGGGTGACCATCTTCATCGCGGCGTGCTCCATATCCCTGGCGACGGTTCTGGCTCTCCTGGGGGCGCTGGGCCGGATCTCCAAGAATCCGGTTGCCTACGGGGTCTCGGGCTTCTACACATCCTTCTTCCGTGGCACGCCCTTGATCGTGCAGATGTTCCTCATCTACCTCGCCTTGCCCCAGATGGTTCAAGAGTCATCCCAGGGCGTCAGGGACTTCTTCACGCTCGAACCTGTGGAAGCGGGCATCATCGCCCTCGGTCTCAACTACGGCGCGTACATGACCGAGATCTTCCGGGCAGGGATCCAATCCGTTTCACACGGCCAGCGGGAGGCGGCCGAGGCTTTGGGGATGACGTACAGGCAGACCATGAAACGGGTAGTACTCCCCCAGGCCGCCAGGGTCATCATCCCGCCCACGGGGAACGAATTCATCGCGATGTTGAAGGACACTGCCCTGGTGAGCTTCCTCGGTTCCTCGTTCGCGATGATGGAGATCTTCAGGCGGGCGCAGCTGATGGGCAAGGTGGACTTCCGCAACATGGAGGCACTCATCCTGGCAGCCGGCATGTATTGGATGCTCACCGCGATCTTCACGTTCTTCCAAGGGAAGCTCGAGGCACGGGTGGGCAAGGGCTATGTGAGAGCCGGCGGCGGAACAACCAAGGCAGCGCCCGGCCATGCCGCCAGAGGCACGGCGATAGTGACGGGCGCCGGCGGCACTCAGGGTCACGGAGGGGCGAGCGGATACCCGATGGAGATCGACGTTCCCGAAGGGGGCGACCATTGAGCGGAGCGGTCGTGAAGATCGAGAACGTGCACAAGTCGTTCGGCCACCTGGAGGTACTCAAGGGGATCGACATCTCCGTGCAGCAACGGGAAGTGATCGTCATCTTCGGAAGGTCGGGATCCGGCAAGTCCACGCTTCTCAGGTGCGTCAACTTCCTCGAAGACCTCACGTCGGGAACCATCGAAGTCGATGGCATACGGGTCTCTGCCGCCAAACACAGTACCCGTGCTCGCAAGGAGCACATCCGCGAGCTCCGGACGCGGGCCGGCATGGTGTTCCAAGATTTCAATCTCTTCCCTCACATGACAACCCTCCACAACGTCATGGAGGGCCCTGTCACCGTGAAGCACCTCAGCAAGGAGGACGCAGAACCGGTGGCGCGTGCTCAACTCGAGAAGGTGGGCCTCGCGGACAAGGCCGATGCCTATCCGATCCATCTATCGGGCGGCCAGAAGCAGCGTGTAGCTATCGCCCGAGCCCTGGCGATGGAGCCAACGGTGATGCTCTTCGACGAACCGACCTCCGCCCTGGACCCCGAGCTGATCGGGGAGGTCCTCCAGGTCATGAAGGACCTCGCTCAGTCCGGGATGACGATGCTGGTCGTTACCCATGAGATGGGGTTCGCTCGAGAAGTTGCCGATCGCATGATGTTCTTCCACGAAGGTGTGATCCTGGAAGAGGGTCCGCCCGAGGAGATCATCGGCAACGCGAAGAACGAACAGACCCGCAAGTTCCTGTCCGCGGTCCTCTAAGGGATCTGCGCGGCAACCTCCGGACGCGGAAGCAACCCAGCATCCTCGACGACCCGAACTATCCCCTCTTCGAAGTTGATGCCCATGAGGTGGACCCCTGCGACTCCGGGCATCTCCTTCAGTTCCAGGACCATGTCCGTGCAGAGCTTCACCGCCTCGTCGGCCTGCTTCTCCTTCGGAGTGCCGTCGAGCCTTCTCAGTATCTCCGCGGGGATGTCCGTTCCGGGCACGTTCTCGGCCATGTAGTGCGCGGCACGCGCGGACTTCGGGACGCAGATGCCTCCCAGGATGTACGCCCTCTCGTTCAGTCCCATGTCAACGACGACCTTCATGAACTCGCGCATACGGCCCATGTTGAAGATCATCTGCGTCTGGAAGAACTCCGCCCCGGCGTCCACCTTCTTCCCGAGGCGGATGGGGCGATAGTCGAGCGGCGGAGCGAACGGGTTCTCGACCGCCCCCAGGAAGAAGCTCGGAGGCCCGGTCAGCTTCCGTCCCGAAAGATATGTCCCATCATCACGCATGATGCGCGCGATACGCAGTAGATGCAGCGAATCGAGGTCGTATGTCGAGTTGGTCTCGGGGTGATCACCCGCCGACACGTCGTCGCCGGTGAGTGCGAGTACGTTGCGGGCCCCCAAGGCGCATGCGCCGAGGATATCGGCCTGCAGGGCAAGTCGGTTGCGATCGCGGCAGACGAACTGCACGACCGGATCGAACCCCGCATCCACCAGGAAGTGCGCCGCCGCAACTTGCGAGATATGTGCGTGCGCCGCGCTGTTGTCGGTGCAGTTGACGGCGTCGACGTGACCCCGCAACCCCTCCGCCATATCTAGGACCGATCGAGGATCGGCCGAATCTGTGGTGGCCAGTTCCGCCGTAACCGCGAACGCGCCGGAGCTCAGGATCGCCTCTAGGCGGCTTCGGGGCTGATCCATCGGGCTAGCTTACTTCTCCGAGGCGTGCCCGTTCGACGCCCAAGCGGGCGGCGTTTCCTTGTCGCGACCTGAGAACAGGTTCTCGTAGGAGCCGGTGTCCTTCAGTCGCCAGTCGACAGGGGGGTTGATGTGCTCCATGTGATCCTGCCACAGCGGGATCTTGCGAGAGCGTTTCCACGCCAACGTCCAGATGCACGGGGAGTCGGGCAGGACCTCGCAATTCCCGTTCTGAAGGACTCCCCCACAAGGACCGTTGCGCAGGTTCTTGGGACATCGCATCGGGCAGGTCATTCCCGTCGAATGGAGGATGCACTGCCCGCACATCCGGCAATCGAAGACGGCTTCCTTGGAGATCTTCTCGATTAGGAACAGCGGCTTCCAGAAGGCCTTCGGTTTGGCCGGCTGCCGGATCTCTTTGGTCTTGACTGACACGGGCTGCTCCTCCGCTGGCTACGCTACCGATCATCCCAAAACCCGAGTTATCTCATACAGATTGTCTCGTATGGCCGTTTGACTGACAAGTCCATCAGTGCCCCCGCTCGGGTCGCCTCCTAGGCCCGTCTTGTCTATTTGTCCCGGCGGTGAGATGACGTGTGGCCCTAATTGCCACACCGCCAGTCGTCTATTGATAGGGGATGTCCGAGGGTGTTCTCCCCAAGTCCACCGGGGCTGCGCTCGTCCTCGGGGGCGGCGTCGCCGGTATCCAGAGCTCACTCGACCTGGCCGAGGGCGGGTACAAGGTCTATCTGGTCGAGAAACAGCCGGCTCTGGGTGGCCACATGGCGCAGCTCGACAAGACCTTCCCCACCAACGACTGCGCGATGTGCACGCTGGCACCGAAGCTGGTCGAGGCCGGACGCCACCTCAACATCGAGATCATCACCAACGCCGAGCTGACCGGCCTCGAAGGTGAACCGGGCAACTTCACGGCCAAGGTCTTCCGCCGCGCCCGCTACGTCGACCCCGCCAAGTGCACGAGTTGCGGGGAGTGTGCAACCGTGTGTCCGGTCGTCGTGCCCGACGCCTACAACGAGGAGATGCGGGGTCGCAAGGCGACCTACAAGCTCTACCCGCAGGCCATCCCCAACACATATGCGGTGACCAAGAAGGGTCAGTCGCCGTGCAAACTTGCCTGCGCCGCCGCGACCTCCGCCCAGGGCTACCTTGCGCTGGTCGCCGAGGAGCGATTCGGGGAAGCCTTCACGGTCGCCGTCGAGCCCAACCCGTTCATCTCGACCTGCGGTCGCGTCTGCACCGCGCGCTGCGAAGATGACTGCTCCCGCGGCGACGTCGAAGCTCCGATCGCGATCCGTTCCATCAAGCGCTTCATCGCCGACTGGGCGAATGAGAGCCTTCCGCCGACCGAGGAGGCCGCGGTCAAGTTCGACGAGAAGATCGCGATCATCGGTGCCGGCCCCTCGGGTCTGACCACCGCCCGCGACCTTGCCCTGCTGGGTTACCAGACGACGGTCTTCGAAGCCAAGTCCGAGGCCGGCGGCATGCTGCGTTTCGGGATCCCCGAGTACCGACTGCCCAAGGCGGCGCTGCAGCAGGACATCGACCGTGTGCTGGCGCTGGGTGTCGAACTCAAGCTCAACCATGCGGCCGGCAAGGACTTCACCGTCGATTCGCTGTTCGCCGACGGCTACAAGGCCGTCTATCTGGGCGTCGGTCTGCAGAGCGGCCGCCCGCTGCCGATCCCTGGCAACGACGCCAAGGGTGTTTTCACCGCCGTGGACCTGCTGCGGGACACGACCCTCGACGAGCCGATCGCGATGGGAAAGAAGGTCGTCGTGATCGGCGGCGGCGATGTCGCCTTCGATGCCGGTCGTACCGCGCTGCGTCTCGGCGCCGACGACGTCACTCTGGTCTGCATCGAAGATGACGAGTCCGTCCCCGGCTCCCAGGACGAGATCGAGGAGGGCGCAGACGAGGGCCTCACCCTCATCACCTCCCGCATGCCGACGGCGGTCAAGACCGACGCCGACGGTCGCGTCTGCGGCATCGAGTTCAGCGCTTGCACTCTGGGTGAGGCCAACGAGCGCGGCTGGCGCGCGCCTGTGCCGGTTGAGAACAGCTTGAGCCAGCTGGACTGCGACACGGTCGTGTTCGCTACCGGCCAAGGCCTGGTCGACGACTTCGCCCAGGGCCTCGAGGGCGTAGAGATCGAGCGCAACCAGATCGTCTTCGACGAAGAGACCCATGCGACCGGTCGTGCCGGCGTGTTCGCGGGCGGAGATGCGGCCGCCACCGGTCCCTGGACGGCGATCGAGGCGGTCGCCGCCGGTCGCCGCGCCGCCCGTTCTATCCACAACTACCTCCGTGGCGAGCAACTGCTCGCGGTCTGGGACGAGCGGAAGCCAGAGGCCCGCCCAGAGCCGGAGGTGCTGGCCAAGACCGCCGTGATGGACCGCGAAGTCATGCCGCACCTCGCCGGCGCCACGCGCATGCGCACCTGGGACGAGGTCAGCTCAGGCTTCAGTCAGGCGCAGGCCGTCGCCGAAGCCAAGCGGTGCCTCAACTGCGCCGTCTGCTCCGAGTGCTATGAGTGCGTCCGCGTCTGCGGTCCCGGGGCGTTCCTGCACGACGAGAAGGACAGCGAGATGGATATCGAGGTCGGCGCTGTCGTCCTCGCCTCCGGCTTCGACCTAGCACCGCTCGGCACTCATGGCGAGTACGGCTACGGTCGCTACCCCAACATCCTCTCGGCCCTCGAGTACGAGCGGATGCTCTCGGCGTCCGGCCCCAACCAGGGCGACATAAAGCGGCCCTCCGACGGGCGTCATCCCAAGAAAGTCGCCTTCATCCAGTGCGTCGGCTCACGCGATCAGGATCACGACTACTGCTCCAGCGTCTGCTGCATGTTCGCCAACAAGCAGGCGATGCTGACGATCGACCACGAGCCGGACTGCAAGCCCACCGTCTTCCTCATGGACATGCGCGCGATGGGCAAGGGTTTCGACGGCTTCTATCAGCGGGCCCTGGACATGGGTGTCGAGTACGTGCGGTCGCGTCCCTCGAACATCAAGGAAGACCCCGAGACCGGCGACGCACTGATCGCGTGGGAAGACGAGACGGGAGCGCTCCACACCGACCGCTACGACATGGTCGTGCTCTCGGTTGGCCTCGAGCCTTCGCGCAAGACCCAGGACGCCGCCGGTTCCCTCGGTATCGCTCTCAACCGCCACGGCTTCTGCAAGCTCGAGGAATACAAGCCTCTCGAGACCTCGCGTCCGGGCGTCTTCGTCGCCGGCCCGTTCAGCGAGCCTAAGGACATCCCCGACTCGGTCGCCCAGGCGTCCGCCGCGGCTGCGCAGGTGATGGCCGGCCTCGCCGACTCGCGCGGCACGCTGACGGTCGACAAGCACTACCCACCCGAGAAGGACGTCGTCGGTGAAGAGCCGCGCGTCGGTGTCTTCGTGTGCCACTGCGGCTCCAACATCGCCAGCGTGATCGATGTCAAGGGCACCGCCGACTACGCGATGGGGCTCCCCGGAGTCGTCTGTTCCAAGGACACCATCTACACGTGCTCGTCGGACTCGCTCGTAAACATCAAGGAGATGGTTGAGGAACACGGCCTGAACCGCATCGTCGTCGCGAGCTGCACGCCGCGCACGCATGAGCCGATATTCCAGGACACGCTGCGTGAGGCCGGCCTCAACCCGTTCCTGTTCGAGATGGCCAACATCCGCGACCAGGCGTCGTGGGTGCACCGAGACGAGCCCGAAAAGGCGACCGACAAGGCGAAGGACCTGATCCGGATGAGCGTGGCCCGCGCTCGCGAACTCGAGCCGCTGTACAAGATCGACTTGCCGCTCACCCACACCGCGGTGGTGGTCGGCGGTGGCATCGCGGGCATGACCGCCGCCGCAGCGCTCGGTGAGATGGGCTACGAGGTGCACCTCGTCGAGCGCGCCGACAAGCTCGGCGGGCGCGTTCTCGAGATCGACCGCACCCTCAAGGGAAGCGATCCTGCCGAGTTCGTCGCGGCACTCGAGCAGCGCGTGACCGGCAACCCAAAGGTCACCGTCCACCTCCGCTCCAACCTCACCGACTTCCACGGCTTCATCGGCAACTTCTCCAGCGTGATCGAGGACGACGATGGGCGGCGGATGCTCGTCGAGCACGGTGTCGTGATAGTGGCCACCGGTTCCCAGGAGGAACGCCCCGAGCTCTTCGGCCTCGGCTCCGGCCAGAAGGTCGTCACCGGTATGGACCTCGAGAAGCTGCTGGCCGACGACGACCCGGCGGTCAAGGAGGCCGAGTCGGTCGGCTTCATGCTCTGCGCCGGCTCGCTCGACGAGAACAAGGCGTACTGCTCGCGCACCTGCTGCGCGCAGAGCATCAAGAACGCCATCCGGCTGAAAGAGCAAGAGCCCGACCGACCGGTCTACGTTTGGTTCAAGGAGATCCGCACGGCCGGGCTGACCGAGGAGTACTACACACGCGCTCGCGAGCTCGGCGTCATATTCACGCGCTACGACAACGCGGACCGGCCCGAGGTGAGCGCCAACGGTTCGGTGGAGGTCGCCTTCAAGGATCCGTACCTCAACAAGCGCATAGATCTGCCGCTCGACCTGCTGGTGCTTGCCGCCCCGACGATTCCCAACGAGGGCAACGAGGAACTCTCGAAGATGCTCAAGGTGCCGCTCACGGCCGATGGCTTCTACCTCGAGGCGCACGTCAAACTGCGTCCGGTGGACTTCGCAAGCGAGGGAATCTTCCTCTGTGGCTCGGCTCACTACCCGAAGGGCATCGAGGAGTCGATCTCGCAGGCCTACGCGGCGGCCGGTCGCGCCGCGGCGATACTCGCGAAACCGGCGCTCAAGGCCGGGGGCGTCGTCGCTGAGGTTGACCAGGAGAAGTGTGCCGCCTGTCTCACCTGCGTGCGCATCTGCCCGTACGGGGTCCCCGTCATCGAGATCGACACCAAGAAGGCCAGGATCGAGGCGGCCGCCTGTCAGGGCTGCGGCATCTGCGCCAGCGAATGTCCCGTCAAGGCGATCGAGTTGCACCACTACACCGACGTGCAGGTCTTCGCCAAGGAAGCGGCGCTCACGATGGAGATGACGTGATGGCTGACGACGCGGACCGGACCAAGTTGACCGTCGACGCGCTCTCCGCCGTCGCGACAGCCGTTGAGGTCCTGCCGACGAACGAGGGCTTCGAGCCTGAGATCATCGTGTTCGCCTGCCACTACTGCGCCTATGCGGCCGCGGACCTCGCCGGGAGCATGCGCCTCCAGTACCCGACCAACATCCGCATGATCAAGCTGCCCTGCACCGGAAAGCTGGAGGTCATCCACCTTCTCAAGGCACTGGAGGCCGGCGCCGACGGCGTCTACGCCGCCGGATGCCTCGAGGGCCAGTGCCACTATCTCGAGGGCAACCTCTGGGCGCGCAAACGTATGGGGCACGTCAAGACACTGCTCGAAGAGGTCGGTATGGACCCCCGGCGCGTCGAGATGTTCAACATGTCGTCGGCCATGGGGCCGCTGTTCGCCCAGACGGCGCGCGACTTCACGGAGCGCATCCGCAACCTAGGCCCCAACCCGGTGAGGCCCCGCGACGGCTTCGAGCCGGCCGAGGTGGTGCGCGCCCAGATGGGTGACGCCGCTCTACCCGAAGCTCCTCCAGACGATGACACTCCTGCGGTGACCCCGGTCACGGTTGAGGAAGGATCGAAGAGATGATCACAGCGGAGCGCAAGCCCTTCGATGAGATATACGCGATGACCGAAGGCCACGACGAGGTTCTGGTGGCCGGCTGCGACACGTGCGTCGCCATCTGCCTGACGGGTGGAGAGAAGGAGGCCGAGATCCTCGCCTCCGAGATCAGCATCAAGGCGAAGTCAGAGGGCCGCGAGCTCAAGGTCGAGCACACCGCCGCCATCCGCCAATGCGAATGGGAGTACCTGGACATGATCGCCGACAAGGTCGGCGAGTTCCCGCTGGTGCTCAGCATGGGCTGCGGCATCGGCATCCAGAGCATGGCCGAGAAGTTCTCCCCCAAGCTCGTCATGCCGGCGGTGAACACCAACATGCTCGGCATGCCCCAGGAGCACGCGGTGTGGCTCGAGCGCTGTGCGGCGTGCGGCGAGTGCGTGATCGGTGAGACCGCCGGCATCTGCCCGGTGGTGCGCTGCTCCAAGAGCCTCATGAACGGCCCCTGCGGCGGCTCGCACGCCGGCCTCTGTGAGGTCGTCGGCCCCGACCAGGAAGAGACCGAATGCGCGTGGGCGCTGATATGGGAACGCCTCAAGGCGCAGGGTCGCGAAGACCTGATGTTCGCGAACCGGCCGCCCAAGGACTGGAGCAAGAGCAGCTCTGGCGGTCCGCGGAAGATGGTTCGCGAGGAGGCCAAGCCGATATGAGCGAGGCACTGACATTGAAGGCGGGCAGCAATCTCGAGAAGGTACTCACCGCGGGCAAGTTCGCGGTCACCGGCGAGTGCGGGCCCCCCAAGAGCGCCGACGCGAGCGTCATCGAGAAGAAGGTCAAGCTGCTCATCGGCTACGTCGACGCCGTGAACGTGACCGACAACCAGACCGCAGTCGTGCGGGTCAGCTCCGTGGCTTCCGCATACCTCGCGCAGCAGAACGGGATCGAGGCGGTCATGCAGATGACATGCCGCGACCGCAACCGGCTCGCCATGCAGGCCGACATCCTCGGCGCGTCGGTGCTCGGTCTGAAGAACATCCTCTGCCTGACGGGCGACCATGTGAGCTTCGGCAACCACCCTCAGGCCAAGGGCGTGCACGACCTGGACTCCATCAGCCTCATCCGGATGTACAAAGACATGCGCGATGAGAAGCGGTTCCAGTCGGGCGAGGAGATGGACGTCGCTCCCCCGCTCTACATCGGCTGCGCCGAGAATCCGTTCGGCGATCCGTTGGAGTTCCGCGCCATGCGCCTCAAGAAGAAGGTAGTAGCAGGCGCGGACTTCGTGCAGACCCAATGCATCTTCAACATCCCGCGGTTCAAACAGTGGATGGAGGCGGTGCGCGCCCTGGGCGTTCACCAGGAGATCAAGATCCTCGCCGGCATCACCCCCATCAAGAGCGCCGGGATGGCCAACTACATGAAGAAGTTCGTTCCAGGGATGGACGTGCCGCAGGAGATCATCGATCGCATCGCCGCGAAAGAGAAGGGCGAGGCGCAGCAAGCAGAAGGCAAGAAGCTCGCCGTCGAGATGATCAAGGAGCTGGCCGAAGTAGAAGGCGTCGCCGGAGTGCACATCATGGCCGTCGAGTGGGAAGCGGCCGTACCCGAGATAGTCGAGGCCGCGGGGCTTATGCCACGCCCGGCGGTTGCGTGAGGAGACGCGGATGGGAGAAGCAGTGACCGTACAGCTGTCGGGCTCGCTGGCCGCTCGGGTTCGCTCGGGTTCGGGCGTGAACCCCTACCTCTGCTACCAGTGCAAGAAATGCTCCACCGGATGTCCGGTGGCCCCATTCGCCGATGTCCATCCGGCTCAGGTGATGCGAGCGGTCCAGATGGGTGATGAGTCGATGTCGGTGGACAGCAAGTTCATCTGGCTCTGCACCGGATGCGAGACCTGCACCACGCGCTGCCCCCTGAGCATCGACATCGCCGCGGTCATGGATCAGCTCAGGATGATCGCTCGCGAGGATTCCCGGGTCCGCAAAGACATGCCGTTCGCGCGCATCCTCAACATCAACTACGAGTCCTTCAAGCGGTGGGGCCGCCTCTTCGAGGGGGAACTGGTTCTGCTCGATCTGCTCAAGCGCCCGAAGGCGGCCCTCGAATACACCACCCTCGGCCCGAAGATGATGGCCAAGGGGAAGATGAGTCTCCTTCCAGGCTTCGGCGACCGCAAGCAGATGAAGAAGATGGTCCGAGCTGCCGAGCGCATCGAAGAGTTGCGGCGAGCCGAGGCCAAGGCTTCGGCAACCGGGAAGACTCCTGGCGCAAGCGGAGCATCTGCTGCGGGCGGGAGTGCCCCGTGACCGAGCTCGCCTACTACCCCGGGTGCTCGCTTCACAGCACCGCCAAGGAACTCGACAGCTCGTTCGACGGCTCCATGACCAAGCTGGGCATCGACCTCACTGAGATACCGGGTTGGGAGTGCTGCGGGAACACGGCGGGCCACTCAACGAATCGCCTCCTTTCGACCGCGTTGCCTGCCAACGAGCTCGCCAAGGTCAAGGACGACATGAAGCTCGCTTCCGTAGCCGTGCCATGCGCCGCCTGCTACAACCGGTTCCAGATCGCGAACCACGAGGTGGGCGACGCCGGCGTGGCGGCCGACGTCGCCGAAGTGGTCGGGCGTCCGTACGGGGGGGACGTGAAGGTCCTCAACCTCGTCGACGTGTACCACGATGAGGTAGGACTCGAGGCGCTGCGGGCAAAGGTCGTGAGGCCCTTCGACGGACTCAGGGTCGCCTCCTACTACGGGTGCCTGCTTTCCAGGCCGCCGAAGGCCACCCTGGCCGAGCACCCTGAGTACCCCGTACACATGGACGCAGTTGTGGAGGCCATCGGCTGCACTCCTGTCGAGTGGGACGCCAAGACCGATTGCTGCGGTGCCAGTCTCGCCCTTTGCGAACAGGGCGTGGTCGACGAACTCGTCAAGGCGATCATCGCCAACGCCCGCGATCGCGGTGCCGAGGCCATCACATGCGCATGCCCGCTCTGCCAGATCAACCTGGACAGCCGCCAGATCGAGATCAAGAAGGCCGACCCGGCGTGGATCGACATGCCGATCCTCTACCTGTCTCAGATGGTGGGCCGGGCGCTCGGCGTGAGCGACAAGCAGCTGGGCTTGAAGAAGGCATTGGTCGATGTGCAGGGAGTACTCGCCTGTGCCTCCAGAAGCTCCGGTGCTGCCCCCACCGGTCGATCGGCATCGCGAGAATGAAGATCGCCGTTAGCGGAAGAGGTGGCGTCGGGAAGACGACGCTGTCCGCGCTACTTGCCGAGACCTACGCGCAACGCGGCCGAAACGTCCTCGCCGTGGACATGGATCCGTCGCCTTCCCTCGCCGAAGCCCTCGCGGTTCCCGACGACCTCCGGTCATCCTTGCGCCCCATCTCTGAGATGGACGAGCTGATAGAGGAACGCACCGGCGCCAAGCCGGGCTCCTCCGGCGGCTTCTTCACGATCAACCCACGCGTTGACGACATCCCCGACCGATTCAGCGTCGAACACCGGGGGGTTCGCCTGCTGGAGATGGGGCGGGTCGAATCCGGCGGCTCCGGCTGTATATGCCCCGAGAGCGCCGTCCTCCGCACCTTGTTCACGCACCTCCTGTTCCGCCCCGACGAGGTGCTACTGCTGGACATGTACGCGGGCGTGGAGCATCTGGGCCGAGCGACGGTCGACTTCGTTGACGCGATGGTCATCGTCGTCGGTCCGACACGACACAGTCTCACGGCTGCCGACCAGATCGAGAAGATGGCACGTGACATCGGCCTCACTTCCGTGGCCCGGGTGGGCAACAGGATCCGGAACGAAGGAGATCTCGCCTTCCTCGAGAACGCCTCCGCAGAGGGCCTCATCGGGCACATCCCCGATGACCCATCCGCCATCGAGGCCGACCGTCGAGGTGAGCCGATCTTCGATGCTTCGCCGTCGTTGCGTGCAGCCGCTGCACAGATAGCCGATTCGTTGGACCTGCTGGCCGGAAGTGCGCGATCGCCGGAAGTGGGTGCCAGTTGACCACGACCATCGCAGTGGCCGGTAAGGGTGGCGTTGGCAAGACGACGGTGTCGGCGATGGTCGTCAAGCATCTCGCGGCCACTCAAGGCCCAGTGCTGGCCATCGATGCCGATCCGAGCAGCAGCCTCAACATGCTGTTGGGCCTGGACCTGGAATCGACGGTGGGCGACATCCGAGAGGATCTTCTCGCTCAGGTACGAGGGGGAGCGACCGGAGGCGAAGCCTCGCAAGGCGGGTCGGCCCAAGGCATATCCAAGAGCGAGTATCTCGACTACGAGATCCGGTCATCCCTGTCCGAGGGCATGGACTTCGACCTGATAGCGATGGGACGCCCCGAGGGTCCCGGCTGCTACTGCGCGGTGAACCACTCGGTGCGTCAGGTGATCGAAGCCATCAGCAAGAACTACGCCTACGTCGTCGTGGACAACGAGGCCGGCATGGAGCACCTCAGCCGCCGGACGACCCGCGACGTCCAACACCTGCTCATCGTGTCCGATCCGACCCGCCAGGGGCTTGTCGCGGCCGCGCGCATAGCCGCGCTGCGGAACGAACTGGACGTTTCGATCGATCAGGCCCACCTGGTCGTCAACAGGACGCGCGGGGAGATACCCGCCGAGCTTGACGACTTCATCGAACGGGTCGATGCCCCGCTCCTCGGAAGCATCCCGCTGGTGCCGGAGATGTCGGACTACGAACTGGCCGGCCGACCGCTCATCGAGGTCGAGGTCGAGTCGGTTCTGTACAAGACGGTCGCCGAACTGCTGGGGAGGATCCTGTGAGCGACCAGGAGATGCGCATCCTCGCCATCGTCACGGGCGAGTACGGGAAGCGCCACGTCGACAACATCCGTAGCCATGCCCCCAGCACCTGGTCCGTCGCGGACTGGCGTGCGCCGGCGATGCTCCCACCCGTGGTCGACGAGCCGGAGGAGTTCGTGCCGGAGAGCCTTCCGCCCGCCGACCTGGTCCTGTCGTTCGCCGAAACGGCGGGGGTCGCGCTCCTGATCCCGGCGGTCGCGCAGATCACCGGTGCACGCTCCGTGATCGCCGGGATCGACAGCGAAGCCTGGTTGCCTCGCGGCCTGGCACAGCAACTGCGCGAGTGGCTCCAGGAGATGGGCGTGGCGTGCGTGACCCCGAAGCCGTTGTGCTCACTGACGGAGTCCCACTACGGTCTGCGCCGCGGTGAGAATGAACCCTACGAAGATGGCTCGATCTCCGAATTCGCCCGATGGTTCGGGAAGCCGGACCTGAAGTTGTCCATCGACCGGTCGACCCGCACCGTCACGGCCGTCGAGGTGCTGCGCGACTCCTTCTGCGGCGCCGCGCGCTTCACGGCGGAAGGCTTGGTGGGGCTGTCCGCGGACGATGCCGAGCAACAGGCTGGGCTCCTGCATCATCACTACCCCTGCTTGGCGAGCATGGAGATCGACACGGACTTCGCCGACACGCTGATGCACGTGTCCGGGAACACGGTCAGGGACAACGTTGCCGAGCAGGTCAGACCCTTCAGATCCGTGCGCTATTTCGTGCCTGGGACCACGCCTGAAGACGCGCACTCCGACCTTGACCCGTCCCCGAAGGGAGGATGATATGGTAGCCCTCGTGTTTTCCGTGCCTGCTATGTACGCCGATCATCACGTAGCTGAGGTACGGCGCATCCTGTTCGAGGTGCCTGGCGTGCGGGAGGTCTACGCATCGAGCGCCTTCGCCGTTGTCGAAGTGGATTTCGATGCGGCCCAGACTTCCGAAGAGGCCCTCGAGAGATGCCTCGCCGATGCCGGATACCTCTCCGAACTCCCCGTGCCCACCGAATCGAGCGAACCATCACGCGAGACGGCAGCCGCCGGACGGTTCCGCCGGAACACCGCGAGCGATGCCTCGTCGGGTTCCACCGTCACCTTCAGACAGGTTCTCAACGCGGACGCGTCGTCGCAGACACGATCGAAAGTAGCCGGAGAGGATTGAGGAGTAACCATGCCTGAGACTGAAGAAGCAGCCCCACGGAAGGGAAAGCGCACCCCTGAGGAATCGTCGGTCGATCCGGCCACTCAGGTCATGCTGACACTCGCCAATGAGATAGGCGCTTCAACCGCCTTCAGCCGTGCGGACGCGATGGTGCCGTGCGGCATCGGAGCGGTTGGCATGTGCTGCAGCTTGTGCGGGATGGGCCCTTGCCGCGTAGCCAAGGATGGCTTGACGGGAGTCTGTGGAGCCACCATCGACACCATCCAAGCAAGGAACTTCACGCGATCTGTGGCGGCAGGATCGGCGGCGCACTCCGACCACGGTCGCGACATGGCGTTCACGCTCAAGGCGGTGGCCAACGGGGAGATGGAGGGATACGCCATCAGCGACGTTGCCAAGCTCCGAACCGTAGCGAGCCTGTACGACATCCCGGTAGAAGGCCGCACACCCGAGGAGATCGCGAACGATCTCGCGGATCTGTACTTGGAGCAATTCGGACAACAGCGCGGCGCGCTCGCTCCCGTCAGTCGAGCTCCTGAGAAGCGCAGGAAGCTTTGGGAAGACCAGGGTGTCACGCCCCGCGGCATCGACCGCGAGGTCGTCGAAGCGCTGCACCGCACCCACATGGGTGACGACCAGGACGCAACCCATATCCTGCACCACGCGGTCCGCACCTCGCTGGCAGACGGCTGGGGCGGCAGCATCATCGCGACCGACGTATCCGACATCCTGTTCGGAACGCCGGCTCCCCTGCTGGGTGAAGCCAACCTAGGCGTCTTGAAGGACAGTATGGTTAACGTTGTGGTGCACGGCCATGAGCCGACGCTGAGCGAGATGATCGTCACTGCGAGCCAGGACCCCGAGATCATCGCGTACGCGAAGGCCGCGGGTGCCGACGGCATCAACCTGGCGGGTATCTGCTGTACCGCCAACGAGGTCCTCATGCGACAAGGGGTTCCCGCAGCCGGGAACTTCCTGCAGCAAGAGATGGCCATCCTCACGGGCTCGATCGAGGCGATGGTGGTGGACGCACAGTGCATCATGCAGGCCCTGGTTAGCCTGGCCGACGGCTTCCACACCA